>Ga0206131_10000047_pt1 | contig 163380 bp, 162 predicted proteins | sample Helgoland_Spring_FD_148636 | JGI IMG/M metagenome (GOLD analysis project Ga0206131, IMG submission 148636) | Pelagic subsurface seawater microbial communities from Kabeltonne, Helgoland, North Sea - Helgoland_Spring_Bloom_20160517_1 | ecosystem: Environmental > Aquatic > Marine > Epipelagic ...
AGAAACTAGGTAAGGTTTATTGGAATAATAATTGATAAATTTTGCAAAAAACCATAATCATGAAAAATTTCAAGTTATTATTCTTCGGTTTATTACTAATAATTTCTGGATGTGATAGAACGCAATTGATTTACAACACCAAAGTAATTTCCTATATAATTTTCGAGATCGGTCATAAATGTTTTAAAAGAGTTGAAATTTAAGATTCTTTTTTTATTTGATAAATAATGCCTGTTTTTCCATTAAAATCAAAATCTGATTTAAATGTCATCCCAATTTTTTCTAAAACTTTAATCGAAGCTAAATTCTCTGATTGAGCTCTTCCCACAATTTGGGTTAAATTAAATTTTTTTAAACCTAATTTTAAGCAAGCCATAGAAGCTTCAGTTGCATAGCCTTTGTTCCAATGGTTTTGGTAAAACCTAAAACCCAAATCTACTTCGTTCAACTTGGGTGAAAATTTTAAGCCGCACCAACCTATATACTCATTTGAGTTTTTCAGATAAACACCAAACCTGCCAAAACCAAATTGGTTAAAATGATTGTAATTATATAAAAACTGATTTGCCTCTTCGATGGATTTAAAAGGTTCATCTCCAGTAAATTTTATGACCTCAAAATTCTTGTTTAATTCAAACAAAGCTTCTCCATTTGGAGCAATAGAATCAACCAAATAAAGTCTTTCAGTTTCAGCTATTGTTGGCATATTTTAATATTTCTTGGTACATCGTTTCGCAATGGTTATGCAATTCTAAAAATTCAGTTTGTAAAGATGTGGGTTTCGTGATTTCTTGAGAAAAACCCGAAGATTGATGAACAGAATGATACCAATATTTTGCCCAAACACCATCTTGAGACTTTGGTCCAGCTGACCATTTTAGCATTTTGGTTGTGAATTCAATTTCTGAAAAATCACACATTTTTCTAAGTTCTTTTTCAGGGTTTAGTTTGATCTGATTAGAATCAATTACCAAAAAAGACACTTTATTTTCAACTAAAAACTTGATAATTTTTAATTGATGATTGTAGGCCAAGTCGAGTAGAGTAGGGCTTTCTATTTGTTTTGAATAAGATGCCAAAACCTCTTTTGGATTCCGTGTTAAAATTATGTTTTTCAAAGGTTTAATAAAATCTAAGTTTAAACCTTCAATATGGTTTGCAATGTTTTTGGTAAAGGTTGGAATATTTGCTTCAAAAACCTCTTTGATAACCTTTTCGTAATTTGTTTCCATTACAGCGAGAGCTTCTTCCCTCGAAGGTCGCCAAACTGCAGTTTGTTTTAAAAAGTAACCAAATAGAGGCTCATCAAACACCTTTAAATCTCCCCTAGAAATAAAGCTATACATCAAAGCCGTTGATAGGTTTCTAGGACCACTCCATAAAGCTATTTGCCTGTTCTTGATTTTCAAAACGTTTGATTCTTTCTCAAATTTATTCTATTATTAGAAAATTTGGGCAAAAAAAAGCCGCTCCAAAAAATTGAAGCGGCTTTTAAACTAAAACTAAACCAACATTACTTCACTAAAAATCTTCCTTTCATCATGGCATAGTGACCAGGGAAGGCACAAATAAAAGTGTACATTCCTCTTGCTGGCGCCTCAAATTCAATGGTAACTTCTTCGCCACCGCTAATTGTTTTTGTTTTGGCAATTACCTCATTCTCTCTTCCTGCAGGTAAATAATCAGTTTCTTTTGCCGTTGCAGTGGCCGCGCCAAATTCCATAACGTCAGCTCCTTTTGCCAAAAGAGTCCAATTGTGCCCCATACTTTGTAAAGGCATTTCACCAACATGTTTTAGGGTTAACTTAACTTTTTGACCCGCATAAACTTCAATTTTGTCTAAGTTAAATTTCATTTGGTCATTGCCTTCAATCACAATTTCAGCAACTTCAGGCAAATCTGCAGGTTTTGCAGCGGGTTTTTCTTCAGCCTTGCTGTTAATCATAGATTTTGGAGCAGGAGCTTCTGCTTTCTCGCCACTTCCTCCTCCACATGCTACTAAGCCTAATGAGATTAATACTACTCCGAATAATTTTTTCATTTTTAAAGGTTTTATTTTTATTTGACTTTCTTTAGTATAAACAATAGTTATTAGCAGATGTTCGAATATTTTTTCAATAAACCTAAAATAAAAAAAGAGCTACTCATTTTTTATTTTGTAATTTAACTAATTGAAAATTAATTAATTGAGTTAGGGTTGCAAATATTTTTTCTAGTTTTCCAACCATTGATTTTTTTAATGGGTCTTATTAGTTGAAACTTTAAATCAAAAAATTATGAAAATTAAAAATTTACTTACTGCAGCTTTAATGTTAATGTTTTCAATTGGGGTATTTGGGCAATATTCAGTAAACCTAAATGGTATTGTAATGAATGCTCAAACAGGGCAGGCAACACCGAACCAAACAATTACTTGGTGGTTCTCACCAAATGCGCCAATTTCAGGTGGCCCAACAGGAACAATAGTAACTGATAATATGGGTATGTTTTCTGACTCTATTTCGGTATTTACTCCATCAGGTTGGTTTTTGTTGACTACTACAAATTGTGATGGTTCAACTTTAAACGATTCTCTTTATTTTCAGATAAATACTACAGGTAACTTTATTACAACTTTAATTAACTATTGCGATACAGGTAATTATCCACCGCCACCGCCAATGTGTGATGCTTCATTTACACATGGACCAAACCCAAGTGGACAAGGAACTATTTTTACTATGAACTTTCCAAATCCTCAGGCAATTTATTTATGGGATTTTGGTGATGGTAGTTATGATACCACACAATTTGCTGCAACTCAACATATGTATATGCCATCAGGAACAAATATGTTTACCGCTTGTGTTACAATGGTTGCAGGTAATTGCATTGACTCAAGTTGCTCACTTGTTACCATTAATAACACCAATCCTAATCAGGTTTCTACTATTTTGGGAAGCGTTGATGTCGGAAATATTTTTGCTACCGATGCAATTGTTTATCTTATTGAGTTTGATACAGCTTCTGGAGGAATTTTAGCAGCTGTTGACACAAGCTCTTTAATCCAAGGTACTTTTGAGTTCGATAGTGTTCCAAATGGTTTTTATCTTTTAAAGGCAGCCCTAAACCCAAGTGATCCTGATTATCAAAATTTCTTGCCAACTTATTTTGCTGGCTCCTCCCCAATATTCGGGGCTAGCAGCTCTTTATTTTGGTTCCAAGCCATGACTGTTCCAATTTTAACTCCGGGCACAATATTTTTTGCTCAAATAAATATGATTCCTGGTAATAATCCTGGAGGGCCTGGCTTTATTGGCGGGTTAATTTCTCAAGGTGCAAACAAAACTGTAGGCCCAGGTGATGGTATTGAAAATGTTTTGGTTTTGTTGTTAGATAATAATGATAATCCAGTTGATTACACTTATTCTGATAAAGATGGCAAATTTGAATTTGCGAGCATTCCATACGGAGATTATAAACTTTATACTGAGGTTTCAGGTTTAACAACCCAAGAGGTTTTTGTTACTGTAGATGCTCAAAACCCTAAGGTTGATTTGGTAGATGTTATTATTTCTAGCTCAGGTGTTAATGGTACTGTTGGAGTTAGAAAAATATCAAAAGCAAACGAAGTGGCAGTTTATCCTAATCCTGTAAAAGATAATTTAACTATTGATTTGGGTGAAGGACAAAACGGAACTATTCAAATTATTGATCTTGCCGGAAAAGTTATTATTTCTGAAACCTTAAATAGTAATATCTTTAACGTTGATTTACAAAACCTTAGTAGTGGAATTTATTGTTTGTCTATTTCGTCTCAAGGTAAATTGCATCAATCTAAGTTAATTAAAGACTATTAAAAGAAGTGAAGCCAAGCAATGAGCTTATAAATTCATGTATTAACGGAAAAGAGAAAGCACAGTACGAATTATTCAAACTGTACTTTCCTTACTTGATGAGTATTGCTATTCGTTATCATAAAAACGAAGAAGATGCATTGCATGTATTAAATATCGCTTTCTATAAAATATTATCAAATATTGGCTCGCAAAAACAAGAAAGTTCTTTTAAAGCTTGGGCAAGAAACATAATGGTAAATACCATTATAACAGAGCACAGAAAGAATGTTAAATACAAAACCACCATGGCTCCAGTAGATTTTGCTATGGAAAATGGCTCTTTAGAAGATTGGGAGTTTGATGAGATAAACGAAAAAATAAACTCTGATTTTCTATTGGATAAAATGAATGAATTGGAGGAGCCAGAAAGAACAGTTTTAAACCTTTATGTTATCGAAGGTTACAATCACAAAGAAATTGCCGAAATGCTAGGTTTTCCAGTAGGAACTTCAAAATGGCATTTATCGAAAGCAAGAAAAAATTTAAAAAGAATTCTTACGAAGGTTATAGAATTAAACAAAGCCTTGTTGTTATGAAAAAAGAAGGAAAAAATATTGATGATTTATTGAACGAGAAGTTTTCTTCAGCTCAATATCCATTTAAAGAAGCATATTGGCAAGGAGCCAAAGGCTTTATGGCATCAAATGCTCCAAAGGCAGCTTTTAATTGGGTAAAATTTGGTTATTTAAGCACAATAGTTGTTTCAGTGGCAACAGCAGTTGTCTTTGGAGTTTTATATTTTAATGAATCAATTAGTAACAACAAATTAGAAAGTCAATCTCAAAATATTTCATCTATTAACAATGTTTCAAATAATCAAGAAAAAAATGATTTAACTAATGAAATAGAAACTAAACCAAACAATAGTTTGAAAAGCATTATTGGTGAAAAAGAAGAGGAGAAAAGTTCAAGTTTAAAACTAGAAATTAATACCCTTAAACCGGAACCCAACAAACAATTAGCAAAAAGAAGTTCATTTCAAAATAACAATAACCCTAGAGAAACTTTATTAGCCAAAAATGCAAGAAATAAGAATAATCAATTAAATCAATCATTCGATAACGCTTCAGAAGTTACAGATGAGGGTGATGAAATAAACACAGCAACTTTTTCAAGTTTAGAAAATCTGAACTCTCCATTAGTAACTGATTTTAGAAAAGACGACATTTTAAAAGTAATGCCATTTTATGGACTTGGCGACTATTCAAATTCAAATAGCATATTAACAAAAGAGTTTGAAAAAACACCTTTGATAAAAACACAAACCAATACCTTGGTTTTAGGCCCAAAAATGGTTTTGATGCCCGGTGAAGAAACCGGAGAACTAAGTTTAGGATTAGGTTTTGGTGCAGAATACAGGAAAAACTTACTTAAAAACTTTAGTGTTGGAGTTGGTGCAGATTTCATGACCTACCAAACCAAAGATTTATTTGGTATTACAAGAATAAATTCAATTGAAGTTGAAAACGAAATTGTGGAGCAACAACCTAAAATAACTTAAACTTCGCAAATGGTAAACGGATATTACTTTAACAATGGTGTGGCATTTTCTGGTCTTGTTGAAGAAACCACTTTTGATACTACTTACAATATGATTACTCGTGTCGAAAAAAGTACGGTTTCAGATACTACCGAAACCAATGTGTTACATAAGCATAGGGCCAAATATTTAACAATTCCCATCAATATTTACTACAGTTTAAATTTTGGAAGGTTTGATCCAGGAATTTCCGTTGGAAGTTCTTTTTCTCAAAAAATAGGTGGCGAGACAGCAGTAGGAGACCAAGTACCAGAAAAACTATTTTACCCCAATTTTATTACCGATTTAAACGGAGGAATTGTACTAGGATATTATTTTTCTCCATCAATTCATATTGAATTAAGATCGGCTTATCAACATAGGCTAAACCCAACATTTGGCTCTGGTAAACAACTTTTTAATGCCATTGGATTAAGATATCAGTTTTAACAAAACTTGTTTAATTGGTTTTACTTTATTTTGGCGCTGTGAAACTACTTATCCTCAATGGTCCCAATTTGAATCTTTTAGGCAAAAGAGAACCAGAAATTTATGGAAGCCAATCTTTCGAAGATTATTTGTTAGAATTAAAAAAAGATTTTCCCGCAGTTGATTTCAGTTATTTCCAATCTAATGTTGAAGGAGAAATAATAAACGAACTTCAAAAAGCAGATGAAAATTTTGAAGGAATTATTTTTAATGGTGGAGGTTACACCCATACTTCAGTAGCCATTGCAGATTGCATTGCCTCAATTAAAACCCCTTTGGTTGAGGTTCATATCTCAAATATTCATGCAAGAGAAAAGTTTAGAGAAACTAGTTTAACTGGAAAGTATGCCAAGGGTGTTATTACTGGCTTTGGATTGTATGGTTATAAAATGGCAATAAGGTTTATTGTAGAAAATTAATACAACCTTAAAACATCACCTTCATTTTTAACTCTTCTATAGAGTTTTTTAAATCATTATTGCAATACTTGCAAATGCTATAATGGGCTTTTAAGTTTTTGTTTTGCAGGAGCTTACCTTTTAAAGCATCTTCCAATTCAAACCAGTTGTAATCAATTTTTATTTTTTTACAATGGCTACACATTGGGTAACCTGCTTCGCCTAAAATGGCAATTATATCAGGTGTATATCCATCGGCTTTAAACTTTTCGCTCATTAATATATTGTGAAAAGCCACCCCATTTTCAATATGAGGAAAAACCTCCATTTGCATAAACCTCATTCTATCTCGGCTATCGCATCTAAATGAAATTTTAACCGATTCTTTTGTTTTTCTAATGGCAGCAATAAGTTCTTGATAAAGCTTTTTTACCAATCCATTGGTAATAAAATTCCAAATGGGTTTACCCAAAGATTCTTTTACTAATCTTTCTCCATCGTTTTCAACTGCAAATTTTATGTATTCTTCATTTATGTAAAAAATTACATCATTTTCGTCAATGTGATATGTGTAAACTGGTTGGTCCATTTCGAAGCAAAATTCTAGTATATTCCTTTGGTAGAACATGATAGTTCTCACTAATAAAACTGAACTTTTGCAAGTTTTAAAATTTCACTTTCTTTGAGCCCAATCTGAAGACGAAGGAATTATGGTTACAAACGATGCAGTTGTATTAGGAATGTTAATGATTTTATTGGGAGCGATATTTTATACGTCTTCCACTCCGAAGTTTGCAAAATTTTATAAAATAGTGCCTGCACTCTTATTGTGCTACTTTTTGCCCTCACTGCTAACTACTTCAGGGTTAGTAGATCCAAAAAACTCACAACTTTATTTTGTTGCCTCTCGTTACTTTTTGCCTGCTAGTTTGGTTTTACTCACCTTAAGTATCGATTTAAAAGAAGTTTTCAAACTCGGACCAAAGGCATTAATTATGTTTTTTACGGGCACTGTCGGCGTTATTTTAGGCGGACCAATTGCTATTTTAATAACATCAACCTTCGCACCCGATTTGGTTGGGGGAGCGGGTCCTGAAGCTGTTTGGAGAGGCATGACAACCATTGCAGGCTCTTGGATAGGCGGCGGGGCAAACCAAGCAGCTATGTACGAGGTTTTTGAACCATCAGACAGTCTTTACTCTATTATGATAACTGTTGATGTAATTGTAGCTGAGGTTTGGATGGCCATTTTGTTGCTAGGTGTTGGAAAGTCAGATCAATTGGATAATTACTTTAAAGCAGACTCAAGCGCGGTTACAAGTCTAAAAAACAAAATGCAAAACTTTAGTACCAAAATTGCCAAAGTGAGCACTTTTCCCGATTTTGTAATTATTCTTGGTTTTGCCCTAGGAGCAACAGGTTTGTCTCATTTAATTGCAGATTTTATGGCTCCCTTTATCGAGAATAATTATCCCTATTTAGCGAAGTTTAGTTTAACCTCAAAATTCTTTTGGCTAATAGTTTTGGCTACCACTTTTGGGATAATCTTAAGCTTTACCAAAGCAAGACAATACGAAGGAGCAGGGGCATCAAAAATAGGAAGTGTGTTTATTTACTTTTTGGTGGCTACAATTGGAATGAAAATGAATGTTTTAGAAATATTCGATAACCCCGGGTTATTCGGAGTAGGAGCTATTTGGATGGCTTTTCATGTTTTATTGCTTTTTATTGTAGGCAAAATAATTAAAGCCCCGTTTTTCTTTTTGGCGGTAGGTAGTAAGGCAAACATTGGCGGTGCAGCAAGCGCGCCTGTTATTGCAGCGGCCTTTCATCCTTCTTTAGCGCCTGTAGGAGTATTGTTGGCTGTTTTAGGGTATGCTTTAGGTACTTATGGCGCTTGGATTTGTGGGTTGTTAATGCAAATGATTACTCCTTAGCTTTTGATTTAAATTGATGGATTAACTCATTCACCAAACCGCCAGCTAAAAAACCAATAACCATTAATTTAAATATATCTACATTTCTAATGCCGTCGTAAGTCCCGTTAGCCATAAAGTTGCTGCTTAAAGCCACAACAAACATGATTAACCAAATTAAACGGGTTTATTTTTTGTTTTCATTTTTAATAAATTAATATTTGATACATAAATGCAATTTTTAGGTAAAATATTTCTATCAACGTTTGCTGTGCTTATTTCTGCTTGGCTTTTGCCTGGTGTTAGGGTAGAGGATTTTCTATCGGCTTTTTTGGTGGCTATATCATTAGCCATTTTAAATGCTATTGTAAAGCCAATACTTATCATTTTAACAATTCCAGTAACAATAATTTCTTTGGGGTTATTTCTATTGGTTATTAACGCATTTATAATTTATTTGCTGATAGTATGGTTACAGGCTTTGAAGTAGATGGTTTTTGGTGGGCCATATTTTTTAGTATTGTGCTCTCTTTGGTTACTTCAATTTTGAGCGGATTCGATAAAAAAGAAAACACAAAAAGACGTGATAGATAAATTAAAGCAGCTTTTTCCTTTTATTCCATTTAAAACAGTTTTAAAAAGAGGAGTTGTAGAATGACTTAGTTTTTTCAGCTAAAATTTCAGATTGGTAAATTCCAAATAATGTTATTCCTGAAAAAACAGAAATCAGAAAAAGAGTTGAAATTATAATACCTTTATTTCTAGAGGTAACATTTCTTTTTTTCAAGTTCATTTTAACTTTTAAAAGTTATTTTAAACTCTGTCCCTTTATTTACTTCGCTTTCAAAAGAAATTTCGCCATTAAGTAATTTAAGTATTTCATAAACCAATACCAAGCCTAAACCAGAAGAAGGCTCATTATTAGTACCCATTCTATTGGTCTTAAAACCTGGTTTAAATAAGTTTTTCCGTATTTCATCAGGCATTCCTATTCCATTGTCTTTTATTGTTAAAATTACCTTACCTCGTACTTTGGCCAAATTGAGAACTACTTGCCCTCCATTTTTAGTGAATTTTATTGAGTTACTTAGTAAATTACGCAATACTGTTTGTAATAAATCTATATCGCTAATAATTGTTACTTGCTCCTTAATTGTGAGTTTTACAGTTACTTTTTTTAGAAGAAAGTTAGCTTTGTTTGTTTGGATTAATTCTTCTAATAGCTTATTGAGGTTAATTTCTTGAAGATCAGGCTTTATGGCTTTTAAATTAATTCTTGACCACTGTAACAAATTTTCTAACAAACCAAAAAAGGCTTGGCCTGTATTGTTTTGAGTACTCAATAAATACTTAAGCTCCTCTTTCGACATATTTTCAAAATCGCTTTCAATTAAGCTCGAAAGTGCCACTATATTGCCCAAAGGGCTTCTTAAATCGTGGGCTATAATTGAAAAAAACTTGTTTTTAGCCTCAATGGCTTTTTTTAAGTAATACTCTTGCTTTTTTCTTCTGGTAGCAAAAAGAAGTGATTTTTGAAGGTAATTCGGAGTTAATAAATTCTTTTCTAAATAATCTTGTGCACCCTTTTCTATGGCGTATTCCCCTAAATCAATATCATCATTTCCGGTAACAATTATCAAACAAGGTTCAGGGAAATTTTCAACTATTGCATCAGCGTGATTATCTTCAATGTAAAGGATATTTATTTCCCTCTTAATTTTTAATTTTTTTCAATTTTAATCTGAACCATCATTATTTATTATGATGAAAATCAAGAAAATACAAATTAAAAAGTGACTATTTGCAACTATTATGTTTGCTAAAAGTTTGAAGATTTTGATTAAACAATATTTGTTGAGGTTAGTTATTAATGAATGCTTAAAATAGCCTTCGATACAATTTATGCCCATCCTTTACCAAAGGATCATAAATTCCCCATGGAAAAGTACGAATTGCTACCACAGCAATTAATCTATGAAGGAACTGTAACTGAAAACAACTTTTTTAAGCCTAAACCAATTGACGAAGAAGTTATTTTGAAAACCCATGATGAAACATATTTCCGAAGGTTAAAAAATTTAGAAATAACTCCAAGAGAACAAAGAAAAACAGGATTTCCACATTCAAAAGAACTTATCGATAGAGAAATTACCATAATGGGAGGAACATTTCAAGCTTCAGAATATGCAATGGAGTTTGGTGTTGCCTTTAATATAGCAGGTGGTACGCACCATGCTTATACCAATAGAGGAGAGGGTTTTTGCTTGCTTAATGATATTGCTATAGCCGCAAACCAATTGTTAAACTTGGGCTTGGTAAAAAAAGTTTTGGTGGTCGATTTAGATGTGCATCAAGGAAATGGTACGGCTCAAATTTTTCAAAATAATGCCGATGTTTTTACCTTTTCTATGCATGGAAAAAACAATTACCCTTTACACAAAGAGGTTTCAGATTTAGATATTGAGCTTTTAGATGGAACAGATAACAAAACCTATTTAAAAATATTGAGAGAAAAATTGCCAAAACTCCTAGAGTTGCATCAACCTGATTTTATTTTTTACCAATGCGGAGTAGATGTTCTAAAAACAGATAAGCTTGGAAAGTTAGGGCTTTCAATACAAGGTTGTAAAGAAAGAGACCGATTAGTACTTGAAACAGCAAAATCAAATCAAATACCTATAATGGTCTCTATGGGAGGTGGATACTCAGAAAAGATTAGCGATATTGTAGATGCTCATGCCAATACTTACAGACTGGCCCAAGAAATATATTTCTAATTTGTAATTGAAACCGAGCTAAATTTGCCGAATGCCCGTTTTTGAGCTTTCAAATGAAGTTATTTTTCCACCCATCAACCTCGCCAGAGAAGATGGGTTGCTTGCCATTGGAGGTGATTTAACATCTGAAAGACTTTACCATGCTTATAAAAACGGAATTTTTCCTTGGTATAATTTAGATCAACCTGTACTTTGGTGGAGCCCAAATCCGAGGTTTGTGTTGTTTCCAGAAAAAATAAAAGTATCAAAAAGCATGCGTTCTGTAATGCGAAACAAAGGGTTTATTGTTACTTATAATCAGAACTTCAAAGAGGTTTTAAATAACTGTCAAAAGCTTCCTCGAAAGGGGCAAGATGGCACTTGGATTACACCCAAATTAAAAGAAGCTTTGTTTCAATTTCATGAAGAAGGTTGGGCTCACTCTGTGGAAGTTTGGCAAAATAACCAACTTGTTGGCGGATTGTATGGTATTGCAATGGGGAACTGCTTTTTTGGCGAATCGATGTTTACCACAGTTAGCAATGCTTCTAAAGTTGGCTTTATTTCTTTGGTAGAGAAGTTAAATGAATTAAACTTTAAATTGATTGATTGCCAAGTTTATACTCAACATTTAGAATCTTTAGGCGCTGAAAACGTTCCTCGAAAGGTTTTTAGCCATTTACTTAAGGACCAAGTTGGCGAAAGCCCAAGTAAAACTATTTTGAATGACTAGGGAAGAGGCCATACTAATTTTAGGAGTAAAATCTACAAACCAAGAAGAAATTGAAAATAGATTTGAAGAACTTCTATTTGAAAAAAAGCAATTTTTTTTAACAAGAACTCCAATAAAGCAGGTTTTCGAAGCCCATTTAAATAAACTAATTAAGTATTTCGAAGCCGCTAATTTCCTGCTTGATAAACCAAACCCACCAATTGATTTAGTTACTGAAGTTGAAAGTTTAAGTGGATTAGATGAAGTATTAAATCATCAAATGCAACTTAAAAACAAATTAGTAAACCAAAACGATGTAAGCTTATTGGTTAGTTTAGTTAATCTACTTTTACTGATTGAAAATCAATATGATGACATTGTTTATTTAGGGATTTTGCCAATAGCAAAATCAGAATTTTGGGAAAATCAAATAATTCCAATTGCCAACAAATCAGATATTATGGAAATTAGAAATGCTTATTTAAAGCTTCGTGAATTTCATAATTCGTCTAGTTTAACTGCCGAGGAAAGAGATGTAATAATGAAGGAATTTTTTAGAATAAAGGCAAAACAAAAAAGAGGTTAAACATTTTACACAAATGGTTTAGCCTAGTAAGTCGGGCAGTTTATATTTGTGCATCTTAAATAACTAAAATTTAAAACCATGGAGCAAGAAGAAGGAATCTTAAAACCTACATTAAATTACGGTGCCATGCTTGGTACGCTTTTAATTGTGGTTTCTTTGGTATTTTACTTACTAAATATTAAAGACACAACTGTAAGTTCCATCATTACATACATAGCTTTAGCAGGAGGTGTTTTTTATGCTCAAAATCATTATAAGTTAAATTACACAGAAGGCTTTATGAGTTATGGAAAAGCCTTAGCTATTGGAGCTTTAACTTGCTTATTTGCAGGATTTATTAGTGCAATTTATTCTTATGTTTTTATAAAATTTGTAGATGCATCAATGATTGATGTTGCTATGGAGCAAGCTTACTCTGATATGCAAGAAAGAGGCATGGATGAGGAGCAAATTGACCAAGCCATGCAAATGAGCTCTATGTTTATGACACCCGGCGTTATGGCCTTTTTTGCTTTTATAGGCACAGCTTTAATTGGATTTTTAGAATCTTTGGTGATTTCGATATTTACTAAAAAAGATAACCCTGAAGAATTAGCTTAATTTATGGATATTTCTGTTGTAGTTCCTTTATTTAACGAAGAAGAATCTTTGCCAGAATTAACCTCTTGGATTGATAAGGTTATGAAAACCAATAGCTTTACTTACGAAGTTATTTTGGTTGACGATGGAAGTAAAGACAAGTCTTGGCAGGTTATCGAAGAATTATCTGCTCAAAATAAATCAATAAAGGGAATAAAATTCAGAAGAAATTATGGCAAATCTGCAGCCCTAAATAAAGGTTTTGAAGCGGCTCAAGGCGATGTTGTAATTACAATGGATGCTGATTTACAAGATAGCCCTGACGAAATACCTGAATTATTTGATTTAATAAAAAACAAAGATTTCGATTTAATTTCTGGTTGGAAGAAAAAGCGCTACGATCCAATCACCAAAACAGTGCCTACCAAGCTTTTTAATTGGGCAACACGCAAAATGAGTGGAGTTTACCTGCATGATTTTAATTGCGGCCTAAAGGCATACAGAAAAGAAGTTGTTAAAGCAATTGAAGTTTATGGCGAAATGCATCGTTATATTCCGTTTATTGCCAAAAGAGCAGGTTTCGAAAAAATTGGTGAAAAAGTAGTGCAGCACCAAGAAAGAAAATATGGTGTTACCAAATTTGGCCTTGAACGTTTTGTGAATGGTTTTTTAGATTTACTCTCTATTTCTTTTGTTACTAAATTCGGCAAAAAGCCAATGCATCTTTTTGGGTTAATAGGCACGCTAATGTTTATGATTGGCTTTTTTGGAGCCTTTTGGGTAGGAGCAGAGAAGTTTTATTTTTTAATGAATAAAATTCCAGCCAGGCTAGTTACAGAACAACCAATTTTTTATGTTTCGCTAACATCTATGGTTTTAGGTACTCAATTGTTTTTAGCAGGATTTTTAGGAGAGTTAATCTCAAGAAACTCACCTGACAGAAACCTTTACCACGTTGAAAAAAGATTGAATTTAGAAGATTAGAGTTCATTAATTTTTTATATAATTAATGCAGCCAAAAAAGCTTCCAAAATACTTAGAGGAATTGCAAAAGGTAAAATCGAGAAAGGCAAAACCATCATATTTCCAACAACTAGCCACATCATTACAAAACCATAAACCCACGAAATTATGGCGGTTTCGAGAACTGAAAACTTCCTTAAAAGCACAAAAATGGTAATGGCATAAACCAAAGACCAAACTCCCCAAATTGCTCCATTTATTGGATCTGATGGAAAAGAAAGCCCTAATTCACTATAATGGTTGCTCCAGTTTTCTTTCAGTAAAAACTCATTTCTAACAAATTCAGATATACTTATCCAAATTGTTGAGGCAAAAATCGGTAAAATGACTTTTTTAAACATTTGATTTTGTTTTTTCAAAATTAAAAATAGGTGAATTTATATCATTCAAAATATCTTTTTTCTTGGAGCGTTAATAGCAACATGAAATTTAAGTTTATCCTTTTGTTTCTGCTTCCAATTACATTATTTGCCCAAAAGAGCAATTTGCTAATAAATGGGAGAGGCATTGGTACAGAAACTAATATTTACAAAAACCTTCACCTAAATGTGCAAACATCCTTTGGTTTTGGGGGTGGAGGTTCATCTTTTAAGCTTTATAATTCTTTAAATATTGCCCCGTCGTATAAACTTTTTGTTGCTGAAAAGGCACATTTCGATTTTGGAGTAGGCTATAGATTAAATTCGGTTTTTGCTTGGGAGGGTGATATTTATCAAAATCAAATTAATACCAATGTTTTTTCTTTTGTCGATTTTAGTTTTAGACCCTTTAAAAACTCTCCTAACCTTTATTTAACAACAGGTATACAATACGTTTTTGCGCCATACTCACCAAACCAAAAAGGGTATTTTATGCCAAATTTTGGTGTTAAAATAAACTTTGATAATACTGCACAAAAAAGAATAAGGGTAGAAAGAAGAATGGCTAAAACGAGGAATCTTTAAATTTTTCTCTCTTTAAATCTTAGATTACTTTCTTTGTGAAAAAATAAAATTGTGCAAGCCGTAATATTAGCAGGAGGAAAAGGAACCAGATTAAAACATCTTACCGAAAGTATACCCAAACCCATGATTCCTGTTGCAGGAAAGCCATTATTGTTGCACCAAGTAGAGCTTTGTAAGAAGTATGGCTTTACACATATAACCATTTTGGTAAATCACTTAAAAGAACCCATTATTAGTTTTTTTGGCGATGGAAGCGCTTTTGGTGTCTCAATAAAGTATTATGAGGAGAAAGTGCCACTTGGAACAGTTGGAGGCATAAAAGCCATCGAAAATGACTTAAAAGAAGATTTTTTAGTGCTTTATGGAGACGTAATGATTAACATGCACTTGCAAAAGTTTTGGGATTTTCACAAAAGCAAGAAAAGTGAATGCACTTTGGCGCTGCATCCAAACGACCATCCTTACGATTCAGATTTGGTAAATATGGATAAAAATTGTAGAGTAACACAGTTTTTCCCTAAACCTCACCAAGAAGGAAAATACTACAGAAACCTTGTAAACGCGGGAGCTTATATTTTTTCTCCAGCCATTTTCAAGTTTTTAGAAAAAGATAAAAAAGCCGATTTCGGAAGAGAAGTTTTTCCTGCTATTTACAACGACACTAGCATGTTTGGTTACAACACATCAGAGTACTTAAAAGACATGGGAACTCCTGATAGACTCGAAAAAGTTGAAGAAGATGTTAAAAGCGGTTTGGTGGAGCATAGAAGTTATGATTATCGCCAAAAGGCCATTTTTTTAGATAGAGATGGAGTAATAAACCCCGATAAGCATTTGATTTTTAGACCAGATGAAATGGAATTGTATCCATTTGCGGCAGATGCGATTAAGAAAATTAACCAATCTCCATTTTTAACTTTGGTAGCTACCAACCAAAGTGTAGTTGCTAGAAACCTTTGTACAGAAGAAGAATTGGCCAAGGTTCACGATAAAATGGAAACCCTTTTAGGTAACGAAAAAGCAAAGGTTGACGGAATTTATTATTGTCCTCATCACCCAGATAGAGGTTTCCCCGAAGAGAACAAAGAATATAAAATTGAGTGTAATTGTCGCAAGCCCAGACCTGGCATGTTGCTTAATGGCGCCGAAGATTTTAATGTAAACCTTAGCGAGTCTTATTTTATTGGAGATAGCGAACGCGATATAATTGCAGGCATAGAGGCAGGTGTAACTACAATTGGCGTTAAAACAGGCAAAGGATTAAAAGATAGCAAAACAGAACCAGATTACTTTTTTCGTGATTTGGGGCAAGCTGTAAATTTTATTGTGGATGAACCCTATAAAAACTTGGCTGAAGATGTTTTTGAAAAAGCGAAAACATCAAATAAAAAACCTTTTGTTATTTCGGTTGCCGGTAATTCTAGATCAGGTAAATCAACACTTTCAACTTACTTGTATAAATATTTAAAAAACAGAAATTTAAGTGTTTTTAAAATTGAGATAGACGATTGGATTTTGGCAAAAGAAGACAGGCCAAAAAATGCCAATGTTTTCGATAATTTTCAATTCGAAAAAATGGTGAATGACCTTGAGAAAATAATTAAGGGTGAAAAAGTAAAGGCCATTGGTTATGCTCGTCACCCAAAAAGAAAGCCTCAACCAAAGAATTATGAATATAATGGGGAAGAGGTAATTATTATTGAAGGTATTGTAGCCATTGGTAGCGAAAAATTAAGAGAGTTATCAGATTTTAAAATCTTTAAAAAGATTGAAATCAATCAATTGAAAAAACGAATCGAAGAGTTTTATGGTTGGAAAGGCTTTACAGGAAAAGAAATAGATCAGTTGTTTTTAGAACGCAAACCAATTGAATATGAATTAATTGAGCAACATGAAGCCTTTGCTGATTTAGTAGTGGGTTTTTAGCTTTTGACTTTTGGCTTTTAGCTTTTGGCTTTTAGCTTTTAGCTCTTTGCAAATCTTCATTCTTAATTATTCATTCTTAATTCTTCATTTTTAATTCTTCATTCTTAATTATTCATTCTCACTAGGCCACTTCGCAGGCACAATAAAACCTCTACTAAAGTTTATTTCATCTTCCAATAAACCTACCATAATTGCTTTTTTAAAGCCTTTTCCAATAATTTGGTGTAATTCTCTGCCATCAATAATTTCAAGGTCTTGAGGTGTTCCAATCCAATTTAGTTTTTCTAAAACCACCCATTTGGTTTGGTATGAAAAATACTGTGAAAACTCATGAGCATAAATCCACCAACCCTTTTTGTGAAACGGATTTACAATATCAGGAAATTTACCATCGCTCCTTCTAGGGTGATAAAACAACATGCCTTTCACAAACAAAAGCGCTTTTTCAATTTCAATGTTTTGGGCTAACAAATCCTGCCTAACAATAGGTTTTTGCGAAAAAGGAACTTGTTTGTAGATAAGTTTTTGCCATTTTTTGTCGAAATTATCCTTCGCATTTGGCCCCATCCAGTTTTTCAATTCAAGGCCGTTGCCATATTGAAAATAAAACTTCAAAGCAATTTCCCAATGGTAGTGCTTACCATTTTTATCTTTGGTGATAAAGTCTATTTCCCCTAAGTTATGATTATCTTTTAATCTGTAATTAAACAAAATAACCGAATGGTTACTTAATTTATCAATCATAAGATTGAATAAGTATTCAAAGTACAAACCTAACCTAGAGAGTTGATGGCTTTTAATTGGGTTTGTGGTCAAATAATCTGCGCAAATTTTTTCCAAAATATCATCGCTCGGAATTTCAATTTCAAAGCTTTCAACTTCACAAAATCCTTCATCTAACAAAGAGGCGCTTTCGAAAACCCACTTTACATCGTTTGATATTTTCTGAGCAGAAACATTATTCATCTCGCAAAATTATATTTGCAGCGCAATTAACTAACTAAAAGCCTTTGGAGATTATTGCTCATCGTGGAGCTTCGGGTGTAGCGCCTGAAAATACTTTAGCTGCAATTCAGCAGGCAATTGATTTTGGCGCCGATAGCGTTGAGATTGATGTGCGGTTATCTAGAGATAATGAGGTTTACTTAATGCACGATTCTAAAGTAAATCGCACCACTTCGGGTAGCGGCCATATTAGGCACCTCAATTCAGAAATTATTCAAAAGCTTGATGCAGGTCTTTGGTATGATATAAAGTTTCAGGGCGAAAAGGTTCCTACTTTAAGCCAAGTGTTAAACCTGTGCAAGGGTAAAGTAAAGTTGCTAATCGAAGTAAAGTCGGCAGAGCGAAAGAGATACCCGCTTTTATGCCAAAAAATTTCTGACTTAATTGATGAGTTTGGAGCTTACGATTGGGTTACAGTTCAGTCTTTCGATACCAAGGTTTTACACATGTTTAATTGGGTAAATCCTAAGTTAAACATAAGTAAATTAGTTGTTTACAATGTTGGTTTAACGCCGTTAAAAATTTATTTTGACGAAAAGCTAAGGCGAGGAAACCTTTTGGATGTTGATTATTTAACAGGTGTTAATGTAGATTACCGCTATGCTACCAAAAGGTTGGTAGACAATATTCATGCTGCAGAGAAGAAAATATTTTGTTGGACAGCCAATAAAACGCTTCCGATGAAACGATTAATTAGAATTGGTGTTGATGGTATTATTACCAACTATCCTGAAAAGCTAAAGCAAATTTTAGGAAGATGACCTTTGTAGATGATTTGCTCAAAAAGTTATTTTCGAAATTACAACCTACCAAAATCCAAACTTCAAAGGGTGCTGTAGTTTCATCTGAAAAGTTAATTAGGAGCTATCAATTTATGGATGAATTTTCTAATTGGAAAAAGAGTCCAAATACTTTAGTTTTGTTAAACTCACTAAAAGAGGATATTAAGAACAAGCAACTAAATCTTCAAACCAATTATGAAATTGGCCTTTTAGATTTGCCATCTGCGAAAGGAATTATTTTGCATCAACAAAACGAGAATGAATATTTCAATTTGGCTTTTTTGGCAGACTTAATACAAGAAAAAACCAAGGAGTTTGGGTATGCCAACTACCAATCAAAAATTGAAACTGAAGAATTAGGTAATGAAATTAAAAGTATTGAAAGTCATTATCTTAAAGTTTCAATAAAAAACTTAATTAATTCAAAAGGAGAAGAGCAAAATCAGCTTTACGGAAACATTTTACTTGAGAATATTAAAGTTAACAATCAGCACAAATATTTAAAGATTTTGGCCACTTATTACAACGGCAGAAATTATTCGACTCCATTGCCATTTTCAGAATATTTAAATAAAGTGTTTCAACAATAAATCAAGCATTAAATTTGCCGAAAATTATTTTATGAAGTTTAATATTTCGTCGGTTTTAAATATTGTTTTGTTGGTTGCAGTAGGGTATTTGTATTACCTCCATTTCTCGAGCTCCGACACTAAAAAATATTCCGAAAAGAAAACTCAAGAAAGTACCATTGAGCCCAACTCAAACTCTATTGTTTATGTAGAATACGACAGTATTTTAACACAATACAACATGGTAAGCGATATGCAAGAGGAGTTGCTTAGTGAAAAAACAAAAATGGAAACTAGGCTTCAGTTAGAAGTTGAAAACTACAAAAAAGAAGTTCAAACCTTTCAAGAAAGAGCACCATACTTTTCTGATAGACAAAGGCAAATTGAGCAAGAAAGGCTATTGAGTAAAGAACAAGAAATAATGCAACTTGAACAAAACTTAAATTACGAATTTGCAGACAGACAAGCTGCTTTGAATGATAAATTAGAAACTAAACTTCAGGATTTGTTTAAATCTAATGAGTTTAGCAACCAACACATTATGATTTTTGGAAAAGGTGTTGGGTCGAATTTACTTTTTGCCAACTCTGGCCTTAACATTACCAAACAGGTAATCGGAAGGCTAAATGATGATTATAGCTCAACCACAAAAGTTGAAGATTAATGCTAATTGCCCAACAAAAACAAAAAGAAAATATTATTGAGTATTTGCTCTATATGTGGCAACTCGAAGATATTTTGCGTGCTACCAATTTTGATATTAAGCAAATAGAAAAACTTATTATCAGTCAATATGATGTTGATGCAGATACAACATTAGAAATACGCGATTGGTATTTGGAGTTTATCAGCAAAATGCGAGAGCAAAAAATTACCGATAAAGGCCATTTAGAAGAGCTTTATGAAATTGTAAACGAATTGAATTTCTTACATAACTCTCTTTACCAAATCCAACAAAACAAAGCTTATATAGGCTTATTTGAAGCCGCTGAGCCTAATATTGAAATACTGAGAAGAAAAACCCCAAACGCTACCTTAAATCTTGTAGAAACTTGCTTAAACGGCGTTTATGGCTTATTGGTGTTAAAACTAAAGAAGAAACAAATTACCGAAGAAACTTCACAAGCTATTTCTACCATATCAAAGGTTTTAGGATTTTTAGCAAGAGAGTATAAGGGGTACAAAAACCAATAACCACTAAAAAGTCATTTTTGCTTTTTAAACTTATTCAAACCCAATCCTGTAAAACAGGGTTTTTTAAGAAAATTACACCTTACTTTTGAGTGGTGGATATTTCTAAACTAAAACCCAAAGGTGTTTATTGGTGGCTTCAAATTGGAGGATGGTTTTTTTATATCCTAACAGCATTTTTTCTCAACCAATTTAGAGGAGTTACCTTAAACTTTACATTTACATTTTCTTTGTTTTTAGCCTTTTTAATTGGCGTTGGCTTATCTCAAACTTACCGAGAAATAATCATTAAACTAGGTTGGATAAACCTTAATATTTTAAGGCTAGTGCCAAGAGTTTTGTTCGGTACAATCCTCTTTAGTCTTTTGTTCGAATTTTTGTATTTCGGCATTACCTATTTGCTGTTTTTTTATGGCGATACAATTGAGTGGGTAGTTGTGTTTCAAGAGTTTTTAGGATGGGAGATTCTTTTTCTTTTATGGTCTATGTTTTACTTCATTTTCCACATTTTTAGAAATTATAAAAACGAAGAAATAAAGAACTTAAAGTGGGAAGCCACTAAAAATGAGATTGAGCTGAACAAGATAAAATCTCAATTAAACCCACATTTTATTTTTAATGCCATGAACAGCATTAGGGCTTTGGTGGATGAAGAACCCAAAAAAGCAAAAAAAGTAATTACCCAACTTTCTAATGTGTTGAGAAACAACTTGATGATAGGCAAAAAGAAGTTTATTACTTTTCAAGAAGAGTTGGTTTTGGTTAAAGATTATTTGGCCATTGAAAAAGCTCGTTTCGAAGAAAGATTAACATACAAAATGCAAATTGAAGAAGATTGTTTCGATTGGTTTGTGCCACCAATGATGGTGCAAACCATTGTTGAAAACGGCATTAAACACGGCATTTCAAAGATTCCTAAAGGAGGCGAATTAAAAATTAACGCCTCTATTGTTGAGGGAAGACTAAATGTAAAAATTACCAATCCTGGTACTTTTAACAAAAACTCTAAACCCGAAACCGGGTTCGGAATTGCCAATACCAAAGAGAGATTGAGGCTTTTGTACGGTACAGAAAGTAGCTTTTCTATTTCTAATTTTGATTCTAAAACCGTGGAAACTATTATTATTTTCCCACCCATTAAATACCAAGAACCATGATAAAAACTATAATTATTGATGACGAAAGGTTAGCTCGTCAAGAGTTAAAATCACTTTTAAAAGACTTTAGCGATATTGAAATTATTGCTGAGTTTGGCAACGCAGATGAAGCCATAGAAGGCCTAAAAAACTTAGAACCAGAGTTGATATTTCTAGATATTCAGATGCCAGGCAAAGATGGTTTTCAATTTCTAGAATCGGTTGAAAAGGTTCCGAACGTAGTTTTTGTAACTGCATACGATGAGTATGCTCTTAAAGCATTTGAAGTTTCTGCCATGGATTATTTGCTTAAGCCTGTAGAAGAAAATAGACTTAAAGAAGCTGTTGAAAAGGTTAGGGAAGAAATTGCCATGGAAAAAGAGCTTGAAAAAGCATCGCCCGATGAAAGGGGAGTTTTGGAAGATACCGATCAGGTTTTTATTAAAGATGGAGAAAAATGTTGGTTTGTTACCCTAAAAGATGTTAGACTTTTCGAGAGTGAAGGTAATTATGTAAGGGTTTACTTCGAAGGATTTAAGCCATTGATTTTAAAATCGTTAAACAATCTTGATAAACGTCTTTCAGACAAAGCTTTTTTTAGGGCAAACCGAAAACACATCATCAATATAAAATGGATTGATACAGTAGAAAGTTGGTTTAATGGAGGCTTGTTGGTGAACCTAAAAGATGGAAAAGCAATTGAAATTTCCAGAAGACAAGCTGTAAAGTTGAAAGAACGAATGAGTTTGTAGGTTCATTAATATTAGAATTAAAAGTTTTACAAAAATTTTTTTTGATGAAATTTCAATCTTCAAAAACCACAACCTTCATGCATAAGGGTTATTTTCGCGATTAAAAGGAAAACAATTGATAATTACAAGAACCCCTTTTAGAATTTCTTTTGTTGGCGGTGGGTCAGATTTAGAGAGTTTTTATGCTCAATCTAAGGGCGCAGTGTTAAGCACAACCATTAACAAATACATGTACATTTCTTCTCACAAATTTTTCGACGAATCTAAAATTAGGGTGAAATACTCTAAAACAGAAACTGTAGATAGTTTAAGTGAGTTACAGCACCCTATCATGAAAACCGTAATGCAGGAGTATGGCATGAAAGGCGGTATTGAAGTTAGCTCCATTGCCGATGTGCCTGCTGGTACAGGTATGGGTTCTTCTTCAGCTTTTACCGTGGGTTTGTTGCACAACATGCATGTAATCAATAAAATATATGCTTCAAAAGAAGCGCTTGCCGCAGGTGCTTGCAGGGTAGAAATAGATTTGTTAAAAGAACCAATTGGCAAGCAAGACCAATATGCAGCTGCTTATGGTGGTTTAAATGTTATTGAATTCAATCCTAACGGAACTGTAAACGTAGAGCCTATTTACCTCAATAAAGAGGTTTACAGCACTTTAGAGAACAATTTGTTCATGTTTTATACGGGCAACCAAAGAAGCGCCTCTAAAATACTCGCAGAGCAAAAAAAGAATACGACTCAAGCCGATAAGTTTAAGGCATTGCAAGAAATGGTTGATTTGGTTTACGAACTGAGAAAATCTCTTTTCAGCGAAAATCTTCAACACTTTGGTGGATTATTGCACCAAAACTGGCTTTTAAAAAGAAGTTTAGCTTCTGGAGTTTCAAACCCAATAATTGACCAGGCTTACGAAACAGCAATTAAAAATGGAGCCTTAGGAGGCAAGTTATTAGGTGCAGGTGGCGGCGGATTTTTGTTGTTTTATTGCGAACCCGGAAAGCAGGAAAAATTAATCAATGCTTTAAAACCATTAAAGCAATTCCATTTTAAATTCGAACAAGAAGGAAGTAAATTAATTCATTATTCAAATGAGTAGAACACAAGAAACCATAGAGTGGTACTTAAACTTAGTAAAAGATACCATTGATAATTTAGATAGAACCCAAATTGAAAATGCCATAGCTGCTTACATGGAAGTTTACCACAACGAAGGCACTATTTACATTTTTGGCAATGGAGGAAGTGCGGCATCAGCTACACACGCTTGTGGCGATTTTTTAAAAGGAGCTTCTTTTGGCCTAGAAAAACGTTTCAAGGTAATGAGTTTGGTTGATAATTTACCAGCTTTAATGGCTATTGCAAATGATGTTTCATACGACGATATTTTTATCGAGCAACTTAAAAACTTCATAAAACCAGGCGATTTGGTTGTTGGAATTTCTGGCTCAGGCAATTCTAAAAATGTGGTAAAAGCCATGCAATATGCCAAAGATATGGGAGTAAAAACCATTGCGTTTTGTGGTTACAAGGGAGGCAAAATAAGCGAAATAGGCGATGCAATTATTCACTCAAAAGCTTTAGATATGGAAGTTGCAGAAGACATCCACATGATGGTTTTTAATGTAATTAAAAAAGAAGTAATGCGTCAGTTGCATGGCGAAAACCCTAGTATGGGTGATGTTTATGACAAAAGAGTAAATTAATTGAAAAAAATATTTTCGCTTTTTATCCTTTTCCTTTCTCTATAAAGTTTTTCTAACTCGGCAGATAGTTTAAAAACAGATTTAAAATCATTATTACAAAATCCGCCACAAGAATACACCGATACTGTTTTAGCTAGAAAGTATTTAGATGTAGTTACCTATTATTTTGAAGACTTAAATTTAGATAGTGCTAAAAAGTATTTAGATTCAGGCTTTTATTTCGCTAATAAGTCAAAATCGAACTTTTTGGTAAATGAGTTTAATCTGTTTTACAATACTTATTATCTCTACAATTCAAATTTAGATACCGCAATTTCAATTGCAAGGGCTGTATTTGAAAATAAGCCTAACCTTATAGCAAAAGCAACAGCTTTATCAGGCATTGGCAGTGGATATTATTTTAAGGGAGACTACCTAAATGCATTAGATTATTATTTGCAAGGATTAGAAATTGAAGAGCAAATTGCCCCTGAAAAAACCAATATTACATATTCAAATATTGCCAATTTATACAGTAATTTAGTCGATGCCGAAAAGGCTATAGAGTATTTTAGAAAATGCCAAAAAATTGAAAAGGCTAATAAAGATACCCTTGGTTTATTTGTTGGATTTATAAATTTTCACAACACCTTCAGCAAAGAAGAATTGTATGACAGTGCCGATGTTTATCTGCAGAAAACAAAAAAATGGAGACAATTTATCAGTGTAAATTTTTATGATGAGGTTCTGCGTCAGCAATTTGCCTTATATAACGCTAGATTAAAAAACTATCCTTTGGCTATTAACCAAATGGACTCTTCAATTCAAAATGCAAAAGAAAAAGGTGATATGTACATGTTTTGCAACATCAGTAGTCATTTAACAAGAACTTTAATTGAGGTTAACCAAATAAAAAAGGCAAAAAAAATAGGAGAAGAAGCCTTGAAAATAGCTGTTCAAGAAAAAATCTATTCCATTCAGCGTTTTTTAAATAAACACCTTTCAAAAATTGCCGAAATTGAATGAAATTACAAGCAATCCTTAACTTATTATAAAAATTTTAAGCAATTTGAAGATTCATTTTATAACGTTCAAAAAGCTGGAAGTATAAACAGGTTAAAATTCTTAAGAGAAAAGCAAGAAAAGGAATCATTAGAAACCAAAGCAGAAATTTCCATTCGAGAAGCTGCCCTCAAAGAAAAAGAGGTTCAGTATCAAAAACAATTGTCTCAATATTTTTTAATTGGGGTTTTGGCTCTAATTGCTGCTCTTTCATTGGTTGTATTCTTATACTTCCGAAATCAAAAATTCATCAAACAATTAAGTGAATCGCAAGATTTAATAAAAGCAAATTCAATTGAGCTGGAAAGTTATAATGAGAGGTTAATAGAAATTAACAGTATCAAAAACAAGTTACTATCGCTTTTAGCACATGATTTACGGTCTCCTTTGGTTGGCATTGTTTCATCTATGAATTTGATTAAAGAAGATGAATTTACCAAGGAAGAAACTGATGAAATTTTACAAGAAATTTACAACTCAGCATTATCAAATCTTCAAGGATTAGATAATTTGGTAGCTTGGGCAAAATCTCAAATGGAAGGTTTAAACATTGCAAACCAGAGTTTTAACCTAAATACTGTTTTAGGTGAGTTGGAAAACGAGCTTCAAAATTTAGTAATAACCAAAAAGATAAATCTAGTTCTTGAAAAAGAAGCAAACATAAAAATCAAAGCAGATAAGGAGATGATTAAATCTGCTTTGAGAAACTTGCTTACAAATGCCATTAAATTTTCAAACCAAAAACAAACCGTCAGTTTAGCTATTGAAGATGGTGGCTCTATTGTTGAAATAAAAATTAAAGATGAAGCAGGAGGAATTCCAAAGAATATTCAAAAACAAATTTTCAAGGAGCCTTTAAAATCGGTAAGTGGCACAAGGGGAGAGCGAGGCTCTGGTATCGGACTTTTATTGGTAAAAGAGTTTGTAAATCTAAATGGGGGAGATATTCAATTCGAGTCAAAAGAAAATGTAGGTACCACTTTTACCTTAACCCTCAATAAAGCCTTGTAAATTAGGTTTATTACCCTATTTTTTTGTTTACACAACAATTTAATTTTGGTAAAAACTCATAGTTGAAATTTTTCCTGTTTCTATTCTTAAACATTGTAATCTTAAATCAGGCTTTTGGTCAGTTTTCAAAGGCTATGCAGCCTTTGCACGATTCTACCCTAAATAATTACAATTGGGTAATTCAAAACTTTACCGAAAACGATATTGAGACTTTAGATTCTATCAACCAGAAAATACAAGGCTATTGGATTTTAGGTATGGCAGTTGCCCAAAATTCTGACAATAGCAAAGCCATAGCTTTATACCAAAAGGCATTAAAGCTTTCTATTGATATAAAAGACTCGACAGCAATCATAAAAAGCTATCAGGGAATGGGCTTTCCTTATTTCGCTTTAGGTAAATATGCAGAGGTTCTTCAAGTACATACAAAATCTTTAAATATTGCAGAAGAACTAAACGACTCTAGCCAAATGTCTTTGTTTTTAATGAGTATTGGAGCTGCTTATTATTATTTGAAAAACAAGGAGAAATGCATGGAGTTCCAACTTGAAGCTTTAAAGCTAGCCACCAAAGTAAATAATGTCGAGGTGGTCATGAAGTCATCAAAAAATATTTCTGCTGTTTATTCTGAAATGGGTAAAACCGATAGTGCAGTAAAATATATGGAATACTTTATTTCTTATGTAAAACCTAATGATTATGCACAACTTTCATATAGCTATGCTATTTTAAGTGTAGCTTATGATGTAACCAAAAGGTTTACACAAAAAAAGGAAGCTGTTGACAAGTCATTATACTTTGCATCAAAAACATCTGATAAAACAAATAGGGCCTTTGCATTGCTAAAAAGAACCGAAATTTACAAGTACCAAAAGAAAATAGATAGTGCTTTGGCTGATGCAGATACAGCCTTAGAAATTTACAGAAAAGGTAAATTAATAGATGGCATACAATACGCAATAAATATAAAAAACTGGGTACTAGAAGATGCCAATAATCCAGACATACTCATCAATGGATTAAAAGAAATAATATCCATAAAGGATACCCTATATAATTTGGAAGTTGCCGATCAGGTAGCAAATTATAAAACCTTATACGAAACCGAAAAAAAGGAGAAAGAAAACTTGGCTTTAGTCAAACAAAATCAATTTAATAAAGAAGAAGTTGTATTTCAAAAACGGAAGAATCAAACCATTTTAGTGGTGAGCTTCTTAGTACTATGCTTGCTTCTGCTATTGGTTTTTATAGTTGTTTATCGGACAAGGGTTAACCAAAGAGAAGAGTCGTCAAAAATTGAAAAAGAACGTTATAAATCTGTTTTAGCGGCCGAAGAAAAAGAAAGGGTAAGGATTGCTAGAGAATTACATGATGGTTTAGGTCAAATACTTTCTACCGCCAAAATGCATGTTTCTGCTATTGAAAATAGCAAAGGCGCGCAAATGATCAACTTTATTGATAACGCATCAAATTTAATTGACCAAGCAGTTGTTGAGGTTAGAGCAGTTTCTCATAATTTAATGCCTGCTACTTTAATGAAGTTGGGTTTTAAATTGGCAATTGAAGAACTTGTAGAAAAAATTAATGCCGTTGGAAGAGTTCAAGTAAATTTAAATTTGAGAGAGCCTTTTGGTGAAATGCCCGCTAATTTAGAAATTACTTTGTACAGAATTATTCAAGAGATTTTAAACAATGCCTTAAAGCATAGCAACGCAAAATCAATTGATATTGGATTAAAAGTTCAAAACAATAGGTTGTTTCTTTCTATATCTGACGATGGAGTGGGGTTTGATACAACTCAAATAGAGCAAGCAAAAGGCATTGGTTGGAAAAACATTTTTTCGAGAATCTCTATGCTTGGCGGCGATATTGATGTAAACTCTCAAAAAAATATGGGAAGTAATATCAACATATCACTTCCCATATAAACCTGTTTAACCTAATTAATCGTCGCCTTTTTTAAAGCCATAAAATAGCTGAGAACCAAATGATTTTGGAAATTTATCCAAACCCGGAAACCCTAATTTAATGTTGGCATCATCTTTTGGAATTGAAGCAGTTTTAAAAATGTAATCCCAAATACTCAATGAAATACCGAAGTTTATTCCGTGAGTTCTGCCTTCGGGCAAATTGTAAACATGGTGCCACAAATGCATTACAGGGTTGTTAAAAATATATTTTAAAGGTCCGTAAGTTAAATGGATATTGGCATGGTTCAAATGACCTATAGCAATAGCAATGTAAAAAACAATGTAAGCTTGGTCGGGTGTAAAGCCACCAATTAGCATAACAGCTGCATATTTCATTGGAGTATAAAACACATTCTCCATCCAATGGTATCTTAAATGAGCAGCAAATCCCATTTGCTCAACCGAGTGGTGTACTTTGTGGAATTTCCAAAAGAAACCGAAACGGTGTAACATTACGTGGGTAAACCATTGAATAAAATCTGTTGCAATAAAGAAAACCAACAGCTGAGCCCATTGTGGCATGGTTCCCATATCTATTAAGGCAAAACTTTTTAAGTCTCTTCCTACTAAAGATTTAAATATTTCTTCAGTTCCGGTGCTGAATGCAGCAAAAATTACAATCTTAAAAATGTAGAAATTAAAGAACATGTAAAATACATCAAGCCAAAAGTCTTTTCTTACAATTGGTTGGTCTTTTCGCCAAGGAAACATAACTTCTAAGCCCCAAACTACAAGCGAAAGAACAATCAACCACCAAAAGTAATTTACGTACCAAGGTTGCACTTGAAATGTAATTTCTCTCCAAACGTAATCGGCAAAACCAAACCAACTGTTTTTTACTTCGTTCAACAAGTTGGTGTTTTGGGCAATACTTTCTGTGGCTTCAGCTAGTTGAGAGCCTGCATTTTGTGTAGCTAAAATTCCTGTTTCGGTTGGCAATTCGTTAAAATAACTCCATTCTACCCATGAGCCATCATAATTTTTTACGTTTTCGAAACCTAAAATTTGGGTTAAAATAAATGTGGTGTGAGCCGAACGAACTCCTGAATGACAATAGGTTATTACTTTTTTATCGGGAGTAATTCCAAGGTTTGCAAATTGATTTTTCAGTTCTTCAAAGCTTTTAACTTTTTTATTATCGTTATATTGAATACAATTGGCCCAATCATTTAAAATACTTGTTGGAATTCGACCTGCTTTAAAGGCGCCATCTTTTTGGGTTTCGCCTTCAAATTCGGCTGTTGACCTTGTATCTAAAATTATGGTGCCTTCATCATTAATTGCTGCTAAAACTTCATCTTTAGAAGCCATGATGCTTGTGTTTAATCCTTCTGGAAATTTAAAACTGGTTTTGGCAATAGATTTTACTTCAGTTGTAACTGGAAGTTTTTCCATTTCCCAAGCATGTAAACCTCCGTTAATTAGGTTAATATTCGAGAAGTTGTAAGAGTTTAAAATCCACCACAACCTTGCGGCTTCACAAAGTCCGTTTTTGTCATAAATAACTAATTTGTCTTCATTAGAAATACCTAAATCCCTAAATAACTCTTCAATTTGAGACTTGGTGGCCATTACACCGTTGTATGGAACTGAGTTGTCGGTAAAATCACTTCTCCAAATATTTATGGCTCCTTCTATATGACTTTCAGCATAAGCTTCAGGTTTTTGAATATCAATAAATTTAGTTCCATCGCTAGTTAAAAGCTCAAATGCATCTTTAGGCTCAATTAACACTTTTGTGTTTTGTGAGAATCCTATAAAACTTACCAATATTCCCAAAAGGGTAAGTGTAGTTAGAGCCTTAATTTTCAAGTTCATACCAATCTATATTTGTTAAATTTTCTCTTCTTCCTTTGTTCTCTGGCGCATAGTTTTTGGCCAAGTATGTTAAAATAATATCTTCATTTTCGCCTAAATCCCAAAGCTTTTGGGTTTCTTGCATCCATCTTATCATTTCGAGCCATCCTTTTCTATCGGCTCTGTTTTGGGTAACTAATTTTAACGAGTGGCAAGCACCACAAGTACCCATTACCAATTCGTAACCTTCGTCAAATTTTAACCCCGAAGCAACATGAATTCCATTTTTTACTTCATCCTCAGCCAAAACTTGTGTTTGCTTAATAGGTGTTTTTGATTCAACCTGAACAATGGTTGGCTTTGGTTTCAATAATTCAACAACTGAATTGGGGAAAAAGATTAAAACAATTCCCAATAAAACTACAAACACAAAAAGCCTGTAAGCTACTTTTATCTTTTTTGAAAGATTGTCGAGTAAGTTTTGGTATTTTTCTTCTTGATTGTTCAACTTATACTCGTTTTACAGCAATTCGGTGGCAAGCATTGTTTAAGTATCCTTTTGGATTCCAACCTGGAATTACCATAGGCTGAGATTTTCCTGTGCTATCGGTAGCTTTTGCCCAAACTTCGTAATATCCTGCTTGAGGTAAAGTTAATTGAGCATTAAAACGTTGCCATGCGTTTTTATTTACTGCAGGTTTAAGGTTGCAGGTTTTCCAAGTAGCTCCAAAATCAATTGAAACTTCAACTTTTTGAATACTTAAATCTCCCGCCCACGCGTGGCCTCTAACTTCAAAAGGTTTTTCGCCTTTTACCATAGCACCAGTTTTTGGGTAGGTAATTATTGATTTAACAGGCATGGCCTCAATAATTTTCATGTCTTCATCTGGCACTTTTTGACCGGGTTCAACCGGATATTTTGGAACTCTATAAGAAGTGCCACCCATTTTAGGACCATCATGTTCTTTGTTTCGAACCGAAATTTTGGTAAGCCATTTTCCAGAAGTAGAAGCAGGCCAACCTCCAATTACCAATCTTAACGGGTGACCATTTAAAACAGGAATATCTTCTCCGTTCATGGCCCAAGCAATTAAGTTTTCATTGTCCATGGCTTTTCTCATGGGTACTCCTCTCGAAATAACAACTTTGGTTGGATCGCCACTTAAGTGTGTGTCTGCACCGTAATAACCAATGTAAACAGCGTCAGACTTTAATCCAACATCTTCTAAAACATCTTTAAGTCTTACGCCTGTCCATTGAGCACATGCAATTGCACCAACATTCCATTGGTTTCCTTTGGCAGGAGGATTAAATTCTTTTCTACCATTTCCGCCACATTCCACAGTTAATTGGTAGGTATAAGTTTTAAATTTAGATTTTAACTCTGCAATAGTGTAAGTTCTAGGAGCTTTAACAGATTCGCCGTCTATGGTTAGTTTCCAACTATTTACATCAATATTTTGAGGAACTACTCCGTTATTTCTAACAAAGAAAACATCAGCAGGAGTAACTTCAGGGTCGAGTAGGTGAGCTGGTGTTTCTGCGTTAATTGGTTTATCGTTTAAAACAATTAAATCTTTGTGTTTTCTTTCAATTGTATTTTTTGAAGCTTCTTGTAAACCCACAGGCTCAATATCTTTAGGGAAATTTTCACCAAAAACCATTTTAGCCCCTAGCAAGCTTCCAAATGCAGCAAGGGTAGATTTTGTAATAAAACCACGCCTAGAAACATTTTTGATCGTCTTTTTTTCCTCCATACCAATATAATTTCCTTAAAAATACGCTGCACGAAATTAATAGCGGTATAATTTAAAAATTGTAACAATTATCACTCTAAAGCAAATTGGATCATCCAATGGTATTAAAAAATATTATTTACTAAACTTAAACCAGGAATAAAGCTCGTTATTACAGTGATAGCAAGTATTAACAATGTTATGCCAACAAAAACGCAAAACTCTTTATTTACTAAATTTCAGCCGCCTATAAAAAAGGACTCCAGGTTGAAATATTAATCACTAATTAGTAGATTTTTTAGTTTTTCCATTATAAATAGATTGTTTTGAGGTAAATTTTTTATAGTCTAAAATTAATTATATCTACCCTATTATCAGGTAGATGTATAATAATGGATTTTAGTAAAAAGCAGCGGAAAAAATTTACTTTTAAAAGTTCAATTACTGCCCGATTTAATCCGCAACCAAAACATTTAAAACCTGTGTAATGCAATATGGTAATTTTGGCTGCCAATTAATAAGGTTAAAAGAGTTTGCAATTAATAGAGCAGACTAAACAGCAATTAGTGCGAAAATTATAAAATTCTTTATTAAGTATATTTTGATTGATTGCAGCACTAAACTAAAATACAATTTGTTTTAAGTTATTGCAAGTCATGTAGTTATGTTTTGCTTTTCTTGCATGATTTCAGATTTTGCTATGTTAGTTTTTTTAACCCTGCCTTTCTTATTTGAAGCAGGATTGGTTTTGTTAATGGCAACAGGCAGAAAATCTAAACCTACTGCACAAGAATTGCTAAAAAGACATGAGAAAAAAAGGAGGAGCGAACAGGAAGAAAATCTTAGTGTCGCTCCTCACCTAAACCAATCATCAAAATCTTCATTTTTTTGGTTTTTCTTTTACGAAAGCTCCCAAAAAAAGTTTTGACCATCAAAATTAATTTTAGTAATTCTTTTGGCTTGTGATTAAAATCACAACAACATGTTATATTGTGATTAATTTTTTGAAATAATATTTCAATTATTTGCTTGCTCCTAGAGAAAGACCCTCTTTTTTGCCAAGAATAAATAATGTGAACCAGTTATTGATAAAGCCTAATCCGTAACCACATAATTGAAAAACGGATGTAATGATGCTCAAAAATCCAACTTGTAAACTTCGATTTTGTAATGTTGAATTGATGAAAATTGCAAAAAAGTAAATTGAAATAAACATCAGAAATAACTCGAAAATAGTCTCATTTACCAAACTGCTTAAAAGCCCCAAAACCAAAAAAAGAAAAAAAGCCGATGGAAATAAATGCGTTATTTTTAGCTCTTTTGGATGACGAGAAAATATGTTTACACGAGCAGCACCAAATCTGTAAACCTGTCTAAAAAAGCTTTTTAAAGTGTTTCTTCTTTTGTGGTAAACAAAGGCATCTGGAATTAACTTGGTTTCGTATCCTTTGTTAATAATTCTAATACTCAACTCAATGTCCTCTCCACAAACAAAATCGCTGTAGCCATCTACTTCTTCGAAAACAGTTTTTTTTATCCCCATATTGAACCCACGTGGATTGTATTTGTGTATTTGTTTTTTGCCTCCTCTAATGCCACCGGTGGTAAAATAGCTTGTCATGCTAAAACTTATTGCTTTTTGTAGTGGAGTAAAGTCTTTGTGGGCAGCATCTGGTCCACCAAAGCATGCAGGTTGCGATTTTGAAACTTCATTATGAATAGCTAAAAGATAGCCTTCGGGCAAAATCACATCGCTATCTAAAAAGATTAAATATTCTCCTTTGGCATTTTCAGCTCCTAAATTTCTTGAAGGACTAATGGCCAATTTTGGTTTATGTAAATGCTGAATATTTAGCTTTTGGGTATATTTTTCAATAATGGGTTTTAAAATATCGGTGGGGCTTCCATCTGCAAATATTATTTCGAAGCCTCCAAAATTTTCTTTGGGAATATCCAAAATACAGGCGCTTTCAAGAAGCTCGGTAACTTCATCGGGTCTGTTAAATGTTGGAATTACAAATGAATACTGCACTTTTATTTATTGAGGCGGCAAATATAGTAGAGTAGAGGCTTTTTGTTAAGAATAGCTGTGAATCTTATCAATGTCTACCAAAATATCACCATTTTCATCTATTTCATAAATCCTGTCAAAGGTTTTACCTTCAATAATTTCGGCAGCACAATATGAAAATCCTGAATGTACCACTTGCGAAAATGTATCATCAAAGCCTTTAATTAGAATTAAAACTTCTCCTAAGTGCTTTTTCAACTCTTCTAAATTTGTTTTAAACAATGGGCTTTCTTGGTTTATTTCATGAACGATTGTCCAGTTCATGGGAAAGAAGTTTATTTTGCTTGTTTCCAGTTTTAAAGGGAAATATTTTCTTCGCATTTGTCCGTTTTCATCATCAACAAAACGCATAAACATTACCGTAGCTTCTAACTCCATTAAGATATTAGAACGCGTATTTACAATTCTGAACATCAATGCTTTATTCCCATTTTTAAATGGACAAATAATGGCATTTTTACTAAACAGAATTTTTGCTTTTGGTTTAGAAAACCTTCCGTAAAGTAAACCTGTAGCCAATGCGAAGCCCAAAAGACCAACCAAAGCATTGATAGCCGAAATAAAATTTACCAAAACCCCTTTAGGGGCAATAGCACCATAACCGACAGTGGTAAAAGTTTGTACACTAAAATAAAAGGCATCAAAAAATTTTTCTATTTCGGTTTCAGAAGAGGGTACACCTTATAGGTTGTCTGTTCCGATAAAATAAATAAGGCTTCCAAAAATTAGATAAATTGAGAAATACAGCATTACAATTAAACCAATGAATTTAAACCAACTCATGTTGATGAGGTTTTGGTATGTATCTCTCCAAAACAACCCATCGCCTTTACGCTTTACGTTAAAACTCCCGTTTTTATTAATAATGCGTTTGTTGGTTTCTAAGTACTTTTCGCCTAAACCTGGATCGCTAAAAATATTTGGTTTTTTATTTGCCATAATTAAACTTATAACCTTTTTCTTTGCAGGTAAATTTAAGGTAAATGGCTTACCACCAAAAAAAATGTGAGCATTGTAGTATGTGGACAGACGGTTCAATACACAATTGTGCTTTTTGTGGTGGGGTTTTAGATGAAGTTTATAAAAAGGAAAACTCTGCAAGAAAGCTGAAATTGCCCGAAAAGCCCATTATTAGGATAAACCCAGAAGATGGCCCTTTCACAATATTTTTTAAAAGAATAGTACAGTTTCACCAATTGGTTTTTTATTGGATAGTATCAATTGTAATTTACTTTATTACATGGGTTGTTTTTTAAGATTTTTTCCAATTTCGGTTTATTGGCATTTGGCTGTTGTTGCCTGGATAGTGTTTCATTTTTCGAACACAGTTGGGCTAAATAGCACATTTTTAAATAGTTATTTAGATGACTTTTTGGCTATTCCAATTGTATTAGGAGGAATATTGGTATTGTTTAGGAAGTACATTTTTAAAACAAGTAATTACACTTTCTCAACATTTCAAGTTTGGAGCATTGTATTGATATTCTCATTTTATTTTGAAGTTTTGGCTCCCATGCTAAAACCAGAGTTTACATCAGATTGGGTTGATGTTTTGTGTTATTTCTTAGGTGGTTTTGTTTTTCAATTGCTTTTGAATAAACCTTTAATGAATAGCCAAGAACAGGTTTCTTGTGCTAATTAGAAGCCGATGTCATTTTTCATCCCGAATGTGCGGGATGAGAAATCTATTTGTTTTAAAAAAAGAATCAATTTAAGCCCTGCTTGGGAAAAGCAGTTTAGGGAGAATTCATCAAAAACTTGTTTTTTTTGTTTCATAAACATCTACTAGTAATTATCTGTTTCTATAAATAAAACTATGGAGCAATTTAGGCAAGGCGATGTGTTTTTAGAAAAAGTTTCTGATTTACCTGCAGAAATTAAACAAACCATTCAACCAACCAACAATCAATCGGAGCTTTTGATAAAAGGGGAGAGCAGAAACCATGGACATTTTATTGAAGGAGATGTAGAAACCTTTTCGGTTGAGCCTACTGAAAATCAAAATGAAATAATTACTCATTACCTGAATGTGAAAACCGAGAGCCTGCTCAAACACTTAAAAATTGACACCAAAGATTTCACAAAAGAACACTCTGAAATAAAGCTAAAACCTGGAGTTTATAAGGTTGTTAGACAACGAGAATACAATGCTTATCAAAAGGCAATAAACATTGTAAAAGATTAATGGATGAAAAACACATCAAGCAATTAATAAAAAGCTTAGAAAACTTTGCTTTTTCCGAAATAAACGAAATGATTTTGGGATTAAACTATGATTATGTGTTGGCTAACACTATGTTTATTAAGCAGTTTTACAAACAATTAAGCCTAAAAATCCCAAAAATATTAATTGCCCAAAACCCTGAAGATTTTCACCTAAAGTTTCAAGAATTAAAAATCTATGAAAAGCCAATTGAAATTTCTTCTCATAAATTTTGGGTAAATTTTAATGCAAGCCCAATAAAAATATCTCTCGAAGAGGATAAAATTTTTACTGAGTTAGCCAAGGCTGCAAAAGGCTTGTTTTTAAGTTCATTTTATGCCATCTCACAAATGGTTGAGCAAAGAATCAAAATGTCTCATCCTAAATTTATTGCTTCGCACCCCTCTTTAAATATAAATTATCATGCTATTTATTGGTTAAAGAAGTTTCATGCAAAGTATTTAAATCTGCCAACCAAAAACTTACAAGAGTTATTTTCAAAAACCAATATTTTTTGGAGTAAAACCTTTGAAAACACCTTTTTGTATTGTCCTTTTCCAAAATCAATTCATTTTGACGAAAACAATTTACTTCACGCAGAAACTAGTGCAGCTATTAGCTGGGAGGGCTTCGACCTATTTGCTTGGAGGGGAATTGAAATTCCCAAAAGGTGGATTCTAAATCCTGAAACCATCAACAACCAAGAAATTATAGGGCAAAAGAATGCCGAATTAAGAAGAATAATGCAGGAAGTTATTGGTAGTGAAAGGTTTGCTCACCTATTGGGATTGCAGAAATTAGATGAAGATTATGACTTACAAGGTAATTTACAAACGCTTTACAAAACAGCGGAAATAGATTCTATCGCGAAAGATTATTTGTATTTCGCAAGAGTTGCTTGTCCGTCAACTGGCAGAATATATTTTTTAGGAGTACCACCAGGTTTAAACAATATATGGGATGCAGTGGCATGGACTTTTGGCAAAACCAAAGAAACATATAAGCCTATTATTGAAACTTAACCTTATTCTTTAAGTTTATCGGCAAACACTTTTTTGAATTTGTCAACCTTTGGCTTAACTACCAACCTACAATAACCTTGGTCTGGATTGCTTTTGTAATAGTTTTGGTGATAATCTTCGGCTACATAAAAATTGTCAACCGGTAATATTTCTGTTACTATTGGGTTTGGAAAAGCTCCAGATTCATCTAACTTTTGCTTGTATTCTTCTGCAATTTGCTTTTGTTCATTGTTATGATAATAAATACCTGAACGGTATTGAGTACCCACATCATTTCCTTGTCTATTTAAAGTTGTTGGATCATGAGTTTGCCAAAAAACCTCTAAAATTTCTTTAAATGAAACTAATTCAGGATTATAAACTATTCTGGCAACTTCTGCATGGCCAGTTCTGCCTGTACAAACCTCTTTGTAACTTGGTTTTTTTACAGAACCATTGCTGTATCCTGAAATTACAGTATCTACACCGTTTAAACTTTGAAAAACTGCTTCTACGCACCAAAAGCAACCTGCTCCTAAAGTAATTTCTTCCATACCGGGTTTTAATTCTAAATTAAGTTTTGAATTTGTTTTTTCTTGTTTTGGTTGACTGCATGCCACCAAAAATAATCCTGAGAAAACGATGCTAAAAATAACTTTTAGATTCATGTCTTTTTAACATGAATAAAGAATAATTGTTTTGATAAAAATATAAGGGAAATTACAAATAAGGTAATGATTCTACAACCTCTTTGTATCTAGCAAAAGCCAAAACAGATTCAGATTCGATAATTGGTTTTGACAAGGCGAAAAGTGCCCGGTAAAAAATGTTATTTCCTTCGATACTAATTTTGTAGGTAACCAATGTATTTTTGCCGGTTTGGTTAAAAAACATTTCAACAGAACCTTTGAACTTGTGGTTTTGAAAAGAAACAATAGAACTTTTGTAAGGATTAATTTCTTCAATTTGAGCTTCAATTTCAATTTGCTCGTCTTCTAGTTGAAGGATACATTTTTCAACAGAACCTTTTGTGTAAGGCAATCCTTCAAAATGTTTAATGTTTGTAATTTGAGGAAACCATTTGTTGATGGTTGTTGGTTCTATTACAGAAGCAAACGCTTCAGAAATCATTGCATTTACTTCAATTTTATCCTCAACAGTTACGCTTGGGTTTATCAAACCTAGGGTGAAAAAAGATAAAACTACAGCTAAACACAGAATGATTATCGGCTTGATAAACTTCAAAGAGACTTGATTTTTAATTATGGGTTAAAAGTCTGAATTTTATTTGGTTAAAAGAATAATTTAATAACTTTTTCTTTGAAATTACTATATGGAGGATATCTAAGGGGTATATCTATAAATGAACTAGTATTTGTTATCGATTTAATGTTAGATAAATTCAGAAAACCATCTTTACCATGATACCTTCCTGAGCCTGAGTTCATAATTCCTCCAAAGGGAAGACTTGGATTAGCAATATGCACCAAAGTGTTGTTTATACACCCTCCGCCAAACGGTATTTCTTGGGTTATTTTTTGGTTAAAGTTATCATTTTCAGAAAATACATAAAGTGAAAGAGGGTGAGGATTATTCTCAATAATCTCATAAATATCACCTTCAATTTTATAGGTAAAAATTGGTAAAATGGGGCCAAATATTTCTTCTTGCATTATTGGCGAATCCATTTTTCCTTCAATTAGAGTCGGGCCAAAAAACAAGTTTTCTTCATTTGTTATTCCACCATAAATTATTTCATTTCCTTCTAATAACTTTTGCAAAGTCTTAAATCTATTTAAGTTGATTATGCGACCAAAGTTTTCACTTTCTTGTTGATTCTTGCCAAAAAATAATTCAATGGCTTTTGTCATTTCTTCAATTAATTTAGGCTTTACCTTTTCATGCACAATTAAGTAATCTGGAGCGATGCAAGTTTGGCCAACATTTATAAATTTTCCTGAAATAATTCTTTTTGCAGCTACTTTAATTTTTGCCGAATCATCTACAATGCAAGGGCTTTTGCCCCCTAACTCTAAAGTTACAGGTATTAGTTGGTCTGCGGCTTTCAAACTAACTAACCTACCAACTTGTGGACTTCCAGTAAAAAAAATATGATCGAATCTAAATTGCTCAATCATTTCTGGAATTACAATGTGCCCTTCACCTTCTACAAATGAAACTAGATTTTCATCAAAAGTTTGTTCGATAAAATCTTTCAATACCAAATTGGTATGAGGCGTAAATTCAGAAGGTTTTATCATACTATAGTTTCCTGCAGCAATACTTGCTACCAAAGGGCTTAAGGCAAGGTTTACAGGATAATTCCATGGAGAAATAATTAGAACTACACCTTTTGGCTGGGCTTGAGTATAAGAGGTTGAGGGAAAATGGGCTAGTGGAGTATCAACCCTGTTTTTTTCCATCCAAGACCCCAAATTTTTGAGTGTATGCTTTATTTCAGGATAAACAAACCCTGTTTCGGTAATAAAACTTTCTGCTTTCGATTTTCCTAAATCTTTATGAAGTGCTTTAGCGAAATTATCTTCAAAGCTTTTTAGGTTTTTTAGAAAAGTTTTGAGTTGGTTTCTTCTAAATTGGTAAGATTTTGTGGCTCCCGAATTAAAAAAGATGCGTTGGTTTTTAAGTTTTTCAAGCACTTCATCAAAATTGACCTTAAATTCGCTTTTCAAATTCTCCATAGATGAAATTAATTTCTAAATATATAATTATAGCCTTAACGCTTGTTTTTTCTGGATGTTCAGAAGTTGAAGATTCAAATAATACAAATAATAAAGAAGTAAAAACACCAAGTTCGCCGGCATTGGCTGAATCTAGAACCGCAACTGCTAAAACTATTGAAAAGGGAAAAGTTGTGTATGAATATAAAATTGAAGGCAGGAGTGAAGGTGAAATAGCTTATTATATTCCAACAGAAGTTGAGCCTACCTCTATTATTATATTATTCGATGCTCAAGCAAGAGGTTTTTTACCGATTGTTAGGTACAAGGCTTTGGCCGATAAGTATGGGTTTATATTGGTTGGTTCAAATATTTCAGAAAATGGATATCCTTATCCACAAACCCAAGAGCATTTTACTTTGGTAAAAAACTGGGTTGAAACAAATTTTGAATCCTTAAAAGATAAAGTACACATTGGAGGTTTTTCAGGTGGCGCAAGAGTAGGAGGTTGGTTGGCTTTTGATTTTGGCTATCCTTCAATTTTTGGATGTGCTGCAGGGGTTCCGAACAACGACAAAGAGATTATTAACAACAAGTTTTTTTATGGTACTGCGAGTACTTTAGATTTTAATTACCGAGAGTTAAATGCCCTAACAGATGGATTTTTAGCATTAAATCATTTTGTTTCAATTGTTGAAGGATACCACGATTGGGCTCCATTTGAAGAGATGGAACTCATTTTTAAGTGGCTCAAAATGAATGAGATGAGATTAGGTGTTACCGATCAAAATATTGAGTTGGTAACCCAATGGTTTCAAGATTATAAATCTGATTTGAGCGAAATTTCGGCAAACAATAATATGCCACTAGAAATTAGATACAATGCTATTATCAAAGGCTCATCATTATTTCACGATTTGGTTGATATTTCATTTTTTGAGCAGGAGAAAATAAAATTCAGAGAATCAAAATCTTGGGCAGGACTTTCAAAACATCGCTCAATAGCAAATTATGCAGAAGGAAGTTGGACAGGTAAGTTTGGTTATGCACTTGATGGTGAAAATCCTGTGCCTGTATGGAATCAATACATTGATGAATTGAACAAGGAGATAGATAATGCACCTAATGTTATTACCAAAAGAGGTTTAGAACGGGTAAACAGTTTTATATCGTTAGTTGGGTTTTTAAAAATGGAAGATTCTTACAATAAAGGAAACCTTGAAGAAGCGACACAGCTTATGGCTATTGTGGAGAGAGTGCATCCAACCAATGCAGATGTTTTTTATTTCAAGGCAATTTTTGCCGCTCAAAACAATAACATTCAAGAAGCCAAAGATTATTTGAATAAAGCAGTTTCAAATGGATTTGCCAATTACAAAAAGCTGCAAAATCAAGAAGAACTTTCTATTTTGAATATTAATGAATTTGTAGAAAAAATTAAAAATCCACAACTTAAATAAACCTATTGCAAATTACAGGTATAACCATTTGTTAGCCAATAGTCTACTTGCTTATCAAACTCCTCTTTGGTGAGGTAGGTCGAAGCACATTCTAAGTATTCACTTCCCAAAGAGCTAGTGCACTTGTAGCAAATATCTTTTACAGTAACTGTTTCAGAAGTAATATCTTGTTTTTTTTCATTTTTAGAAACAGCAGTTAAACTTACTGTAAAATTTCCGGGGGCTTCCCAAACATGGTTTACAACATTGCCTGAATAAATTTCATGGGTCGATTCTAAAGACAATAAAGGTTGTTCAATTTCCCAAGAATAGCTCTCGGAATTATCAGAGCAGCTTTTTAGCGTAATCGTTTCAAAAATATTTACAGTTTGGCTAGGAGAAAACTCTATGCAAGCTTTAGGTTCTTTTTTGCAAGAGTAACTTCCTATTAGAGCAATAAATAAAACTAAAAGTAGCCTTTTCAAATGTTTTACCTTTTGATGATTTGGCTATTGAAAACCTCTCCATTTTTGGTAATTAATTGAAGATTATAAATTCCTGCAGGAAACTTCATAACATCAACTTGGAGAATATTTAAATTTTGCGTATTTACTGATTTTTGGTAAACAACTTGACCAATATTGTTGAATATTTTTACCTCTTTAGGCATTGCATTTGCCAAGCTTGTATTTTCAATAAAAACATAGTCGTTAGTTGGGTTTGGGTAAATATTTAACGAAATATTTTCAGATGTAAAATTTTCATTTATTGACTGTATTTCGTCATCACAATCGCCTGGCATATTAATATCTAGCCAATTAAGCCTTGCTATTGTCCAGTTTTTTAAATAATCAATTTCTTCTTCGTAAGTTTCACCCACAAAAAAGTTAGGCCAAATGTATCTGCCTAAGCTATTCCAAAAGTTATGGTTTTTGTGTGCAGCAAAGCCTAATTCAACAACACCCGAGTCAATTTGAGCCATAACACTATCTGTGTGTAACGGGCCTGCTCTCAATTCTTCCCAACGGCAGTTTAGGTAATGAGCAAATGCTGGGTCTTCTAATAATTTTTGATACCAAAATAATCTGTTTCCACCGCTATCATACATCCATCCATAAGTATACATAGCGCCTTCAGAGCCATAATCTACATTTCCGTAGCCTAAATTAAAATCCCATATAGGGCCCATATTTATTTTGCCACCATCGTTAACATGGTCTTTGTATAGGTAAACACTAAACCTAAATCCATCAACGTTTTTGGCTAATTCGTTTACTATAAAAAAATCGGCAAAGCTTTCTTTGTTGATAAAATTATGGTAGCCATCTATAGGATTTCTGAAGTTTTTTGAAAGCATAACATCTTCAAAACCAACAATAAAATCTTTGATGTATTCTTTTTGTTTTGGATGTATGATATCAGGATCTGGATAATAGTATTGATAGGTTTGGTTTGTATAACCAGGAAAAATTGTGTCGTGGTCTGCCACAAATGAATTATTAGGATCGCTGTCCCAATCAATTTTTAAAATATAGCCACCTGTAATATCTGTGCCTGTTGTGTCAGAGGTATGAAGTCGAGCAATATCTACTCTATTTCTATCTCTTTTTATTTTTTCGGTCATCATGTAAGCGCCCAAATAATAACCATTGTGCATAACTTCAACAAATTTTGTGCGTGGAGAATAACGCAAGAATTTACTTCCTAGGTTATATGTGAGGTAATTTCTTAGTAATGATTTATCTGAATAAGGAGCATAAAGAATCCAATCGTTATCCATCGGAAATTCTAACAAGTCTTTATCCACGTTGTTTCCTGCTCCATCAACGGTTTCGAAGCGGTAAGATTTTTTTGGAAAAGCCAAGGATGAATTTCCTTTAGTCTTGATTGAAATTGGTCCGGTATATTCATCTCCAATGCCATGATATTTGTTCAAACCCCCATTTCTATCATAATGTAGGTTTAAATATCCTGGTAATTTTATTGTATCGTTTAAAGAACCTGAAGTAAAGTTAAAAACTGGTAAATGTGAGGATTCTTGGTAATAAAGTGGAGCATCAAACCATTCAGGATTTTCTCTGTAATAATCATTAGTATCCTTTATTCCGGCGTGTAAAAAGAAATTTGAAGATAAATCTAAACCTCCAAAATAATATTGGTGAACTTGCACTGCTAATACATTTTTTCCTGGTTTTAGGGCATAAAAAAAGTTGTTGTTTAATAGTATTTTATAGGATCTAACCCTTTGTAAAGTCTGGCTTCTGAGGATGAAGTAGCTTGTTGATTGTATGGCGGCTCAACCCAAGGAGTTCCGATATTTCGCGTGCAACTTCATATCCATTTAGGTAGGCCACGAAACCATCATCAAAATCTGCAGATAATATTAAAGCTTCAACTAGTGCTGTATCTTGAACACAAAATAATTTTCTAATGTAAACAGATGTATCGTAAGGAATTAAGGTTGAGTCGTCTCCATCTTCAAAACCAAATCCACCTTGGCTAAAATTCCAAGTGGTATCGTTAAAGTTGGTGTTTTTCCAACCAGTATCAGGTTGTTGATTTCCTCTGAACCATTTCCAATTATCGTTACTGTAAATAATTGTTTCCCAATGGTCTACGCTGCCATATTGGGCCAATAAGTTAGCTGAAAAAATAGTAAATAATATTCCTAACAAATACTTCATAAAGTTCTGACATTCAGTGTTGCAATTTATTTATAATATCTACACGAAAAAAGTGAGAATTGTTTTTCTTTTTCTCAATAAAGTTGTGAATATTTGGCAAAAAAATAAAAGACATGTCCCACAACGCTGCAAACGAAATTCAAGATTTACAATTTTTTGGAGAATATGGAGGTGTAAATCCCTCAATTACAGACTCTTCAACTTTTACTTTTATGTCGGCTCGCTCTATGGAGGAGTTGTTTGAAATAGAAAGAGAAGGATGTTACTTATATTCAAGGCACACCAACCCAATGAATGCCTATTTGGGGCATGCCTTAGCCAAACTTGAAGGCACAGAGGCTGCTCATGTTTCTGCTTCAGGCATGGGTTCTATCTCTACGGTTATTATGCAAATATGTCAAAGTGGCGATGAAATTATTTCTGCCCGTACTATTTATGGTGGTACATATGCTTTCTTTAAGAATTTTCTACCCAAGTTTAATATCAAGGTAAAATTTGTAGATATTACCGATTTCGAGGCGGTTAAATCTAATTTGAAGGAGAATACCAAAATGATTTATTGCGAAGGAATTTCAAATCCTTTGTTAGAAATTTCTGATTTGGAAGCCTTGGGTAAAATTTCGAAAGAAAATGATTTAAAGTTGGTTGTTGACAATACTTTTTCTCCTTTGGTTTTAAGACCTGCCAAGCATGGAGCCGATGTTGTAATTCACTCTTTAACCAAGTTTATTAATGGTACAAGTGATACCGTTGGTGGTGTTGTTTGTGGAACCAAAGAGTTTGTGGGATCTATGATTGATGTTAACTCTGGAGCTGCGATGCTTCTAGGCCCGGTGATGGATGGACTGCGATCTGCCTCGATTTTAAAAAATATTCATACGCTTCACCTAAGAATGAAACAACATGCTTTAAATGCCATGTTTTTAGCAGAAAGACTTGAACAGGCGGGAGTAAGGGTAGTTTATCCGGGTTTAAAATCTCACAAAGACCATGAATTAATAACCAAGTTGCATGAACCTGAATATGGATACTCTGGTTTGTTAACCATTGATGCAGGAAACCACGAAAGAGCAAATACTTTAATGGAATTAATGCAAGAAGAAAACATAGGATATTTGGCCGTGAGCTTAGGGTTTTACAAAAGTTTATTCAGTTCGCCTGGTTCTTCAACTTCTTCTGAAATTTCTGACGAAGAAAAAGCTACCATGGGATTAAGTGAAGGCCTGATTAGAATGAGTGTTGGTTTAGACGAAGATATTAGCAGAACTTGGAAACGCTTGAAAAAGTGTTTGAGCGCAGTTGGAATGGCTTAAATCGTTATTCTTACAAACTAAATAATCTCTCAATTCTCTATTTAGAGTTTGAGTGACTTTAGAATTTATTCTTTTTCAACCATTTTAATTAATTGCTTCATGGTTTCTGTAGGGCCTTTTGTTATGGCAAGATTAACCAACCAAGTGGGAATCTCTCCACCAGGATTAGACAATACTTTATACTCTATTTGTAGGTTTCCATTTCCCAAGGGGCTTATTTTCCAACTTGATTCAAATTCAGAAATATGAACATACTCATCATTTTGCGTTGATTCTGGTTCACCTTTTAAAGAGCGTGCATAATAAATACCTGTTGTTGGGTCAATAAAATTTGTACTTTTCACATAAAGATCTCTATCATCAAATGGAAATGGAAAGTCTAGTGTGATGTAGTAACTGAATTCATTATTATTTACTTTTTTTATTAGGCGAGAACTATCGCATTTGTATACCCAACTTGAATAAAGTGAGGCTTTTAGCATAAAATTGGTAATTGTTTCCATAGAAGATTTTACCAAACAAACTATTCGAATTTGTTTTACACTTGAACTTGCTGTTGTTCGGGTATACACTTCAATTTCATCTTCTGAATTTACCAATTCCCAATTTATATATTCATCTTCTTGCGCCTTAACAAAAGTTGAACAAAAGCAAAAAAGAATGATAAAAATACGATTCAATTTATTGGTTAAAGTCATGTTTTCATGTTTACAGACAAACGAATCGATTTAGAAGAAATTTGGAATTTTAAAAAAGAAATAAACTTCTAGCTAGAATGGTCGGCTACAATTTTCCATTCGCCATTAAATTTTTTCCATAGTAAAGTATAATGTCCTTCAGGATGGTCGCCGGGTCTGGTTAATTCCCATTTGCCAATTACAAATGCTTCGAAAGGGGAGAGCACTTTTACTTGTTTTAAGGTGAATGTAAGTTCTCCCATTTTTTCAGGCGTTGGATAACCCTTTTGGTAATTTTCTAAAGTGTTTTGCCAGCCATAGGTTAAACCTTTTGAACCGATAAATACCAATGAATCGTTTTTCCAATAGCCTTGCATAAAACCTTCTAAGTCGCCTTTATTCCAAGCTAGTTGCTGTTGGTACATAACTTCTTTAATGGCATTTACTTCAGATTTTTCGTCGTAGGTGTTGCAACCAAAAAGGCCGGTAACGATTATAAATAGAAATAAAACTTTACTCCTCATCCCAATTGATATTTTCTCTAATTACATCCCAAGTGTGGTCATGCATAAGTTTAACTTCAGAAATAAACTCCATTTTTAAACTGCGACCCCATTCTTCGGGCGAAATCATGCTTAAAAAATGTTTTTGATTATCTCTTTGGTACAAATAATAAACATGGCCAATTAGGGGTTTAAAATTCATATCGGCTAAGTAAATTCTTTCAGAAATTTCAACCCTTTTTTGCAAATCTTTGGCCTGGTCTGCTAACAATTGAATTTGCTTGTGTATTTGCTCCATTTGCTTGTTGGTTTGTTCAACCATCGCACTCATGGCATTGCCTTTTACTCGGCCTTTGTCTATTGGTTTAATTACCGGACTCCCAACATGGTGAGCATAGGGCAGGGTAGAAGGGGTTTCTGTAATTTTATCTTTATCTATCGGATTTTCTTTAATCATCAGAAAGCTTTACTGGTTTATACTCCTTAAACAATTTAGGCTCGCTTTGTTTTACCAAATCTTGATAATTTTTCCAATTGGCTTCAAAAAATTTATTTATTGATTTGGCTGCTTTTTGCAATTCGCGTTCTACATTTTTTAAGGCAATTTCTGCTTGAGGTCCAGGATAGTCAGTTGGCCAATTAATGTATTCGCCTGCAGAACCTAATAGGTTATTAATTCTTACCGTTACATGATCATATCCTTCAAAATCTTTGGCTGTCATAAAAAACAAGTAATATTTATTGATTGAGTCTTGGCAAGTTTTGCCTTGCTTTTTGATTTTGGCTTGAATTGAATCTTCTAACAACTCAATATTTTGGTTTACCATGCCAATTCGTTTCGATGCGTCGTTTAAATTGGTTACGAGGTCAAAAGCTGCTTTTGTATAACCTTGAAGTTGGTTGTTCAGCTTTTCTTTTTGGTTATATGCCTCTGCAGAAAACGGAACTCTTGGGTCGGGTTTTACAGTTACCGAAGTGCTGTCTTTAAAATCGTCTTTCACCAAAATAATTTTGTATTTGCCAGGTTTTACTTTGTTGCCCGATGGCTTATCAGCATCTTTTATGGGTGAGCTGTAACTTGGGAAATTAACTCCATTAGCTCTTAAATTCCAATAAGTTCTGTTGAATCCGCTATCGGGTTTAATCGTGTAATTTCTAATGGTGTCGCCATCTTCATTAAAAATATAAACACCAATTTTCTTTGATGATTTTTTCTTGTCTTTCTTTTCATTAGATTTTTCTGAATTTTCATTTTCGGCTTCCTCATCATCCTCTTCGATATTTTTGTCATCAATATCTTTTTCCTCAACATCTTTTTCTGCATTAGTAGGCATCCACCAATAACTTATCATGGCGCCACTTCTTTTGTTGTCTCCTGCAAAAGTTGCATCTGCCCCAAATCGTAAACCATCTGGCTGACCTCTATAAGCCAAATAAGCATCTGGAGTGTCGAAGGTTTTTAGGTTGCCTAAATTATCAATTCCATTTTTGGCAATAAACCTAAATGGCGCAATATTGTCGAATACAAAAGCTGCCCTGCCAAAAGTACCTGTAACCAAATCGCTTTCGCGGTCTTGAATTTGCATATCTCTTGTGGCAACGTTGGGGTATCCTTTGCCCCATTTTTCCCAATTTAAGCCTTTGTCGAAGCTTGTGTAAAGGCCATTTTCGGTGCCTAAAAACAATAAGTTGGGTTCTTTAATGTCTTGAATAACAGACAAACAATGACCAAATACTTGATTTTCAGAAACTAGGTTCTTCCAAGTTTTCCCGAAATCTTTGGTGTAAAAAAGGTAAGGTTTCCAATCGTTTTGGCGGTAATTATTTACCACTACAAAAGCTTCAGCCTCATCATATTTTGAAGCTCTAATTTGTGGAATCCAAGCTTCCTTAGGCATTGCTTTGATTGATGGTGATAGGTTTTTCCAAGTTTTACCTCCATCTTGCGTAAGCTGAATATTTCCATCATCGGTGCCAACCCAAATAACTTCTTTATTAAGGCTAGAAGGTTCTATGGCAATTATAGTGGTGTGGTTTTCAGCTTTGGTTGCATCTATGGTTAAACCACCACTTTCCGCTTGTTTTTGCTTTTCAGGATTATTGGTTGTTAAATCAGTTGAAATAATTTCCCAACTTTTACCCTGATCTTCACTTTTGTGAACGAATTGACTTCCAAAGTACAATCCTTTTTTGTTGAAAGGATCTTGTGCCATAGCTGCATTCCAATGAAATCTCAATTTTTCGTCATCAGGATGTAAAGGTTGTATGTAGTGATTTTGACCCGTTTGCTTATCGAACCGGTAAATGTTTCCGCCTTGATACATGGCAAAGCCAAATCTGTTATTTTCAGGATCTGGCATTACATCAAACCCATCACCAAAAAGTACTTCGTTCCAATAGCTATTTCTTATGCCATCATTTTTCCAAACATAAGCAGGTCCAACCCATGAGCCATTGTCTTGCATTCCACCATAAACATTGTATGGAATATCGTTATCTAAATTGATGTGATAAAATTGGGCTAGCGGCAAATTCTCTACAAAGCGCCAGGTTTTTCCGCCATCTCTAGAAATATTCATTCCACCATCGTTTCCATTAATCATAAAGTTATTGTTGGTAGGATGAATGTAAAATGCATGATGATCGGGGTGATAGCCGCTGTAAGGCATAATTACTTCAAAAGTTTTTCCTCCGTCTTCGCTTTTGGTAACTAGGGAGAATAAATTAAATAATCTGTTTTCGTTTTGAGGATCAACATAAATATCGGCATAATAAAATGGTCGGTTTCCGATGTTTTTATCGGCAACTTTGTTCCATTTAAAACCGCCATCGTTAGAACGGTAAAGGGCAGTTTTTTTAGATTCTACCAAGGCATAAACAACATTAGGTTTTGAGGGAGAAATTGCCAAACCTATTCTGCCAATTTCATCTTTTGGCAATCCGTCTTTTTCTGTCTTTTTTTGCCAGGTTTCGCCTGCATCAAAAGAAATATAAAGGCCTGAGCCTTCGCCGCCAGATTTAAAAAACCAAGGCCAACGTTGGTGTTCCCACATGGCTGCAATTAATTTATTGGGATTTTGGGCATCTACCACTAAATCAGCACAACCTGTTAATTGATTGTTGTACAATACCTTTTTCCATGTTTTTCCGCCATCGGTTGTTTTGTAAACTCCTCTGTCTTCAGTTGGGCCCCACGCTGAGCCAAGAGTGGCAGCAAAAACTACATTTGGATTATCTCTATGAATAATAATTCTGTGGATGGTTCTGGTATTTTCCAACCCCATGCATCTCCAGGTTTTACCACCATCTATCGATTTGTAAATTCCAAAACCACTAGTGTGGCTGTTTCTTGGGTTTCCTTCGCCGGTGCCAGCCCAAATTACATCAGGATTTGTTTGCTGAACGGCAACTGCTCCAATAGAAATTACTTTTTCATCATCAAAAAGAGGTTTCCAATCGATACCTCCATCAGTTGAACGCCATAACCCGCCTGAGGCCGTACCAGCATATATTACCTCAGGTTTGGCTTCAACAACATCAATTGCTGTTACTCGGCCACTCATTCCGGCAGGACCGATTGACCTTGGCTTAAAGTTTTTCCAATAGTTTTCTTGTAAAACTTGGGCATTTACGAATGAAAATGCTATAAGTGTGGTAAGTAAAAGGGTAAATTTTTTCATTTTGTTTTCTTGATGTGGAGGTAACAAAGAAAACAAGAAATAAGTTTTAGCAAAAGCTATTGCTACAGAGTATTTTCAAAATCTATTGGCAGGTCTTTTTCTTGCGCTTTTTTATCCATTCCTGAGCCAACGGCAATTCCAATCGCCATTCCTAAGGGAAGGCCTATTCCCAATAACCCCATATTACCCCCATTGAAACTCCAAATGCAGTGCCGAGAGCAATTCCAAAACACTCATTCCTAATACAATCCAATGTTTACGGTAATGATTTTTGGGTACAATTTTTTTTCTATTATTTTCAAGAAAACACTTTTTAAAATTGAATTTTGTTTATTAAAAGAAATATTCTTGGTAGTTTATTATGGACTCACCAAGTTAAAACTCACATTAAAATACAATGGATTGGTTAAACTATTTTCAATAGCTAGCGGTTGGTCTCCAAAAAAGCCACGGTAAAAATCTTGCCCGCCCGGAACTTCATCAACATTAAAAGAATAGTTTATTCTGTAGCCGCCTTCTAGAGCAATCCAAACAAAGCCAATTAGTTTTCTTTGCCATTGAAACCTAACTCTTAGTTCGCTTCTTCGAATTTCTAAATCATCAACAGGGGTAAAACCATTGTTGTTGGCAAGTGAAAGAGAGCCTTCATCGAATCTATAGCTATTTCCTTCTAATTCGAAACCAAAGAAAAGCATGTTTTGTCGGTTTATGGTGTACCTTACATGGCCTCTTGCAGGTAATAATAATTCAGTACCCCACTTACTAGTTGGAGATGTCCAATTGAATAAGAAAATAGGAATATAATTTAATTCGCCTGCTCTATAAGTTCTAGAAAGTCCAACTCCCCATTGCTTGCAATCGCTTGGTCTTTTACCCCAAATAGCTGCAGCAGAAAAGGTGTTGTATTTTAAACTTTGAGGTTTTGATAAGGTGTAGTCACCATTCATATCTGAAGCCAACTGAACTAAAATAAAGTTGGTTTCGTTAAGTGGTTTAAATATGGTTGAGTTTAATCCAAGAGTTGTTAGGTTATTTTTGTTTAATGCCTGAAGCATTGGGTGGGTTAAGGTATTCGGATTTTCAAAATCGTAATTTACATCCCAAATTTGACCTCCTAATTGAACAATTAAACTGTTTTTTGAAATTACTGGAATGTTTGCCCCAATTCGTAAACCTTGTGTTGAATTTACCCTTGCTGTTTGAGGTCCAAAATTAGAAATTACTCCTGCTGTTAAATCGTAACCGCCTTGGAAATCGTAACCAACAGAAATTAACCTAGCTGGACTTAATCCACTAATTTTTGCTGAGGCAAAACTTTTTGTTCCTTCATCAACGTAATCTAAATTATCGTAAATGCTGTAATCTTCTTCTTCTGAGGTAGTTTCTACTTGAGCAAATAAATTACTAGAAACCAATAAACTTAGGGTAATAAATGTTAATACCTTAAACGCTGACATAAAGATTTAATTTGAAGGGTTATTTCTTTTTTGATGGCATTTGTAATCTTTTCCAAACATCAGTTCTACCCAAAGCTGAAACACCAATGTATCCTCTAATATCAAGGGTGTTATCATCTTTCATTTTAATAGTACTGCTATATGTACTTCCATTTTCTGGGTCGTAAATGGTTCCTTCGCTCCAAGTATTTTTATCGGTATATTCAAAATCTTTTAAAATTCGGTAACCTCTTAATGGAGTAGATGTCATGCTTTCATCAGGGTTGTTTTTATCAACTTTTGGATTACCAGTTTCTGGATCGTTAGGTTCTTTTAACCAAACAATTTTACCATAGTATTTATTGCCAATTTTTTCGATTTTTACTTTGGCTTTTCCGTGACTTGGTTCCCAAACTCCAATTAGCTTATCTCCTTCTACTTGGGCCAATGCTCCAAATGAAAAAATACTTGTTAAAGCAATTACTAGTGTAATTTTTAATGAATTCATCTTATTTAGTTTTATAGTCAATATTTAATTCGAGCTTCAATTCAACATTCATATCATCTTTGTAATCGTCTTCAGCAAAATCTAAATCAAGCAATACCGTGAAAACTTCTTCTTTGAAAAAATCTAACAATTCTACTTCATTACTTACAGTTAGTTCTATTTGATTTTCTGAAGTGCTAATTGGGTTTAGTACAGCAATTGATTGCATAGCGATATTGTCGCTAACCAATTGAAGCGTAGCGCTATTAAACATTTCGAAACTGATGCTATCGTTTGGGTTTAAGGTTACAATTGCCTTTTTTATTCCTATAGATTTTAAGTTTTCGTTGGCTATAGCAGTTTCAGAACTAATTTTAGAAAGGTCTGGTTTGAAATCAGCTATAAAGCTATTTCCACCTTGAAAAAATGGGCCGGAGGCATTTAAATCTACGTTGTATTCTGCACTTGTGGTTTTTGTTTTTTCACAAGAAGTAAATATGTAGACTACTGTGAAAATTACAAATAGAGGCCTAAGAGGTTTGTGTATGTTCTTCATTTTCTACTTTATTTAATTCCAAAAGTAGTGTGAGAAGCGCTTTTTATTTATTTAATATTTTAAATGATTATTATAAATAAAATTTATGGATTAGGGTGGGGGCTCTAATTTTAATGAAATTTTCTTTCACCTGCTGAAATATGAACCTTTAACAGATTCTCTTTTGGTGGAATTGGGCAGCTAAATTTATGGTTGTAAGCACAATAAGGATTGTAAAGTTTGTTAAAATCTAGCCACATTTTATTGCCTTCAGAGTTAAGCGAATCAACTTCTAAATACCTTCCTCCACCGTAGCTTTCAATACCTGAAGTTCCATCGCCCAAAGGCAAAAAATAGTCTTTTGTTTTATTTTCCAAAAACCGATTTACATCATAATAAATCTGCAAAGTGCAAAGGGTATCTTTTAAAGTAAAAGTTACTTCACCTTCGTTAATCATCAATATGTTTCTTTCTGTTGTGGTAGGCATAATGATGGTATCAGGCTTTTCGAAAATTTGGTAAGTTGCCCAAAGAGCATATTCTTGTTTTATCGAAAAGTAATTTAACCCAACAAAGTTTTTTTTGTCTTCTTCTAATAGCGGACTATCGTCAGATAAATAGAATTTGTTGTTTTCTTTTCGGTAATCTATTATACTCTTTTTATAGGTTTCATTAGTTTGAGGGCTACAACTAAAAATAAAAAGAGAAATAAAAAAAAGCGTCAAAATTTTCATACTGCAAATTTAATTACGACAATGTGTCATACAACCTTGGGTGGCACATCATTTGAAAACTTTAAAATCAATCAAAATTAAATTAAAAACTAAAAATATCAGTAATAATGGCAACTGGAAAAATTAACGTTCAGGCGGAAAACATCTTTCCGATTATTAAAAAGTTTTTGTACTCAGAGCACGAAATCTTTTTAAGAGAGTTGGTATCTAACGCAGTTGATGCAACTTCAAAATTAAAGGCCCTCCACAAAATGGGTGAATTTGAAGGTGAATTAGGCGATACCAAAATCGAAATTTCTATCGACAAGAAAAAAGGAACCCTTACCGTTAGTGATAAAGGGTTGGGAATGACCCAAGAAGAAGTTGAAAAATATTTAAATCAAGTAGCTTTTTCAGGAGCAAGCGAGTTTTTGAAAAAATACGAAGGAAAAGCAGATGATGCAGGAATTATTGGAAACTTTGGTTTGGGTTTTTACTCAGCTTTTATGGTTTCGAAAAAGGTTGATGTAATTACCAAATCTTTTAAAAGTGACCAATCTGTAAAATGGTCATGCGAAGGAAATCCTGAATATGATATTGAACCAGCTAAAAAGAAAACAAGAGGTACAGATGTAGTGCTTCACATTTTAGATGATGAAAAAGAGTTTTTAGAAGAGCATAAAATTCAGAGCATTTTAGACAAGTTCTGTAAATTTTTACCGGTTGAAATTAAATTCGGAACTAAATCTGAATGGGAAGATGATCCAAAAGGTGAAAAAGACAAAGATGGTAACGTAAAACAAGTTGAGAAAAAGGTTGATAACATCATCAATAATCCAAATCCAGCTTGGAAAAAAACTCCTTCTGAATTAAATGATGAAGATTACAAAAGCTTTTACAGGGAGTTGTACCCAATGACTTTTGAAGATCCATTGTTCAATATTCATTTAAATGTAGATTATCCTTTTAACCTTACCGGAATTTTGTATTTCCCTAAGTTGAAAGACAAATTCGAGTTCCAAAAAAATAAAATTCAGTTGTACTCTAACCAAGTATTTATAACCGACTCGGTTGAGAATATTGTACCTGAGTTTTTAACCCTTTTACATGGTGTAATCGACTCTCCAGATATTCCATTAAACGTTTCTAGAAGTTACTTGCAAACAGATAGCAATGTGAGAAAAATATCTTCTCATATCTCTAAAAAAGTTGCTGATAAATTGGCTGAAATGTTCAAAAACGACAGAAAAGATTTTGAACAAAAATGGGATGACGTCAAAATTTTTATTGAATTCGGAATGTTATCTGACGAGAAATTCTGGGATAGAATTAAAGATGTTTACTTGTTCAAAAACACTGATGGTGAATACTACACAGTTGAAGAGTACAAAGCCAAAATTGAACCTACTCAAAAAGATAAAGACAATAAGTTAATTTTCTTGTATACAAATAATAAAGAAGAGCAATTCGAATATATTTCAAATGCCAAAAACAGAGAATATGATGTGTTAGAAATGAATAGCCCATTAACTTCTCATATGGTTGGAAGATTCGAGCAAAAATTTGAGAATACTTCTTTTGCTAGGGTTGATGCCGATACTTTAGATAAGTTGATTAAAAAAGCTGATGACATCAAAAGCAATTTAACCGAAGATCAAGAAAAACAATTAAAGGAGCTTGTTGAAGGAATTGTAAACAAAGAAACTTACCACGTTCAATTTGAAAGCTTAACCGAGAAGGATAACCCTATGGTTATTACCCGCCCTGAGTTTATGAGAAGAATGAAGGAGCAAAGTGAAACTGGCGGCGGCGGTATGTTTGGCATGGCTAACTTGCCAGACTCTTACAACTTGGTTGTAAATGCTAACCACCCGTTAATTAGCAAAATATTAATTGAGGCTGATGGCGAAAAGCAAAAACAATTGGCAAAACAAGCGTCAGATTTAGCAATGCTTTCTCAAGGTTTGTTAAAAGGCGAAGCGCTTTCGAAATTTATAAAGCGTTCGGTTGAATTAATTTAAGCCGAATATATAATTCAAAAAATCAAAATCCTCAAAGCTTTGCTTTGAGGATTTTTTTTTATTCAACCACCAATTTGTGCGAATTAGAAATGCCTTTTGCATTTATTTCAACCCAATAAATACCCTTACCAAAATTAGAAACATCAAAAAATAATTGAGATTTTGAGTTGCCAACTCCGAATGGAGTTTCTGTTTTTTGGTAAACCAATTTTCCTAAAGAGTCAAATATTTTAAGATTTACAGGTTGGTTTATTTCTCCATTTAATTCAATAGCGGCAATTGCTTTGGCAGGATTTGGAAAAACTCTGCTAATACTTAAATCTTTTTCTAATTGCTCAACTCCTGCAAAAGGCATCACCTCAAAACTGTAAAAACCTTTTGGGGCAGGCATAGGTCGGGTTCCTGTTTTTCCACTTTGGGCTTCAGCCTCAATATAATAATAAACTGTTGAGCCTGCTGGTTGATTTGGAATTGTTGCTTCGTATTCTAAACTTCCTGATAAAGCAATTCCCATTGAAGTTGAATTTAAAGGCTGGGTTGTGTCAGTTGTCCAATACAAATTCATTTGGTTAATTCCTGAAATGTGTTTGGCGGAAGCTGTAACTAAATAATCATTTCCATTATCTTCTTGATTTGCAATAGGGTAGTGATTAATTAACAACGGGTTTTTAACGCCAATTGTGTGGGTAATACAATGTATTGCCCCACCTTGTGGAATAATAGACGAACAATCGATACCCACAACTCTATAACCTGGCATTAAACCTCTAATTGTTTCTAAAGCTGCAGCATCGGTGCTTAAATTATAAACAGGCACCAAAATCGTATTATTCACAAAAAGCATGTTGGCATAAGTGTAATAATTTCCACCTTGGTTTGGCCAACCGCCTGTATTTCCTTTGGGCATTTCTATGCGTTCAATGTTAAAAGTCTCTCCGTTAGATGCAGTATAATTACTCAATACATAGTTAATGTTGGCTTCTATTTGAGGTCCATCAGAAATACCAGTTGGGTATTCGCCTACCAACAAAGTATTTTCATTCATCAACTTCATGTGCATATCAATATGATGAATATCGTCGTAAGGTAAGTTAGTCATATTTACGTATTCAGAAACGCCCAAATAATCATTCATAATTCCATCAACATCTGCTTTAGATTTTGTAGGGTTTTCATCTAAAACCAAATTTGAGGAAAATCCTAAACCTAAACCATCACTCATGTAATTACCACCTGTATGTACCAACCTATTTGGGTTTACAGCAGTTTCGTAAAGAGGGATATTTAACAAGTTACTCACTTTATGGGCTATTTTATCATCTCCTGGCCTTGGTCGGTTGTAAATCCAATCTACCATAACTAGGCTATCTACATCATTTTTATAGCCTGTGTTACCAAAGTAATCCCTTATCCAAATACTGTTAAAACTCTCTTGTAAGTAGGAAACATTACCCAATGAAACATTTCCGTTTTGTAAGTAATTTTTAACGGAGTTCGAATCTGAGCATACCACAATTACTTTGGTTTCTTCTCTTCCGTACCTTACAATTTCTCGAAGGATAGAATTGTATCCTGCCCAAGTAACAACCAGGTATTCGGCTTCTTCCCACTCGGCTATGTTGCGTACTTCAAAATTTGGAGAAGTGCTTGCTTTTTTTAAATCAAAAGATTTTAAATAGCTAGGCATCAATAGTTTTTCTTCTTCGGTTAACCATCTAGGAAGAATTTGCGTAAATGCCTGAAGAGAAAATAAAATCAAAAAAATAGTAGTGAAAAACTTATTCATATCTCCAAAAGTAATTGATATTAAAATAGGTTAAAATTAGATGATGAAAATACTGTATACCATAAGTTAAAATTACTTTTGATGTTCAAAATATTAATCAAATACATACGTCTTAAAAAATAAAAACATGAAACGAATAGGATTTATATTAAGCTTTTTATTAGTAGCTGTTTTGCTTCAATCGTGCGGATACAACGATATGGTTGAAAAAGATGAAGCAGTTTCTCAACAATGGGCAGATGTTCAAACTCAGTATCAGCGCAGGGCAGATTTAATTCCAAATTTGGTAAATACCGTAAAAGGTTTTGCTGAGCAAGAAAAAGAAGTTTTAACGCAAGTAGTTGAGGCTCGTGCAAAAGCAACAAGCATGAACATTGATGCAAGCAATTTAACACCAGAAAAATTACAAGAATTTCAAGCCGCTCAAGGCAATTTAAGAAGCGCTTTAGGCAGATTGATGGTGGTAGTAGAAAAATATCCTGATTTAAAATCGAACCAAAACTTTTTAGAATTACAAGCTCAGTTAGAAGGTACTGAAAACCGCATAGCAGTAGCTCGTCAGAAGTTTAATGCATCTGTTCAAGATTTTAATGCTTCGATTAGGAAATTCCCAAGAGTTATGTATGCTGGTTCATTTGGTTTTGAAAAAAGAGCCTATTTTGAAGCAGAAGAAACAGCCAAAGAGGCACCAAAAGTTGAATTTTAATGAGTGCTAAAAACTTTTTCACCAAAGAACAACAAGAACAGATTGTAAATGCTATTAAAACAGCCGAGCTCAATACTTCAGGCGAAGTTAGGGTGCACGTTGAAGAAACCTGCGATGGAGAGGTTTTAGATAGAGCAGCATTTGTTTTCTCAAAATTAAAAATGCATAAAACAGCACTTCGAAATGGGGTGCTTTTTTATTTGGCTGTTAAAGCAAGAAAATTTGCCATTTTAGGTGATTCTGGTATAAATCAAAAAGTTGCAGATAACTTTTGGGATGAAATAAATACCCATGTTTTAAGCAGGTTTAAAGAAGGCAAACACGCCGATGGTCTTTCTGAAGGAATCATCATGGCAGGAGAGCAACTCAAAGCCCATTTTCCATACCAAGATGATGATATTAATGAACTAAGCGATGACATATCGTTTGGAAAAAACTAAAACCATGAATTACCTTAAAATACTAGTAATTGCTTTAGTATTTCCATTTTTTTCGTTTGCTCAGCAATTTGATAAAGATGGAATTCCTGTAAAACCAAACCCACCAAAATTGGTAAACGATTATGCCAATATTATTCCTGATAACGAAGAGGCCCAAATGGAAAGTTATTTGGAAGAATTAGCTTTATCATCAAAAACTAGGGTAGTGGTGGTAACCATAAATACCTTGAATAACTACGAAAAAGCCCAATTTACCTATGAAATTGGTGAACGTTGGGGAGTTGGAGATGCCAATTTCGACAATGGTATTGTGATGTTGGTAAAACCAAAAGAAGCAGATGGAAAAGGCTCAACCTTTATAGCAACAGGTTACGGATTAGAAGGAATTTTGCCTGATGCAACAGCCAAAAGAATTGTAGAAAAAGAAATGATTCCGAGGTTTAAAAACCAAGATTACGTTGGAGGAATTGCCGCAGGCTTGCAAATTGTTTCTGATTTGGCTTTGAAAGAATATCCCGCTTCTGCGTATGACAAAAAATCAACAAAAACATCAAGAAGAGGTCGCAAAGGAATTGGCTTTTTAGGGATGATTGTAATCTTTATTATTTTCTCGATAATAAGTAGAATTAGAAGTGCGCGCTATCATTCTATGAGTTCTGGAACTTCTTTTTGGTCGGCTTTATTCTTGGCCAATGCCATGCGAGGAAGTTCTCATGGTTCTTGGAGCGACTTTTCATCTGGCGGAGGAGGTTTTGGTGGCTTTGGAGGAGGTAGCTTTGGCGGCGGTGGAGCAGGAGGAGATTGGTAGTTTTAATTAATAATTATTAATTAATAATGAATAATTAAGAATTGACTTTTGGGGTTGGAAGTTAGGTTATAGAGGTTAGATGAAGGAGGAAGGAGAAAGGACAAAAGGTTAGTGCTAAAATTTTCTAAAAAAAAAGCTTCATGAAAATCATGAAGCTTTTTAAAACCTTTATTGCTTAAATATTAAGCGTTTTCTTTCAAAAACAAATCAATGCTTTCGTGCATGTGGCTCATCATTTCAGATGTAATTCCATGGTGACAACCCAATAGCATTCCGCCGCGCATTACTTTATCAGATTCTGGATAACCTGCTTTTGATTCTTTTCTTTCGATATTCACAAAACCTGGCTGACGCAAAATGTTTCCTGTAAAAACAGTTCTTGTTTGGATGTTTCTTTTTTCTAAGAAAATTTGAAGCTCTGTTCTTGTAAAAGGGGCTGTATCTTTAACTGTTACCGGAAATGCTAACCAACCTGTTCTGCAATTTTCTAATTGTTTAGGAAGAATGAAAAACTCCTCGTGCTTTTTGAAAAACGCTAAATGGGTATTGTAATTTTTCTCTCTTTCGTTGATGTTGTGTTGCAATTTACCCAACTGAACTAATCCAAAGGCAGCACCCATTTCTGATGGCTCGATGTTATATCCTGGTTCTGCAAAAATGAATTTAGCATCGTATCTAATGCCATCTACATGAACGTTAAATCTGTTTTCAATTGCTTCAGACTCAACAAATAAAGAAGAAGATCTCCCCCAAGAACGTAATAATTTTGCTCTTTCTAACATTTTGTCATCATTCAAGCAAAGCATTCCGCCATTTCCACCCGCATTTATTACGTGAGAACCGTAAAAAGAAGTTGTACTCATATCGGCAAATCTGCCTGAGCTTTTACCATCAATTTCGGCACCTAACGTATCTGCTGAATCTTCAACAACAAACAGGTTATGCTTGTCTGCAATTTCTCTTAATTTTTTCCAATCAGGCAAATTCCCCATTAAATTTGGAATCATAAATGCCTTTGTTTTTGGAGTTATCATTTCCTCAACCTTACTCCAATCGGTATTGTAGGTTCCTTCTTCCACATCAACAAAAGCAGGTATTAAACCATTTTTAACCAAAGGAGCAACTGTTGTGGCAAATGTTAGGGCAGGAGTAATTACCTCAGAACCTTCTGGCAACTGCAATAAATCAACAGCTAAATACAAAGCAGAAGAACCTGAGTTTACCATTACTCCATGTTTTTTATCATAAAGTGCTGCTACTTTTTCTTCAAACTCACGAACATTCTTTCCCATTTGGGTTGATGTTCTTAAAACATTCACAACAGCTTCAATTTCTTCCTCTCCGTGAACTGTTTTGCCATAAGGCACATGTAAAAAATCATTTTTTGTTGACATGCTAAAAATTTAAGATTGCGAAAATACTCGAATAAGTTTTTTATAGATACACTTGGGAATTGTAAATGTTCTAGTAAGTTGAATTTAATTTTAGTTTTTTCAAATAATCATCCACATTGCTAAAATAAAACCCCGGATATTCTTTGATAAATTTTTCGGTTGAAAATCCGCCAAGTAGCGGTCTGTCTGCAGCTTGGTTCATTTCTTTGGTTGAAATTGGATTAATTACCACTTTATCGTGCCCAAAGTATTGTGCTACTTTTTGGCAAAGCTGAATTCTGTTTAAATAGTCGGTAGAACCAAAGTGATAAATACCAACCTTTTTATCATTTACCAAAAGCCAAATTGCTTTTGCAATATCAAATGCATTTGCAGGCGTTGCGTATTGGTCATAAGGCAAACGAAGTTCCATGGGTTCTCCTTTTTGCATGTTTACACTTAACCGAGCAATAAAGTTTTTGCCTCTTACTTCATCTCCATAAACATTGGTAATTCTTACAATAACAAAATCTGCAAGTTCTTTTTTAACCGCCAACTCTGCTTCTAACTTATGTTTCCCGTAAATAGAAAGAGGATTTACTTCGTCTTCTTCTTTGTAAAAACCTTTGGTGCCATCAAAAACATAATCTGTAGAAAGATAAACCAACTTGGCGTTGAATTTTTTACATAGTTCAATGGCGTTTAAGGTGCTTTGAACTGTTTTTTGGTAGCTTTCTTCTTGATGGTCTTCGCAATAATCTACATGTGTTAAGGCTCCACAATGAACAATTACATTTGGCTTAAACTCATCCACATTAAAATTTTCTGGATTTTGTGGATTCAGGGTATCGAAAAAAACTGTGTTTTCAGTTTCGAAACTGAAGTAGGTTCCTACAACATCAACATTTTCTTTTGATTCGAACACCTTTACACAATTGCCTCCAACTAAGCCGGAAGCGCCTAAAACTAATACTTTCATTGGTGTAATAATTTTCCGATTTGAGGAAATAAATTTTCTGCTTCTTGGTAACCTCTCGATAAAATATAAGCTTGGTCTTGAACAACCATCAACAAAGTAGGAAAACCAGTTACACCCATTTGTTGGGCTGCAGCAAAATCATTTCTTGTGAGAGTTTTAAACTCATCGCTTTCAAATTTCTGTTTGAATTCTTCAAAATTTAAATTGAGTTTTTCGCAAACTGGCAAGTAAGATTCTACCTTTTTGGGATCATCATTTTTTATGTAAAACACCTTTTGAACTTCGTGAAAGCCTTTTATTTTATCTGCTTCCATAGCTTCAAGTACTTTGTAAGCCCGGCATGAAGGTTCTGTGTCAAGAATAAAAGATTTGTCATCAAGTACTCCAAAGTTAAATTTCTCGCCTGAGCGTTTTTCTATTTCTACCCAATGTTCTCTTAAAAATTCGCTGAGTTGTTCATCCATAGGTTCAGTGCCATATGGTCTTAACCCACCTAAAATTATTTTAAAATCAACTTTGTTTTCGTATTGTTTTTCGAGCTTTTGCAATTCAGGAGCAAAGCCATAACACCAAGAACACATGGGGTCTCCAACATAAACAAAAAATGGTTTTTGGTTTTGAGCCATCATAGAAATAGAAACTAAAACAGAAATAAATAAAACAAAGATTTTACGCATTGTAAAGTCTTTTGGCCTTGTAATAAATTAGTAGCGAACGTAAACCAATTAATCCTGCCAAAGGCATGGCGGCGAAATGTAGATCTTGAGGTAAAAAATTCCAAAAGGCTATTAAAAGGCTAATAAATACACCAAATGCCAAAAAGAAATATTTAATCCAAGGTTTTTGATTTTCGTTTAAATTGAAAAATCCAGCAAAAAATAACAACGGACTTGCCCACAAAATATTTAGATTTTGAGCTGTTGCGTTATGGTCTGTTCCTAACCATAAAAAAGTTAGAAACAATCCGAAGAATCCAATAATGCCGAAATAAATCTTATCGAAAAGAATGTAGTTTTTTCTGTTTTTTACTTCAAAAAATGAAATTACAAGCATTACCAAAAAGAAGAACCAAGTTAAGTTGGCAGGCTGCATGTAATATGGAAAACGATGTTCCATAGGAATTGACTGAAATAAAATTTGGGTTTCTTTTACCAAAGGTTTAACAGTGCCATTATCGTTGATGGTAGCTTGGTCAAAAGCGACCATTAGCTCATCTGGCAAAAACATGTCATCCCAATTGTTTGGAGTTACATCGCAAGGCAACCCCAAAGCCAAATCAATTCCGAAATCGCTCCAATCCATTTGAACCAAATACAAATCGAGCATAGTTCTAAAATGAACATCATTTTCTGGAGGCGTGCTGTTAAAAACAACATCTGTATTTACCGCTTCAACCAGTTTATCTCTAATTTTAGTTGAGCAATTGTTGTAGAAAAAATCGTATAAATAGAATCTATTTTCAGGACGATTGTTGTCAATTAATAAATCGAAAAGTTTTTGTTTTTGGGCTTTGTTTAAATCTAAAACTTGTTCTAAAAGTTGCCTGTTTTCGTATACATAACTTTTGTAAAATCCTGTAAATATGCTCACTGACATCATGTAGTTGAGTTTGCCCATTACAAACTTGAAGTAGAAATCATCGGTAAATTGAAAAGTTCCATAATTAAAAACCGCGTCAATACCAATTTTTGGGTCGTTTACGCGTATTGCTGAATGACCAAAAACAGAATATAAATCTGAACCTGGCCCGCATGTAATTAGGCTAATTTCCGCCTCAGGAGAAAGTTTAGCACCAGTTTGAGAAGAAACCTTAAAGGAAACAACTAAAAAAATAAATAGAATTAAAAGGAACTTTTTCAAAAGTTAAATGGGCTTTTAAGGTTTGCTAAAGAGGGGAAATTTTTATCTCTATCTGAATTAATAGGATTTTCAACAGGCCAATTACAGCCAAAGGAATTCCACAATACACCTGCATCGTTTTGAGGTGAATGCACTGTAGATGTTAGGTAAACCATACAGGTATTGTCTTCTAAAACACAAAACCCATGCGCTACACCTTTGGGTAAATAAACAGCTTTGTAATTGTCCCCTGATAATTCAACTTGGGCAAATTTCCCATAAGTTGGGGAGCCAACTCGTATGTCTAGAATTATGTCGACTAATTTTCCTGATGAGCAATAAATAAGCTTTGCATGGTCATCTGGTGGATTTTGAAAGTGCATTCCTCTAACTACACCTTTTTGGTTTATTGAATAAAAGCTTTCGCGAAATTCAGATTCCAAACCCCATTTCTCCAAAGTGTTTTTGTGATAAGGTTTTACAAATACACCTCTGTCGTCAGCCAAATGAAACATTTCAATTTCGTAAACTCCGGGAATGTTGGTTTCTTGTAATGACTTCATTAGGCAGGAGTAGCTAAAAATTCTTCAATTTGATTTAGGGTATATTCAGCCGGATTTGGCTTTGCATTTTTATACCATTCAATGGTTTTTTGAATTGCAGTTTCGGCTTGGTATTGAGGTTTCCATCCCAATTGGGTTTTGGCTTTTTCAATATCTAGTTTTAGCAAACCTGCTTCATGTAATTTATTGGTAATTTTTGGGAAAGAAGCTTCTCCATGTCCCCAACTTTTAATGGCAATTTCAACCAATTCTTTCACTGTATTTACATCTTCAGTTTCAGGACCAAAGTTGAAAGCTTCAGAATATTTTTTAGGTTCTTCTTGAAGTTTAGCACCCAACAACAAATATCCATATAACGGGTCTAAAACATGTTGCCAAGGTCTAACTGCATTTGGGTTTCTTACTGAAATTGGTTGGTTATTTTCCAATGATTTAACACAATCAGGAATAATTCTGTTTTCGGCCATATCGCCTCCACCAATTACATTTCCTGACCTTACGGTAGAAATACCTTGTTGGTGTTCTTCAAAATTATCGAGATTAAAAAAAGATTTTTGGTAAGAATTGATAGTGATATCAGCAGCAGCTTTTGAGTTGGAGTAGGGGTCGTAACCGCCAAGTTGGTCTGTTTCTTTGTAGGGCGTATCTCTCTCAAAATTCCAATATACTTTATCGGTTGTAATGATAATTGAGTTACATGGTTTGTTGAGTTTTCTCAAGCCTTCCAAAACATGAATTGTTCCCATTACATTGGTTTGGTAGGTTTCTACCGGGGCTTTGTAAGAATCAATTACCAAAGCTTGCGCAGCCATGTGAATTACAAAATCAGGCTGAAAATCAACCATTGATTTTATTAAAGTTTCTTGGTTACGGATATCATCAATTTGCGAATCGCAAAAATTGTCTCCATTGATTTGATGATATAAATCGTTTTGATGAACAGGTGCTAAAGAATAGCCTTTAACAATGGCACCCAATTGATGCAGCATTAACAACAACCAACTTCCTTTAAAACCTGTGTGACCAGTTAAAAAAACTTTTTTGCCTTGGTAGGCTTTTTTGAGTAAATCGGTTTTTACCATTTTTTCCAAGCTGGTTCGGTTTCCCACATTTCGTTAAGTACTTCGTTGTCTCTCAAAGTATCCATGCATTTCCAAAAACCTCTGAATTTGTATGCAGCCAATTTTCCGTCTTTGGCTAAATCTTCTAGAGGTTGGCGTTCCCACATAATTTTATCTGCATCAGCATGCAAGTAATTGAAAACTTCAGGCTTTAGAATAAAAAAGCCTCCATTTATCCAACCGCCATCGTTTTTAGGTTTCTCCATAAAGGTCCTTACAATGTTGTTTTCGTCAACATCCATCAAACCAAAACGAGAACCAGGTTGAACTATAGTCATGGTGCAAATTGCACCAGTTTCTTTGTGGAATTTAAGTTGTTCGTGCATGTCAATGTCACACAAACCATCACCATAAGTTAGCATAAAGTCCTCGTTTCCAACGTAATCTTTAACCCTTCTGAGTCTTCCTGCAGTCATGGTTTCTAAACCAGTATCTACCAAAGTAACTTTAAACGATTCGGCTTTTGAAGTATGAACATCAATTTGATTGGTGGCCAAATCGATGGTTACATCTGCATTGTGAATGAAGTAGTTGTAAAAATATTCTTTGATTACATAGCCTTTGTAGCCTAAACAAATGATAAATTCTTTGTGGCCATAAGCTTCGTATAACTTTAAAATGTGCCACAAAATGGGTTTGCCGCCAATTTCAACCATGGGTTTTGGTTTTAAATGCGACTCTTCAGAAATTCTAGTTCCTTTTCCTCCAGCAAATATTACAACCTTCATGCAATGCTTTTTTCGATGAGTCACAAAAATAGCAATTGAGGTGTTGCAAGATGTTTGAAAATGTTAATTTGTGGGGAATTTTTGAAAACTATTTTAAATTTTTACATAATGTAATTGTACCAAACCAGATTCAAAATGTTTACTTGGCATTGCCTTTAATTTTAGTGGATTTATGCCGCCTTTAAATAGTCTTTTCCCATCGCCTAAAATTGTTGGAATGACAGAAATAATGTATTCATCGATGAGGTTTTTTTCCATTAAAAGTTTTACGATTTCGCCACCTCCATCACAATAAATGTGTTTGCCTTTTTCTTTTTTTAGCGTAATGATAAGTTCCTCAAGGTCACCATTGAAAAAAGTAACTCCATCTTTATTAGGTAAATCTTGCCTTGTAATAACATAGCATTTGTGTTGCTTGGCTTGTGGAAAATCACCACCAGTTAATTTTAAAACAACTTCGTAGGTTTTGCGCCCAACAATATATGTATCCACCTGGTTATTGAAATCTACATAACCATAGTCTTCTTTGCCATTTTGCACTATTGATAACCAAGAAAGGTCATCATCGTGGGTGGCAATAAACCCATCTAAACTCATGCTGATGTAGAGAATTACTTTTCTGTTGCTCATTTTCCAAAGGAAGCATTTTTTTTGTTCGATTATAGGGACTTTTCGTTTCGGAGTTGCCTAACTCTGAGTGACGTTGCTATTCTCATTTCGACCATTTGTTTTTGCGTGCCTTAAAACAAAGCTCAATGTGAGAGTGGCTTTTTCAACTAAAAAGATTTCTCATTCAATACAAAACATTGGGCATGTTTTGTTTTTAATTTCGAAATGACAAAAAAAGATACTTAAGTAATCAGAGCCCAAGAAAATCCTAAAATTTAAGCTTCTACGCCTTCGTATAAATTGGCTCTTTGTTCAATAACTCTTTCGTTAGAAATGTATTCATCGTAAGTTAATTGCTTATCGATGTTGCCGTTTTCGCCAATTTCAATAATTCTGTTTGCCACAGTTTGGGTAAAAGTATGGTCATGTGAGGTAAACAAAATGGTTCCGTCAAAATCTCTTAAAGAGTTATTTAACGCCTGAATCGATTCCAAATCGAGGTGATTTGTAGGTTCGTCTAAAATTAAAAGATTGCCTTGTGCCAACATCATTTTAGAAAGCATACATCTTACTTTTTCTCCTCCAGAAAGTACGTTTGCACTTTTTAAAGATTCTTCGCCTGTAAATAGCATTTTGCCTAAAAAACCGCGGATGTAAACATCATCATTTTCGCCTGGAGAAAAGGGCTTTAACCATTCAATTAAACTGTCTTTTGTTTCAAAAAACTCTTTGTTATCGTTTGGTAAATATGCCGTTGTTATGGTTTGCCCGAGTTTAAAATCACCTGAGTCGGCTTTGGCTTCACCCATTAAAATTTTAAATAATGTAGAAATTAAAACTCCATTTTTTGATAGAAAAGCAATTTTATCGCCTTTGTTTACTGTAAAGTTTAAATCTTTAAATAAAGTTTTTCCGTTTCGTGAGGCTTCAAGTGCTTCAACCTCTAAAATTTGGTTTCCGGCATCACGTATTTGGTTAAAAATAATAGCAGGATATCTTCTGCTACTTGGCTTAATATCATCAATATTAATTTTCTCTAATAATTTTTTTCTGCTAGTAGCCTGTTTACTTTTAGAGGCATTTGCACTAAAACGCTGAATAAATTCTTGTAATTCTTTCTTTTTGGCTTCGGCTTTTTTATTGGAGCTAGAACGCTGTTTTAAAGCCAATTGACTGCTTTCGTACCAAAAGCTATAATTACCGGTATAAGCATTAAGCTTGCCAAAATCTATATCAACAATATTGGTACAAACTGTATCTAAAAAGTGCCTATCATGTGAAACAACAATAACTGTGTTTCTAAAGTCAAGCAAGAAATCTTCTAACCAACCAATGGTTTTTAAATCTAAATCGTTGGTAGGCTCATCTAAAATCAACACATCAGGATTTCCAAATAAAGCTTGGGCCAAAAGAACTCTCACTTTTTGGTTTCCGCTTAAATCTTTTAAGGGTCTGTAATGATCTGCTTCTTCAATTCCTAAACCAGATAGAAGAGAGGCCGCATCACTTTCGGCATTCCAACCATCCATTTCGGCAAATTCTGCCTCAAGCTCAGAAGCCCTCATACCATCAGCATCAGAAAAATCTGGTTTGGCATAAATAGCATCTTTTTCTTGTATGATTTCCCAAAGCGTTTTGTGGCCCATCATAACGGTGTTTAAAGCTGTAACTTCATCAAACTCAAAATGGTTTTGTTTTAAAACAGCCATTCTTTTACCAGGCTCTAATGAAACGCTACCGGTATTTGGAGAAATTTCACCAGTTAATATTTTTAAAAAGGTTGATTTACCTGCACCGTTGGCTCCAATTACTCCGTAGCAATTATCACCATGAAATTTAATGTTTACTTCGTCGAATAATACGCGTTTGCCGTATTGAAGTGATACATTTTGAGCTTCTAACATATTGATTTATTTATGATTTGCCTTTTTTGAAAGGCGGCGCGAAATTACAGAAAACAAAACTTTTAAGAGGTATAAAAGGCAATTAAAATCTCCAGCCTAAATTGAAGCCAATTCTAAATTTATAAGGGTTTTCGAAAAAGATATCTAACTCGGGAGGAGTAATAACCTTGGTGGAGCTTGTGGGAGTTACCAAGGTGTATTTATTGTCTTTGTAGCCAAAACCCATGTAGCCATCTGTTACAAAATTGCCAAGCTTTAATTGCAACCCAAAATCTAACGTGTAATCTAAAAGGCTAAACTGGTAATAATTACCAAATTGATTTGCCGATTTGGTAGTTACTTTGGCTTGGGCATAAGAAACATGAGGACTGATGAAAAAACCAGTAATGCCTTGTGGATTATCTCTAAAACCGAGGTTGTATAAAAACCTATTAAATACATATAACCTATAACCAGCCTGAACTCTGTATCCATTTACAATGTAAAAATCAGCATTGGTTGTGGTATCTATAACTTCATCGAAAAACGGACTTTTAAACAAATATGAAGCTCCAACTTCTACACTTTGATTTTTCCCTACTTGATATTCAGCCAATAATTTTGCCTCGCCAACCACAAAAAAGGTAGCCAAAGCAGGCCCTGTTAATAGGCTAATTGGGTTGGTTTTGATAAAGAGTTGTTTCGAGTTTTTTACCTCACTCATCAACGAATCCATATTCATGGGTTTTATCTCTCTTTGTTGCCCAAAAGCCAAAGTGAAAAAGCCAAAACAGAAAACAAAACCTATTAATTTTTTCATACCGCGAGCCTAGCTGTTGGTTTAGAAGATAAACTTGCCAAGTGATTGTTTTGAAAAAGTTGTAACCCAGCAATACCTACCATGGCAGCATTATCGGTACAATATTCAAACTTCGGAATAAATGTTTTTACGCCTAGCTTTTTTCCTAAAGTTTTTAAAGAACTACGCAAATGAGAATTGGCCGAAACTCCACCCGCAATAGCAAGGTTTTTTGTTTGGTATTTTTTTTCAGCAAGGGTAAGTTTATCCAGTAAAATTTTCACCAAATGATGTTGTAATGAGGCACAAATATCCTCAAGGTTTTCTTTGATAAAATTTGGGTTTTCTTTTACTTGTTTTTGCAGAAAATACAAAACAGAAGTTTTAATGCCACTGAAACTAAATTCATATTTCCCAACATCTGGGGTTGGCCATTTAAAGGCATTAGGATTTCCGTTTTGTGCATATTTATCAATTAAAGGTCCGCCAGGGTATGGAAGACCTAAGAGCTTTGCTGCTTTGTCATAAGCTTCGCCCACTGCATCGTCTATAGTTTGGCCAATTAATTCAAAGTTGGTTGCAGATTTTACCAAAACCAATTGAGTATGTCCTCCAGAAACAGTTAAACAGATAAAAGGAAAATCAGGATATTCATCATTTTCATTTTTGATAAAATGAGCCAAAATATGGGCTTGCATGTGGTTAACCTCAATTAGCGGAATATTTAATCCCCAAGCCAATCCTTTGGCAAATGAGCTACCAACCAATAAGGAGCCTAATAACCCCGGGCCTTTTGTAAAAGCAATGGCAGATAATTGGCTTAATTCAATTTGTGCTTTTTGCAACGCTTGATGCACCACAGGTAAAATATTTGCCTGATGGGCTCTGCTAGCCAACTCTGGCACAACACCACCATATTGCTCATGAATTTTTTGACCAGCTACCAAGTTGCTTAAAACAACGTTGTTACTAAGCACTGCAGCAGATGTATCATCACAAGAAGATTCTATAGCCAGTATTAAATTTGGTTTGCTCAAACAACGTAATTTTGAAGGATTAAAATCAATTAGAAACCAAAAGCGAAAGTATCAAAAAAGGACTTAAATATTTTTTAATTTTTTTATTGCTTTTGTTGCTATTTTTAATTGGTACTAGCCAGTTGCTAAGGCTTTCATCAGTGCAAACATATATTGGAGAAAAGGCAACTTCTTGGGTAAATAATAAGTTTAAAACTGAAATTTCAGTTGGGAATCTTGATTTGATTTTCCCTTTTCAATTTAACTTTCACAACACTCTAATTTTAGACCATAAGCGGGATACTTTGCTTTATGCACAAAATTTAAAATTAGGTCTATTAGATTTTGATAGAGATTTTTCAGAGTTTAATATTAATTACCTTACAATTGATGATGCAAGTTTTAATTTAATTCATTATCAGGAAGATAGCCTAAATAACTTGAGTATTTTTCTCAGTAAGTTTAGTTCTGACAGTAATACTGGTGAAACAGAAATTCCTGTTATTTATGTTGGTGATTTAAAATTAGAAAGTCTAAAATTTAAATACCATAATTTTTTAAAATCTCCGGTAGACTCAATCATAGATTTTAATCATTTAGAAACCGCAATAAATTTAAACCTTGTTAATGCAAACTACGAAAATGAAATATTGGTTACTCAGGTTAAGAAACTAGAATTAAAAGAAAAATCGGGGTTTGAAGTTTCTGAGTTTAATGGAGAGCTTTTCTTAAACAGTACCAAATTATATTTTAGAGATTTACATTTAAAAACACCTAATTCTAATCTTGCCGGAAACTTCAAAATATTACATGCAAACTGGGCCAACTACTCCAATTTTATAGAAGATGTTCCCCTTAATTTTTTCATCAAAAAGAACTCTAACCTAAGTTTTATAGACATTGGATATTTCGCTTCAACCTTTTATGGTAAGCCATTTAATGTAAAGCTAAATGGGCAATTGAATGGTACTATAGATAAGATTCAAACACAAAATTTTTATTGTGCTTTTGGAGATCGTAGTTTTTTTAAGGCCAATTTAAAAATGCTTGGGCTACCAAATATTTTTAGTACTTATTTCAATTTAAATTTTTCTCAATTCGAAATTTACCCTGAGGATATTAACCAATTAATTGAAGTTTTTTCTCCCAAAACATTGCTTCCAGAATTTATTAATTCAGCAGGAAAAATTCAATTTGATGGAAATTTAATGGGTTTTTTAAGCGATTTAATTGTTGAAGGAGATTTTTTATCGAGTTTAGGTGATTTGTACTCAGATGCGGAGTTAAAGCTAAATGAAGATTACTCAGGAACTTTAACCGGTAGTTTTAGAACCATTGGTTTGAGTTTAAAAACCTTATTTCCTGAGGTTAAAGAGGTAAATGAAATTGCTTTTAATGGCAAATTCAAGGGAGAGTTTTCTAATAACAATTTCAGTTTTGATGTAAATTCACTTTTTCCGTTTATAGATTTTAATGGTTACCGGTATAAAGATTTAAAGGTAAAGGGAAACATTGAGAATAAGTCTTTTCAGGGCATGATGAATATTTATGATCCTAATTTGCAAATGGTGTTTAATGGGAAATTAGATTTTAATAAACAAAAGGCCGATTATCTTTTTTCTTCTGCTGTAAAACACGCCAATTTAACCGCCTTAAATCTTATAAACAATGGAAAAGAAAACTCATTTTCAGGCAGTGTTTTTATTGATATTGAAGGATCTGACTTTAACAAGCTTGACGGGCAAATAATTTTAGGAAACCTACATTACAAATTAGATTCTACTATACATATGTTAAAATCATTACAAATTTCAGCCAATCAAAATGATAGTGGAGCTGTTTATCTGCTTAAATCAGATAATATTGATGCCGATTTAACAGGTGAAATTAATTTTCAAGAATTATATCAGCACCTTAACTTCGAAGTTTATACAGCTTTACCTTACTTGTTTAACGAAGCTCCTCAAAAACCAAAATCTATTGAAGACTTTAGTTTAAACTTAAAGTTTTTGAGACCTACTTTTATTAGCCAAATTTTTTATCCAGATTTAGTAATAAATGATGCAGTTGATTTACAAGCCACTTTCAACTCAGAAATTCAGTTGTTAAAACTAAAATTAGACGCTCCAAGTGTTTCTTACAACGACTTTAAATCAGAAAATTCTTCGTTAGAGTTTACCTTGGCAGATGGAATTTTAGATGGTACAGGAAATGCCAAAACATTTTATTTAGGCGATAGTTTAAGATTTGAGAACTTGTTGGTTAAAGGTAAATCGGTTGGGAATAAATTACAAACAGATATTAGTTGGGCTACCAATTTAGGAACATCTTCTTCGGGAAATATTTCAGCCCTTATCGACTTTTTATCTGAAGAGCAAATAGTAACTAACTTTTTTAATACTTCGTTTACCGTAGAAGGTTCTACTTGGAAGTTGAACGATGAAAATGAAATAGCCATCATTGACTCCAACATCTATTTTAAAAACCTCGATTTAATTAATGAAATCCAAAAGTTTTCTGTTTACGGAAGTATCTCAACCAACCCAGAAACTCCGCTTCATATTTCATTCGAAAATTTTGATTTAAAAACCTTTAACGATATCATAAAGTCAAACCAAGTAAGAGTTGACGGGTTAATTAATGGTACTGCTCAACTTAAAAACTTTTATAAAAACCCCATTTTTTCAGCAGACTTTCAAACCAAAGATTTAGCCATAAACCAACAAGACTTTGGAAAAGGAAATATCAGGGCTATTTGGAACAAAACCAACCAAAAGATTACTACTGTGGGTCGAATTTCTAATTCTAAAGGTCAAGTAATTGATTTAAAAGGAGATTATTATCCATATAGAAAAGAAGATGCTTTAGATCTAACCTTAGATTTTAAAAATTTAGGGTTAAAATTTACCCAACCCTTTTTGGTTGATTTTATCAGCGATTTAGATGGGATAGCTTCAGGAAAAGTTATTGCAAAAGGTAAATTGAGCGAGCCACTTCTTGAGGGAAATCTTAATTTAAAAGAAACTCGAGCTAAGGTAGATTATCTCAATTCTACTTATTACATCAAAAATGAAAACTTTGTAATTGAGCCAGATTGGATGGGGTTTAACTACATTACCATTTCCGATGAAAGAGGTAAAGAGGCAAATTCGGTAGGAACAATTTTTCATGAAAATTATTCTAACTTCAACTTCGATATAATTCTATTTACAGAGAATTTCCAATTGTTAAACACAACCTCAAAACAAAACAGCCTTTATTATGGCAAAGCCTTTGGCAGTGGAGATATTAACGTGAGTGGCTTTACTGACAATTTAACCATGGAAATTAACATTGCATCAGAAAAAGGCACAGAGTTGTTTATACCACTTTCAGGGCCAAATGATGTAAACTCAAGCGGATATATAAGCTATGTTTCAAGTTGGGATGAAACCGAAGAAGTTGAATCTAACAAAGTAAACCTTAAGGGAATTCAGATGGATTTTAACTTGGAAGTAAATGATAATGCTGAGGTTCAACTCATTTTTGATGAAACAGTTGGTGATATTATGAAAGCCAAAGGAGATGGCAACCTTCAAATGAAAATTAATACCAATGGTGAGTTCTTAATGTATGGTGAATATACAGTTTCAGAGGGCGATTACCTTTTTACACTAGAAAATATAATAAACAAAAGGTTTAAAGTTAAAAAGGGGGGCACCATAACTTGGAATGGCGACCCTTATGAAGCTAAGCTAGACTTAACAGCTATTTATAAAACTAGGTCTTCTTTAGAAGATTTAGGTTTACCAATGGATTCTTCTGCGGCTAGAAGAAAAGTTCCTGTTGAGGTAGATTTGGCCATGAAAAACAATTTTCTTTCTCCTGATTTAACCTTTGGTATTCGGCTTCCAAATAGCGATGATAATACCCAAACTTTACTTAACTCTGTTATCCAAACCGAAGAAGAACTCAACAAACAAGTTTTTTCTTTGATGATAATGAATCGGTTTTCGCCTCCTCAATCGGGCTTGCAAACTGGGGGTGCAGTAGGAGCAACAAGTACAGAGCTTTTGGCTAATCAATTAACCAATTGGTTATCAAAATCTAAATTAAACGATATTGTAGAAATAGGAGTAAGCGAGCTTAGTGCAGATGAAGTTCAATTAGCACTTTCAAAAAGGCTTTTCAACGATAGGGTAATAATTGAAGGAAATTTTGGAAGCACCACTTCAACAAGTACCGATGGTATTGATAATGCTCAAAGTAACAACATTGTTGGAGACTTTAACGTTGAGTATTCTATAAAAAAAGATGGTAAACTTAAGGCAAGAGCTTACCGAAAATCAAATGACTTTAACATGGTAAACAATAACTATTCTCCTTATACAGAGGGAATCGGATTGTTTTACCGTGAAGATTTTGATACTTGGAAAATTTACTTTAAAAAGCTTTTTAACAAAAAAGAAAATGATTAATTATCGCTAATTGGAACATATTCAACAATATCCAATCCATAACCATGAATACCTGTTCTAGTTTGTTTTTTGTTAGAGATAAGTCTTAGTTTTCTAATTCCTAAATCACGTAAAATTTGAGCCCCGATACCAAAATCTCTTTTGTCCATTTTTAAGGCCAAATCTAAAAAGTTGGTTTCTTTAGTGTCTATTTTTCCTGAATCAAAAGCGGCAAGCCTATCCAACAAATTTTGTTTTTGTCCTTCTTGTTGCATGTAAACAACAACGCCTTTTTGCTCTTTGTTAATCATTTTAAGCGCCTCGTGTAATAACGGCCCATTCTGACTAACCAACGAACCAAAAATATCTGCAAAAGAACTTGTGGAGTGCATTCTCACCAAAACAGGCTCATCTTCGCTCCAGGTGCCTTTTACAACAGCAATATGTTCGTCTCCTGTAGTCTTTTGACGATAGCCAACAATGTTAAAATTGCCCCAATCGGTATTAATTTCTACGTTTAATTTTCTTTCTATTAAAGATTCATTTTCCATTCGGTAGGCTACCAAATCTTCAATACTTACTATTTTTAAGTCGAACTTTTCGGCAATTACCATCAATTCTGGCAACCTAGCCATAGTTCCATCTTCGTTCATTATTTCAACCAAAACACCCGCTGGCTCAAAACCTGCCATTCTAGATAAATCTATAGCAGCTTCAGTATGGCCAGTTCTTCTCAAAACGCCTCCAGCTTTTGCCATTAATGGAAAAATATGACCTGGCTTACCTAATTCTTCTTTTTTAATACTTGGATCGATTAAAGCCTGTATTGTTTTTGCCCGGTCTGAAGCAGAAATACCTGTTGTACAGCCGTGTCCGTTTAAATCTACACTAACCGTAAAAGGAGTTGCATGTAAAGCTGTATTGTCTGTAACCATTAACTCTAAGCCAAGTTCTTTGCACCTTTCTTCAACAAGTGGAGCGCAAATTAATCCGCGGCCATGGGTTGCCATAAAGTTTACAATTTCAGGAGTAATGTTTCTTGCGGCAGTTACAAAGTCACCTTCGTTTTCTCGGTCTTCATCATCAACAACAATAATTACTTTTCCTTTTTTAATATCCTCAATGGCCTCTTCAATGGTATTTAGCTTCATTTCAAAAAATTGGTTTGCAAATTTACATTTTATTAATGCTTTTCGGGCACCTAAAAAACAACCCTACCAATTAATAGTTTAAGAAGTTTTTCATGGCATTATCTTCTATATTAGCGAGGTGAAAAAAATAGTATTATTTGTTTCTTTTTTCAATCTAATTTTCATTGCTCAAGCGCAAGAAAAATATTGGGTCTACTTTACAGATAAGCCAACAATTAGTAACGAAATAATAAAAGAAAACTTCACACAAGAAGGCATAGAAAGACGAGAGTTTTTCAATATTCCTTTCGATGTAAAAGATATTCCTGTAAGTAGAAATTACTTGCAAAAATTAAAATCTATTGGAGGAGTAGAACAAAAGGGAACTTCAAAATGGTTTAATGCTGCAATTTTTGCAGTTGAAGATTCGGAAAAATTAAGTCAGATTGAACGTTTCGAGTTCGTAAAAAGAGTGGAAAAAGTATCATCTTTAAAACGTTTAAAATCCGCAGGAAATGAAAAGCTAAAAGCAGATTTTTCTCAAAACCAAATATCCAATATTGCCCAAGAATTTTATGGAGAGGCTTATGACCAAACTAATTTGATAAACTTAATTCCCCTGCATTCTGAAGGCTTTCTTGGTAACGGAATAAAAATAGGGGTTTTTGATGCTGGCTTTTTTGGAGCCGATACCTTGAATTGTTTCAAAAAACTAAGAGATGACAATAGAATTTTAGGAACCTATGATTTGGTTGATTCAGATAATGCAGTATATGACAAGCATACACATGGAACTTATGTTTTAAGCTGTATTTCAGCTTTTCAAGAGAATTTATTGGTTGGGACTGCTCCCGAGGCAAGTGTCTATTTGTTTAGAACCGAAAACGGTGCTTCTGAAACTTTAATTGAAGAATACAACTGGGTAAAAGCTGCAGAAATGGCTGATAGTTTGGGAATTCATATTATCAATTCTTCACTTGGCTATACCTTTTTTGATGATTCAAATGATAATCATACTTATGATGATATGGATGGAAACACGACTATTATTACAAGAGGAGCCGATATTGCAGCTTCAAAAGGAATATTGGTTGTAAATTCTGCAGGTAATTCTGGTACACAAGGCTGGAGGTATATTGGTGCTCCGGCAGATGGAGATAGTGTTTTTTCCATTGGTGCGATAAATACCGATGGAGAAGTGGCAGATTTTTCCTCTTATGGGCCAACGGTAGATGGAAGAATAAAACCTAATATTTGCGGAGTAGGGTGGGGCACGGCAGTTTGTTCTTTCGACAATAAAGTTGCGTTTTTAAATGGAACTTCTTTTTCATCTCCATTAACAGCAGGAGCAATGGCTTCGTTGTGGAGTAAGTTTCCTTTGGCCAATAACATTGAATTAATGAGATACGTTGAGAAATCAGCAGACCGTTATTTGAATCCTGATGACAGATGCGGGTATGGAATTCCTGATTTTGGCGAAGCTTCTACAGCCCTATCTTCTGTGTACCCAAGTTTTGAATCTGGGCAACTTACAGTTTATCCAAACCCTAGTGAAGGAGAGTTGAATTTTGGTTTTGTTGCCGATACCCAAGTTACTGGAAGTTTAGAAATGTTTGATTTAATGGGAAGATTGGTTTACTCTGCAACAGTTAATGCAAATCAGGGAACCAACTACCTTAAAATTGAGAATTTGGGCCTTAATGCAGGTCTTTACCAAGTAAGGTTAAATACTGGAAAAAAATCTTACCAAAAAAAGGTTTTGATACAATAAAATAACCTTACCGAATAGGAACTTTAAGCGAACTTTTCCCTTCAATAAACCCTTCAAATTCATCATCAATAGCAATTGGGCCAACTCCCTCTGGGGTTCCGGTATAAATTAAATCACCAATCTTTAGCGTAAAGAATTTTGAAACATGCTCAATTATTTGAGCCACAGAAAATATCATTTGATTTGTGTTTCCAACCTGAACAGTTTCATTGTTTTTTTTCAATTCAAAACTTAGATTATTAACATCTAGATTATTTTCAGAAAGGCTAATAAATTCTCCCATAGGTGCGGAGCCATCAAACGCTTTTGCTTTTTCCCAAGGAAGACCTTTTGTTTTGCATTCTTGTTGTAAATCACGGGCGGTTAAATCAAGACCCAAGGCAACCTCATCAAAATATTTATGGGCAAATTTCTGGTTGATGTGTTTTCCTAATTTGTTTATCCTAACAATAATTTCACATTCAAAATGAATATCTTTTGTAAATTCAGGATAAAAAAATGGTTTACCCTTTTGAATGATAGCAGAATCGGGCTTACAGAAAAATAAAGGTTCTTTTGGAACAGGGTTATTTAGCTCTTTAGCATGCTCTGCATAATTTCTGCCAATGCAAATAATTTTCATGTTATTTGTTTATTGATCTTAATCTTATTTCAGACATTACTTTTTTGGTATGCAAAGAAAAGTCGCCTTTTAGAAGCCACCCATAATATCCGGGGTCTGTTTTTAAAACTTCTTCTACAGGTTTGCCTTTGTATTTTCCAAAATTGAATACCTCTACCATTTTGTCATTGTAAATTATTCTTCCTGCAACGTCTACGTTATTGTTATGCGAAGAAAATTCACTTAAAAAATTTACATCGTTTTGAAGCTCCTCATACCTATCAATTTGAGCTTCTAAAACTTCGTAGGTAGCAGTTATATCTGCTTCCGCACTATGAGCATTTTCTAAACTTTTTCCGCAATAGAATTTGTATGCTGCAGTTAAATTTCGTTGTTCCATTTTATGAAAAATGGTTTGTACATCAACAAATTTTCTTGATGGAATTTTAAAATCTATGTCAACCCTTAAAAGTTCTTCTACAAGCAACGGAATATCAAACCTGTTGCTGTTAAAACCACCTAAATCGCAATGACTCATAAACTCATCAACTTGTTTGGCAATTTCTTTAAAAGTAGGTTTATCTGCAACATCTTCATCTTTTATCCCATGAATATCGCTAGCTTCTTTAGGTATTGGAATCGTAGGATTTACCAACCATGTTTTGGTTTCTTTTAAGCCATTTGGATGAATTTTTAAAACTGCAATTTCTACAATTCTATCATGAGTAATACTTATTCCGGTAGTTTCTAAATCGAAAAAAGCAATTGGTTTTTTTAAGTTAAGTTTCATATCAAAAAAAATCCCGCAAAAAGCGGGACTTTATATATTAGTTTAAATTTAGTTTACAAGAATTTCAACTCTTCTGTTGTATTTCTGATCAACCCCTGAGCCGTCTGAATTTTTTTCGGCATAGTAAATATCTCTTCCCCCAAACCCCTCTTTTCTTTCACTTACAATAAAAATTGTATTTCCATCATTCGAAATTGCGGCGCTAGATTGAAGTCCATCACTGGAATTTATTTCTTCTCCTAAATCCATTAGAGAGGACCAGTTGTCTCCGACTCTATTTAACTGGTAAATTTTGTTGTTAGAATAGGTTAATAAAATATTTTCATCTTGGTTAAGATAAATTACAGCATTGTGATCGTTTTCTGGATTTTTTAAAGCTTGTCCAAACACGCTTGAGTAATTTACTTCAACAGGTTGTTTCCATTCGCCTTCGGCTTTTCTTGAAACTAAAATCTTTTCGAAGTATTGACCATCAAATAATTGGTTTGATTCTCCATCAATTCTGTTTCTTCTAGACGTAAAGGCTAAGTAAGTTTTGTTGTTTAATATAAGTGGAGTGTAGTCTGCGTATTGTGAATTAATTTTTTTACCAAGATTTTCAATGGCAACAAATACTGAGTCATTCATAAAATATTTTGTAAGATCTTTTATGGGTGAATCGCTGTTTTCTAAAGGATCTTGGGCAAATAAATTAAGATGGTATTGACCGTGCTGGCACATTCTCACATACCCATCAATTTCTTCGGTCATCTCACGACCAGTTTTATTGTTTTTAAAAAAGCTTTTAAACTTTTCATAGTTTTTTACAGCTGTTTCAAAATCTGAATTTAATTGGTAAGATCTCCCCAAATAATAAAACAATTCAACCAAGGTATCAGGCCTAGAAAACTGTTTGGCCAACTCAAAGTATTTTAAAGATTTTCCTCTATCAGTTGAAGCGAAAAAATAGGATAAGCCTGTTTCTAAAAGCTTTAAATATGACTCTTGAGCACCTGTATAATTCTCTTCATACATTTGCTCGTTAGCTTTTTGATAAATATCCTTTTCATATTTTTTATCTGCTTTATCTTGAGCGAAAAGGCTTATGGGAAATATAAGGATGATTAAAATTGAATAAAAAAACTTCATAATTTTAACTTAGGTGCCAAATTATTGATGGGATGCTTCTATCAATAATACAAAAAAACCAAAATTAAAATTAAGATTAGCTTCTAAAATATCAAATTTCTCTGTTAATATCGAAGTTTTCTAAGTAATCAGCTACTCTTCTCACGAATTGTCCTCCTAATGCACCATCAACCACTCTATGGTCATAAGAGTGCGAAAGAAACATCATATGTCTTATTCCAATTGTATCTCCACTAGGAGTTTCTATTACGGCAGGCTTTTTAATAATTGCACCAGTTGCCATAATAGCAACTTGTGGCTGGTTAATTATTGGGGTTCCTAAAACATTGCCAAAAGATCCAACATTGGTAACTGTGTAGGTACCATCTTGAATTTCATCTGGGGTTAATTTGTTTATTCTAGCTCTTCTGGCCAAATCATTAACAGCTTTGGCTAAGCCAACCAAATTATATCTATCTACATTTTTAATAACAGGAACAATTAAGTTTCCAGAAGGAAGAGCTGCAGCCATTCCAATATTGATGTTCTTTTTTCTGATGATGTTATCTCCATCAACAGAAATATTAATCATTGGAAAATCTTTTATGGCCTTAACAATAGCTTCGATGAATAATGGGGTAAAAGTTATTTTTTCACCTTCACGTTTTTCAAATTCAGATTTTACTTTATTTCTCCACAAAACCATATTTGTTAAATCAGCTTCAACAAATGAAGTAACGTGTGGTGAAGTATGTTTTGATTTCACCATGTGTTCTGAAATCAATTTACGCATTCTATCCATCTGGATTATTTCTACATCACCTGAGTAAGATTTTGCAGGGGTTGGTTTTACTGCTTCTGGTTTAGCTTGCGGAGCTGCAGGAGCTTGACTAGGGGTAGTTTGTTGTGGAGCTGATCCTTTGTTATCGATATAATCTAGAATATCCGCTTTTGTAACTCTTCCGTTATTTCCGGTACCTTTTAAATTATCTAATTCAGAAACCGAAATACCTTCTTTAGAAGCAATATTTTTTACCAAAGGGGAATAAAACCTTTCTGAATCATTGTAATTTGATTGGGCAACTGGAGCAGCTGGAGTCGCAGCATTGGCAACAGGAGCGGCAACTGATGGAGTTGTTTCTGCCGAAGACTCATTGGTTTGAGTTGGGGCGCTACTTGCACCACCTTCTGTTGTAATAATGGCAATGGCCTGACCTACTTTGGCAACTTCGCCTTCTTGAACTAATATTTTTGAAATTATTCCGTCTTCGGGAGCAGGAACTTCAGAGTCAACTTTATCCGTAGCAATTTCTACTACAGATTCTTCTGATTCGATAGAGTCACCTTCTTTTTTTAACCATGTGGTGATTGTCGCTTCGGCAACACTTTCACCCATTTTTGGAAGTATTAATTCAATTTCGGCCATACTATGTGGGGTTTTGTATTTTCGGCTGCAAAAATAACCGAATTTCGCTTTCACTTTCCTACAAATTAAATGGAAATAAAATATCAATCTTATTTAAATTCTGCCAAAAAGAACAAGAAGGAACTTAAAAAGACTTTCAAAAAACTTTCTTTAAAAAATGATAAAGAAATTGATGAAATTATTTTTACCAAACATGATAAAGCATTCGAAGAAATTGATTGCTTAAAATGCGCCAACTGTTGCAAAACAACTGGGCCACTTTTCACCAAAACTGATGTTAAACGTATTTCAAAACATTTGGGATTAAAACCACAAGATTTTGAAGAGCAATATCTTCAGATTGATGAGGATGATGACAAGGTTTTAAAAAGCGTTCCGTGTACTTTTTTAGACGAAAATAACTTTTGCTCCATTTATGAAGTAAGGCCCAAAGCTTGCACTGAGTTTCCTCATACAGATAGAATTAAGCAAAAACAGATTTTTAAATTAACCGAGAAGAATACAGTTGTTTGCCCTGCAGTAGCAAAAATATTTTTAGAAATTAACCAACAATTGGGCTAATAACTAGGGCCGAAAACCATTTGGGTTTTTGCTTTAACACGAACTACTTTACCATCTTCAATTCCGGGTTTCCATTTTAACGATGTTAAAACCCTTATAGCCTCCTCGTTGCAGCCTCCGCCCAAGCTTTCAATAAAGTTAATGTTGGTAACATTTCCTGATGCTTCAATAATATATTCCATAACCACGGGCCCTTTTAAACCCAATCGAATTGCAGATTCTGGATACCTAATTTTTGAGTTGAAATAATGATCGGCAGATTTGTAATTTCCTTCTTTAAAAATAGGTTCGGGTTTTGTAGAAACTTCATTAAAATTGATAGGCTTGTATGATGTTGAAACTTCTACAGTTGGTTTTGGAACTTCTTGATAACCACGTTTTTTTGCAATTTTTGAAAACTTTTTTGGGTTAAAAATTAAGGCGAATTCAACGGCATAATCTTGAGGGCGCTTCACTGTTTTTATCCAATCTATTTTATAGAATAAATCTTCGGCAACCTCTTGAAAACTAATAAGATTATTTCCTGTAATGGTTAGGTTTTTTAATTCACCATTTTGCTTTAGGTTGAAGTTGAATTGAACAAATCCTTCAATTTCAGATTCGAGGGCTGTTTGGGGATAATTTAATTCTGTAAAAATTAACTGCTCTAATTGGTTATTTCCACCAATATTTAACAATTGCGTTTTTCCTTCGTGATTTAGTCTTGTTTCTTGAGAAATAAGAAAAAATGGAAAAAGAAGAAATAAAACTAGACTAACAAATTTCATTTATGGCAGAATTAATGGTGTCAATTCCACTTTTTAAATCTTCAAAATTTATATTTAGTGGAGGGGCTAATCTAAAACTTTCAGGACAAGATAAAAACCAAAAAGTTAGAACTTTTTTATCAATGCACCGCTCAACAATTTGTTGAACAATTTGCGCATTTTCAAATTCAACAGCAAACATCATCCCAATGCGCCTAATTTCTTTAATCGCAGGGTGGTTTAAACTTTCTTCAATGAATTTGGCTTTTTTATCTACTTCCTCAAAATCAATTTCAGTTTTATAAATATTTAAAGCAGCATTGGCTGAAGCCATACAAACCGGATTACCACCAAATGTTGTAATATGCCCTAAAATTGGGTTGTGAGAGAAATATTGCAGTAGATTTTTATTTGCCACCAAAGCACCAATCGGCAATCCACCACCCAATGCTTTGCCAAGAGTTAAAATATCTGGGGTAACTCCAAAATGCTCAAAAGCAAACATTTTTCCGGTTCGGCCCATGCCACATTGAATTTCATCAAAAATTAATAGCGCACCAACTTCTTGGCATTTCTCCTTTAAGACTTTCAAAAAACTTTTACTAGGTATTCTTACGCCTGCATCACCCTGAACAGTTTCTATAATTACGCAAGCCGTTTTGTTATCAATTAAATTGAGGTCATCTACATTATTAAACCTCATAAAATATACATCAGGCAACAATGGCCTAAATCTAAATTTTTTGGTTTCGTTGCTACTTATGCTTAATGAACCGTGAGTGCCGCCATGATAAGCACCTTTGCAGGCTATTATTTTTGTTCTTCCTGTAACTCTTTTGGCTAGTTTTAAGGCAGCTTCGTTAGCTTCGGTACCTGAATTTAAAGGGTAAACAGCATTTAACGATTCTGGTAAAAGAGAAGTTAAGTTTTGGGCAAAATCTAACTGAATTTGTTGAATGAATTCTCCATACACCATTACATGCATGTATTGGCTAGTTTGATGGTTTACCGCTTCAATTATTTTTGGATGACCGTGGCCTAAATTATTTACCGCTACACCTGAAATTAAATCGAGGTAAGGTTGGTTTTGATTATCGTAAATTTTACTGCCTTTGGCGTAAGAAACCTCAATAGAAATAGGAAACGGAGACGTTTGGCCTAAAATATTTTGAAAAAGGTTTTTATTCACACCGCAAATTAAATCAGATTAACTTAATTATTTGGGCCTTTGTTTATTTGGTGTAATAATTCTCTTTTGAAGTCAGCTTCTGCTTTGTAGAAATCAGCAACTTTTTTTATTCCTAAAACATCAATAAATTTTTGGTGGTATTCTTTGTCGAGTTTGGCCTCTTCAATTTTTGAGTCAAGTTTAGCTTTCATCAATTCATTTAATTGTTCTTCAGACAAATCCTCAGGTTTTATTTGACCAGTTTCAAACTGACGCCAACCTTTTCTAATTTTTTCTTGTTTTGCTTGGTATTCATTGTAAACAGGCCAAAATTTTTGGGCTTCTTCAGTAGATAATGATAATTTATCGGTAATAAAACCAATTTTCATGGACTCAATTCTTTCTCTTTTTTGATGGTAATTCCCGTTTTTTCCTTGGTTTATGTTTTCATCCATTGGCAATTGAGCCATAGAGATTGAAATCGAAAAAATTAAAATAAATGAAAGGAATAAGTTTTTCATAAGGAGTAGTTTTCTGCAATTAATTCTAGGGAAATATCTTCATCTAACAAATAATCTATGGTTTCGTAATTTGATGAATCTAATACTGTAATATTTTCTGAAACTTCATCAATTGTTAAGTCATCAAAATAATCGTAAGGAATATCTGAAGAAGTTAGATTTATTGAATTTAAATTTTGGTTTATTTCTGTTGTGTTTTGAATAGAAAAGAACAATATAAAAACAGCTGCAGCGGCGCCTGAAATATAAATTAAGGGGTAAAATATTTTTCGAGAGTTTTCTTTTGGCAGAGACTTTATTTTCTGCAAAGCTTTTTTCTCATTATCCTCAAAATAATTTTCAGGAGTAGCAAATGGGTTTTTGCTGATCTTCTTTTTATGATTTTCTAGGTTGAACACAATTGTTAGATGAAATTTTTGGTAAAAGGTTTAATTGGAATTTACAAATTCTTCTATTTTTTTTACTGCATGATGGTAAGAAGCTTTTAATGAACCAACAGAACCGCCTAAAATTGTTTGAATCTCTTCATATTTTAAGTCTTCAAAGTATTTGTATGTAAAAACAATTCTCTGCTTATCAGGCAATTGTGCAATAGCCGTTTGAAGTTTTAATTCAAATTCATCACCATCAAAAAAAACATCTGCATGAAGCAAATTTTGGTATTCGTCAGCAGATATTTGGTTTGACCTTTTTTTATTTTTTCTGATATGTTGAAGGCATTCGTTTGTTGCAATGCGATACAACCAAGAATTTAGCGCAGATTCCCATTTGAAGTTTTTTATATTTTTCCAAATATTGATTAAAACCTCCTGCAAAATATCATCTGCATCATCGTGAAAAGTAACAATTCGCCTTATTTGGTAATAAAGTTTTTTTTGGTAAGTTGAAACAAGAAATTGAAAAGCTTTTTCATCTTCACCTGCCAATAAATAAGCTTTAATTTGGTTGTCTTCAGTGGGGTTACTCATGCAAACCCATATTATTTTCTATTGAAAGCTTTTTTTGCAGCGTCAACAATATTTGAAGCACCCAATCCATATTTTTCAAGAAGTTCTTCTGGTGTACCACTTTCGCCAAAACTATCATTTACAGCTACAAACTCTTGAGGAAGAGGGAAGTTTCTTGCCAAACACTGGGCAACACTATCGCCTAAACCACCATTCATTTGATGCTCTTCAGCAGTAACAACACATTTTGTTTTTCTTGCCGAATTTAAAATAGCTTCTTCATCTAAAGGTTTGATTGTATGTATGTTGATTATTTCAGCATCAATTCCTGCTTCGGCTAAAATTTGACCTGCTTCAATGGCCTTCCAAACCAAATGTCCGGTAGCAATTATGGTTACATCTTTTCCTTCGTTAAGCATTACTGCTTTTCCAATTTCAAACTTTTGATTTTCAGGGGTAAAGTTGGCCACTTTTGGTCTACCAAATCTTAAATAAACTGGACCATGATAATCGGCAATTGCTTTAGTTGCAGCTTTTGTTTGGTTAAAATCACAAGGATTAATAACAACCATGTTTGGCAACATTTTCATCAATCCAATATCTTCTAATATTTGATGTGTAGCGCCATCTTCACCCAAGGTTAAACCAGCATGCGAAGCACATATTTTTACGTTTTTTTCAGAGTAAGCAATGCTTTGTCTAATTTGATCGTAAACACGGCCTGTACTAAAATTGGCAAAAGTTCCTGTAAAAGGTATTTTTCCTCCTATGGTCATACCCGCTGCAATGCCCATCATGTTTGCTTCTGCTATTCCAACTTGAAAAAATCTATCAGGATGATTGTTTTCAAATTCATTCATTTTCAAACTTCCTGTTAAATCAGCACAAAGGGCAACAACATTTGGGTTTTCTTTTCCTAATTCTGCTAAACCTTCGCCAAAGCCTGAACGAGTATCTTTTTGATTTTGTACAACGTATTTTTTCATGTTAGAATCTTATTGATGTGGATGAACCTGATTTTATAATTAATTTTTGTTCTGTGGTAAATGATGAGCTTATTGCGCTTTTTGGTTTGTGAATTACCCTATAGTTGCCTGGTTGCAAATACAAGTTTTCACTCCTTGAGTTTTCTGCCAATTGGTAAACCCAATTTAAGGTGTTATTTTCTTCTTTGTAAATATCTGTTCTACCACTTGTAGACCTAATTATGGTTGCAATACCTGGCGGAGGAAACTCTATTGTGGTGGTATGGCTTTGCAAAACTTCTACATTGTTAAAGTAAACTCTAGGGTAGGAGAGAACTTCTAAATCGTATTTGCCAGTTAGGTATTTTACAGTAGAATTGGTTTCTTGAACATGAAGCGTTTTCATTTCGCCTGCCTTTCTAACAATAACTTCAAAGTTGTTTTTTACCAAACCACTCATTTTAATATCTAGAAATCCTTGAGCAGCAGGAATTCCAATAATATTGTGAATGCCGGGTGTAATAATTACTGAGTCTTTTTCAACTGGTGGAATGGTATGAACTTTAATTCTATAAGTATGCAAAGGTTCTAATTTTAAAGTATCGGGTAAACCTTTTGAGTTTAAGGCATGTATAAAATTGTAGATTATTTTATTTGTGTACATGTCTTGAAAAGTCATGTTTACATTGGATTCATTTGGTCTTTGGTTGGCATCTAACAAGTTTACTTGTGCCGAAGTATTGTTTAACGCTTGAGAGATTACAATACCCAAAACGGTTTGGAATGTTTTTTCATCTGATGCATCATAAAAATTACCAATACACTCAAAAGATTTTATAAAGTTAGGGTCTAAGCCAATGCCAATTACAAAAGGTTTTAAAACAATTCCGTTTGCTTGTAATGCCCTTGAAACCGCACAAGGATCTCCATCACATTCTTCAATTCCATCAGTAATTAAAATGATGATGTTTCTGCAATTGTCGCATGGAGGAAAATCGAATTCTGACTTTTCTAGGGTTTTGGCAATTGGCGTGGTTCCTTGGGCTTTTATTTTATCAAGCCTGGCTTTAATCTTTTCAACGTTGTATTTGGCAAACGGCACTTCTAGTTTGGTGTCTTCACAATTTTGGCCAGTTCTATAATCGTATTGATGACCATAAACCCTAAGAGCCAACTCAACATTTGGGTTGCCTTTTAAACTATCCAAAGCTTTTGAAATCAAAGACTTTGCTATTTCGTTCTTTTTACCACTTTGCCAAGTTCCATTCATAGAATTGGAGGCATCGTAAATAAACAAAATTCTGTTGGTTGGAACATTGCTTGAAACAGGTCTTTGAGCCTTGGCCGTAAAACCAAATACAAAGAATACGAGGAAGAATAAATAAAAATGTTTCTTAAACATGATTATGGTTTTGTGGCAATTACCCAAAATTCCTGCCAACTGTTTAGTAGTCTCCTAAAGTTTCCTCTAATTGTCCTAAAGCATTTGCCAATTGCTCATCGCTTGGAGGAATGCCATGCCATTTGTGAGAACCCATCATAAAATCAACCCCTTGGCCCATTTCAGTTTTCATCAAAATCATAATTGGTTTTCCTTGTCTAGTTTTCGATTTTGCCAAGCTCATGGTGTCAACAATATTTTGCATGTTGTGGCCATCCATCTCTAAAACCTCCCAGCCAAATGCTTCCCATTTCTGACGTAAATTACCTAACGACATTACATCAGAAACATCACCATCAATTTGACGGTTGTTAAAATCTATCGTAGAAATTAGATTGTCTATTTTTTTATGGGCAGCATAAATTGCAGCTTCCCATATTTGGCCTTCTTGCAATTCGCCATCGCCATGAAGCGTATAAACCAAAGATTTATCCCCATTTAGTTTTTTGGTTAAGGCTGCACCTGCAGCAACTGATAAACCTTGACCCAAAGAGCCTGATGCCATTCTAATTCCTGGCAAGCCTTCTTCCGTTGCCGGATGACCTTGTAAACGGCTGTTTAATTTTCTGAAAGTTGCTAATTCAGACTTATCAAAATATCCGCTATGGGCTAAAGTAGAATACCAAACTGGCGAAATATGACCATTGGATAGAAAGAATAAATCTTCACCATTTCCATCCATGTTAAAATTGGAAGAGTTATGATTCATAACTTCAAAATAGAGAGCAATAAAAAAATCGGCACAACCCAAAGAACCTCCAGGGTGACCTGACTGAACTGCGTGAACCATTCTTACGATATCTCTTCTAACTTGCGATGCTGTTTTTTCTAGCTGTGTAATGTTTGCCATGAGCTTAAAGGAAGGTTTTGAAACTTTTTACGAAAGTAGAATTTTGAAAAGGGGTTGAAAAGGGATGTTGATAAATAGCCCTTAAATGGCAATAACTTTTCTAGTAATTCTAAAAATTAGAAGAGTTGATTAAAATTAGGTCATCGTTTCCGTTAGAAATAGTTTTGGCTTTGCCAACCATAAAGGTATTTAAATCGGTTTCTAGAATATTGTTTATCCAGATATCAGGATAATTATCAAACACATTTAATTGTAATTGTTTGCCCTTTGAGGTTGTTTCAATTAGTACGGCTTTTTGAATGTTTTTGCCATAGCTATTTGAGCGAGCTGCAATGAGTAAATTTCCGTTGTTGCTTAAAATTAAATCTTCGGCGCCTTCGTGTAACCCTCCGCCATATTCATTTTTCCAAATTATTTTCCCGGTTACATCTATTTCCATTACCAATATGTTGTGCAGAATATCTGTTTCTGCAGAATGACCCGCTAAACAGAAATTTCCGTTTGGCATCAATATCATTTTTTGACCTTCTTGGTAATCATTAAAATTGAAAACAGTATCGAAATCAAAATTTAGGTTTGCATTCAATTTTCCAAAAGTGAAGTCTCTATCGCCTGTAATAGTACTTTGTGTGTAGCCAAATACAAATACTTCGCCTGCATTATTCATTACGATGCTTGTTCCTCCTTCAATTGAAGTATCAGGATTTGAGGAGATATTTAGATTCTTGGTTTCTACTGCATTGTTTTTTAAATCTACCTCAACCAATAAAATTTGCTTGTTTATGGAGCTATAACTATTTGTCTCACCAATAATTAAAAAATGGTTTTCGGCAATTTCTACAAAATCAGAAACTCTATCGAGTTTTTCGCCCCCAAAAAAGGTTTTAGAAAGTACGTTGCCTTTGGTATCAACAATGAGCAAAAAGCCATCAGTATTTAAATTTCCTTTTTCTTGGTTTCCAATAATGGCCCTAAAATTATGGGAAACTTCTTTTAACATTATTCCAGTTTCATCAAATCCTAAATCAATACTTATTTCATCGGTTTTTTCTCCTGTAAGGCTGTAAGTGGCTAACAAAACATCTTTGTTTGAATTTGTAATTGAGCCAGTAATTACAATGGAATTATCCATAACACAGCCGTAATATTGAGATGAAGCATTTCCGTATCCGCAAGTAGTGATAAAATTTGAGAGAGGTTGATCTTTTGATTTAGAACAACCCACAATCAAAACAAGCAAAAACAAAGTTTTAAGATATTTCATAATCACAACTTCTTAAACGTAAAACTTTGAAATTATTTTGCCGAAAAAACATATACAAGGTTTAAGAGTATAAGCTACTTTTGCCGCCCATAAAAAATTAAAAATCATGGCTTTAAAATGTGGAATTGTTGGCTTGCCAAACGTAGGAAAATCAACCTTATTTAATTGCTTAAGCAACGCAAAAGCACAAGCAGCAAATTACCCTTTTTGCACCATTGAACCTAATTTGGGAGTAATTAATGTGCCCGACCCAAGGTTAGAAAAACTTGAATCTTTGGTGAAGCCTGAAAGAGTTTTACCAGCCACTGTAGAAATAGTTGATATTGCCGGTTTGGTAAAAGGAGCTAGCAAAGGCGAAGGATTGGGAAACCAATTTTTGGCCAACATTAGAGAAACCGATGCCATAATTCATGTGGTTAGATGTTTTGATGACGGCAACGTGGTGCATGTTGATGGAAGCGTAAATCCTGTTAGAGACAAAGAAGTTATCGACATGGAACTTCAAATAAAAGATTTAGAAGCGGTTGATAAAAAGCTTGAAAAAATAAAAAGAGCAAAAGCTACAGGCGACAAAGAAGCCATAAAAGCTTTTGGTGCTTTAACAAAATACAAAGCGCATTTAGAAGCTGGTAAATCGGCAAGAAGTTGTGATGTGGAAGACTCTGAAAGAGAACACATTGCAGATTTATTTTTGTTAACAGACAAGCCTGTTTTGTACATGTGTAATGTTGATGAAGCTTCGGTTTTAACCGGAAATGATTATACCAAAAGGGTAGAAGAGGCTGTTAAAGATGAAGATGCTGAAGTATTGTACATTTCTGCTGCTATTGAAGCAGATATTGCCGCAATGGATAGTTACGAAGACAGAAAACTGTTTTTAGATGAAATGGGTTTAGAAGAGCCAGGCGTTAACAAATTAATTAGAAGTGCTTTTAGACTACTAAAACTACAAACTTATTTTACCGCAGGGGTTAAAGAAGTTCGCGCTTGGACCATTGAGCAAGGCTTTACTGCTCCTCAAGCAGCAGGTGTAATTCATACCGATTTCGAAAAAGGATTTATTAGGGCAGAGGTAATTAAGTATGACGATTACGTTGCATTAGGTTCTGAAAATGCATGTAAAGAAGCAGGCAAACTTCACGTTGAAGGCAAAGAATATATCGTTCAAGATGGTGATGTAATGCACTTTAGGTTTAATGTTTAAAGATTTTTTCTTCTAGAAAACAAGAACTTTTTAGGTAAAAGTCATTCCCATATTTTTCGCAGAAAAAGCGATAGAATCTTTATCTAAAAAAACAATTCTTAAAATAAGAAATTTCCATTTAGAAAAATAGCTTGCGTACTAAACAGATTTCTCACTCTTTTTGCAAAAGAGGTTCGAAAAGACACTCACCCACTCCTTCAATTGTAGGTCCTTGGAGCTTTAGCACAGGGTCAAGCGGCACAATAACCTCAGCGGGTACAAATGGGGCAGATGTTACAAGTATTTCGCAAAATGAAAGTATAGAAAATACAACCTCATTAACAATTTTAGCAGACGAAACCTACACTTGTTATTTCGATTTTGATAATACCGAATCTAACTCATCACGAGAAATAACCTTAAAAGTTGAAGATGCCATTACAAGTAATATTATTTACGAAGGAGATTTTAATATTGAAAATACTCCTGTATTTGAAGTTACTATATTTTCAAATTCCACAAATAATTTTAAATTTACTGTAACAAATAAAGATGCATCAACATCAAAAGATGCAATTTCAATGTCTTCATTTAAATTGAATAAAAACGAATCCATAAAACCGATAGTTTCCAGCTACTCAGATTATCATCCCGAATGGATAATTATTTAAATTGATAATCAACATGTTATGAAGCTAATATATTAAAATAATTCATTTTTTTGGGGGGTTAGGAGAAACTTTTTATTTTCTCAAAAACTAAATCTGTTGACTCATCAATTAATCTTTGCGAATATTCAACATATCTAAAAAATTCTTTATTATTTGGAGCATGGCCTAAAATTTTTCTAACTAAGTCTTCTTGCATTCCCAAACTTAGCATAGTTGTAATTGCGGTTTTTCTCATTATATGGGTGCTAACTAAATCAGAAAAGTGGAAATGAGTTCTTTTTTTTATGTCTTTATAAATTTTTACAGGTTTTCCTTTTCTTTCTCTAGTTTTAACTATTTCATAATCTTTTGGAAACAACTTAGCCAGATTTTTTAGCTGAGTGTTAAACCAAGCATGACGAGTTTTTTATGATAACTTATCAACACGGCCCAAATATATTGATAATCCTATTAATTTAGAGGGTTACCAAAACAAAATTCTAACTTTTTTAAAATCAAGCGTTTATAGTAGATGTTTTTAATATTTGATACCGAAACCACTGGTTTTCCGCGAAACAAAAAAGCTCCTTTAACAGATTTCGACAATTGGCCGCGTATGGTGCAAATTGCTTGGCAGTTGCACGATGAATTCGGAAAATTAATTGATGCCCAAGATTATATCATCAAACCTGAAGGTTATGATATACCCTATTCGGCAGAGAAGGTTCACGGTATTTCTACCCAAAAAGCCATTGATGAAGGTCATGATTTGGCCAAGGTTCTCGATATTTTTAACGAAGCCATAAAAAAGTCAAAATACCTTGTAGGGCATAACATAGCGTTTGATATTCCTATAGTTGGTTGCGAGTATTTACGGAAAGAAATAGAATCGCCGGCGGTTAAAATGCCAACTTTAGATACCCAACTTACAAGTACAAATTATTGTGCCATACCCGGTGGTTTTGGAGGTGGTTTCAAGTGGCCAAAACTTGCCGAGTTACATTTTAAATTGTTTAAAGAAAACTTTGATGAAGCCCATAACGCTACTGCAGATGTAGTTGCAACTACGCGAAGCTTTTTTGAGTTGGTTCGGCTAAATGTAATTACACCTGACTTATACGGAAAACCTCAGAATTTTATCGAAGAATTTCGAAAAGTAAATCCCAACCCAATAGCACCTGCTGAGGTTGAGGTAAAACAGCAAGTTACTCCAAAAAAGAAGCAAGAAGCAGACATCACAATTGAAATTGATGAGTCTGTAAAGCCTACCACCACAGCTGCTTTTGCTCATTTACATGTCCACTCTCAATATTCGGTGCTTCAAAGTACTGTCGAAATAAAATCGCTTATAAAAAAGGCGGTAAATGATAACATGAAGGCTGTTTCAATTACAGATTCAGGCAACATGTTTAACGCCTTTAACTTTGTAAGTCAGGCCTTACAGAACGATATTTTACCCATTGTGGGTTGCGAGCTTTTCTTAGCAAAAGACCGCACAGTTCAAAAGTTTACAAAAGATAATCCCGATAGAAGATTTTCACTTCCGCTTTTGGCAAAAAATAAGGCAGGTTATCACAATTTAACCAAGCTTTCTTCTATTGGCTATATTGAAGGATTGTATGCAGGTTTTCCTCGTATCGATAAAGAAGTGCTGCCAAAATATACCGAGAATTTAGTTTGCCTTACGGGAGGATTAGATGCTGAAGTACCTTGGTTGATTCTTAATGTTGGTGAAGCTCAAGCCGAAGAAGCTTTTGAATGGTATTTAGAAGTTTTTGGAGAAAATTTATACATAGAACTTCAAAGACATGGCCTAGAAGAAGAACTCAGGGTAAACGAAACCTTGTTAAAGTTTAGCCAGAAATACAATGTGCCTTATATTGCCACAAATAATGTTTACTACCTAGAAAAAGAAAACGCCGAAGCCCACGATATTTTATTGTGTGTTAAAGATGGAGAACATAAATCTACCGAAATAGGTCGAGGTCGAGGAAAAAGGTACGGATTCCCGAACCACGAGTTTTACTTTAAGAGTCAGGATGAAATGCGAAAGCTTTTTACAGATTTACCTGAAGCTATTGAAAATATTGAAAAACTCATTGCCAAATTTGAGCGATACGATTTAAAAAGAGATATTCTTTTGCCTGAATTTGATATCCCAAAAGAATTTGCCACAGAAGATGATTACCTTAAACACTTAACCTTTGAGGGAGCCAAAAAACGTTACAAAGAAATTACGCCAGAAGTTGAAGATAGGCTAAACCACGAATTGAAAATCGTTAAGGAAATGGGTTTTCCTGGATACTTTTTAATTGTGCAAGATTTTACTTCTGAAGCTCGAAAAATGGGCGTTTCAGTTGGCCCAGGACGTGGATCTGCTGCAGGCTCGGCAGTAGCATTTAGTATAGGAATTACCAACATAGACCCCATAAAATACAACTTACTCTTTGAGCGATTCCTAAATCCTGAAAGGGTAAGTATGCCTGATATCGATATTGATTTTGATGATGAGGGCAGAGTTAAGGTAATTGACTTTGTTTTGAAAAAATATGGCTATAATCAAGTAGCTCAAATTATTACCTATGGCTCTATGGCAGCCAAAAGTGCCATAAGAGATGTTGCAAGGGTTATGGAATTGCCATTATCAGAGGCCGATAGAATTGCAAAGCTAATTCCTGATTTTTCTAAACTTCCAGATATTTTCAGGAGTGAAGAAAAAGAACTGAAAGATAAGTTCAGACAAGACCATATGGATGGCGTGAAGCAACTTCGCGAAATTTACAATGGAAATACGCCTGCAACCAACATTCTAAAAGAAGCTGAAATTCTCGAAGGATCCATAAGAAATACGGGTACTCATGCTTGCGGAATTATCATCACTCCTGATGATATGACCAAGTTTATTCCTGTAAGTACTTCTAAAGATTCAGATTTACTCATTACCCAATATGACAATAAGGTAATTGAAGATGCGGGCATGCTAAAAATGGACTTCTTGGGATTAAAAACCTTAACCATTATTAAAGATGCAATTGCGCTAATCGAGTTAAAACATGTTGTAAAGATTGATCCAGATGAAATTCCGCTCGGCGATGAAAAAACTTTTCATCTTTACCAAAAGGGCGAAACCAATGGAACTTTCCAGTTTGAATCTGGTGGAATGCAAAAAAATCTCAAGCAATTAAAGCCTACCAATATTGAAGACTTAATTGCCATGAATGCCCTGTATCGTCCCGGCCCAATGCAGTTCATCGATACATTTATCAAAAGAAAACATGGGCAAGAAGAGGTAGTTTATCCACACGAATTGCTTATTCCAGTATTGAAAGATACTTACGGAATTATGGTTTACCAAGAGCAAATTATGCAAACCGCTCAGGTTTTGGCAGGTTACTCTTTAGGTGAAGCCGATTTATTGAGGCGAGCCATGGGTAAAAAGAAAATGGATGTGATGCAACAGCAGCGTCAAGTTTTCAAAGAAGGAGCCTTAAAGCATCATGACATTCCTGCCGAAAAGTCAGATGAAATTTTTGATGTAATGATCAAGTTTGCTGAGTATGGATTTAACAAATCTCACTCGGCGGCATATTCTGTAGTTGCCTTTCAAACAGCCTATTTAAAAGCCAATTATCCTGCTGAATACATGGCTTCGGTGCTTACCAACAACATGAACGATATTAAAAAAGTATCGTTTTTTATGGAAGAATGTAAACGCATGGGCATAAAAGTTTTAGGGCCAGATGTAAACGAATCTGTATTGAAATTTACCGTTAACCAAGAGGGCCAAATTAGGTTTGGGTTAGGCGCTATTAAAGGAGTTGGCGAAAATGCTGTAGATGCAATTGTTAAACAAAGAGAAGAAGCAGGGCCTTACAAATCAATTTTTGATTTAACCAAAAGAATCGATTTAAGAGCATCAAACAAAAAGACCTTAGAAGCTTTGGCTTTGGCAGGAGGGTATGATTCTTTTACAGGAACTCATAGGGCAATGTTTTTTCATGATGAAGGGGGAACCACATTTTTAGAAAAAGCCATAAAGTTTGGCGCTAAACATCAAGAAAGTGAGAATAGCTCTCAGGTTTCTTTATTTGGAGAAGCATCAGCAGTTTCTATTCCTGAGCCTGCCTTGCCAATTTGCGAAGAGTGGGGAACCATCCAAAAACTAAAAAAAGAAAAAGAAGTTGTTGGGATATTCATTACAGGCCATCCGCTTGACGATTACAGACTAGAAATAGACAATTTTACCAATGGAAACTTGGGATATTTGGAAGATATGGAAGCCAACAAAAACCGAGAGTTTACAACAGCTGCCATTATTACTTCTGCCCAAATTGATTTAACCACAAAAACAGGTAAACCCTACGGTAGGTTTATTTTAGAAGATTATGTTAGTTCTTACGAGTGTTTGCTTTTTGGGGAAGATTACATAAAATTCAGACGTTACATTGGCAAAGATTTTATGTTGTTTGTTAAAGGTAGAATTCAAGAAAAGCCTTGGAAAGGCAATACAGACCTAGAGTTTAAAATAGTTAGTTTGGAGTTGCTTACAGAAATAAGAGAAAAAATGGCCAAAAAACTAACCATTAAATTTAGGCTTCCAAATTTAACCGAAGATAAAATTGAGGATATAGAAAACCTTTTAAAAATTGAAGAAGGTACTTGCAGAGTTAGATTTTCTATTGTTGATGTGGAAGAAAACCTTAAAGCAGAATTGTACTCAAAGTCAAAAGGAGTAAACCTTTCAAATAATTTAATTGAAGAATTGAACAAAAGACATTATTTGGAGTTTGATTTGAACTAACAATGTGTCATGTTTTATACATTGGCTAATTGTTTGTTAATTATTTTTGTGTTAGAAATTATTAATTAAAAAATATAAATAATGGCAGTAGAATTTACCGATGCTAATTTCGAAGAGTTAGCTTTAAAATCTGATAAACCAGTAGTAGTTGACTTTTGGGCAGAGTGGTGCGGACCATGTAGAATGGTTTCTCCTCTTATTTCTGAATTAGCAACCGAGTATGATGGAAAAGCAGTAGTTGGAAAACTTAACGTTGACCAAAATCCTGAAATTTCTATGAAATACGGAATTAGAAGTATTCCTACAGTTTTGTTCATGAAAAATGGTGAAGTTGTAGATAAAATGGTTGGAGCTTCTCCAAAGCAAAATTATGCGGCTAAAATAGATGCAGCTTTATAATTAAAATACAAATTCATATAAACCCGATTCACAAAAAGTGTTTCGGGTTTTTTTTTGCCCAAAACCTAAAACAACTATTTTTACTGCATGTCACAAACTATTGATAGAGCTTTATTAGAAAAATTTGGAAATTTAGAATTACTTGCCAAACAAGTAGTTGAAGGTTTTATTACTGGTTTGCATAAAAGTCCTTTTCATGGTTTTTCGGTTGAGTTTGCCGAACATAGGCTTTACAATACAGGTGAATCTACCCGTCATATCGATTGGAAACTATTTGCAAGAACCGACAAACACTTTGTTAAACGATACGAAGAAGAAACCAACTTAAGATGTTGGTTGATTTTAGACCACAGCTCTTCTATGAATTTTCCTGAAGATGCCAAATCAAGAAATATTTTTAACAAGAGTCAGTTTTCGGCGTACGCGGCTGCTTCGTTAATTGAGTTACTCAAAAAGCAAAGAGATGCAGTTGGTTTAGGAATATTCTCTGATAATTTAGAAGAACTAACTCCAGCCAAACTGAGCAACACACATTTAAATATGTTAAACTCAATGTTGAGCGATATTTTGTCGAGGCCTGTTCCGAATAAAACCTCATCAATAGTTGAATCTATTCACCAAATTGCTGAGCGAATTCACCAAAGAAGTTTGGTGGTTATTTTTAGTGATTTAATGGATAGCCAGCAAAACTTAGATGAATTGTTTATGGCGCTTCAGCATTTAAAGCACAACAAGCACGAGGCAATTTTATTTCATGTTGTAGACAAAGAAAAGGAGTTGGATTTTAATTTCGAAAATAGACCAACTCAATTTATTGATATGGAAACCGGCGATGAGGTTAAACTCCATCCATCTGCTGTAAAGCAATTTTACCAAACTCAAATGCAAGAGTTCGACAAAGAAATTAAACTTAAAGCAGGCCAATATGCCATTGATTATATTGAGGCAGATATCAACAAAGGTTTACACCAGGTTTTGCAAGGTTATTTGGTTAAAAGAAACAAAATGATCAAAGGAGCACGTTAATGGGAAGAGAGGTAAAACATGTTTTCCGCTCTGGTATTTCATGGCTTCTTTTTGGGCCTGTATTCGCATTGCTATTGTATTTTACCTATTTAGGCATAGTTGACGAAAAGTATATTGCATCTGTATTGTGTTTTGGCTCCTTTTTGTTTATTGCCCAAATGATTTTTTTCACCCGATACATCATTACTTTAAATGATGAATTGGTTATTCAATCAGGATTTATTTATTTCAAAAAGGTGAAAATTTCAGAAATTAAATCTATTGAATATACCAACAATCCTTTTTCATCTCCTGCGGCATCCTTTAAAAGACTTTACATTACCATCAATAAATTTGATGATGTAATTATATCTCCTAAAAATAGAAACCAGTTTGTTTCTACCATAAAGGAAATCAATCCAAACATCGAGGTAAAAAACAATTAGCACATTTATTTTAATTAGAAAAAAATAAGTTTTTATACATGCATTTTAAGGTAAACACCTTAGAAAGAGCAGGTTGGTTTAAATGAAATTTGTTTAAACTTTAAACCTTATACACATGAAAAAACTTTTACTTACTACATTTTTACTATCAATCTTAGTAAATGTAAATTCTCAAACCTTAATTGCCCATTATCCTTTAGATGGAAATGGAATTGATGTTAGTGGAAATTCACTTAATGGAACTGAAACTAATTTAACCGCAGCCGATGATAAAGACGGTAATGCTGTTATGGCTACTGAGTTTTTGGCTAATTCTTCTATCGATGTTTACGATACTGCAGCATTTAACCTTGGCCTTGAAGGAAGCATAACCCTTTCTTATTGGTACAAAACTACAAGTACCACAACTTACAATGGTATTTTTTGTAATGGCACAGGTGCTTGGTACAGTGGTATGCTAACAGGGTTGAATTGGGGAGACGCAGGAAACCTTTTATTTGCTTGTGGAGCCGAAGGTTTTGGCGGGTTACCAAATGTTGCAGCCGTTTCTACTACCAATGGAAATATGAATGATGGCGCTTGGCATCATGTTGTTGGAGTTATTGATGGCGTAAACAGTTTAATGTACTTATATATAGATGGCGTTAAATCCAAAATTAAAAAGTACTCTGTTTTTGGAACAACTGGTGGAACCTTAAATTCAGACAGTACTGAGTTAGATTTAACAGGCGTTGGGTACAAAATTATTCCTTCAACAGGTTTTACTGGTATCGGAAAAAATCCTTTTGGTCAGCAGTTTTATGGTACCTTAGATGAGTTATTCGTTTACGGTGATGTTTTGTCTGCAAGTGATATTGGTAGTTTAAATAATGGAACTCCAATTGGAGTTGAGTCAGAAAACATTAATCAACCAAAAGATTTCCAGTTATCTCCAAATCCTTCAAATGGTATTATTGATGTAAAGAACAATTCTGGCAACTCCTATAATTTGATTGTTAATGACATTACTGGCAAGGTAGTTTATGAGAAAACAATTTCAGGTTTATGGAAAACCATCGACCTAAGTTTTCTTCCAAAAGGAATATATCTGGCAAATTTCCATAATGAAGTAATCTCAAATACCAAGAAAATTATTCTCGAATAAAATATAAAGCCTTAATAATCAAAATCCTGTGTTTTTCACAGGCTTTTTTTTTGCTTAAATTTTACTAAAATGTGATAATTGTCACAATTCTATAAAATTAATGTATCATTTATCACTTTCGAAGGTGATGAAGTTTAGGGATGTAACTGACTATCCGCAACAAACACCCAGAGTTGCCAATCTACATTTGTTACGTAAAACAAAAACAAAATGCTAACCATAATCACAACCCGAGTTTTAATCTTTTTAGCCTTAACCTCATTTAAGGTAGATACTCATTTAAGCAGTGTAACAATTGATGGAACATCAACCCTTCACGATTGGGAAATGAATGTAGAGAAAATTTCAACTTCCGGGTCAATTACCGAAGAGGATGGAGTTTATGCAACATCTAATTTATCATTTACTTTTCCTGTTGCAGGATTAGAAAGAGGTAAAGATGCCATGAATACAAATACCTACAAGGCTATGAGTTACGAAAAGTATCCTAATGTAACTTTTAGCAACATTCAACTTGAAAATAATGCTTCAAAATATTTAGCAAAAGGTGATTTAACCATTACCGGCACTAAAAAGAATATTTCAATACCTGTTTCAATTTCCGAAATAGAAAACGAAAGGGTTTTAATAAAAGGAAGTTACACATTTAATATGTCATCTTTTGGAGTTGAGCCTCCAGAAGTAATGTGGGGCACCATTACCAAAGGAGATGAAGTGGTTATCAACTTTAATATAGTTATTGTAAAATCATAAAAAATGAAAAAATCTTTAAATCAAAATCAAAATCAATTAATTTTTAAACCCAAGGCCATGAGAACAACAAATTTTTTAAAAATCATTTCAACCGCATTAAGTTTAATGCTAACATTAGGGTTATTTGCCCAACAACCAGAATTACAAAACTTTAGACTTCCAGGTCAACAAGGATTAAATGTATTTGAAGCCCCAAAAGACGATGTACCATTTGATGGAGTAAAAGTTAGAGTAGGTGGAGATTTTGCTATTCAAGTGCAAGGTTTATCTCAAACAAATGCCTTTGCTAACACTACAGATACATTATTAATACCATTACAAGCACCAAAGCTTGGTACTAATGTTAACCTACCAACAGCTAACTTAAATTTAGATGCTCAGTTTGCCGATGGAGTTAGATTGCATTTAAGAACATATTTGTCATCTCGTAACCATACCGAAGCATGGGTAAAAGGAGGATACATTCAAATTGACAACCTTAATTTTATTAAAGAAGGCTTTTTAGGCGGATTTATGGAAATGGCAAGACTAAGATTTGGTATGGACGATATTAACTATGGTGATGCTCACTTTAGACGTTCTGACAATGCTAGAGCTATTTACAACCCATTTGTTGGAAACTACATTATGGATGCCTTTACTACAGAGCCATTTGCTGAATTAACAATCATGAAAAGCGGTATTATAGGTGTTTTAGGTATGACCAATGGTAGACTAAATCAAAATCCATTTCCAGGCGATGATGGCCTTACCGTTTATGGTAAAGTGGGTTACGATACTCAAGTAAACGACGATTTAAGAGTTAGACTTACAGGTTCATTCTATTCAAGTTCTACAAACTCTACAAGAGACTATTTATATGCCGGCGATAGAGCAGGAGCTCGCTACTATGGTATTTTAGGTGGTAGTGATTTTGATCCAAGAATTAATCCACGTTTTAATAGTAGAACTGCTATCCAAATCAATCCATTTGTTAAGTTTCAAGGCTTAGAGTTCTTTGTTATTTACGAAATGACTTCAAATAACGATAATGCCGTTGGTGGAGATATGACTCAGCTTGCAGCTGAATTACTTTACAGATTTGCAAGTGATAAACTTTTTGTTGGCGGAAGATACAATAGTGTTACTGGTAAATTTTCAAAAACAGCAAACTCAGTAACCGTAGATAGAATCAATGCAGGTGCAGGCTGGTTTATGACAGAAAACATCTTAACCAAAGTTGAGTATGTAACTAGTAACTATAGTGGAAACGGTTTTGCAGGAACAGTAAACCAAGGTGCTTCTTTTAACGGAATAATGATAGAAGCTGTAATTGGATTCTAATAACAACATATTTTTGATAAAAGCCCAATTAGCAGTAATTGGGCTTTTATTTTGTTTTCATTTTCAAATGAAGGCCCAGTCTACTGATGACCAAATTTGGAGTGTAAACAGAACATCGAAAGTTTTTATAAAAGGCAAAACCAATGTAAATGAATTTACTTGCAGTGTAAACGAAATTACTACTGTTGATACCATTTCATCTTTCACAAAATCGAATGGAAAGGTTTGTGTTTTTTATCCCAACGAAATAAAAATTGCCGTAAACAATTTCGATTGCAGCAATAAAATGATGGAGCAAGACCTCCAAGCCACTTTAAAAAGTGATGAATTTCCGTTTATAAAAATCAGTTTTATTACTTTAACCAAAGACGATGAAACCAACGAACCAATGGCCAACCTTTGGATTGAAATAGCCGGCCAAAAACGTTTGCAAAATGCAATTTGCAGTATATCAGAATCATCAAATAACAAAACATTAATAGGGGCAAAAAATATTTGCTTAAGCGATTTTAAAGTTGAAGCTCCTCAAAAATTTATGGGCATGGTAAAAGTTCAAGATCAAATTGAAGTAAATTTTGAGATTCTGTTTGAAGTAATTTCGGGGGATTGACAATTAAAAAAAATATTTCATCGATTAATTAATTGTTATTGCCGCTATCAATAAAAAAAAATCCAATTTTACCTAAAAATTTATTAGATGTCAGATTTTATTATAGAAGCCTTATTAGAAAAATGGGATGATGTTGATTTTAAAGCTTTTGCTTTGACCTATGCTGGTTATGCTGACAATAACTTAAGGTGCGAAGAGTACGATGCCATTATTGATGTAGTTGGCGAAAAGAAAGCCCAATTTGCTAAAAAGTTGATGGAAAAACTCAATAAAACACAACGAACAGAATTGTTGTTAAGGTTTAGACCGAAATTCTTTCCTACTAATGTTGAGGTTGATAAACTTTTGGCAGACATGAAGAAAATTTTTCTTGCAGATGGCAGGTTTTGCATCATGGAGAAATCTGCACTTGCCTTTTTAGAGCAAGTAATGAAAAAATAAACTTGCTTTCACTTTACATTTGCCTTTGATGTCAAGAGGCAAATTTCCAAATAAAATTATTGGTGTAGGTTTTCAAAAAACAGGAACATCTTCATTAAGAGATGCCCTGCGTATTTTGGGCTACAAAGTTGGAGACAATAATTACCAAATGCTATGGCCAATTTTACATGGAAACTACAATCGAGTTTTCAATAAACTAAATCAATACGATGCAGTAGAAGATAACCCTTGGCCTTTAATCTACAAGGAAATTGATCAGCAAATTCCAAATTGTAAATTCATTTTAACCATCCGCGAAAGCGAAAGTTGGTACAAAAGTGTTGCCCGCCATATTGGCGACTTACGAAGCCCCATGCACGAATGGATTTATGGCTTTGGAAAAGGATTACCCAAAGATTTTAAACAAAATACCATTGAGGTTTACAACAAACACAACCAAGAGGTAAAAGCTTATTTCGAAAATCGCCCAAACGATTTGTTGGTGGTTGATTTTACCACTGGCGCAGGTTGGGAAGAGCTTTGTAATTTTTTACAAGTACCGATTCCTAAAATTCCTTTTCCACATGCCAACAACAAAAACAAAGAGCGAAAAGGAAAACCAACCTTGAAAAGAAGATTTAAAATTTTAAAAAAACGGGTTAAATATTGGTTTCAAATAAAGTATTACAGGGCAAAGGGTTTTATTTAAAAACTGTTAATTTACTTTTTACAAAAAATAAAATCTAACTTTTTCGTTTTAGGTGTAAACATTTCATAATGAGCACCAAAAACAACCAAACCAAACTATTATTTACCCTAATATCTGCCATATTATTTGTGGTTTTGTTTTACGAAAAAACATGGGGGATCAATTTATTTCAGTTTCAATTATTTTGGCTCGGGTCAACTTTTTACCTTCATAAAAATAGCATTCAAAAAGTAGATTTGGTTTTTGGGGTAACTGCTTTGGTTACCTCATTTTTTACTTTTTATCATCATACTTACCTTGCTTTTTTTGCAAGTTTTACGAGCTTATTTGTCTTTAATATTCTGTTGGTAGCCAAAGAATTAAAAACTTTCCACATAATAGGGCTCGCATTGTTTTTTAGCTTTTTCGATAGCATAAAAACCTTTTTTAAATCTTTAAGTTCACTAGGCCAAAAAGTTGGTGTACCAGTTTACACCATCAAACGAGGCTTAATTTATACAATTCCGCTTGGAGTAATTTATATTTTCTTTGCATTGTATGCCAATGGCAATCCAACCTTTGGAGCTATGTCGGCTTCTATTTTTGATGGCATCGAGAACGTATTTTCATTTATTTGGAAACAAATACAAATACCTATTATTTTTTATTTTTTGGGAGGCTTGCTTTTAAGTATTCCTTTTTTCTTTCCCTCCGTAATTGACTATTTCAGAACAAAAGAAAAACTAGATTCAGGTAATCTCGAAAGAAAAAGAATAAAGCATTATTCATTCAAAAATATGGGTTTAAAGCATGAAACTCAATTGGGTGTTTTTTTAATGGTAGCATTAAACATCATGTTGTTTTTGCTTTTGATTTTTGAAATAAAAGATGTTTGGATTGGCTTTTCGTGGAACGGCCAATACCTTAAAGAATTTGTGCATGAAGGCATGACTGTATTGAGCATTGCTATTGTAATTTCAATGCTTTTGGCAATTTACCTTTTTAGGGCAAACCAAAATTTCTTCTCAAAGAATAAATGGTTAAAAAACTTAACTTATTTGTGGTTAGGTTTGAATATCGTTTTGGTTGTTTCGGTAGGAATTAGAAACTTTTGGTATATCTATTATTTTGCTTTGGCTTACAAAAGAATTGCACTAAGCTTCTTTTTAATTTCGTGCGTAATTGGTTTAATTTCAATTTTTTACAAAATCTACCAAAAGAAAAACACTACCTTTTTGTATCGTGTAAATGGAGCAGCAGTTTTTGCTTTATTTCTTTTTGCTTCTTGGTTTAATTGGGATGTAATTATTGCCAAATACAATTTTTCGAATGCAGATAGGGCTTTTGTTCATCTTGATTATTTAAAGACCCTAAACAACAGTGCACTACCTTATTTAAATCCTGAAGGAATTGATTTATCTCAAATCGAAATTGAACAAAAAAGTAGAATTTCAGAAAGCTCTTCATCTTACCAAGAAAAATATATTCAGGCTGATGATTACAAAGATTTTCTTGAAAAAAGAAAGAGCAATTTTTTTAATAATTGGGAAAGTTTAAGTTGGTTAGAGTGGAATCCATCTGAGGCAAAAGCCTACAACAAATTAACTGATAGTTAAATCTAATAGAATTTCCAACAAATTCTTTAAATTGTGCGACTATAATCGCACCCACATGTCGAAAAATCTGAGCAACCTTTCAGGCCGAAAAGGCCTGCAACATAATTTATACGAGTTATTGGGCAATAGCGCCGAAGCAAATGAAGGCACACCAAATCCAAAGGATTTAAAGCGTTTGGCAAAAGATTTCCTGATGGGAAGAGCCAATACCTATGGCGCAGCTAGTTTCTACGATTTTTTAAAACCCGAAAACAAAGGCAAAAAAGTTTATTACTGTAATGGTAGTTCATGCATGACAGCAGGAACTCAAAATAAAGTAATGGATAAACTGAAAAGCAATTTCAAAGAAGAGGAAATTGGACACATTTGTTGTTTGGGACGTTGTCACGAAAACAGCTCTTTTCATTATGAAGGCAAAAATTATTCAGGAGATTCCATCAATCAAATTGATGAAATAATCCAACAAAAAACTAAAGTAGCCGATGCATATACGATAGGACATAGCGGTCCGCAAATATTAACTGGAAATGATTTAACCCTTGATGAAGTAAAAAACACATTAAAAGATATTTTTCGAAAAGGAAGAGAAACTATTTTAAGTGACATAAAGGCTTCAGGGTTAAGGGGAAGAGGTGGAGCTGGATTTCCAATTGGCTTTAAATTGGAAAGCGCCAAAAACACACCTTCCGATTCTAGATTTATTGTTTGTAATGCAGATGAAGGCGATCCGGGAGCATATTCAGATAGATATTTGATGGAGTTTCAACCCATGAAGCTATTGCTAGGAATGCTCATTGCAGGATATGTTGTTGGCGCAGAGTGGGGTGTTTTGTACATCAGGTTTGAATATCCCGAAAGTTTAGAAATCATCAACAAAGCCATAGAGACTTTAGAAAAGGAAAACCTTATTGGTGAAAATATTTTAGGTAGTGATTTTTCCTATTTTTTCAAAACCATAAAAGCGAGAGGCGCTTACATCTGCGGAGAAGAAACTTCACTACTATCCTCTATTGAAGGCCAGAGAGCAGAAGTTCGTGTAAGGCCTCCTTATCCAACACAAGAAGGTTTATTCAACAAGCCAACAGTAGTAAACAATGTGGAAACCTTAGCTTGCTTGCCATTTGTTATAAACCATGGTGGCGAGGCCTACAAAAGCATAGGAAGAGGAAAATCAACTGGAACCAAACTAGTTTCTTTAGATGGCTTTTTTAACAATCCAGGAATTTATGAAGTTGAAATGGGAACTCCTTTTCAAGAGGTTATCGAAAATCTTGGAGGTGGCTTAAAAGAGCCCATTAAAGCCATGCATATTGGCGGTCCACTAGGTGGATTAGTTCCCAAAGAAAAATGGGGAGATTTAACGGTAGATTTTGAATCGTTTGCAGAACATGGTTTTTTATTAGGCCACGCTTCGGTAGTTTGTATTCCAATGGATTTTCCATTGGTTAAATATGTTCAGCATTTATTCCAATTTACTTCTGATGAAAGCTGTGGCAAATGTTTCCCCTGTAGGTTAGGAAGTAAACGTGGCGCAGAAATGTTTGAAAAAGCCCAAGCTGGAAATTATTCAATAGATGAAGAATTACTTACTGATTTATTAACAACATTAGAAACAGGCTCGCTCTGCGCTTTGGGCGGAGGCTTGCCACTTCCCATAAAAAACGCGCTTCAATATTTTAGAAACGAATTTGAACCTTATTTCAGTAAAAACCACATAGCTGTTTAATTATGAATTATCCAACCGACCCAAAATACAGTAAAGAAGAGTGGGATAAGTTACCCAAAGCATTTATTGATGGTAAACCTTTTGTGATGGAAAAAGGTGAAACAATCTTAAATTTTGTAAGACGCTACAAAGAAAAAGGATTGGTTCCAACTTTGTGTGATGCTCCAAATTTGGAAGCTTTTGGCTCTTGCCGTGTATGCTCCGTTGAGGTGGCTTTAACCGAAAATGGGCCAACCAAAACCATGGCTTCTTGTCATACCCCACTTAATGAAGGGATGTATGTTTACACAAGTACCGAAGCAGTAAAAAAACTTCGTAAAAACATCATTGAGTTAGTTTTAACCGATCATCCATTAGATTGCTTAACCTGCGAGGTAAATGGAAATTGCGAGCTTCAAACTGTTGCAGCACAAGTTGGTATTAGAGATGTTCGGTATCCAAAAGGAGAAAATCATCAAGATTGCGACAAAGATTTGAGCCATCCCTACATGACTTCAGACTTTTCGAAATGTATTAATTGTTACCGTTGTGTTAGAGCCTGTGATGAGGTTCAAGGTCAGTTTGTGCTTTCTATGGCAGGGCGAGGTTTTGATGCTCATATTGTTAAAGGTGATAATGTTAGTTTTATGGAAAGCGATTGTGTAAGTTGTGGAGCTTGCGCCCAAGCTTGTCCAACTTCAGCTATTTCTGATGTTTACCAATCAAAAGCCATTATAGCAGAAAAAACTACCCGCACAGTTTGTACGTATTGCGGAGTAGGTTGCAACTTAGAAGTTTCTACTACTAGCAATAAAATATTATCAATTCAAGCGCCTTATGAGGCAGAAGCCAATGCAGGCCATACTTGTTTAAAAGGGCGTTATGCTTTTCAGTTTTACAACCATCCCGAAAGGTTAAACTCGCCTATGATTAAACGCAATGGCGAATTTGAAAAAGTAAGTTGGGATGAGGTTTATGAGTTTTTAGCAAATAAATTCACCACCATAAAATCAGATTATGGCGCAGATGCAATTGCAGGAATTTCTTCTGCTCGTTGCACCAACGAAGAAAATTATTTGATGCAAAAGTTTATTCGTGCCGTTATTGGAACCAACAATATTGATGGATGTGCAAGGGTTTGCCACTCACCAACAGCATTGGGAATGCAGCGTACTTTTGGAACTGGAGCCGCTACAAACTCAATAGAAGATATAGACCATACAGAATGCATGATGGTTATTGGTGCAAACCCAACAGCTGCTCACCCAGTAACAGGGGCAAAAATTAAACAGCGCGCATTAAAAGGTAAAACCTTAATTGTTATTGACCCAAGAAAAACCGAGTTGGCCAATTTAGCTGATTATCATATAGCCCTAAGACCGGGCACAAACGTGGCTGTGCTTAATATGATGTTGCGTTATATTATTGATGAAGGCTTGGTAGACGAAAGTTTTATTGAAACCCGTACAGAAGGTTTTGAAGATTTTAAAGCCAATTTGCTTAAACTCGATTTAGATGAAATGGCAAAAATTGCTAAAGTCGATAAAGAGTTGGTTCGAAAAGCAGCAATTGCTTACGCTAAATCTAGTGCCGCGATGAGTTTTCACGGTTTAGGAGTTACAGAACACAGCCAAGGAACTTTTACAGTAATGCAAATTGCCGATTTGGCTATGATTACCGGAAACATTGGAAGAAAAGGAGTAGGAGTGAACCCGCTTCGTGGACAAAACAATGTACAAGGCGCTGCAGATATGGGAGTTCAGCCACATCAAGGGGCAGGTTATTTAGATGTTACTAAGCCTGATATCATCAAAAAATACGAAGATTTTTATGATGTAAAAATGCCGGGCGAAATTGGCTATAAAATTCCTGAAATGTTTGAAGCTGCTATTGCAGGAAAACTTAAAGCTTTGTGGATTATTGGCGAAGATGTGGTTCAGACAGATCCGAATACCCAAAAAGTTATCAAAGCCTTGAATAGTTTGGACTTATTGATAGTTCAAGAGTTATTTATGACAGAGACAGCCAAACACGCTGATGTAATTTTACCAGGTGCTTCGTTTTTAGAAAAAAGCGGAACGTTTACCAATGGAGAAAGGCGCGTGCAAAGGGTACAGGCCGCTGTTGAACCTATTGAAGGTACTAAGCCCGATGGACAAATCATAGTGGACATGATGAATAAAATGGGTTATGCTCAACCAGATTATGATGCTGCCACCATGTTGGAAGAAATTTCGCAGATTGTACCATTTTTTGCCGGTGCCAAATGGGATACTTTGGGAGACAACGGCAAGCAATGGCCAATTTTACCTGATGGTACAGATACTAAAATTTTGCATGGAGAAACCTTTAGAAGAGGAAAAGGTAAATTTTATTACTACGATTTTAAAGAGTCGGAAGAGATTACTTCTCATGGTAAAGATTATCCATACATCATAACTACTAATAGAGATTTAGAGCATTACAATTGTGGCGCAATGACCCGTAGAACAAAGAATGTAGAAATACATACCGAAGATGTTTTGTGGATAAATCCTAAAGATGCGCAAGCCAAAGGAATTGTTAATGGAGATTTGGTTTGTGTTGAATCACCAAGAGGAAAAGTAGATATAAAAGCTTTTGTAACCGAAGGGGTAAATGAAGGGGTATTGAGTACCACTTTCCATTTTCCTGAAATAATGGTAAACAATATTACATCTGATGTGCACGATTCAGAAGCCAAATGTCCTGAATACAAAGTGGTTTCTGTTAACATTAGAAAAGCAAGAAAAACACATATGAGAAAGGAAGGGGAGTTGGTTTAAATTTTTAGTTCATTTGCCAAAATCGTATTTTTCTTTTTTCATGCTGAAATCATTTACTAGGTTAGTCTTTTCGTTTGCAATATTGTTGCTTTCAAACTTCTTGAATGCCCAAAATCCAACTGTAGGTCTTCAATATTTTGATGAATCTGCTTTTGATGGATTAACTCTTTTTACGCCTGAAAGCAACAACAGCGTTTATTTGGTTAACAATTGTGGCGAAAAAATTCAAGAATGGACCTTTACCGAAAAACCTGCATTAACCTGCTACTTACTTGAGAATGGAAACTTGCTTAGAGCAGGAAAAACATCGATAGAAATTAGAGATTGGGAAAATAATATGGTTTGGAGTTTCTTAAAATCTAAACTCGACCAAAACCAACATCATGACCTTGAGCCATTGCCCAATGGCAACATTTTATGCGTTTTAACGATGCTTATTCAGATTCTGTTATGATTTCATTGGGAAGAGATTCAAATCTTGTTGACCCTAATTTAAGGCTCGATAAAATTGTTGAAATCAAACCAATTGGAGCAGATAGCGCAGAAGTTGTGCGGGAGTGGAAGTTTATCGATCATTTGATACAAGATTTTGATAGCACAAAACCAAACTTTAGGGTAAATATCTTAACGGTATCGGATTCTAAATTTCCCTTAAATAATTAGTCATATGTATTTTATTGTTTTTTTGTCAAAATTACCTTTGCTTTTGTAGGAAAATGAAAAGCAAAATATATTGTATAATAATAGAATTAAAATAATTATTTTGATGACGTTTTCTAACGTTAGGTGTTTTTAGCAATGTTGAGGTAAATGATAAAAGAAGATTATTTTGAAGAAGTAAGCTGATAAAAATGATTCATGCTAAATACATGTGGCAAACTTAAACACGATAGAATGATGAATGATAGACCAATGTAATTTTCATCTTCAAACAGCAAAATATTTAAAATAATACCTCCTCCACCTATGGTAAAGGGAAAGGCATTTTTCCACATTACAGATGATTCTTTTTCTAAACCTACGGAAAGATGTTTCCATCCATTAATGCTATGCTGCAATACGAAATATATTCCAAAGGCCATCAATAAAGACAATTGACTTGCCATTAATAGATAAATTAATGTGAGTAGCAAGTTGGTAGATTTTTTTAATCGAGCTAATGTAAGACCTAAAGAAACAGTCAATACTTGAATTAACAACAACCCATTTTTAGGTATTTTATGAAGTAGGTTTACAGCAGCAAGATTTGGGATTTGCTTCAGAATATCGATTAATTCTTCTACATGGAAAAATAGAATAACAGTTAAAAGTATTACACCATATATAAAGGAATTCCAACCTTGCTTTAAGTTCCATTCTTTAAAATCGGCTTGACCAAAGTGCCAAGCAGAATAGAGTAAAAAAACTGCTAATGCCATATCTGAGGAGAACCACCAAACAATTCCAAAAAGGGCACCTTTGAGTAGGTAGCTCAGCATAAAATAGATTAGCTTTTTAGTAGAATTAATTTCATGAGAGGTGAGATGATCTAAAGCACCATGCGCTAACCCTATCGTAAAAAATCCTATCGCTAAAATGCCCCAAGCAATAAATTCAAACTTTAAGAAAGAAAGAAGGATGGCAATAGCGGTAAAAATAAAAGGCAATGTAATGATTGGTAATCGATTAGTTTGGTGATATATATCTTTGAAAGCCGCTGTTATAAATAACCTCTTGGGTAATTTGTAAAAAATTAATACTTCTTCTGAAATTGTTGTTTTTTCTCCTAAAAACCTTAGTACGTTAAATACAGGAACTTTTTTAAATAGCGTTTCAAATACTTTTTTTCCTTGAAGAGGTGTATTGCTTAATATTTTCAATAGTAATCGATCATAAAATGAAAACCTGTTTTTTTTTGCCTTTCTTAATAGTTTCCGATTGCTTTTTAATGCTTCCATTTGCAAAATGGCATCTTTTGCCATGGAGTGAAAGGCATAGCCTGTGGAGCATTTTAATAGGTTAGCTCGCGCTCCCATATTGACCCAGTTTTCTCCAAAGTTAGCAACCTCAATTTTTGAAGTAAACATTGGAATTACACCTACTTCATCTTCTAATTTTTCAAAAGAGGTACCCAATTGTTGCACATAGTTTTGCAGAATTGTATTGGCTTCTTCTTTGGCTAACTTTTGTTCACCAAATCGGGTTAATTCAACAAGTGCTGTATCAGACTCAAATGGGAGAACATAAATAAATTGTGTGTAATCATTTTGAGGAATTTTAAAATCCATCAAGACAATTGAGGAGGTGTCAAATACCTTTTTATCTGTTTTAATTTTCCATCCATAAAAAGATTGGTATAATCGACTTTGATTCTTTTGTGGTTTTGAAAAAGTAGGTGGACGACTATCAAAAACCTTATGGCAACGTAAAACCGATTCACCGGTAGTAATTTCTATATAATCAGAGTTTACGGTGGGTATATCATCTAAAGTGCTTCGAAAATAAGTAACCTCGCTTAGGCTTAAAACTTCTTTTGTTTTATTTGTAAGATCAGTTCCTTTAATGTGATAATAACAAAAAGGATTTATATTTTGTTTGATGATGCCAGTTATCTCAATTTGTTGCCAATTGTAGCTAACCAACTCTTCAAGATTCAAGGTAAAAAGCTCTTCTTTTGTCGACCAAAAACAGAACGTTTTCTCATCAGTTAATTTACCACTTGGTTCTATAATGGCAATAGTTTTTCCATCGAGTAAGCCGTTTTTAAAAAGACTTAAAATCATCAAACTGTTGGCTGCGCCGAGTCCAATAAATAGGAAATCATATACTGAAGAAATTTTGGCTAAAGCATGCTTTTTCATCTGTTATGGAATGGATAGTGTTGCATAAAAAAGGGATGATAATTTTTAAACTATCACCCCTTTTATTTATATTAAAAAAGATTATGCTTTTACTGTTGCATCATCCATTCTGCTTAATGCATAAATAACTAAACCGAATCCGATTTTATTAATTGCATCTGCAATGTTATAAACGATATCCATAGCGTTAAGCGCCGCCGCTGTATCTTGTACTAGTTGAAACCCAAATAATCCACCAGGTGTGCCAAGTATGTAACCTAAAGGATAAATAGCCCATCCAACTAAAACAAACCAACCAAGTATTTTTGTAGCTTTTGTTACCTGAGCACCTGCTTCTTGGGCAAGTTTTGAAACTTCTCCAAACCAAACTAGATATACGATGTAGAAGTATGCAATACCGGATATTACACCCCAAAGTACACTGCTATCTCTGTCTAGAACTTCACCAACATAACCTGTTACTAGCATTACTAATGATGCAGATATCAATTTCCAAAGCAAACCAATTTTTGCACCTGCTTTTTTGGTGATTAAATAAAATTCCACACACATTAATGGTACAGTTAAGATCCAATCAACATAGCGAAAAAATGTTGGAGACTCCCCCGTCTCAAGATTGTAACTTCTCATGTAGTAGTAATGCACTGCTGCAATAAAAGTAATTAAGCCTGAAACAAGAACTGAGGTTCTCCACCTTTTAGAGGTGTTGTTCAACTCTAAAAAGAAAAATACTGATGCGGCCATCATAGCCATTGTTCCGATAAAGAATGTAAAAGCAACGTAATTGTCGCTGGCAATTTTTAAATGTTCCATAATTTTAGATTAAAAGTTTAATTGAATATTCAGGCCTTAAACAACATTCTATTAAAAATGTTTAATTTTTTGTTAAAAAAGTTAAAAAAAATCACTATCAAATAATGTTGCAAAACTTTAGTTTTTATTACACTCTAATTATTTCAGCAGGGTCTATTTGGTTTGCTTGATAAGTGGAATATGGTCAGGTTAAGCTTTTTGATAGCTGCCACGTTTGTTTACTGATAGGTTTGGCTTATGCTTAATTTGTCACCCGTTTTACAAATATCGGCAGTAGTTATGAATTTATCAAACAAGGAATGGGAAACAGAACGGCTCTTAATATGCAGATTTCTATTGCATTTGCAGGAGTTGCTTTTTGTACGTTTTATAAACTTTCTTAAGTCATCAAATATCATATTTAATTGTAACAAGTCAATTTTAAACTAACACACACTAAATTTTAACTGCGGGATTGCATTGTTAGCCATTTAAGCAAAATTGTAAAAATGACAAAGGATCATTTACAATTACATGTTTAATATTCATATTGTTCTTAACATTTAGATAACTAACCATTTTAATTAAAAAGGCATTTGAATTATTTGGCTAGATTTATCATGAAAATGGCTTAAATTATTATGCTCACCTTATTTCGATTTCCAATTTTAAAATCCAAACTCCGTGTATTACAAAATAACCAAATTTAGCAGCTATTTGGTTAAACCATTTCATGGTCTATTAGCACTTTAAAAGAATCTACCATAGTTTTTTCAAGAGGTAAAATTGAATATTTAATTCAGTTCTAATTTTAAATTATCTAAAATAATAATCGCCATGTTTTAGTTCACTGTCGTTTAGTTTAAGACTTTATTTGTTTTTTATCATCCTGTTTACTTCAAAAAGCTTAGCCCAAGTTTCTTCATTAGTAATAAAAAACCTAAAGTTGGTTGAAAGATAAAATTGTTGAGTCTTCGACTTCAATTCGAAAAACTCAGTACAAGCTTCCCATTCTGATAATTTCGACTAACTCCCAACTTAGTAAACTAACCCAGCTTCTCTTTTACTTCAAACCAATTGGGCAAGCCACCAAGGTTTCGGTCATCAATAAAAACATCAGCTTTTATGAGTCTTGAGTCACCTTCAGAGATTTTTTCGCCTCTGAAGTTTTCATTTACGGCATAAAATATTATTCCTTTTTCTTCGCAATAATCTACAGCCTCTTGCAATAAACTGCCATCTCGGTAAGTCCAAAGAATTAGTCTGTGTCCGGCTTTTTGCAATGCCTCTAGAGTTTCGAAAGCATGCGGAATTTCCTTACCAATTTTAGGGTAGGCGTGTTCTACCAAAGTTCCATCAAAGTCAATTGCTAAAATCATTTTTTGGTAAATAGTTTTTTCAGAAATCCTTTAAAGCCTTTTTCAGGAATGGCGTTTACATTGCTTAAATCAACGCCACTTTCAGCTCTTTGGACTTCTTGCCAAATTTCTCCCCAACCAGGAATTCCCCCAAAATTTTTACTACTAATAAAAAGGTCACACATAATTTTTCGGCTTTCCATATCTGCAAACTTTTCATCAGGGTATGAGTTGTTGATGGCATAAAACTCTACGCCATTTTCCTTGCAAAAATCAACTGCCTTTTGCAATTGGTTACCTGTTCTTGTGGTCCAAAGAATTAACTGATGGCGCTTTTCAATAAGTTGCTTAAGCGTTTCGAAAACAAATAGTTTTGGCTCTCCAATTTCTGGAAAAGCATCATCTACAATTGTTCCGTCAAAATCAATGGCAATAATCATTACTCAATTCCAAATTTTAAACGCATAGTTACTCTAGCAGTTTTGTTTTTTTCTTGGGTATTGTAAACACCTCCCCAAGTAAACTCTTCGTTGCTGTTTTGGCCTGTAATCTGAAATACGCCTAAGTCTGCAGAAACCAAATCGCCAACCTCAGCTTTAGCGTTTTTGGCAATTTGCTCAGCTCTTGTTCTTGCGTCTGCAGTAGCAGAGGCAATCATTTCTATTTTTAAATCAGAAAGTTTAGAGTAATAATACTCTGGTTGATAAGAGTAAAACTCAACACCTTTGTCTATTAACTCAGTTACTTCTCTCGAAATAGTTTCAACCAAAGCCACATTTTCGCTTTCAATTTTTACTTCTTGGGTAAGGTTATAACCAACAAAAACTCGATAATTATTTCCATTTTGATCAAACCTGTAATCATATTCTTGGTTGATTTGAACCGAAGAAATAATGAGGTTTTTCTCATTAATACCTTTATCTATTAAATATGATTTAATAATTGTTTCGTCTTTTTTTAAACCTGCATAAGCATCTTTTAAGGCATAAGCTTTTTTAGAAAATGTTCCTCTCCAAACAATTAAGTCTGATGTAAAATCAACTTTGGTTAAACCTGTAACATCAATGGTGTTTGCGCTTTCTAGCCTTTTATCCCATGAGTTGGTAACCAACGCAATTCCAACAATAAATGCAAATCCGGCAACAATTGAAACAGCAATTTTTTTCATTAAATATTTTCAGATTTTAATACCTCAGCATTATCATTTAATGTGTAATGAATTGGAGAACCCGTAGGCAACTCTTTGGCTAATATCTGCTCTGGCGTTAAGTTTTCTAAATGCATAATTAAGGCCCTCAAGCTATTTCCATGAGCCGAAATAATAATGTCTTTTCCTTCTTTTAAAAGAGGCTCAATATTTTCGTGGTAATATGGCATTACTCTGTCTTTGGTATCTTTTAAGCTTTCACCATTCGGTGGAGCAATATCGTAGCTTCTTCTCCAAATATGAACTTGTTCTTCTCCATATTCTTCGCGCATTTCATCTTTATTTTTTCCTTGAAGGTCGCCATAATGTCTTTCGTTTAAGGCTTCGTTTTTTTCAACGTGTAAATCGCTTTGACCAATATTTTTTAAAATAATATCTAAAGTTCTGTTAGCACGTTTTAAAACAGAAGAAAATGCTGCATCAAAATGAAAGATTTTCAATTTTTCGCCCGCTTTATTTGCTTCTTCAACACCTTTTTCGGTTAAATCCACATCAACCCATCCGGTAAATCTGTTTTCTAAATTCCATTGAGATTGACCGTGTCTTACGATAACTAAATTTGCCATGTTCTTATTTTTAGGATGTCAAAAATACCAATTTGATATCGGTAAACAAGAATTGATTTTAGGTGTTAAAAAAGTGTAATCAAATGGATGATTTCTTTTTATAGAAAATTGAACCATTATATTTGATGCATAATTAAGTTTAACCGTAAAAAACAAATAAAAATGGCTTTTGAATTACCAAATTTACCATACGCTCACGATGCGTTAGAACCTCATATTGATACCAAAACCATGGAAATTCATCATGGAAAACATCACGCAGGTTATACCAACAATTTAAATGCTGCTATTGAAGGAACTGAAATGGCAGGAAAATCAATTGAAGAATTAGTAATGAATCACTCTGATAATGGAGCTGTAAGAAATAATGGTGGTGGATATTACAACCACAGTTTATTTTGGCAAGTTATGTCTCCAAATGGAGGAGGAGCGCCAAGTGGAGCTTTAGCCGATGCAATAAATGCTGCTTACGGTTCTTTTGATGCTTTTAAAGATGCTTTTAACAAAGCTGCTGCCACAAGATTTGGTTCTGGTTGGGCTTGGCTTTGTGTTCAAAAAGGTGGAAAAGTTGAAGTTTGTTCTTCTGCCAACCAAGATAATCCGTTGATGCCAGGTATTGGTTGTGGTGGAACGCCAATTTTAGGGTTAGATGTATGGGAACATGCATATTACCTTAATTACCAAAACAGAAGACCAGATTATATTGCTGCATTTTGGAATGTAGTTAATTGGGATGAGGTTTCGAAAAGATTTGAAGCGAACAAATAATTTTTGCCCCTGTCAATATTTCTCAATTTAATTGAGAAATTAAAAAGCCTCCCGATTTTTCGGGAGGCTTTTTTTTGTTGTAGTAAAAGACATAAAAAAACCGCTTTCCCAAAACAGAAAAGCGGTTTATACTAAAAACAAATAATATTAATAAGGGAAAAGTTCGTCTTTGTTTAATTCAACAACATTTCCGAAACTAGCTAAAACTTCTTTGTTCAAATCTTTTTTATTGGCAATTAAGGCAATGGTAAATTGATTTCCTTTTACCTGATTGTCAAAGAATTGTTTCATGTCATCTAAAGTTGCTCTTTTGATTGTTTCATAATTATCTTTTCTGATGTCGTAATCTAAACCTTTGTCCAGGTTGTTTAAGTAACTCCAAAAAACACGGGTTTTAATTAACCTTTCAGATTCCATTTTGCTTAACAAAGCTTCTTTGGCCATTTCAAATTGCTTGTCGGCTTCAGGCATTTCATTCATTAGCTTAATCATTTCACCAACAGCATCTTTAAGTTTATCTGGCTGAGAGCCAACAAATGCTCTTAAAAAGTGTGGGTCTTCTTTTTTACTCGGAGCTGAGTAAGAAGCATAAGCAGAGTAGGCTAATCCTTTTGATTCTCTTATTTCTTGAAAAACAATAGAAGAAAGTCCACGGCCATAAAACTCATTAAATAATTCAGACATTGGCATTAATGTTTTGTCGAATAAAGGACCTTTGGCAATCATCATAATATCTGCCTGAACCATGTCATAATCAACAAAATATACTTTGTTGTTGTCTGTATTTTGGTATTCGAACTTTTTAGCCTCAGGCAGTGGGGTTAAAGTTTCTGGCATTTGGTGATTATTCATAACCATTTGCTCTACCTCTTTTTGGTTTTTGCTGCCGTAATACATTACCCTGTGCTCATAATTGAAAATATCATCAATTATTTTAGTTAATTCATTAGGATCTAAGTTTTCAAGCTCTTCGTTGCTTAGGTCATTCATAAACGGACTATTTTTTCCATACATGGCATAACTGTACAAACCAGACCATTTTATTTCGTCTTTGTTAAGTTTGCTATCAGACCTTTTTTTGATGATTCCTTTTACAAACTCATTGTAACTAGCTTCATCTGCTTTGGCATTATGCATAATGTCTTCAAGTAATTTAACAGCTTCGGGCATAGTGCTTTCTAAACCACTCAACCTAACATAACATCTGTTATCTGCTGCAAAAGTTCTAAAGTTTACACCAAGTTTGTAAAACTCTTTTTTTACATCTTCGGCAGATTTAGTTTCAGTACCTAAGTAGTTTAAATAATCAAACGCAAAAGGAATTTTTGGGTCTTCGTTTTTACCCAAATCAATAATAAATGCCATTTCAGACAATTCGCTGTAAATGTTTTTTACGTAGTGAAGTGTTAGCCCTTCTTTAGGATTTGAAGTTTGAATTGAAGTTTTATAATCTACAAATACGGGCTCAATTTTAGAGGCTTTTTCAGCTGATAAAGTTTTTAAAAACTCGCTTTCGGCATCTCTATTTATTTCGATAGGAGTAATTTGAGGTTTTTCAACTTTTACGATGTTTTCATCTTTACCTGTTCTTTTGTATACAATAACGTAGTTATCATTTATTTTTTTGTTGGCAAAATCAACTATTTGTTGTTTGGTAATTTGAGACAAATCATCTAAAAACTTTACTCTGTTGCTCCAAGGAATGTCTCTAACAAAAGCATCATTGATGAAATAAGCTCTATAGTTTTCTTCTCTTTTTCTTATTTCAGAAAGTTTTAAATTATTTAAAACTGCTTCCATCATTTCTTCTTCGAATTCGCCTTTTTTGATTTTGTCAATTTCGCCTAAAAGCAATTCTTTAACCTCATTTAAGTCTTGTCCATCTCTTGCTGCAGCATACAATTGCATGTCGCCATAATCTTTCAAGAAATTACTAAAGACAGAAGCTTGAAGAATTTTTTGTTGCTGTACTAAATTTAAATCTACTAAACCTGCTGTTCTGTTGGATAATAAATTTTGAATTAGGGTAACCATTTTTTCATCCTCACTGGCAATTCCGTCGAACCTGAAACCCATTTGAAGATAAGCGGCATCGGGGCCATAAACTTCAACTTCAACAGGAGCAGTAATTGGTTGCTCTTTGGCAAAGGTTGGTTTTTCAAGATTATCGTTGGTTGGTAAATCACTCCAATTGGCTTTAATGGTTTGTATAGCTTCATCTGGGTTTAAATCACCCGCCAAAATAATTGCCATGTTGTTTGCTCTGTAGTAAGTATTCCAATAGTTGTGGATGTTTACCATAGACGGATTTTTCAAATGCTCAGCCTCACCAATTGTAGTTTGTTGACCGTAAGGGTGAGTAGGGTAAAGGTTTTTATTTAGGGCTTGGTAAGATTTTCTAAAATCACTGTCTTGTCCTCGGTTAAACTCTTCGTAAACAGTTTCTAACTCAGTATGAAAAAGTCTTAAAACCAACTCTCCAAATCTTTCTCTCTCTAATTTAGCCCATCTGTTAAATTCGTTTGAAGGAATATCATTGATGTAAACTGTTTCTTCGTTACTAGTATAAGCGTTGGTTCCTTTCGCTCCAAATGAAGACATCAATTTGTCGTATTCATTAGGAATTGAAAACTTTGAGGCTTCTTGAGAAACAGAATCAATTTTTACATAAATCGCTTTTTTCTTTTCTGGGTCAGTTTCGTTTTTATGTGCTTCGAATAAGTTAGAAACTTCATCAAGCAATACTTTTTCAGCTTCCCAATTGCTAGAACCTAAGTTAGATGTTCCTTTAAACATCATATGTTCAAGATAATGAGCTAAACCTGTTGTTTCTTTAGGATCGTAGGTTGAACCAGCTTTTACACTTATTAAAGTTTGAATACGAGGTTCAGCATCGTTTGGTGAAATATAAACCTTTAGCCCATTTTCTAAAGTATATAACCTAACATTCATCGGGTCGCCTTCAACCATTTCGTAACTCATTCCGTTTTTGTCTTTCATGGTTTTTGTTTCAAATGGAGTGTTTGAAGTCTCTTCGTTTTTTGTGCCACAGGAGGAAAGCAATATGCTTGAGCCTATGGCTAGTAGAAATAATTTTTTCATATTTTTTATTGAGGATTGCGAATTTAAATTTTCTTTTCGTCTAATTGTTTCTGTAATGCAAACATTTCGTCTCTTAATCGAGCTGCTTCCATAAATTCCATTTTTCGAGCAGCTTTTTCCATAGCAGCTTTCACTTGGGCAATGCTTTTTTCCAATTGATTTGAATTCATGTAAGCTACGACAGGGTCTGCGGCTAAACTCGGAAGTTCAGGTTCTACATAAACTTTTGGTATTTTCTTACCAACAGCAGCAACTGCAGTAGATTTTATGATGCTTTCTTTTGACCTAGAAATTTGGGTAGGAGTTACGTTATTGTCTTGGTTGTACTTTAACTGCTTTTCTCTTCTTCTATTGGTTTCATCAATGGTTTTTCGCATGCTGTCAGTAATTTTATCAGCATACATTATTACCCTTCCATTTAAGTTTCTCGCAGCTCTACCTGCAGTTTGAGTAAGTGAACGGTGCGATCTTAAAAAGCCTTCTTTATCGGCATCCATAACTGCAACCAAAGAAACTTCAGGTAAATCTAATCCTTCACGCAAAAGGTTTACCCCAATTAAAACATCAAATTCTCCCAACCTTAAATCTCGTAAAATTTCTACACGTTCAATGGTATCAACATCACTGTGGATGTATCTACACTTTATTTCCATTTTGGTCATGTATTTGGCTAATTCTTCAGCCATACGCTTGGTTAAAGTGGTTACCAAAACACGTTCGTTTTTTTCGCTTCTAATTCTAACTTCCTCTAATAAGTCATCAACCTGATTGGTACAAGGCCTAACATCAATGGGGGGGTCTAAAAGTCCTGTTGGTCTAATTAATTGCTCTACCACAACTCCTTCAGCTTTTTTTAATTCATAATCAGCTGGAGTGGCACTTACATAAACTACTTGGTTGGTTAAACCTTCAAATTCTTCAAACTTTAAGGGGCGATTGTCCATGGCTGAGGTTAGCCTAAAACCATACTCAACAAGGTTTTTCTTTCGGGCAAAATCGCCACCATACATGCCGCCAATTTGAGGAACAGTTACATGGCTTTCATCAATTACCATCAAATAATCATTTGGGAAATAATCGAGAAGACAGAAAGGTCGAGAGCCTGGAAGCCTTCTGTCAAAATACCGTGAGTAATTCTCAATACCTGAACAATAACCTAATTCACGCATCATTTCTAAGTCGTAATTTACCTTTTCATCTAATCTTTTTGCTTCGAGGTGTTTACCTTGATTGTTAAAAAATTCTACTTGTTCCACCAAATCGTTTCCTATTTCTTTTTGGGCATTTAGCATGGTGTCTTTTGTGGTTACAAATATGGTAGCCGGGTAAATTTTTACTTCCTGAAATTGATCTCTAACTTGCCCATTAACAGGATCTAACCATTCAATACTTTCAATTTCATCTCCCCAAAAAATAATACGATATGCGTGATCGGCATAAGCCAAATAAACATCTACAGTATCGCCTTGAACCCTAAAATTACCTCTTTCAAGTTCGTTTCTAGTTCTAGAATAGAGCGAGGTTACCAATTGGTGAAGAAATTTGTTTCTGCTAATATGTTGACCAACATGAACAGAAATTACATTTTCTTCAAACTCTTTAGGATTTCCAATACCATAAATACAAGAAACAGATGAAACCACAATTACGTCTCTTCTGCCTGAAAGTAGAGAAGAGGTAGCACTTAATCTTAGTTTTTCAATTTCATCATTTATAGATAAATCTTTTTCAATGTAAGTATCGCTTGTTGGCATGTAAGCCTCAGGCTGATAATAATCGTAATAAGAAACAAAATATTCAACTGCATTATTGGGAAAAAACTGCTTAAACTCAGCATAAAGCTGGGCGGCTAAAGTTTTATTGTGGCTAAATATTAAGGTTGGTTTTTGAACATTTTGAATGAGATTGGCAATAGAAAATGTTTTTCCTGAACCCGTAACCCCTAACAATACTTGGTGTTTGTCGCCATTAATAATACCTTCGGTAAGTTGCTTTATGGCAATGGGTTGGTCCCCCGTAGGCTCAAAATCTGAAGTTATTTGAAATTCCATAAGTTAGAAGACAAATTTACTTTTTAAAATATTTAAAAAAGTCAAAAAAAAACCCGTTTAGCGAAAGCCAAACGGGTTAAATATTTAAGGGTAAATTATATTATTTACCTGCAATGCTTAATAACTCAACTTCGAATACCAAAGTAGCATTAGGACCAATTTTGCCGCCTGCACCTCTTGGGCCGTAAGCTAAATCAGAAGGAATTACAAATCTGTATTTTGAACCAACGTTCATCAACTGAACACCTTCTGTCCATCCTTTAATAACTTGATTTAAACCAAAAGTTGCTGGTTGACCTCTATCTACTGAACTATCGAAAACTTCACCATTAGGTAATGTTCCGTGATAATGAACAGTTACTTCGTCAGTAGCAGCTGGTTTAGGGCCATCACCTTGCGTTAAAACTTCATACTGTAAACCACTTTCAGTTGTAGTAACTTCTGGTCTTGCAGCATTTTGAGCTAAAAATTCAGCACCTTCTTTGGTTGCAGCTTCTTGTTTTTTAGCTTGTAATGTTTGAAAATAATTATTTAAAAAGTTACCAGCTTCTTCGGCAGTAATCATTGGTTCTGAACCTTCTGTATAAACATCTTCAATGGCTTTTGCCATAGCGGCTGGATTGATATCATCAAATCCTTGGCTTTTTATGTTATTAGCTATGTTTACACCTAAGCTATAACTTACACTATCAATTTCATTGTTAAGGTTAAATCCTTCTGTTTCCATACTGTTTTTAGAACTATTACATGAATAAAATAAGGAGAGAGCAACTCCTCCGATGAATAAATTTTTTAAAATCTTCATTTTTTTTAATTTTTAAGCGTGCGAAGGTAATATAATTCTATGCTCTTCAAAATTTCAGGGCTTCAAATAGCTGAATTTAAAGCTTTTTTAACGGTTTCTTGAAAAAGAGGATACTCAGGTAAGTTGTTGTGCGAACCACCTTGAATTGTAACTAGTTTTATTTTATCAGGATTTAAATGCGAAAGCATTATACTAGATTCATAAGGTACAGTTTGGTCGTTGGTGCCATGAAGTAGAATTACAGGACAATTTACATCTTGCAAATACTCGTTGGTTTTAAACCGATATTTTAAAATCATTGAAGTTGGGATAACCGGATAATGATGATCTACGGTATGTTTAAAATTAAAGTAGGGTGTAATTAAGATTAAAAAACTAGATGGGTATTGCGCAGCTAATTTTGCGGCAACACCGGTTCCGAGAGAGCATCCAACAAAGTTTATTTTTTCTTTATCGTATTTTTTTAGCATTTCATGATAGATAAAACCGGCATCGTTATGCACCATTTTTTCTCTCTTTATTTTGCCTGTGCTTTTTCCATATCCCCTATAATCCCAAACTAAAACATCCCAACCATGGGGTAAAAAATCGTTTGCACGATGGCCCCAAGAAGCAATGCTACCCGCATTACCGTGGCAATAAATAATTAATCCTTTTGAGTTTGTTGCTTTGAATAACAGGGCGTTTATCGAAACCCCTCTACGGGTATTAAAATTCAACTCTTCTATAGGTTGTTCAAAATCAAATTTGTAATCATTTGGTAAGGTTTCAGGATAAAAAATCAAGCGCTCTTGTTTTCTATACAAAATGTACATCATGAGTACAAGTAGTATTACCACAATGCCTAAAACGATTGATAAATAGCCGTAAAAATTCATTTCCTCAAAGAAAGTGAAATTGTTTTGTTTTCGCTACCAGATGAAGTTAAATTGGTGTTACTTTTTGGCTTTTTTTATTTCAACCTGAATATTTACACGACGCTCCAGAATGGCTTCTTTGCTATAAACAGCTTTTGAATTTGTGACTTCGGATAAATAACCGGCCATGTTTTCTCTTTCTCCAAGCGCAAGACTTTTAATCTTTATGTTAGTTGAAGGGTTTTCTAAATTTAAATAGGTTTTGATAGCGTCAATTCTTCGTGCTGCTAGGTTTTTGTTGTAACTTTTTGATGCCAATGGACTTGAAAAACCTTGAAAGGTTATTTGCAAAGTATCAACCGAATTCTTCAATTCATCTATGTAGCTTTTAAGAGAATTTATATTCTCAAATGATTGATTTAATTGAATATCAAAGAAGTCAAGGGTTGAGTCAAAAGCTGTGTATTCTGTTTTCTGAGAAAGATATAGCTTATGAATTTCTTCATAATTCATGCTTGATGTAAGTTGATTTTTACCTGGTTTTGGAATATCATTCGGAAAGAAAACCATTGCAATTTTAGAAATATCAAAGTTTGGTTTTGGGGTTATCTGATTAATTGAAGTGTTTTTGGTTGCAATATTTTCTGCCAGTTCAATTTCTACAAGAGAGTCAGTAACTTCAACTGTGTCTTGTAGAATTTCTTCATGATGCTTGAAAAAGTATATGTCGTTACAACACGTTTCGCCTTTAACACTAAAACTACCTTTTCGGTTAGAAACAAAAGTTCCGTAAGGTTTTTCTTTAGAATAGTTGAAGTACAAATCGTTTACGGATGTGTTAATTGTGCTACCCAAATTTTCAGGAAAACTGTGGTTTTTAATATTTCCCTTTACTTTAAATACATCAAATCCACCATAGCCTTCATGCCAATCTGAACTAAAAAATAGAGCATTGCTATCAGCTAAAAAGTAGGGGGTAATTTCATTGCCAGGAGTATTTACCCGCTGACCCAAGTTTTCTGGTTTTGAGAATGAGTTACTTGAATATTTAGATGCCCAAATATCCAATTCACCAATTCCTCCATCTCTATTGGAAGCAAAAAGTAAAAATGTGTCTGCATCAATAAAAGCTATTCGTGGCTGTGTATTTACAGCATTTTTTGAATTGATAATTTCAGGTAATATTTCAATTGAAGTTATAGAGTCATCATCATTAGTTGAAATAAAAATTGCGCAAGAATTTGAAGTTTCGCAGAGAGTAACCAAGTTTTTATTATCCCACAATGGTGAGTAATTGGCCACATGAAAATACTTTTCTTGAAATAAAGAATCGATCAATTGCGGTTTTTGCTTGGAGCTTACAACTGCCCTTTGGAGCCTAATTCCTTTTTGGTCGGTTTCTTCCGCAAGTCGTTTGCTGTAATCAAAATCTTGGTAAATAAGTGTGGAGAAATTGATTAAGCTGTCTTCTAATAAAATGGGTGAAATTTCAGAGTGAATCGTATTGATACTTCTACCCAAATGCTCAACTTCAAAATATTTCGGGTTTTCTTCATTTTCTAAAGCAAATTCACAAGATTTTAATAGCTGCTTGGCTTTTGGAAGCAAAGGTTCTTCAATGGGAGCATATTTAATAAAGTCTGAAATATTCTTTTTAGCTTGTAAATACCTTCCATTAAATTGCTGAGAAATAGCCAAGTAAAACAAAGCTTCGTCATTGGTTTCTCTTAAAGGATGAAAATAAAAATACTCAAAGGCAAACTCAGCTCTTTTGTAGTTGTTATCTTTTAAAGTTGCGTGAGCATAATTGAGGTAAACATTCAAGTTTGTTGAGTCTAATTCATAAGCTTTTAAGTAATAATAAGAAGCTCCTGTATAATCTTCAATAGCTTGAGATTGCTCTGCCAACTCGAGATAATGCTTTGGCTTTTGGGCAAAAACTTGAACAGTTAAAACCAAAAATATTATTGATATGTAGAGATTCAACTTCATCAAATAAATGTTGGACAATGTTTAAATTTTCGATGACCTTCGTTAAAAACATTAAAAATGTAAACCAAGCCTATTTCGTAGGCGCCTCTGTAATTTGTTGCCACGTTAAATGCTGATGTATTTACATCATAGGCAAAACCAAATTGCCAACTTTGGTATCTTAATCCAATTGAAGCGGCAATAGCATCTTGCCATCTTGTTACAACTCCAAATAGTAAACTTTGGTAATTGAATTTTCCATTGCGTAAAATCCATTCGGCATTAATTCCACCCAATGTTTCTCGGTAATTGCCTTGTTGAGTATAAAATAGGTTTGGATAAATTAACCACCTTGAAGAAAGTGGAAACTGATAACCCAAACTTGCCATTAACCGATTTGAAAATGTTGAAGCATTGCCATCTATAACTTCAGGGTTTGTAAAGTTGAAATATCCACCTCCAAGTTTTAAAAAGTGGTTTTTGCCCCATAATATTTTGTATTTAATTCCTCCTGAAAAATTTGGTTTGGCTCCGCTAAAATTTGTAGATGGTTCACCATTTGGGTTGTTGGTGTTAAAACTATTGTTGATGAATTGTCCACCAAAAGTCAAATTATTGAGGTTGACAGATTGTTGTAAAAACTCAGGAGAAAATCCAATTGACAATTCATGAGCTGAATCTAACAAGGGAATTCTATAGGCCAAGTTAAGAGCAAATCTATTGGTGGTAAAGTTTGAAGTTCCTGCAACATCATTCAAAAGGTGAAAACCAACACTTAATTTTTTAAAGAATTTAAAACCCGATTTCTCGAAACCTAAACCAAAAGTAGAGTAGGGCTTACTTACTTGTCTCCATTGGTTTCTGTGAATTGCCGAAACTCTGTAATTTCCTTTGAAATCTCCCGTGTTGGCTGGGTTAAAATAGGTTTGCAAAATCTCATATTGGGTAAAATGAATGTCTTGAGCGTTGATTTCAAAACTTACAATTAACAATATGAGGAGTAAAAGCTTTTTCATCTTACTAGAGTTAAATCTCCTTTTTTGAAAAACTTTTGGTTGTCAACGCACTCAATTGAGGCATCAAAATAATAAACTGCTTCGGGAGCATCTTCGGCCTTTATTTTACCATCCCAACTTGGATTGGTATTGTTTAGTGTAATTATTTTTTCTCCCCAACGGTTATAAAGGTTTACTTCAAAGTTTAAGATGTTTTTCCCGTACACTGAGAAAATATCATTGTTTGAGTCGCCATTTGGAGTAAACCCTGTCGGAATAAACAACTCGGGCTCATCGCATAAAATTTCTTTAACATAAACAGTTTTAATTGCTTTGTAGGTACAATTTTGATTTGATGGGTCTAAAATTTCAACTTCATATTGCGTGGTGGTTTGAGGTGTATCTTCAAATTGAAACTCTGTGGAAATATCTTTTGGATTAATCCAATTGTAAGAGTATCCATTAGGAAAAGCAGAAATAGTTACTGCTTTACCCAAGTAGACTGTATCGGCAGATGAGGTTATCAACACAGAATCTGGATTCAATTTACTTACTGTTACCGTAATTTTTTCGGTGGCGGGACAACCAGCTTGGTTGGTTGAATTTACAACATAGTTTAAGGTAGCGGCAGGACTCACCAATATTTGATTGCTATCGTTTTTAGACAATATTGCATTACTTGGCGTCCATGAATAATTTAAGGTATCATTTGGGTTGAGGGAAAATGCCTTAACCCAAATTGAATCACCAAGGCAAATAGAAGTATCATTTTGGGTTTGAAGAGCCAGCCCTGAAATATTAATTTGGGTGCTGTCTACACCAATACAGTTGTTTGTATTTACAACATGCAAGTAGTATTTGTTTACTGCATTTGGTGGCGTTACCAAGTGGTTGGGATCTAAAATAAAGTTTAAGGTATCCGTTAAATTTCTTGAAGTCGACCAAATATAAAACTGCACCTGACTAGGACTAGAACCCGTTAAAATTATCTCAGCAGTGTTGCATAAAGTAGTATCGGGTGAGGCGGTAACCAAAACAGAATCAACTTGAATAGGCAGAAAAATAGAATCTACACAAACACCATTATTTTGAAGTAGCGTAAATGTTTGGTTGCTATCGGTAAACAACTTTGTATTGGCTGAAATCGAATCTAAAACATTAGAAGAGTTTAACCACAAATAAGAATACTGGGGATTTGAAATAATACCTGAATTTATGGAATCGCCAAAGCATAAGTCTTTGGTTGCCAAAAATTGGGATGTGTCTTCTTCAATGTAAATAACCCTTGTGATTGTATCTGAAAGGTTACATGAATTGGTATCGCTTAAAGATAGCTTTATGGTATAAGCTCCTGGCGTGGTAAAAATCTTGGTTGGTAGTGTATCAGTAGAGCTAGTATTATCACCAAAATCCCAATAAAATTGGGTTGAAGATTGGGTTAAACTAGCGTTGGTAAAATTGGGAGAATAAGGAGCACAACCTTTTTCATCAACTGTAAAATCGGCAACCACCAAAGGCAATAAAAAGTCCATTTTAAAAACCCCCAAATTGCAACTTGCATTATTATTTGCAGAAAGTGCATTGGCAGGAAATATTGGAAAATCTGAATTTCCTCCACATCCTGCGCAAACAGCTTGGTAAATTTTTCCTTTCCTATCGAACCTACTTGTACCGCCATCCACATGTTCTGATGATTGGTTGCCGCCAAAATAACTTGCATAATTTACCTGTTGGGCATCGTCTGATAAAACAAAAAGGTAAAAATCGCTTCCATCGGTAGTAGTTTGCTGTGCCGTGCCAGCTTTGATAAACATGCTATCAACCGTAGTTGAAATATTGTTTCCAGCATTAATGTTGGTTGTACCACCCCAACCCGAAAGGTAAATGGAGTTGCATAAGTCTACCAAAAATGCGGTTGGCGAAATATTTGGGTTTGCCCTTGGTCTAGCTTTGTCATCTTTTCCAAATCTTGTTGACCACCAAATTGAGTCTATTTCACTGTTAAATTTTATGATGAATTGGCCTGCATCGTAATTCAAATAATCTATAGAGTCAGGATCAAGGTTTACCACAAATGCTAATCCTTGACTTTCTGTTTGACCGAGCAAATAAATGTTTTCTTCTTTATCGGTTTCAACAAAATAAATTTGGTCGTATTTGTCTGTTCCGCAATAACTCGATTCTTGAAGCGTGTCTCCTGTAGATTTTATTCTACCTACAAAACCATCTGATCTTCCACCTACAAAAACTGAAAAAATAAAGTTTGAAAAGGCTGGTAAATCGTTAGAGTTAGTTCCTCCAGTAACGTAAACATCGTTGTTTTTTGTAATAGCTAAACTGTATAGCGCATCATCTGCATTTCCACCATAAAATGAGCTCCATAAAATTTGCGATAAATCAGCATTTAGCTTAATGATAACGCCATCTTGTCCTTGTCCCTTTGTTGGTTGAAATGGATTTCCAACCATTGGAAAATCCGAACTTTTTGTGCAAGTAGCAATGTAAACGTTGTCTTCAGAGTCAATCTCAATTTCGCCCCTTACTTCATCTGCATAGTTGTATTTTAAAGAATCAACATTGTTTATTCCATCATTTTCGGCTCCACCAATAAAGGTGGAAGCCATTAAGGAAGTTCCATCAATACTAAATCGGGTTACGAATAAATCACATGAAACAGCATAATTTACTCCTAACCCATTAACTAAATTTATTGGGGTGTTACCAGATTCGAAAGCAGTATCATAAGCATTTTTGGTTGTAGGAAAATTAAATGATCCTGTAGTTCCAAAAACATACAACTCATCTCTTGTATTTACAAAAAGACTATGAGGCATTTCATCGGCAAATCCACCTATATAAGTTGAATAAATTAAAGAAGTTCCATCTTGTGCGAATTTTGAAATACCAATATCTGTACCTGCAACCCCACCACCACCAACTCCACCTTTAAAGGTATTTTGAAAAGCACCAAGTGTAGTAGGATAAGTTCCATTGGCCCCAAAAATGGTTGAACCAGAAAATAAATGACCTTCAGAGTCGAAAGTTGCTGTATAACCAAAGTTGTTTGAAGTAGAGCCAGAATAGGTTGAAAAAATTAAGGTAGGGTCTATTATCAAAGGAAGATTTTTGTTGTAGTTGCCCACTTCAAAACCAATTTTGTTGTTGTTTAAAACAAACTTACATTCAACTTCAAATTTTTGATTGTTAATTACTTGGTAGGCATAAGGAGAGTCCTCTTCAATAGTTCCTAAGGCAGTTTTGTAAACCAATTTTCCCTTATTAAGGGATGCTTTTACACCCTCAATGTTTTGGATGATTTTATTGGGATTTGCATTTGGCTCAACAAAGTATTCGTATTTAAGTGAACCTTTATCGCTAAACCATTTTACATGAATGTTGGGGTATAAATTTTCTACCCAAAGTGATTTGGCCGGATAAATTCCAGTGGCTTTTACATCTCCTAAAAAATAGTTGAGGTAATAATTAAAATTTTCGGTTTCGTTTATAATAGGGTTTGGATTAGAGTTTACCCAATTGAGTTTAAACGCATGGCAATCAATTAAATCATTTGGTTTTAAAGGTTTAATTCCCTCATGGTTGTTGCTTATTTTTTGTTGATCGAAAAAGAAATAAGTTATGGTATTGTTTTCGATAAAAAGATTACCCGATGGAATATCAACTCTGTAATTTACATTGGCATGAAACTGCCCTTTGTTTTTTACGAAAGCATAATTAGGGTAGTGATCGTGCCCAAAAGACAAGAAAGAAGTAAAAATGAAAAAGAAAATTAGTAATCTTTTATCCAAATTAATTGCAAATCCTCAAATGTAATAAGACGAAGGTTGCTAAAAAGGTTGCATGTAATTTTTGATGCAATCATTTTTAAGATATTAAAGTCAAATTGGTTTAATTTGATTTTCTAAAAATTGGATAGAAATAGAGAATGAATTGTTGGAAATTTAAAGTTTGGATTTTTTGTTTACTTGCCTTTTTTACTTCCCTTCAAACTGAAGCAAAATCGGGTTATGATGAATTATTTCAAACCGATTCGATTGTAACTTTAAACATAACCATTTCAGATAATAATTGGCAATTCTTAACTTCAGACCCCGAAAGAAAAGATTACGTTTCTTGCAATTTAAAAGGTTTTGGGAAAGATCTAGATTCAATAGGAATAAGGTTTAAGGGCTCTTACGGAACACTTTGGTCATGCTTGGATGAGGAAAACAACTTAACCTGCAGTAAACTTTCTTTAAAGCTAGATATTAATTATTTTTTTAAAGATCAGGAGTTCTTTGGTATTAAGAAGTTAAACTTACATAGTATGGCTCGTGACCCATCAAAAATGCGAGAAAAACTAGCTTATGATTTTTATAGAGAATCAGGTTTGCCCGCCCCTTTGGCTGCTTGGGTTAAAGTAAAAATTAATGGAAAAAATATGGGAGTTTATGCTTTAATTGAGCAAGTTGATAACGATTTTTTAGTAAGAAATTGGGGAAATAATGATGGCTTTTTATTCAAGGAGGCTTACCCCAATACTCCTGATACTAATTATTTAAAATCTCACCAAAAAAATCACAAGAGCAAAAATGGTGGAGTTGCTTATTTAGACTTTATAACTGAAATTCCCTTAGCCAATGAAAAATCTTGTTTAAACAACTTTATTGATATGAAGCAGTGGGTTAAATACTTAGCCATTGAAAAACTAATAAATAATTGGGATGGAATAACTACATTTTATTGCAGTCCGATGGGTTTTTGTTTTCCTCACAATTATTATTGGCATTTGCAGGAAACTAAATTTACACCGATAGTTTGGGATGTTGACTTAACCTTTAATTCTAAAAAGTTTTGGGATGGTTATCCTGCTTGGTATGATGATGTTGAAAATTGCAACATTATGGAATATCCTGGTGGTGCCTTTTTGTTGCCATCTCAATGCGATGGGCTGTTAATTTTTACCAAGAAATTTTATTTCGAGGAATACAAATCGGCTCTAGAAAGTTTGATACAAACCAATATTTCATCTAGAAAAATATTTGAAAAAGTCAATCAATATAAAAGTTTACTTCAGCCCCATTTAAAAGATGAATTAGAAATAACTGCTTGGCAAATTGAGGTAGAAAAGTTGAAAAGCTATATTCAATATTTGGCTGATGCAGAAACCAATTGGCAAACTAATAAAGCGCCAAGTAAACTAGAAATTGATTTTACTCAACCTACAAGTTTTACTTCTTGGTCGAACACCCAAACTATGGCTGAGTTGGTTGGAGATTATAATGTTGGCTCATCAGTAAAATCTCAAATCTCAAATGGAAATTTAGATTTGGAGTTTCAAATTAACAAGCAACTAAATGGTCAAAATGGATGGGCCACTTTAAAAATTCCTACCCAAAATAATTTCGATTTAAACAACAAAAAACGCATCAACATCAAGTTAAATACGAATTGGGAGGGAAGCCTACAGGTTACGCTAGGTTCAGAAAGTTACACAGACCCTAAAGTTTCAGAATATTATGGATGGGTTGTTTATGTTGATTCTAAAACTCAATCAGTACAACTTCCATTTGATGAAATTAAATTTCAACAATGGGCAAACGTGAACCAAAATACTGTGCTTGAAGAGGTTTTAAAAAGTGTAACTTTCCTTCAATTTTCCCCATTCAAAAACCCAAATAATCAATTGGAAAAGCCCATTAAAATTGAACTTATTGAAGTTATTGTAGAATAACTTTATACCATTTCTCGGTGGCCAACCCACACAAACCTTCTATTCACAAAATTAGCATCGGCAAAACTTGCATTGCCTGCTGCGTTTCCGCTTGTGCCATGAAAATCTGAAAATGCTGCGTGTTGGTTTATCCAAAAGTTTCCTTTTAAATTGAAAGTTACTGGAGTAAAAACTTGTTCCATCTCCTCCTTAATTTTTGTTTTTAATTTTTCATCTGTACAAAAAGCCAAAAAGGTGATGGCGCCATTTTCGGCTGCATTCTGTTTGGCTAAACTCAAGCTTTCATCAATGCTTATGGTTTTTACAATTTTAAAAATTGGTCCAAAATGTTCTTCAAAAATTAAGTTTTTGTTTTTGGAAATGGTTTCAATAATTAATGGAGTAGAGGTTTGACCTTTGGCATTTTCAATGGATTTTGCATTTAAAACCTTTGTTTCTTTAAGGTTTATCGAGTTTTTTATGGTTTCAATAGTTTTGTTGCTCTGAATGTTTGCCATTGTGCCAACTCCAATTTGAGGGTGCCCAATTAAACTGTTAATTTCTTGCTTTAACAAATCCAATACTTCAGGATAACTAACAGTTCTTTCAGGAGTTTTTACTCCTTTTTCAGCAATAAAAATATTTTGTGGGGATGTACACATTTGGCCTGAATACAATAACATAGAAAAAGCTAAATTCTGCAAGCTTTCTTTAAGGTTGTTGCTTGAGTCAATGATAACTGAATTGATAGCAGATTTTTCTGTGAAAGTTGTTTTACCTGATAAGTCTTCAATGTAATTGCCAAAACTTGTGCTTCCTGTATAATCAATAACTTTAACCAAAGAGTTTTCGCAAAGTTGTTTTGTTATTGGATTACCCAAAGTATCAGGGGCCAATTGAATTAAATTTTCGGGTAACCTTGCGGCAATCAGCGCTTTTTGAATTTCTTCTACCACAATGGCAATGGGTAAAATGGCTTTTGGGTGAGGTTTAACAATAACAGGGTTTCCGCACATTAAATTGGCAAAAATTCCTGGTACAGAATTCCAAACCGGAAAAGTTGAACATCCAATTACAACTCCAATTCCCTTCGGTATAGGTTTAAATTCTTTTTGCAAGATAGCGGAGCTTTTCCCCATTGGTTTTTCCCAAATTATATTGGTGTTATACCTTGTTAATTCTTGGTATGCCATGCCAATTGTTTCGAGAGCTCTATCTGCAGCATGAGGTCCTGAAGCTTGAAATGCCATCAAAAAAGATTGACCAGTAGTATGAATTGTGGCGTGAACAATTTCAAAAAAGCGCTCTTTAATTCTTTCTAAAGCATCAATACAAAAATCGGCTCTTTGTATTGGAGTTAATTGCTTTAATGTTTTTTGGTATGAACTTGCGGTTTTTACCAAACTATCAGCCGATGAGGCTGGATATTTTATGTTTAATGGCTCAAGTGTAACTGGGCTTACTTCTTCACCAATCCAAGTTACTTCTTTTCCAAAACTTAAGGTTTTAAAGTATTTACCGAGGTTTTTTGAAAATTTTTGCTCACCATTTTTCAACCACTCTTCAGGGTAGGCTTTATGGTGCTCTGGGTAAAAACTAAAAAAGGCTCTGTTTTTTAAAGCTTCCTTAAGTTCAGATAATATTTCTTGGTTTGACTTCATAATATTTGGTACTTTTCACAAAATTATTGTAAACATACACAAGCCTATTATCTTAAAGCCATGAAAACATATATTCTTTGTTTCATTTCTGTTTTTCTATTGAGTATTGGTGTAAAAGCGCAAGTTTCAAAAATTATTATCAACGACCAATCTGGTTTAATTAATAATGCCAACAGAAACTATTTAAATCAAGTTTTAGCTGCCGAAAAAATAAAAATTGATGATTTTTTAGATTATGAAAACCGTTGCGATTACACCTATATTTTTATTGCTAAAGTAGAAAGTGAGTTCGTTTTAAGCGCTAGAGATTGCAATAAAGTATCTAAAGGGCAAGTAACATTTGCTGAAGAATTGAGGTTAGCTAATGATGAAGGAGTTGCAAAAGCACTGGCTTCTGAAATTATAAAAATGATAGGTATTGAAGGTTCGGATACTCCTGTTTCCAAATCAAGTCTGGTGTATGAAAACCATCACGATTCTAGATATTATTTTGCACCAACGGCTTATAATCTAAAAAAGGGTGAACTCTATTATAACACTTTATACTTTTTGGTTCATGATGTTCAATATGGTATAAACGATTATTTCTCAATGGGATTAGGAACAACCATTATTGGTTTACCGGCTTATGTTACCCCGAAATTTAGTTATCCAATAAGCGATAAAGTTTCCATAATGGCTGGCGATTTATTTGTTTTCGGAACTTATGGTTTAAACTTTAATTTTAACCTAGCTTATACAGGTTTAACCTTTGGGAGTAAATCTAAAAATGTTTCTGTTAGCGGAGGTTATTTAACGTCAAGTGAGTTTTCGAGCGGTAAGGGATTACTCAATATTTCTACCATGTTAAACATGTCGAAGTATTTATATTTTGTTTCAGAAAACTACCTTTCCTCTATTGATAATCAATTAACAGCCAATAGAATTTCTGGATATACAACAGATAATTATGGATATACTTATCCTGATTATGAATACAGAGATTTTACCTCTTCCTCTTCATTTGTAGGAGGTTTTAGCGGAGTTAGATTTATCTTTAAAAACCAAGATGTACAAAGTATTCAGGTTGGTTTTATGTATTTAATTCCATTCAACCAAAAAATACCTGCTACCATTAAAAATAGTAATTGGACCTACAACAATTCAAATGTTCCTAATTTGGTTATTCCAGGTCTTTCATTCACCAAAAAATTTGGCAGAGTTTATTAATAAATCAAACTTTTATTTCAGATAAGTTCTAAAATCTTGGTTTGATTTACCGAGGTAAAAAGTGAACATTAGAATAAAATAACAATTCAATGTTTACTTGAAATTTTGTTGATTATTATCACCAATTTTAGTCCCAAAAATACTCTTCCGCGACCTATATTTGCTATCCAAAAAATAAGTAGTGGCGTTAATAAAATCAATTTCAGGAATTAGAGGAACAATCGGTGGAAAACAAGGCGAAGGCTTAAGTCCTACCGATGTAGTAAAATTCACCATAGCATTTGGATTATGGATATGCAAAAGGTCAGAAGCAACCAAGAAGAAAATAGTTATTGGTAGAGATGCCAGACTATCAGGCGAAATGGTAAAAAACTTGGTAGTTGGCGCTTTGCAGTCAATTGGAATAGATGTAATCGATCTTGGTCTTTCAACTACACCAACTGTAGAAATTGCAGTAACCGATCAAAATGCAGATGGTGGAATAATTTTAACTGCAAGCCATAACCCAAAACAATGGAATGCCCTAAAATTACTCAACGAAAAAGGTGAGTTTATATCTGGTGAAGATGGCGCAGAAGTTCTAGCTATAGCTGATAAAGGTGATTTTACTTTTGCCGAAGTAAACCATTTAGGAAACTATTTCCAAAACGAAACCTATCTTCATAAACATATTGATAAAATTTTGGCTTTGCCTTTGGTTGATGCCAATTTGGTTGCAGCCCAAAACTTTAAAGTAGCTGTAGATGCTGTAAATTCTACAGGCGGAATTTACATTCCAGCGCTTCTAAAAGCACTAGGTTGCGAGGTAGTTGAATTGTATTGCGAGCCTACCGGAAGATTCCCTCATAATCCTGAGCCATTGCCAGAAAACTTGATAGAAATTTCATCATTGGTTAGAAAAAATAATTGCGATTTAGGTGTAGTTGTTGACCCAGATGTAGATAGATTGGCAATTGTTTGTGAAGACGGAGAAATGTTTGGCGAAGAATATACCTTGGTTGCGGTAGCAGATTATGTTTTGCAAAATCAAAAGTCACCTACGGTTTCTAATTTATCTTCTACCAGAGCTTTGCGAGATGTAACCGAAAAAGCTGGAGAAACCTATTATGCTTCTGCGGTAGGAGAAGTTAACGTGGTTAACAAAATGAAGGAAGTTGGCGCTTTAATCGGAGGAGAAGGAAACGGTGGAATTATTTACCCCGAACTTCACTACGGCAGAGATGCTTTGGTTGGTGTTGCCTTGTTTTTAACTCATTTGGCAAAAAGTGGAAAAAGAATTTCTATGTTGAGGGCTTCTTATCCTAATTACCACATTTCAAAAAATAAAATTGAATTAACTCCAGATATTGATGTTGATGATATCTTGAAAAAGATTCACAAAAGGTATAAAAATTACCCTGTGAGCACAATCGATGGGGTAAAAATAGAATTCGATAAAGAATGGGTGCATTTAAGAAAATCTAATACTGAACCGATAATTCGTATTTATTCAGAAAGTACTAATTTAACCACCGCAAATAATCTCGCTAATAAAATAATTAGCGATATCAAAGAGTTGATTAAATGAGTTTGAAAAAAGTTTACCTCGATAATGCAGCTACAACCCCATTGGCTCCAGAAGTTGCAGAAACTATGATTCCGGTTCTTCAAAACCAATTTGGTAACCCTTCTTCTACCCACTCTTTTGGCAGAGAAGTAAGAGGTGTAGTTGAAACCTCGAGAAGAAAAGTAGCAAACCTTTTAAACATAACTCCAGGTGAAATAATTTTTACCTCAGGAGGCACCGAAGCCGATAACATGGCTCTAAGATGCAGTGTTGAAGATTTAGACGTAACCCATATTATTACATCTTCAATTGAGCACCATGCCGTAATTCATACAGCCGAAGAAATTTGCAAAGACAAGATTAAACTTAGCTTGGTAAAGCTAGATAGTTTAGGTAGAGTTGATTTAAATCATTTAGAGGAACTTTTACAAACCGACCAAAAAACGTTGGTTTCTTTAATGCATGCAAACAATGAAATAGGAACACTTCTCCCTTTAGAAAAAGTTGGAAAACTTTGCAGAAAATATAACGCTCTATTTCATTCAGATACAGTGCAAACCATGGCACATTACAAATTCGATTTGCAAAATTTGCCAGTTGATTTTGTTACTTGCTCTGCCCATAAGTTTCATGGTCCAAAAGGCATAGGTTTTTTGTATATCAACAAAAACTTGCAAATAAAACCTTTAATTCATGGAGGTTCTCAAGAACGAAATAGAAGAGGAGGAACCGAAAATGTTTACGGAATTGTTGGTTTGGCCAAAGCTTTAGAAATGGCTTTACACGATGTTGAGGCGCACCAAAAACATGTACAAAAATTAAAATCTTACATGATTAACCAGCTGGAAGAAAGAATAGAAGGAGTTTCTTTTAATGGCGATGCAAAAGGTGATTCATTATATACCGTTTTAAGTGTTTGTTTTCCTAAACATGAAAAAGCACCAATGCTTTTGTTTCATTTAGATTTATTTGGTATTGCAGTTTCAGGAGGTAGTGCCTGTAGTTCTGGAAGTAATCAAGGCTCGCATGTATTGTTAGGAATTGGAGCCGACATGGAAAGACCAACTGTTCGTTTTTCTTTTAGCAGATATACCACCAAAGAAGACATAGATTATACTTTGGGTAAAATTGAAACTCTATTCAACAACTAAATGAGTTATCCGGTTAAGCTAACATTTTTAGGCACCGGAACTTCACAAGGTGTTCCTGTTATTGGATCAAATCACCCAGTTTGTCTTTCACAAAATCCAAAAGATAAAAGATTAAGGTCTTCTGTTTTGGTGCAAATTGGAGAAACTAATTTGGTGGTTGATACAGGTCCTGATTTTAGAACCCAAATGCTTCGCGAAAATGTAAGTCACCTCGAGGCAGTTTTATTCACCCACGAGCACAAAGACCATACAGCAGGTTTAGATGATATAAGACCATTTAATTTTAGGCAAGAACAGCCTATGGATGTTTATGCCTCTCCAAGAGTACAAGAATGTTTAAAAAGAGAATATCAATATATTTTCGCAAAAGTCAAATATCCAGGTGCACCATCGGTAAACTTACTAACGCTTGAAAACAAACCATTTAGCATTAGCGGATTCGAAATAATTCCAATAGAAGTAACTCACTTTAAATTGCCCGTATTTGGTTTTAGGTTTGGCGACCTAACTTATATTACAGATGCAAATTATATTTCTGAGAAAGAAAAAGAAAAAATAAAAGGCTCAAAAATTTTGGTTATCAATGCTCTTAGGATAGAGAAGCACTATTCTCATTTTAATTTAGAAGAAGCAATAAGCTTGGTAAACGAACTCGAGGTCGAAAAAGCTTACTTTACGCATATTTCTCATCACTTAGGTTTTCATGATGAAGTTGAAAAAGAGTTACCTGAAAACTGTTTTTTGGGTTATGATGGGCTTCAAATTTCTACCAATTGACATAACGCATTTTTATTACCATGATTTTTTTGACCTTTGAGATTAAATATTTATCATGAAAAAAATTCTATTTGCCTTACTTTTAGTCTTTGGGGTTTTCCTTGTTCAATGTTCGTCATCTAATAATGAAAAAAATGAAGAGCAGCAAGACACAATCGACACACAAGTTTCCAAATCTGAGGTAAAAAGATCTGAGCTAGCCATATTAATGCGCGATTTATACAACAATACAAGAGCATACGGTAAAAATGGAATAACTCAACTTAAACCTTTTTCTAAAGATGCTTATGAGAAATATACTCAAATAAAGCATGCTACACCTACTGATCCAAAAAACACGGGTGAGGTATTTCAAACTTATTCAGATAACTTTTTAAATTCATTAGAGAAATTAACTCATCCTGAGGAAGTTAATATGGCTAACTATAACAATATGGTAGATAATTGTTTGGCCTGTCACTCAAATCATTGCCCAGGCCCAATGCTTGTGATTCGAAAAATGAAAATTATCAAAGAAATATGATAGCTGCTGTTTTAGAAAAAATAGGAGAGAGGTTAAGGGTTTCTAATATTGAAAAACCAACTCTTTTGCAAGATGAGGTTTTGGTGGAAATTATAGCCTCAGCCATAAATCACAGAGATATTTATATTTCAAAAGGAGAATATGCAGCCATCAAAACCCCATGTGTGTTAGGCAGCGATGGAGCAGGAAAAATTGTAAAGGTTGGCAACCCAGTCTTAAATAATCATTTAGGGAAGGAAGTAATTATTAACCCAAATAATAATTGGGGAGATAACGAAAACTTTCAAAGTAATAATTATGATATTTTGGGCATGCCAACTTACGGAACTTTTGCCCAATTTGTTAAAGTAAAGGTTGATAGAGTTCATGAAAAACCCAAACATTTAAACTTTAAAGAAGCTGCAGCATTGCCTTTGGCGGGTTTAACAGCTTACCGGGCTATTTTTACGAAAGGAAAGTTAGAAACGGGCCAAAAGGTTTTAATTAATGGAATAGGTGGAGGAGTTGCTCAGTTTGCTTTTTTATTTGCCAAAGCAGTAGGAGCAGAGGTTTTTGTTACTTCAGGGAAAACAGAAAAACTTCAAGCTTCAAAAGATATGGGAGCTGATAAAGGTTATAACTACAAAGATGAAAATTGGCATAAACAGCTTAATGCTGAAGTTGGAGGAGTTGATTTGGTAATTGATAGCGCAGGGGGCGAAGGTTTCGGGAATTTGTTGAAAATTATGAATCCCGGTGGAAGATTGGTAACCTATGGAGGAACAAGAGGAAAAGTAACCAATTTGTCGCCTCAAATATTATTTTGGAAACAACTTAATATTTTAGGAACTACTATGGGAAGTGATGAAGATTTTAAAAATATGTTGGCATTTGTATCTGAAAAGAAAATTAAACCTACAGTAGATAAGGTTTTTACTTTGGCCAACATTAACAAAGCATTTGATTATGTAAATGCCCAAAGGCAATTTGGCAAAGTGGTAATTTCAGCATAAAAAAAACCTCCAAACTTTCGTATGGAGGTTTTTCCCTATCTAATAACCTAATAAATCTAAATCTATTAAAATCTTTTTTCTTTAATTCTTGCAGCTTTACCTTTTCTTTCTCTAAGGTAAAATATTCTTGCTCTTCTTACTTTTCCTTTTTTGTTAATATCTACTTTTTCTACAAAAGGAGAAGTTACAGGAAAAATTCTTTCTACACCAACACCACTTGCCATTTTCCTTACAGTAAATGTTTCGGTAGCTCCTGAGCCACTTCTTTGGATTACAACACCTTGAAAAATTTGAATTCTTTCTTTATCGCCCTCTTTAATTTTAAAGTGAACAGAAACGGTATCTCCTGATGCAAATTGAGGCAATTTGTTGCCTTCGTTTATTTTGTTGCTTAATTCTCTAACTAGTTGACTCATGACTAAAAGTTATCTCTCATTTTGAGGGGTGCAAACATACAAAATTTAATTGTTAGAAAACATCATTTTTTTAGCTTTCTCCAATAAATTTTTTATACAATTCGGGTTTTAGGGTTTTTGTTCGCTCTATAGCCTTTGATTGTCGCCAATCTTCTATGGCTTTAAAGTTACCTTCAGTTAGTAAAGTAGGTACTTCTTTTCCTTTAAATTCTCTTGGTCTTGTAAAAACTGGGGGCGCCAAAAGATTATCTTGAAAGCTATCAGTAAGCGCCGATGTTTCATCATTTAACACGCCGGGTAAAAGTCTTACCACTGAATCAACCAAAACTGCTGCTGCCAATTCTCCTCCAGAAATAACAAAATCGCCTAAACTAATTTCTTGGGTAACATACAAATCTCTTATTCGTTGGTCAATACCCTTGTAATGGCCACATATTAGCATAAGATTTCCTTTTAAGCTAAGCTGATTTGCAATAGATTGGTTTAAGGTTTCACCATCTGGCGTTAAATAAATAATCTCATCATAATTTGTGGTTTTTTGCAAATCTTCAATGCAATTACTCAAAGGTTCGCACATCAAAACCATACCTGCACCTCCTCCAAATTGGTAATCATCAACTTGTTTGTGCTTGCCCAAGCCATAATCTCTTAGGTTATGAACATTTATAGAAACAAGACCCTTTTGTTGGGCTCTTTGCATTATAGAATCTGAAAACGGGCTTACCAATAAACTTGGTAAAACAGTAATTATGTCGATTTGCATTTTTGTTTGGAGTATTATTCCAAATTTCTTTTTTGTGACCTTATAGATTCATTCCATGACAATGACTCATAAATTTCGTTCATAAAAGCCTTTGCGCCTTCTTTGTCTCCAGAATCTATTAAGTAATTTGTGTAAGCTCTTACACCATCTTCAAGGGCAGGCATACTTACTTCACTGCCATCATAATCTTCGTCAGAGTAATTATCTTTTATTAATTTAATTGCCTGCTCTAAAGTAATTTTTCCTTGTCCGGTATTTTTAGATAAATAATAACAAGCTGCAGTAATCATCAAAATATTTTCATCTTCAGAATCCCACTTTAATATTTTAGAGTAACTAGATGCTGCTTTGCTAAAATTATCTTCATTAAAATAATAATCAGCTTCATCCATCGATGATCTTTTTAACTGATCAAAAAACTCTTTATTTTTTTCCCAGTAATAACCTTCGTCATCTTGCTCTGCGCGATTTTCATCTTTCGCATTTCTTGCTTTTTGGTCTTTTTTTACTGCTTTTGCTGCATATTTTTGAGACTCTTTTAATGCATTAGGATAAGTTTCAGCCATTTCAGGCAAATCAGCAAATTTTAAATAAATCATTGCTACATAAAGGTATGGCTCTGGTTCGTTTCTGGATTCCTCTTTATCTATTAATTTGAATGATTGTTTTAGGCAACCTTCAAAATCTTCCATTAAAAATTCATCAAATAACTTATCATATTTACCTCCGTTAACTTGGCTGAAGCCGACAAAAGAAATGGCAATAATTAGGGCAGTAGAAATAAACTTTTTCATGGTAAATAAAATTTAGGTCAAAAATATAAGAATTGAACAAACAACAGGTTCACAATTTATGTTCCAAATAATGTATTGGTAAATTTGCACAATGAAAAGTATAGATGGAAAAGTATTTTTTTCTGAATCGGCCAACTCTGGTTTGATTGAAATTAGAGCCCAAATTCCTAAATGGCAAGAAACCCTGCTTTTTATTTGGGTTTTGGCTTGGACTTTTTGTGGCTTGGTTGTAATTGTCAATTTTTTTGGAGAATATACAAGAGAAGAAAAGTTAATGATGCTAGTCTACATTCTTTTCTGGATTTATTTTGAATACAAAGCCGTTTATGCTTTCCTGTGGAAAAAATGGGGTAAAGAGTTTATTAAAATCGATGAGGAGGGAATTCGCTACAAAAGAGACATTAATAGTTTTGGCAAATCTTCAAAGTACTTTAAAGAAAATATTAAAAAGTTTTCTGCAATAGATGTGAAAGAAAAGTCATTTATTAGTTCTTATTACCAATCTTTTTGGATGGTTGGAAATGAATCTATCCAATTTGAACATTTAGGAAAAAAAGTGGGAATAGCTTTGGGATGCGATAATAAACAAAGAGATGAAGTTTTAAAGTTTTTAAAGTACCAACAAAAGAAATTACATCTTAAATAAGCACTTTTTTCATTTTTCAATCACTATATTTCGACCTAAAATAAAATCATGAGTTCTATTTTATCTGAATTACAAAATGGAGTTTTAATTTTAAAATTAAATCGACCTGATTTACTAAACAGCTTTGATAGACCAATGGCTTTGGCTCTTCAAAATGAATTGGATAAAGCCCAAAATGAAAGCCAAATAAGAGCTGTGTTATTAACAGGAATGGGTAGAGCATTTTGTGCAGGTCAAGATTTGCAAGAGGCTATTTCATCTGATGGACCTGAGTTGCATAGAATAGTTAAAGAGCATTATAACCCAATAATTGAAAAAATAAGAAACTTAAAAAAGCCTGTAGTTTGCGCTGTTAATGGCGTAGCAGCAGGAGCAGGAGCTAATATTGCTTTGGCTTGCGATGTTGTATTTGCAGCTAAATCTTCTTCTTTTATTCAAGCTTTTAGCAAAATTGGACTTATACCCGATAGTGGAGGAACTTTTACTTTACCAAGATTAATTGGTTTTCAAAAAGCTTCAGCTTTAATGATGTTGGGCGATAAAGTTTCAGCTACAGATGCAGAAAAAATGGGAATGATATATAAGGTTGAAGAAAATGAAATCCTTATGGAGACCGCAATTGAAACTGCAGAAAAATTAGCTAAAATGCCTACCAAAGGTTTATGGCTTACCAAATTAGCCTTAAACTTATCTAACAACAACGATTTAACGGCACAACTTGAACTTGAAGAAAAGCTTCAAACAGAAGCAGGGCAAACTTTTGATTACAAAGAGGGGGTAAATGCCTTTTTAGAAAAAAGAAAACCAAATTTTAAAGGCGAATAAAATGAGCGATAAAATAGGAGTAGCAGTAATTGGTTCAGGTACAATGGGGGCAGGAATTGCTCAAGTTGCTGCAACAGCTGGACACAAAGTAGTTTTAATAGATTCTAACGATTCTGCCTTAGATAATGCCAAAAGAGGACACGAAAAGATTTTCAACAGGTTAGTAGAAAAAGGTAAATACACCCAAAAGCAAGCCCATGAAATATTATCAAGAATTAATTACCATTTGGGTTTAAATGAAGTTTGTGATTGCCAGTTGGTAATTGAGGCCATTGTTGAAAATATTGAAGTAAAACAAAAGCTTTTTTCCGAAATTGAGTTAATACTTTCTAAAAATGCTGTAATTGCTTCAAACACTTCTTCACTTTCAATAGCTTCTATAGCATCATCTTGCGATTATTCAAGTAGAGTAGTAGGATTACATTTTTTTAACCCTGCTCCACTATTGCCTCTTGTAGAAGTTGTTCCTTCTTTATTAACTGACTCAGCAGTTGTAGAGGAAATGGTTTCGCTAATGAAATCTTGGGTTAAGATTCCAGTTTTGGCAAAAGACACTCCAGGTTTTATAGTTAATAGAGTTGCAAGACCGTTTTATGGTGAATCTTTAAGAATATATGAAGAAGGAGTTGCCGATTTCGCCACAATAGATTGGGCTTTAAAAACATTTGGCGGTTTTAGAATGGGGCCATTTGAATTGATGGATTTGATTGGAAATGATATTAACTATACAGTTACAGAAACTGTATTTAAAGAGTTTTATAACGATGCTCGGTATAAACCATCTTTTACCCAAAAAAGAATGGTTGAAGCAAAATTATTTGGAAGAAAATCTGAAAAAGGGTATTTCTCTTATGCTTTTGATGCAGAAAATCCGAGTCCAAATAAAGATGAAGCTTTAGGGATGAAGATTTTTGAAAGGGTTTGGGCGATGTTAGCTAATGAAGCTGCAGATGCTTTGTTTTGGAACATTGCAACCAAAGAAGACATTGATTTAGCCATGACAAAAGGGGTAAATTATCCTAAAGGATTGTTGGCATGGGTTGACGAATTGGGGGCTGCAAAAGCTGCAGAAATAATTGAAAGCTTAAGAGAAAAATACTCAGAAGACCGCTATAGAGTTTCACCTATTTTAAAAGAAAAGGCAATTAAAGGAGAAAAGTTTTTTTAAATTTCTCCGTAAAAGTCCTTCATCATTTTATTGGTTTCTTCTAAAGATTTAAAAACATCAAAAGTTTTTCCTTGGGTTCTTTGAGCTCCCATAGCGTTGCCATATTTTGCAGCAGCAATATAATCGTGTTTATTTTGAAATAAACCAAAAGCCACACCTCCTGCAAAAGAATCTCCGCAACCAGTTGTATCAATTACAAAATCAACCGGAATAGTAGGCACCAATTGCTCTTTAAGCTTGCCCCCTTCCATGGTATAAACCATTACACCTCTTTCGTCAAGAGTAACATACAAAGCTCTCAAGCCATGACTTAAACAATGCTCAGCAAATTTTGGTAGCTTTTCTAAGGCTATTTCATGGTTGTTTTCAATTTCAGACAACTCATATTCGTTTTCGAACCAACAGCAGTTGGCTTCTTCTAAATTCATTTTTAAAACGTCAATATATGGCAACCAAATATCTCTATCAACCCAGAATTTAGTAAACCTATCGCCTTTGGTGGTGAGAGCATTTGTAGGTCCATGGGCATCAAAAACTACCGAAGCATTTGTGTATTGTTTTATAAATTTTAAAGTTTCTAAAGGCACTTCAAAGTCAGTAACCGGCACACAAACAAAAACTTCTACATCTAGTAAATCTTTTAAATCTATAGGTAAAATAGGATTCATAAAAGCGGTTTGCTTTTCTAACCTTTTATTTTGATCTACAAAGTTTAGGTGAATTACATCACCTTGGTCGGCATCGGAGTTAATATGGGTAACATCAACATTATCGTAAACAGAGAATAATTTGTTTACAGGCTCGTGATCAACTTTTCGAACATGAGTAACAGGATAAATAATACCATTTTCGCCCATTAAATTACTGAGTGCTATGGTGGTGTGGGTTGCACAGCCATATTTTTTTATTACCTCTTTGTTGTGGGTGGTAATGGTATCTCTAGGAATTGGACCTAAAACGGCAATTTTATGTTTTTTTAATTCCATGTTTTACTTCAGTTGATTAATATCTATTTGTAATACTTTTTTTGATATTTTATTTAATTCTTCCTTACCTCCTTCAAAATGAAATGTTTGGTGAAGGTGGAAAATACTTTCATCTTTATTTAACTCTTTAGTATTTGAAGATGATTCTAATTCGTAATAGGGGCCTAATATAGAGCCATCATCGTTGGGACCATCATTGTAAACATTAATTGCGTCACCAATATAAGGATTTAGTTGATTTCGCCAAAGCGAGTTTAGGTAAACTCCATCAGCTTTAAGCGAGTACTTCACTATAGTTAAAATGTTGTTTTTTGCATCGAAACTTCCAAATACATTTTTGGCATGGTTTGGTAAAACTCCAATTTTATATTTATCTAAACCATCAACAGTTAAGGCGACGTAATTTTTACCAAATTTTATTTTTTCTTCTTTAATTTCTCCAAAATATCTTGTGTTAATTTCATGGGGAGATTTGGTTGGAATTAAAGCAGTTGTTTGGCTAGAAGATTTATACATACCCAATATCCAAATAGAAAGTAAACCACTACTAAATTTCCATGGATTGCCTAAGTTGGTAAGTTGGTTTTCAGACTGAAAGCCAACAAAATCAACAGTTTCTGAGATTTTTATTCCTAAACCTTCTTCAATTAAGTTTTGAGGTAAAATAGAAATTGTTCTATCTATTTGGGCTTTAAACTGAAAATTTTGGTAGTTTTTTAAGAAAATTTTTTTACGAAAAACAGCTTTACCCTGTTCAGTATTTAAAACCTCAAAAGGCTCAGAATCAATACAAGAGGGAGTTTGCCAATTTTTAAAAATAAATTCTTGATTTGGTTTAAAATAAATAGAATACTGCCCAGCTTCTGGAGCAAGCCAAAACCTGTCTTCTCCGCCAAATGCTTGAATGTGAGGCTGCCATTCTTTACTCTTGATAAGCTTATAATTTATCCAACCATAACTTTTGCCATGCAGTGAATTTGATGAACTTGTTAAAACTCTGGCTTGGTGCTCTGCAGAAATAATTATTGAAGCTTTGGTTTTATGGTCTGTTAATTCAATTATTTCAGAATTTTCTTTTAAAAATTTTAAATCTTCAGCAAAATTATTTTCTACCATTATTTAGGAGGAATACTTTAAGGCGAATGTAATAATTACTTTTAGTAAAAAATACTATAAGGGTATTTGCGTAGCAATTTTTTTACTCCGCCCAAGCCCCAATTGCCTTAGTTAAGTATACTCTTACAGGTTTTGATGCTAAGTAATAATCAAAAATTAATTGGTCTAAATTTTCAGAAGTAATCTCCTTTGAATCTAACTCAACCCCATAATAAAATTGCTTATTTAATAGCAGAGGTTGTGTCGCTGCTAAATCTTTTAGGTCCTTATGGATGATTTTATTTTTTTCACCTTTCAACTCTCCCCAATATTTAGAAAATTTTTTATCAGAAATTACCTCATTAAAGCCTTCTAAATCATTTGCTATTTGATATCTAATATCTTCTAATTGTTCTTTTGTTGGATTGTAAACACCACCATATATACCAATGCCTTTGTGACTTAAATGAAAGTATAAACCAGGTATTCCCATTTCTTTTCGGCCATTTCTAGAAATAGCTGCCGACATGTGGGTTTTGTATGGGGTTTTGTCTTTCGAAAACCTAATATCTCTGTTAATTCTAAACAAACAATTTTTGGCTTCTACGTTTATGGTTTTGTCATCGGTTTGGGTTAAAAAAATCATTCTTTCCACAAATTTTTTAAAAGGAACTTTTACAAATTCCTCGTACCTTTTTCGGTTGGTGTCAAACCATTCTTTGTGATTGTTTTTTTCTAATTCTTTAAAAAAGTTGAGATATTCTTTGGTAAAATATTGCATAATTATCTTCTTTTTTTCTTTTTATCATTTTCACAACTAGGGCACCACCAATTATCTCTTTCTTCAACCATTGGTTTGCACGATTTGTTTGAAGCAATGCTGTATTTAAAACCCAAATAAACATCGGAACCCCAAACATTCATGTTTAAAACGAAAGGAATAAAATTGTTTGACCCAATAAAAAAACCACCGCCTTTTAGCATAAAACCTAAGGATGGAGGATTGTATCCATAAAGAGTTATGGGAAAAGCAGCTTCAAATTTATTAAATTCGAACCTTGGAGTTAAGGCAAAAAATCCTAATCGAGAAACACCTAAATTACTTCTTCTTCTGATGTTTAATAGCCCAGTGGTATTTAGGAAAAAGAAATTCCTGAATCGCTTATCAATTTCTAAAACAATCGACGTTGGCAATGCTGCCCTAAACTCATTTACCGAGGTTAACTCGTCTCCAAACCTTGAAGTTATCTCATCTTCAAAACCCTCAAGACTTGATAATTCGGTTGTTCTGTAATCTCTCCAAATGGTTGAGGCGTCATCAAAAGTTCGGTTAACAGCATTATTCTTAAATTTTATTCCCCCAATATCTAAAAAGCTTACCCCAATTTTATAATCATATCTTCTTTGTTCGCAACTGCTAAACTTGTTAAAAGGAATATACCTATTTACAGGTTTTATGGTTCTTTTATAGGTAAACCCTATATCCATTCCCCAACCTTTACCCGGTAGTTCGCCTGCTGTATTTGGCATAGCATATCCAAAATTTCCGTTTAGCAAATAAATATTGATAGAATCATCAGAAACTTTATAATCTGAATCAGAAAAGTACATTCCAGCATTATGAATGCCAAATAATCTCTTTACGTTAACACCAGCTGTTACTTGATGGTTATTAAATTGGTAAGCGATTCTGCTTGCATTTGCCCCAACCTCTAACCAACTCATTGATTTTATCATAAAATCACCAGCTTGGTATTGATTATCATGCTGCTCTTGATACCCAAATCCCCACCAAAAAAAGCGCATTAAATGAGAAGGCATATTATAACCATTTACCATAGCTCTTGCCCGAACAAAAGTTCCAAATCCATACTCATTTATGGCCTTTGAAAAGGAGGGAAGCATTACATCTAATTCTAAATGAAAACCATATTTCTTTTCTTCTATAAAATCTTCAATAGGTTGAACATTTGCTATTTCACTGAGCTTAAAATTGTCTTTTGGGATTAAAGCGTAATTATTTTTTGCAAAAAAATTAAACCCTAAAAGAGTCATGTCAAAGTTCATCTTTGGGTCTGCAGACTTTGACGGGTTTAAAATAACAGCATTCGTTGTGGAGTAGTTAGAATTAGCCAATCCTATCTGCTGAGCAATATTTACCAAAGGCAATAAAAATAAAATAGCGCCTAAGATTGACTTTTTTACCACAAAAAAATTTTTGCAAACATAATTGGAAGCTTTTAGATTGATGCAATCTTTTAATTTGGCGTTTTGGTTATAACCTATATTTAATTTGTATTATCGCTACTTTTGGGCTTTAAATTCATCAAATTGCTGAAGGGAAAACAAGTTGTAGATAAAATGTTAAGTCAAGATGAGTTTAGTAAAAATCTTGGTATTTCGGCCAAAGAAATAACCGAAAATTCTTGTAAAATTTCGTTAACAGTTTCTAAAAGCATGGTAAATGGATTTGGAATTGCCCATGGCGGAATTACCTATTCTTTGGCAGATAGTGCTTTGGCTTTCGCTTCTAATTCTAATGGAATAAAAAGTGTCTCTATAGAAACACAAATTTCTCATCTAAGTAAAGTTTTGGTTGGCGATGTTTTAATGGCAGAGGCCAAACTAATTAAAGAAACAAAAACATTAGGATGGTACGAAGTAGCTATTTTAAATCAAGAAAATAAATTAGTGGCCCACTTTAAGGGTACAGTGTGTAAAACAAAAAATACTTGGGAATAATATGGCAAACGATGCTTTTATTGTAGATGGAGTAAGATCTCCAATTGGAAATTTTACAGGAACTTTATCTCCTGTAAGAACAGACGATTTAGCTGCTCATGTAATGCGAGAATTGTTAAAGCGGAATCCAAATTTTAATCCAGAATTAATAGAAGATGTTCTTTTTGGTTGCGCAAACCAAGCAGGAGAAGATAACAGAAATGTAGCCCGAATGGCCTCGCTTTTGGCAGGCATTCCTTTTTCTGTACCAGGCGAAACCGTAAACAGATTATGTGCCTCTGGCATGGCATCTACCATAAATGCATTTAGAGCTATAAAAAATGGAGATGGCGACTTTTACTTAACAGGTGGAGTTGAACATATGACTCGCGGACCTTGGGTTATTTCTAAAACATCCTCAACTTTTGGAAGGGATGCTCAAATGTTTGACTCAAGTTTTGGTTGGCGTTTTATCAACCCTCAAATGCACGAGTTATATGGTACTGACGGCATGGGGAATACAGCCGAAAATCTTGTAGAGTTGCATAATATTTCAAGAGAAGATCAAGATAAGTTTGCTCTTTGGTCTCAGCAAAAAGCTACCAAAGCTCAACAAAGTGGCAGGCTAGCAAAAGAAATTGCTCCTGTTTTTATTCCTCAACGAAAAAAAGATCCGGTTGAGTTTGCTCATGATGAATTTGTAAAACCAACTTCTTCCTTGGAGGTTTTAGGAAAACTAAGACCAGCCTTTAAAAAAGACGGATCGGTTACTGCGGGAAATTCTTCAGGTTTAAATGATGGGGCAGTTGCCTTATTATTAGCATCAGAAAAGGGTATAAAAAATCAAAACTTAAAACCTTTGGCAAGAATTGTTTCGGGGGCTGTAGTAGGTGTAGAGCCTCGCATTATGGGAATTGGCCCAGTAAAAGCAACTCAAAAAGCCTTACAAAGAGCAGGGCTTACCTTAAATAATATTGATATTATAGAGCTTAATGAAGCCTTTGCAGCTCAGGCACTTGCTTGCACCAGAAGCTTAGGCTTAGCGGATAATGACGAAAGAATTAATCCTAATGGAGGTGCAATTGCTTTAGGTCATCCGCTGGGAATGACAGGAGGAAGACTTTTACAAACTGCTGCTATTGAATTGCATGAGCAAAACAAAAAATACGCTTTGTGTACCATGTGCATTGGAGTAGGGCAAGGTTATGCTGCTATTATCGAAAGAGTTTAGTATGATTTATCAATTTAAAAAGCACATTCCAGTAATTCATAAATCATCTTTTGTACATAAAACAGCAAGTGTTATTGGAAATGTTGAAATTGGCAAAAATGTTTACATAGGTCCAGGTGCTGCCATTAGAGGTGACTGGGGCAAAATAATTATTGAAGATGGATGTAATGTTCAAGAAAATTGCACAATTCACATGTTTCCAGGAACAACAGTAATTCTCGAAAACTCAGCCCATATTGGCCATGGTGCAATTATTCATGGCGCACACATAAAAAGAAACTCACTAATAGGCATGAATGCAGTAATTATGGATAATGTTGTTATTGGAGAGGAATGTATTGTAGGTGCCTTATCGTTTGTTAAAGAAGGAAGTGTTATTCCTAATCGGAAAATAGTAGTTGGTAACCCCGCTAAAATAATTAAGGATGTTACCGATGAAATAATTAATTGGAAATCAGAGGGTACAGAACTTTATCAAAAATTACCTTCAGAATGTTTTGAATCTTTAAAGGAGGTAGAACCATTAAGAAGTAAACCAAAATTTGAAATTCCGCAACCAAAAAATTATTTTACGCTTTCCAAATCTAAAACTAACAAAAAGTAGTTTATTTGGCTGACTGAAATCATTTTTATAAAAATCTATATTTTACAACTTTACCCAAAATCATAAATCATGAAAAAAATTATTGTTCCTGTTGATTTTTCTAAACATTCATATTATGCTTTAGAAGTAGCAGCCAACTTGGCCAAAAAATAAGATGCCTCTTTGTTTATTTGCCATATTTTAAATTTACCTCATATGTCATTGTCAGATGGAGATACTCCGGCGAGTATATTTATGTTGAAGATGACAAAAGAAAAAATGAGGAAAACAATGGCCAAACCTTACCTAGAAGGCTTAAAAGTTCAAGAAGAGGTTGTTTACGATGAAACAATTGATTTTGTATCTGAAAAGGCTAATGAAATAGATGCAGATTTAATTATCATGGGTACCCATGGTTCTAGAGGAGATAGAGAAAATTTTGTTGGATCAAATACCGAAAAAGTAGTAAGAACAACAGATGTGCCAGTTTTGGCTATAAAACAGAAATATCCTGAATTTGAACCGAAACATATTGCCTTTGCCTCTAATTTTTATGGTGAAGTTGATTCTGTTTTCGAAAAGGTTAAAAACTTCGCCAAAGTTTTTAATTCCAAAATTCATTTGTTAAAAGTTGTAACTCCAAACTTATTTGAAACTACGCCATATAGCCAAAAATTAATGGATGACTTTGCAAAAAGATTTGAGTTAGATGATTATGAAACTCATATTTTTAATGAAAAACATGTAGAAGATGGCATTATTGATTTCTCTAGGATAAATAACATGGATTTAATTGCCATGAGTACACATGGAAGAACAGGTTTGGCAAGAATTTTAAATGGAAGTATTGCCGAAGAGATTACTAACCATGCTCCGCTTCCAGTGCTAAGCATAAAAGTAAAAGAATCTAAAGATTCTGGAAATATTTTATTTCCAGACATCAGATAGCTGAAAAAATTCACTTTATTTTTTCTTGATTTCTGATAAAAGTCATGTTTTTAAAATTGGTTTAGGGTTTTCTTTGAATTTCGAAATCCTTAAACCAATTTAGCATGACAAAAAATAAGTGGATAGCCTTGGGAATTATTGGAGTTTCCTTTTTTATATTCTTTTGGCCTGCATTTTTAAGTTTTAATACCACATCTCCTTTAATAAACCTATTTAGCTTTGTTGTAATTGTTGCGGCAACTCTTGCTGCTATTATTGTTGGAAATAACGAAGCATCAATCAACCATCATTAATAAATGAACAAGAAAATTGTAATTCCAATTGATTTTTCAGATACTTCTAGAAATGCATTGCATTATGCTTTGTCTTTTTTAGGAAAAGATAAATCTGATATTTATTTGCTAAATGCATTTGAGCCTCCTCACATGGGTTCAGGGATGTTAATTTCAATCAATGATATTTTAGAAAAAGAATCTAAATCTGCTTTAAATCAAGAAATTAATAAATTAAAAGAAGCCAATAAAATAAATGGTTACCATTTTGAAACCATTTCAGAGAATGGCAATTTAGTGGGTAGCTTAAAAAAATGGAGTAAAAAAATAAAATTTGATTACGTAATGCTTGGCACTAATGGCGCTACAGGTATTAAAGGTGCTCTTTTTGGTAGCAATGCTTCTGAGGTAATTGATTGTGCAGAAATTCCTGTAATGACAATTCCGGCTGAAGCAAAGTTTAACGGGCTTAATAAAATTTTATTTGCATATGATGGGTTATCTTTTTCTACCCAAAAGCCAGTTGAAGAACTAAAATTTTTAAAAGAAGAATTTGGCGCTGAAATCCATGTTCTTCACATAGATACTCCTGCAAATCACGAGCATAAAAATGCAATTCAGAAAAATTTAACAGATTTAAAAAATAAATTAAAGTTAGAGGATTCTCATTTTCATAAAGAATATTATGAATCTGCCATTGAAGGTATTCATGATTTTACCTTGAAAAGCCCTAATTATGATTTGGTTTGTATGGTACCTCGAAAAAAGACCTTTATTTTTAAATTTAGTAAAACCAAGGCAATTTCAATTGGAACTAAAATACCACTTTGGACTTTAAGAGATTAATTATCTTCTCCAAAAGTGTGGACTAAATAGAATAATTACAGTAAAAACTTCAAGTCTACCTGCTATCATCAAAAAGCTTAATATCCATTTGGCGATTGGAGAGAGGTGGTAGAAGTTTTCACTAGGCCCAATACTAGCTAAACCAGGCCCAACATTCCCCAAGCAAGTAGCTGCAGCACTCATGGCAGTTAAAATATCAATTTCTAATAAGGTTAGCATCATTGTACTTATCACAAAAATGAAAATGTACAAAAAGATAAATGCAAGTAAATTGTAAATAATATCCTGTCCAACCGGATGATTATTCATGTAAACAGGTATTACTGCCTTAGGATGTAACCTCCTTTTTAGTTCTGAAAATCCATTTTTTATCAAAAGAACTATTCTTACAATTTTTATACTACCTGAAGTTGACCCTGCCGAACCTCCCGAAAACATTAACAAGAAGAAAACCATTGAAGCAAAAACACCCCAGTGGGTGTAATCAGCTGTAGCATAACCGGTTGTTGTTACAATTGAAACTACCTGAAATACAACATCTGTAAAGTCTTTTCCTATTCCGGCATCTGTATGTATATAAACAACAGGAAGTAACATTGCAACCAAAACAACAATCCAAGTGGCGTACCATTTAAATTCACTGTTTTCGGTGAACTTTTTAAAGTTTCCTTTTCCACCATAGTATAGCATCGAAAAGTTTGTGCCAGCCAAAAACATAAAAATTATGATAATCCAATGTACCCAAGGAGATTGAAAGGCAGCCACACTTGCATTTTTTGTTGAAAATCCACCGGTGGAGCAAGAGGTTAATGCATGATTAAAAGCATCGTAAAATGATAATCCGGCAATTTTTAATAGAATTATTTCAGAGACGGTTAAGGCTATATAAATAACCCATAATCTTTTTGCTGTTTCTTTTATTCTAGGGTGTATTTTATCTTTGGTTGGACCCGGCGCTTCTGCAGCAAAAAGTTCCATTCCACCAATTCCTAATAGTGGTAAAATAGCTATTGTTAAAACAATAATTCCTAAACCCCCTATCCATTGGGTCATGCTTCGCCAAAACAAAATACCTTTTGGAACAGCCTCAATATCTGTTAATATTGTTGCCCCTGTTGTAGAAAATCCTGAAATACTTTCGAAAAACGCATTGCTAAAATTTGGAATAGCTCCACTAACAAGGTAGGGCACTGCTCCAAATAGTGCCATAAAAACCCAACTTAAGGTAACAATTAAATAGCCTTCTCTTTTTCCAATTTCGGCATGTCTTTGCCCTGAATTAGAAAAAAACATTAACCCACCAACAATTCCTGTAAAAACAGCAGATATTAAGATAGCACCAAGATCATGCGAATTGTAATATATACTCCATGGCACAGCCAAGAGCATGAGCACAGATTGAATAACCAACAGGTTTCCAATTACATAAAGTATTACCCTGATATTAATATTGCCTTTTGATCTCAAGAAAATAAATTTTCGGTCTTACCTATGGCTTGAGACAATATCATTGTAATTACCTTATCTCCGGGTCTTAGTATTTCTTCTTCTTCAGGAAATAAAATTTCATTATTTCTGATTATTGAAATAATTTTTACTTGATTGTTGAATTTTATTTTTTTGATTTGTTTGCCAGAAACTCTTGTGTTTTCGTTAATTTCAAACTCAATAATTTCGGCATTTACACCGTGCAGGTGAGCAATGGCATCTACCTTTCCTTTTCTAACATGTTTAAAAATGCTGCTAGCCGCAATCATTTTTTTGTTAATCAAGGTATCTATTCCAATATCTTGCGAAAGGTGTATGTAATCGATATTTTCAACTCTGGCTATTGTTTTCATAACATCATGAGACTTTGCTACCAAAGTTGTCATAATGTTTATTTCTGAGTCACCTGTAACAGCAATAAAGGCATCCATATTTGCCAAGCCTTCTTCTTCTAGACTTGCAACATCTCTACCATCAATATTTAAAATTAAACAGCCTTTTAATTGTTCTGCTAGCTTTAAACATTTTTTTGGGTCTTTTTCTACCAAAGTAATTTGGTATTTATCTTGGAGTTTTTTGGCGGTTTGTATTCCAATGCGACTTCCACCAAGAATCATTATTTTTCGAACTTCATATTCAACTTTTCCACAAGTTTTTAATGCATTCTGAATTGAATTTGTATGTCCAATAAAGTACACAATATCCTTTTGTCTTAATGGAATATCAAAAGATGTTAGCGAAGTTTTGTTTCTTCTGTGAATGGCTATTGGTCTAAATACTTCACCACAATCTGTTAAAATACCATCTTCAATAGTTTTACCTATGATCTTTGAATGCTCATCTATCTGAATTCCAAAAACACTCAGTTTTCCTCCCTCAAATTCAACATCATCGGTTAAAGCAGGTTTTTCAATTAGCCTAACAATTTCACTTGCAACCTGATCTAGCGGAGATATAATGGTATCGATACCTAAACTGTAAAAAATTTCCAGGTAATTTTTATTGGTAAGTTCTGCATCGTTAAACCTTGTTATGGTTTTTTTTGCGCCTAACTTTTTTCCTAAAACCGAAACCAAAAAGTTTACTTCTTCAGATGATGTTGCAGCAATCAATAAATCGCATCCATCAACTTTTGCATCGGTTAAAACTTGAATAGATTTAGCATCTCCTTCAATGGTAAAAACATCTATGTGCGATTGAATGTAGTTTAACCTATCTGTATTTACATCAATTACGTAAATATCTTTTGCTTCGCTAGATAGTAATTTGGCAAGATGATAGCCAACTTCGCCGGCTCCGGCTATAATTATTCTCATGTAGATTGTGGTTTTACAAAACCTGCGGGCGAAGTAACATATTTTTAGATTAACAACAAAGAAGTAAAAAATAATAATGCAACATTTGTGACACAATTATTAAACCTTAAATTCAATATTTGCCGAAAATAATTAACATGGATAAAACATATTATGACCCAGCAGATTTAAGAAAATTTGGAAAAATTACCGATTGGCAAGAAGAAGTTGGAAATAAATTTTTTGATTGGTATGGTGAAGTTTTTAAAGATGGACACCTTACTGCAAAGGAAAAATCACTGATTGCCTTAGCTGTTTCTCATGCTGTTCAATGTCCTTATTGTATTGATGCTTATACCGAAGAATCTATTAAAAAAGGATATCCTGAAGGTGCCATGATGGAAGCTGTTCATGTGGCCGCTGCCATTAGAGGTGGAGCAAGTTTGGTGCATGGTGTTCAAATGATGAATAAGGCTAAAAAATTAAATGTATAATGACAAAATCATTATCATCTTTAAATTCTCCTTTGTCAAGTACCAAAAGACAACTTAAAATTTTAAATAGTGGCCCTTTTGCAGATGGCGATTTAGAAACCTTTCAGCAAAAGCTTGAAAAATCAAATCAATTTCCTTTATCTCCAACCGATTTAGAAATATTTCAAATTAATGTAGGTTACATGTGTAATCAAACATGCAGCCATTGCCATGTAGATGCAGGTCCTGATAGAAAGGAAATAATGTCTAAAGAAAACTTACAATTATGTTTAGATATTATCAAGAAACACAACCTAAAAACAGTTGACTTAACAGGTGGTGCACCAGAGATGAATCCTCACTTTTTTTGGTTTGTGGAAGAGTTGGGGAAATTGAATATCGAAATTATTGTAAGGTCGAATTTAACCATCATTGAAGCCAATAAAAAGTACCATATTTTACCTGAATTTTTCAAACAAAACAAAGTAAGGGTTATTTCTTCATTGCCTTTTTACACAAGCTCTAGAACAGATAAACAAAGAGGTAAAGGTGTTTTCGATAAATCTATTTCAGCCTTGCAAAAGCTGAATGCAGTGGGGTATGGTTTGCCTAGTTCAGAACTAACTTTAGATTTAGTTTATAATCCAGTAGGGCCTTTTTTACCAGATGACCAAGCTGCTTTAGAAGCTGAATACAAAAAAGAATTGAAGCAAAATTTTGATATTGACTTTAATAGCCTTTTTACCATAACCAATTTGCCTATTAGCCGATTTTTAGATTATTTAATTGCCTCTGAAAATTACGAAGATTACATGTATAAGTTGGTTGATGCTTTTAATCCGAGTGCGGTAAATGGTGTAATGTGTAAAAACACTTTATCTGTTGATTGGCAAGGCAATATTTACGACTGTGATTTTAACCAAATGCTTCAGCTGGGAGTAGAAAGTAAAACTTCAAATCACATAAGTAATTTTTACATTACCGAACTTTTATCAAGAAATATTGTAGTTAACCAGCATTGTTTTGGTTGCACTGCAGGAGCAGGTTCAAGTTGTCAAGGCACTACGATTTAATATGCTTGAAGAATCGCTAATAATTTTTGTGAAGAACCCAGTTTTGGGAAAAGTGAAAAGTCGCTTAGCTGCAGATTTAGGCGACGAAAAAGCCTTGAAAGTGTATGAATATTTATTAAGTTACACCAAGGAGGTATGCTTAGAATGCCCTGTTGATAGAGTTATTTATTACAGTGATGAAGTTTGGTTTGATGATAATTTCGAGTTAAAATATTTTGAAAAAGAGCTTCAACTTGGAAATCATCTGGGCGAAAGAATGGAAGATGCCATTAAAAAGTCTTTAAAATTAGGTTATTCTAAAGTTGTTTTAATTGGAAGTGATTGTGGCGAAATTTCGTCAGATAATATTGATGAAGCCTTTGAAGAGTTAAATCAAAATGAAGTTGTTATAGGTCCTGCCTTCGATGGTGGATATTACCTTGTGGGAGTGAAAAATAATTGTCCGAATATTTTTCAAAATAAAATTTGGGGACAAAACAATGTTTTAGTCGATACTTTACTCGATATAAAAAAACTGAATTTAAAGTACCATCTTTTACCAACTTTAAACGATGTTGATACAATTAGCGATTTAAATTTACTTACTGAAAAGTTAGGCAAAGAAATTTTATAGAATATGAATGAAATTAATCAAACAGTTGAGTTTTTAAAAAATAATGGATTTGAGAATGCTCAATTCGGAATTGTATTGGGTACAGGCTTAGGCAAATTGGTGGATGAAATAGAAATTGTTACAGAACTTGATTATGCTGAAATTCCTAATTTTCCCTTGGCTACAGTTGAGTCTCATCAAGGCAAATTAATATTTGGCACTTTACAAGGCAAAACTGTAATTGCTATGCAGGGTAGGTTTCATTATTATGAAGGATATTCTGCACAAGAAATTACTTTCCCTATTAGGGTAATGAAATATTTGGGTGTTGAAACTCTTATTGTATCCAATGCTGCAGGAGCAATAAATTTAAACTTCAAAAAAGGGGAGGTAATGCTCATTACAGACCATATTAACTTATTACCCGAAAATCCTTTACGCGGAAAAAACAATGAAGCATGGGGCCCAAGGTTTCCGGATATGAGTAAGCCTTATCATCCAAAACTTATTGAATTAGCGAGGAATTATGCTAACTCAAACCAAATTAATCTTCACGAAGGAGTTTACGTTTCTGTTCAAGGGCCAAACTTGGAAACTCCTGCGGAGTACAGGTATTTAAAGGTTATTGGGGCCGATGCGGTTGGAATGTCCACTGTGCCTGAAGTTATTGCGGCAAATCACATGAATATGAAAGTTTGTGCTTTTTCGGTTTTAACCGATGAGTGTGACCCTGACAATTTACAAGAAATAAATATTGCAGATATTTTAGAAAATGCAGCTCATGCAGAACCAATATTAATTGAATTGACAAAAGCAATTTTAAATAATTAAATATTAATGCAACATTGTTGCATTAGATTATTTTTGCGCCGTGAGAATTTTTCTTTTTGCGGTATTTTTCTTTTTTACTTTTATTTTAAAATCTCAAAAAATTGAAGGTGTAGTTTTAGGAGATAGCTCACCTATTGCCAATGCTTCAGTTTTTTTACACGAATTTTCAAAAGTTGTAATTACCAGCCAAAATGGCGAATTCATTTTTGAAAATATTCCCAATGGAACATATCATTTGCATATAAACTTTTTAGGCTATGAGCCTGAAGTAGTTTTGGTTCAATCTCCTCAAAAAAATCCTATAACAATTGAGTTACACCAATCTTCAATAGAAATAAGAGAAATTGAAATTGAAGAATCATTATTAAACTCCATTAATGACAATAGGGCAAGAAATATTGAGGTTTTAAACCAAGACCAAATATCAAATTCAACAGATGTTGGTTTGGTAGAAGCTATGGCCAAATTGCCTGGAGTACAAATGATAAATATTGGCAACAATGCTGCAAAGCCAATAATTAGAGGCTTAGGCTTTAACCGAGTTTTAACCAATGTAAATGGAATAAAGCAGGAGGGGCAGCAATGGGGGGCAGACCACGGTTTGGCTATTGATGAAGGCAATATTGAGAGTATAGAAATTGTAAAAGGAGCCAACTCGCTAATATATGGTTCAGATGCTTTGGGCGGAGTTATTAACATGCATCAAAACAGCACTTTACCAGATTTTGGAACTTCTGTAAATATAGGATTAAAGCTCAATTCTGTAAATATGAGATATGCCCCCAAAGCATCAATTGGATTCAGAAAAGGTGATTTTTTTACCAAATTATCAGGCAGTTTTGCCAAAGCGGGAGACATTGCTGTGCCTGCTTCTAGTTTTAATTACAATACTTTTGTTTATCCAATTTACAATGAGCAATTAAAAAATACCGCTAGCCATAATTATGCTGGCAGTATATCTTTTGGTATGATAAAAAAGTGGGGGCAATTAAGATTAAACCACATAGTTTTCGACCAAAAAATTGGATTTTTTCCCGGCGCCCACGGAAGACCAAATTTCAATTTACTTTTTGATGATTCAAATAGGTTTGATATTGACATGCCTTACCAAACCATCAATAACAGCAACACAAGCCTTCAAACCGATTTTTACTTGCCAAAAGGGTGGTTGGAGTTAGATGTTGGTTTTCAACAAAATACGCGACAAGAATTTGAAATACCTCATGCCCACAAACTTGGCCCCGCGCCCGAAAATAACTTGGCATTAGGATTAAGCCTCAATACAATTACAGCCAATATAAGGTATCATTTTGCGCCTGGTCAAGGTAAATCAATTGTAGGCGTTTCAGGGCAGCATCAGCAAAATAATGAAGAAGGTTTTGAGTATTTCCTCCCAAGTTTCAACACAAGTAGCACAGGAATTTTTTGGTATAGAGAAAAACCAGTTACAGAAAATGTTATTGTTAATTATGGAGCTAGAGCAGATTACTTATCGCAACATATTGAACAAAAAAACATATCAGTTTACAACCAATTGAATGAGGAAATAGGAGACACCACCCTTACCCAAAAAAGAGATAACTCGTTTCAAAATATTACTGGGGCAATAGGTTTTGTTTTTAAGCCGGACCATACCAAAGTTTTTAAAATTAATTTGGGATCAGGGTTTAGATTTCCAACAGTACCTGAGCTTTCAGCCAATGGTTTTCATCATGGAACTTTTAGGTTTGAAGTTGGAAACACTAACTTAAAGCCAGAGAGGACTTTGTCTTTAGATGGAAGTGTAAATTACCACAATAAGAAGTTTGCAATTGATGTTTCGCCCTATGTAAATTACTTTTTGAATTACATTTTTTTGGAGCCAACTGGCAAATTTGCTAGTAAAGCCAATGGAGGAGGGCAAATACATCAATACAATCAGGCTAACTCGCTACATTTGGGCTTAGAGTTTTTTGCCGATTGGCATATTGTAAAAGCATTACACGCAGAGCTAAAAGGTGATGGCGTTTTTGGTTATAATTTAAACACCAACAGGAATTTACCCTTTATGCCTCCCATAAATTTAAGGTTAAACCTGAGCTATCAAATTTCAAAACCCGAAGCCAAAAATACTGCCGAGGTTTTTGCAGGCTCAAATTATTTTGCCTCACAAAATTTGGTGGCCATTAATGAATTAGAAACTCCTCAATCTATTATTTTTAATAGTGGGGTTTCATTCAGAAATAAGTCAAAAAATCCATTTCAAATCAAGTTTGAAGTTCAAAACTTATTCAATACTGCTTATTTATATCACCTTTCTAGATTTAGGTTATTAAATCTTCCCGAAGCAGGCAGAAGCTTAAATATGTCTATTAATTATAAATTTTAAAATGATAAATATGAAAACAAGAATTCTTACAGTCGCGTTAATTTTAGGTTTAACTTCTTGTAAAAAAGTTGACGAAGAAAAACCAGTTATTTCAATTGAAACTCCTGCTAACAATCAACATTTTGAACCAGGTAAAACCATTGATTTAAAAGGAAAAATTACTGATAACGAAGCTTTAAGTCAAGTAAAAATAGACATGCATAGCGGTGATGGCCATATTCATAAAAGTACCAAATCTATTTTTGATTTAGAAGAAATTATTGATATTGAAGGAAAAGAATATGCTTTAAATTTACCAATTACTATTCCAGCTGATGCAGATACTGGATTATATCATTTAATAATTGAAGCCACAGATGCTGAAGGAAACGAAGCAGAGTTTGTAGAGTTAGATTTAGAAATACACGAACACTAAATATGGAAAAGATGGAAATTTCTTCATTACTAAACTCCCGAAAATTAAGGTCAACCAAAATTAGACAAGATGTTTTGTCTTTAATTAAAAATAGCGGTAGAGCAGTTTCTCAATCCAAAATTCAAAAGTTTTTGGGCGAATTTGACAGGGTTACACTTTACCGAACTTTGAATGTATTGGAAGATAAGGGAATTTTACACAAAGCTTACACAGAAAACAACGAAACCTACTTTGCAATATGCACTTCAAACTGTTCACCGCAAAACCATCAGCATAAGCATATTCATTTTAAGTGCGAAAAATGCATGGTTGTAAAATGTGTGAAGCCTCAAAAATCAATTGAAATTGATTTGCCCAATTTCCAAATAAACAGCCTTAATGTGGAGGTAACAGGAGTTTGTGATAATTGTTTGTTGAATTAATTTTTAACAAACCTTTTTCTTAATTCAAACAATATATCTTGTAAACCATTGGTTTTTATTTCGAAAACTGTTGCCATTAACATTCCTAATTTTCCAGGAGGAAAACCCTTGGCAGAAAACCACTCTAAGTAATATGCAGGCAAATCGGCTATTAACAATCCTTTGTGTTTTCCAAAAGGCATTTTTGTTGTAAAAAGCTCTTTTAAAATTTCAGGATTAATTCCAAATTCGTTACTCATTTGCTGAGTTTTGTTTTTTTGGGGTGCGCTTTGCCTCATGCAATGCTTTTTGAATAATCCATTCAATCTGACCATTTGTACTTCTGAACTCATCAGCACTCCACTTCTCTAAAGCTTTAAAAACTTCAGGATCTAAACGCAAAACAAAGCTCTTTTTTTTAGCCATATTTATTGGTGAAGCGTACCTGTGTTAATTACTGGACTTGCGTCTTTATCGCCGCAAAGCACAACCATCAAGTTACTTACCATGGTAGCTTTTTTATCATTATCAAACTCCATTATTTCTTTTGAGGCAAGCATTTCCAAAGCTAATTCTACCATGCCAACGGCTCCTTCTACAATTTTTTTACGTGCAGCAACAATAGCAACAGCTTGTTGCCTTCTTAACATGGCATTGGCAATTTCAGGAGCGTAAGCCAAATAACCAATTCGAGCTTCCAATACTTTAATACCTGCAATATTTAATCTTTCTAACAATTCACGCTCTAAAGCAGTGTTAATTTCTTGAACTCCTGATCTTAAGGTTAGTTCATCTTCGTTGTCATCATCAAAATTATCGTATGAATATAAACCAGCTAATTTTCTTACAGCTGCATCAGTTTGTACCCTAACAAAGTTTTCATAATTATCTACTTCAAAAGCAGCTCTATAGGTGTTTTCTACCTTCCAAACTAAAATAACGCTAATTAAAATTGGGTTTCCTATTTTGTCGTTAACCTTAACTCTTTCGCTATCAAAATTCCTTGCGCGTAACGAAATTTTTGTTTTGGTGTAAAGAGGATTTGTGTAAAAAAAACCATTTGACTTTACGGTACCAACATATTTACCAAACAAAACCAAAACTTTCGATCCATTTGGATTTACAATAAAAAAGCCATTCATTAAGAATACAATTATTAAAACGGGTATTACCATTACAATAGCTTTAAATGCAAGTAAAGTAATTACACATGCTACAATTAATAATAGGTAAAGGGCTACATAAATATACCCTGAGCTTGGTTGGATGATTTTTTCGTGGTTCATATTTTATGATATTAAAATGATATCACAATAATACTGATTTAAACAATATAATTTCAAATAATTTGGATAAACGGAAAAAAAATATGGAATGGAGAAGGAGACGGGAGAAAAGTAAATAGATAATAAAGGAGTTTTTTTCTAAATTCATGAAAAGCTGACTTGGGGAAATGATAATTGGAAAAAAAAAAAGATATGGGGC
>Ga0206131_10000048_pt1 | contig 159154 bp, 143 predicted proteins | sample Helgoland_Spring_FD_148636 | JGI IMG/M metagenome (GOLD analysis project Ga0206131, IMG submission 148636) | Pelagic subsurface seawater microbial communities from Kabeltonne, Helgoland, North Sea - Helgoland_Spring_Bloom_20160517_1 | ecosystem: Environmental > Aquatic > Marine > Epipelagic ...
GTAGCATTAGCATCTATACTTAACTGTAATGCTGTATTACCTGAAGCAATGTCTGTACTGTTTTGAGCAATTGCAGCTTCTGCAGCAGTTAATCTAGCATCTAAGTTTTGGTTTTCTAGAATAAGAATACGCGACTCTTGGTTAGCATCACTATTTTGAAGAGTTGTAATATTACTGGTATTATTAACCACAGTTTGTGCTAACTGTATAACATCTGTATTTCCTACTCTGTCTTCAAAACGTAAAGATGTCATAGACACGGGAGTTGTACGTATCTGAGATACGCCAACAACAGCATAGTTTGTACCACCTGCATCGTCAACAGCGATTTGTAAATAATAATCTGTAATACCCCAGTTAAGACCTGAAAGTGTTCCTGACACGTTAGCACCTTCTCCGATAGCTAAGCTAAAAACACCATTCATATTTGTTGATGTCGAAAAAGTTTCGCTAAAAACTGTTGTTCCTGTTGCTGTTTCGCTAAGAATGTTAACCTGAACTCCTAAATTGGTATTCACTAATAAATCTCCACCAATGTCTCTAGCTGTGGCTTGGTAGCTAAAACTTTGAGCATATGCAACGCTTACCGAAAAGATAAGCCCTATGATTAGTAATAATTTTTTCATTTTGTGTAATTTTGGATTAGTTAAGTATGATTTTTATTGATTTTTTATCGTCACTGCTAGACTTGATATTTAAGAAATAAACGCCATCGTTTAGTCCTCCAAGTTCTATTTTATTTTCGCTTCTAGACGCTAAAGTACCATTTGGTACAACTATACGACCTGTTATGCTTACAACCTCGTAGTCAAAATCTCTAGCGGAAGGATTTTGTACAAATAATGTCCCTTTTGTTGGGTTTGGATATGCAGTAAATGTTAAAGCATTAAAGTCAAAACCATCATTGCTTAATGTCATAGGTGTAACGGCTGGATTGTATCTTTCTTCGAAAACACCACCATTATTTACCACAACAGAATTCTGAAGTCCAAAGGGTCCTAAAGAGTTTATGTAAGTCACGTTAGAGTCTGCATTATCAAGAATTACAGGGTCAGGTGCTCCGGCACCTGCAGGAGTCCTAGTAACTGTAAATTGTCTCATTAATATTGCTCCAGAAGGATGACTTGTAACTGGGTCTGTAGGATATGATAATTGATAAACATCCTTATCATTAGAGCCAGTTCCTGGAGTTGGAACATCATTAACTACTGCGGCAGTTAAAAGTGTTGGAAGATAATTCCCTGTAGCTCCAAATTCACCACCTACTATACTTAATAATGGATTAGTGAATGCACCATCGTCCCAGCCAATTAGCGTTTGAAAGTTATCTACAGCGTCTGCATCAGGTCCTGGTATAGCAGCAGTTGCTGTTATTACCAAATTATAAGTTTCTACAGGCCCAGCCGCACCGACAAACTCAATTGAGTAATTATAGTCTTGCGAAAATCCAATAGTGATTAATGCTGTAAACAAAAAAGATAATGTAATTTTTTTCATGATTTTTTTGTGAAAAGGTTAATGTTAATTTTTTTGGGGTTAAAATTGTTGTTGAAAAAAGAAACTAGGAAGGTTAAAGAAGTTTGCAGGAGCTGTAATTAAAATGTTTCTTATTAAAGTTGCATCATTGCTCGTACCTAATATGTTAGCTTGGCCATTCATATTAACATCAAAAACACTATAACCATTTATAGAATAACTAGGTAAGTTAAAAAAGTTACCTGGATCGTTAAATATTGCCTGTCTTATATCTGTTCCATCATTATCTACACCTAAGATATTAATTCTATCATCGCCATTAATATTACCTGCAATCATAGCTAAGGCTCCGTCTCCAAATGCCCAGCGTCCATTATTACCACCTTTTATAGCAACAGTTCCGTCTGTGAAATCAAAAACATAGTCATCTTTAGACAAGACCTCTGTTGTGTTAGATATGACACCTAAATGATTTCTGTGTGATACAGACAAAAAGTATTCACCTGGATATAAATCAAAATCTAGACTACTTATACCATCTATACCTACGACATCGCCATCACGTTGTAATAATGCCGATTGCTCTGCAAGCACTAAATCACTTAAGTTTCTATCTCTTACTTCTACAAAAACCCAGTCTACGATAGCATCACTTCCAGAAACCGTTAGCACGTTTCCATCAGTAATTTCTAGTGCATCTATGTAAGGTGATGTTGTAGGGACATAACTTTGAGTACGTAAGTCGTCTCTTAATAATCCTGTGTTCTCGTCATAAGCGCCCTGTAGGAACACTCTAACACTTAAATTTACACCAACTTTAGGAATACCGTTATGGAATCCTTGTTCTAAGGTTATACTACCTGGCAAATCTGTTACAGCTAATTCGCCTAAAGTTTGACTTAATGATACTGTTGAATTGGCAATGTCATCTCCTAAATTGGAAATAACCTCTGCATCTTGAGAAAATGAAATACTTAAATAGAAACCAAAAAGTAATCCGAGTAAAAGTCTCTTCATATGTCAAAAATTAATTAATTGAGTTAAATATAAGGCCAAATATATGTAATAATTATTTCTTTTAACTATACCTTAATAAAAAATTAATAAATAACCATTCATCGAAACTAAAATGTTTTCTGTCTTAACATATATTACATTAAACGAAATACATATTCAGTGGAGAAATTAGATCGCCGTAAAAGGCGTAAAATCAATGGACAATTAGAAATAGTACAGTTTATCCTGTGTTTTTAACTTTTAAACCCGACATGTTGTTATTTATAATACATATTGTAAGTTTTTAGGTGTTAAAAAATAAATCTGAAAAAATTAAAATTTGTAAGATTTTACATAAACTTAAAGTTAGTGGTACTTTCTTATGTAGATAAAATGCCTTTTTTTTCCATTAACGGTATTGGCACTAAGGCATTTAAATGAATAGTATGCTGTTTAAAGAGGTAAGTTTTATCATACATCTTATTTTCTACAAAAAAAGAGACTTTAAACTCATTATTAAGAGCAAATAATCCTTCTTGAATCATTTCAATTTTTGCATAACTCTTTCGGGGTAGTATATCAATTCTTTTTCTGAATGTTGATGTAATTTTAGTAGCGTTATAACCTTTAGTTACAATGATGACCATCTCTAGATCTACGTTCTTATCATTAATGATATATACATTCCAATCTTCGGTTTTATGAGTGTCGTTGAATTCTTTTACAATCGCTATGTAAACGTCTTTTACTTTTGGTATTTGAATATCTTTTTTCAAATTTTATAATGCCGACTTAAACTGCTCTAAAAAACGCACATCATTCTCGCTTAATAAACGGATATCGCTTATTTGATGTAACAATAAAGCAATACGATCAATACCCATTCCAAAAGCAAAACCAGAGTATTCTTTAGAGTCAATACCACAATTATCTAAAACATTTGGATCTACCATACCACAACCCATAATTTCTAACCAGCCTGTACCTTTGGTCATTTTGTAATCGGTCTCTGTTTCTAATCCCCAATAGACATCTACCTCCGCACTTGGCTCTGTAAACGGAAAATAGGATGGACGTAATCTAATCTTAGATTTCCCAAACATTTCAGTAGTAAAATATTGAAGCGTTTGTTTTAGATCTGCAAAACTAACATCTTTATCTATGTACAAGCCCTCTACTTGATGAAAAAAGCAGTGCGAACGTGCCGAAATAGCTTCGTTTCTGTAAACACGCCCCGGAGAAATTGTACGTATGGGTGGTTTATTTTCTTCCATATAACGTACTTGTACCGAACTGGTATGTGTACGTAATAAAATGTCTGGATTTGTTTGTACAAAAAATGTATCCTGCATATCACGGGCTGGATGATATTCTGGTAAGTTTAATGCCGTAAAATTATGCCAATCGTCTTCAATCTCAGGACCTTCACTGACATTAAAACCAATACGCGAAAAGATATCTATAATTTGATTTTTTACAATTGATATTGGGTGACGTGCACCTAGAGCTATTGGTTCGCCAGGTCTTGATAAATCGCCATAAAGACCATTATCATCTTCTTGATTTTCTAGAACTTCTTTAAGTGTATTGACTTTATCTTCAGCTGTTTTCTTTAACTTATTAATTGTTTGTCCAAACTCTTTCTTTTGCTCGTTTGCTACATTTTTAAACTCTGCAAAGTATTCTTTAAGTAAACCTTTTGAGCCCAAATATTTAATACGAAACTGCTCTACCTCGTCTTTTGATTGCGTAGTAAATGCTTCAGCTTCAGCAATGAGTTCTTTTAACTTATCTATCATAATCCATCTATTAAATCTGCAAATTTAAAAAATCTTATTCGATATAATCTGTTTCTACAAAATAGTTAACAATCGCTTCTTTCATCAAAACACTTTGCTCACCGGCTTTGAGGTGAGGTAATTGTGCTTTTACTTTATAATGAGGCCAACCCTGATTATCTACAAAATCAAATTCGTAAAATCCGTAGGGTTCTAATAGTTTACAAATCGCAATATGCATTAAATCTAGCTTGTGGTCTTTTTTATAATCCCGATGTATTTGACCAAGCTCCTGAACCCCAATAAGGTATATAATAGAATCGAGGTCTAAAGCATCGCCATCCGCAAACTGGGTAGAGAGTTTTTTTACCACCAAATCCCAACGTTCTTTTAATTGTTCGTCTCTTGCCATAATTAGTAATTCTGAATTTATAAAATTCAAACGCCAAAGTTAATAAACTAAAACCGCTTCATTTACGTTATGATTCTAATAATCACAAAAATTGTTTACGTTTGTCTAAACCGCTAGTGTTATGAGTATCATTGATATTGTTTTGGGCGCCCTTTTATTATTTGGATTAATTAGAGGTACCATGAAAGGTCTTTTTGTAGAAATCGCTTCGCTTTTTGCATTAGTCTTAGGTGTTTTTGGCGCCATACATTTTAGCTATTTTGTCGCAGATTTGATTGAGCCAAAAGTCGATTGGGACGAAAAGACCATGAATATTGTCGCTTTTGCAACTACCTTTGTTATTATTGTTTTAGCTATAAGTTTAGCTGGAAAAGCATTGACTAAACTGGCTGATTTTGCTGCGCTTGGTATGCTTAATAAATTGCTTGGTGGTGTTTTTGGAGCTCTTAAAATTGGGCTTATATTAAGTGTTTTACTTATTGTTTTTAATAAGTTGAATAAGACGTTGCCTTTTATGGAAGAAGAGGAGTTAGAAGAAAGTATACTTTATAAACCTGTAAAATCTCTAGCACCAATGATTTTTCCAACATTGATTAAAAGTGGAGAAGAATTAGTAATTGAAGAAGATGCATAAAAAAAGTCGCTTTAAAGCGACTCTCTTTTTGATTATTAAGTAAATGACTTATAGCATATTTACTTTTCCAGTTTCTAAACTATAAACTCCACCAACGATTTTGATTTCGCCATTATCTTCCATTTCTGATAGAATTTGGCTTTTTTCGCGAATTCTGTCAATTGTTAAAAGTACATTGTTTTCAACTGTTTTTGTCACAAACTGACTGTTTGAAGAATTTGCTTCTCCATCAACTTCAATAGCAGATTTTTTTACTGCTGGCATTATGTTATCTAACATTTCTGTTATATTCCCTAGTTCTACACCGTCACATGCTGCTTTTACAGCGCCACAACTTTCATGACCTAAAACGAAAACTAGTTTACTTCCTGCTACTTTGCATGAATACTCTAAGCTTCCTAAAATATCTACATTCTCGAAATTTCCAGCAACACGTGCAACAAAAATATCTCCAATCGCTTGGTCTAAAACTGTTTCTACTGGTACTCTGGAGTCAATACATGATAGTACTACCGCTTTAGGATATTGCCCGCCGGTAGTTTGACTAACTAACGCAGAGTTGTCTGTTGATTGAGGATTACCATCTACAAATCTGTTATTACCTTTTAATAAATCTTGTAAAACGCTATCGGCAGTTAGTGCACTCTGTATGTCTTTTGTTATTGCTATATTTTTCATTTTTTTGTTTTTAATATTTGTTTTTTACATGTTCTTTTATCCAAAGAAGGCAATTTTCAAAATCATTGAAAATAAATTCTTTTGGCACTAAATCAGGAATAATATCTATTCGCTCCATCAAAAGTTTTGATTGTTTTAATATTCCCGTCATAAGAATATCAATATTTTGTTTTTTAAGTTCAAAAAGGACATCTTCCATCGCATAAAGACCTGATTGATCCATGTAAGTTAACTTTTCCATTCTAATTACTACAGTTTTTGCAGTATTAGGAATCTGTTTTGCTAACAGCTGGAATCCAGCTGTTGAGCCAAAGAATAATGGTCCTTCAATATGCTTTATGAAGACTTCCTCTTTTAAATTTAAAGGCATATTAGCCTCATCTTTCCAAGGTGTTTCGTCAATAGGTTCTAGTAAAGATTGATTAGCTGTTATGTCTCCTATTTTTTTCATAAACAGTAGCGATGCTAGAACTAGGCCAATACCAACAGCATAAACCAAATCCCACAAAGAGGATAATATAAGTACGACTAGCATAATTAAAACTTCTGAACTAAATTTTATTAGTCCAATTTTAATATCCTTTGGCAAGGTTGGTATAGCTTTTAGACCTTTATAATCAATAACACCAATCCCAACGGTTATTAAAATCCCCGCTAAAACGGCAGCAGGAATTTTTGATGCCAATGGTGCTAGTGCGAGTAATACAATAAATAAAAGTACCCCAGATACCATCCCTGAAAGTTTAGTCTTCCCACCAGATTTGATATTTATAACTGTACGAATAGTTGCTCCTGCACCTGGAATACCACCAAACAATGCCGCAACACTGTTTCCTATACCTTGTCCAAGTAATTCTTTATTAGGCTTGTGTTTCGTTTTTGTCATATTATCAGCAACAACACTTGTTAATAATGAATCAATTGCTCCTAATAAAGCTAAGGTTAAAGCTGTAAAAAAATATGGTGTAATATTACCTAAACTAAACCCTGTAAAAATTTCTGTTTTAAATTCTGGTAATCCACTTGGAATTTCTGGAATTGGTCTATAATCTAACCCAAAACCAATAGCTATGGCTGACACCACAATCAAAGCAACCAAAGTGCTTGGAACTTTAGTTGTTATTTTTTTAAACCCGTAAATAATTAAGATTGTAAAAAAAGCTAATAATAACTCTAACCAATTTATGTTATTCAAGGCTAGTGGCATTACTTTAATAGCACCTATAACACCTGAAGCTTCTTTTGCCGCTAATGTTTTAGCTTCCTCTGAAAGTGTATTCTTAGATAAATTTTCTAGTTCTAGAACTCCATTTTTGTAATCTGAAATATCTAGTATGTCTGACTTGTCGTTAGCATTATTTAAATAACGGTTAAAAACAACCTCTTCTACTTTGGGCTCAAAATTGTTGACAAACTTACTATCTTCTTTAGGATAATATCCGACAGCAGGTAAAATCTGAGTTACTAAAATAATAACTCCAATTGCTGTCATAAATCCTGAAACAACAGGATATGGTATGTAGCGTATGTACTTACCAAAGCCAATGACTCCGAAACCTATTTGCAAAAATCCAGCTAGTAAAAAGACTGAAAGGATTGCTGGTAATGCTTGCTCAATACTTCCGTTGTTATTTGTAATAATACTAGCTATAACAACCATACTCACTGCAGTCATCGGAGCTGTAGGTCCAGATATCTGTGTATTGGTACCGCCAAATATAGCTGCGAAAAAACTTATAAAAATAGCACCATAAAGTCCTGCACTTGGTCCTAAACCTGATGACACACCAAATGCCAAAGCCAATGGCAATGCTACGATACCGGCGGTAATTCCTCCAAATACATCGCCTTTTATATTAGAAAAGAAGGTGTTCATAATTATAAAGTAGCTCTATAACTCATTAAGTTTAGGTCGTAATCTAAAGAAGTCTATAAAACTTTCTGGGTTTTCTACAATTCCTCTTTCTGATATAAGCTTAATGGTGATATTTCGATCCTTTGCTTTGAATGCAAAATCCTCTAAAATTTCAATGACATCAAAGTCGAGATAAGTAGTTTTTTTAACATCTAACTCTAGATAAGTGTTTTTCGGTAATGCGTCTAACTCCTTTAAAATTGTTGCTTTATTAAAGAAAGTTACTTCTTCAGCTAAAGTCATTTTAATCTTACCATCATCAATATCTTCTCCTTCTTTGTGTAAGAAATGTGAATTTTTAAAACTATGATATAGGGTCACCATAATTCCAATTACTAAACCTATACCAATTCCCCATAGTAAATCCTTAAAAACAATAATTAATACTGTAGCAATAAATGGCACAAACTGTTTCCAACCTGCTGTCCACATTGCTTTAAAAGTAGCAGGTTTTGCTAATTTATATCCTACAATAAATAAGACTGCGGCTAAAACAGACAGCGGAATCATATTTAATACTTTTGGAATTATAATTACAGAAATTAAAAGAAAAAGGCCATGGATAATTGCACTCATCTTAGTTTTGTTACCAGACTGAATGTTTGCCGAACTACGAACTATTACTTGTGTGATCGGGATTCCTCCAATTAAACCAGAAACAATATTACCAGAGCCTTGAGCAAACAACTCTCTATTGGTAGGTGTAACTCTCTTTTCTGGATCAAGTTTATCTGTTGCCTCTACACACAATAAAGTTTCAAGACTTGCAACGAGTGCTATTGTAAATGCTGTTATCCAAACTTCTGTTGAACTAATTACGCTAAAATCTGGAAAAGTAAATTGCCCAATAAAACTATCTATACTATCAGGTACTGGAACTTCTACTAAATGTGTGCCAGCTATGTTAAGGGCAGTACCTTGAGAAAAAACAAAAAATATAATTCCTGCAACAACTGCTACTAAAGGTCCTTGAATAAGCTTAAAAATGCTATGCTTGTGGACAAGTACATTTGACCATAAAATTAATATAGCTATTGCAATCACAGCAATCAAAGTTGAGCCTAAACCAATATTAGCAGGAATACTTACAATATCCATAAAGACATTACTGTCTTTTCCAAAGAGCACAAAATTACCTTCGGGATCTTTGTCTATCCCAAAAAAATGTGGAATTTGTTTCAATATTATTATAATACCTATCCCGGTGAGCATTCCCTTTATAACTGACGATGGGAAATAATAGCCAATAATACCAAACTTTAGAATACCAAAAATGATTTGTATGACACCTCCTAAAACAACAGCTACTAAAAAAGCCTCATAACCCAAGGAAGCAATGGCAGCCAATACAATAGCAGCTAAACCTGCTGCAGGACCACTGACTCCAACGTCAGAACCTGAAATAGAACCAACAAGTATACCTCCAATGACTCCTGCTATTAAACCTGCAAATGGAGGAGCATCACTAGCTACTGCTATACCTAAACATAGCGGTAATGCAACAAAGAATACTACAATACTCGCAGGTAAGTCATTTTTTAAATATTTGAACATAGAATAAATTAAATTTTGAATATCCTAGCAAAACCTAGGATGTATTAAAATGTTTTGACTTAAAAAGTCTTTTTAAAAAGTATCGAATTAAATTAAGCCAAATCAGGAGGTGGGAAAATCAAATTTAGATGTGGTTTGGTGTATTTCTTGAAAGTATATGCATCACTGTCTTTTGATGACTTATTGATATTTTGGATTTTAGAATCTGAGGAAGCAACATCAAAAAGTAGTTTCATGTTTTCTTTTTCTTCCTCATCATTTTCTCCTAAAAAAATAGTAGCATCTACACTATCATCAATAGATAATATAATTGTTGGTGCAGATACTATTGTTATGAATAGTATTGCAAAAAAAACAGCGATTCTATATCTAAATTTTTGATACATTAAATGCGAAGATACTATTAGATTTGAGTCCTTTTTGTTAAATTTTATCTAAAAAATTTTAGTAGCTTAACATCTTCAGAGGGAATCCAACCCGTAGTCTTATCTGCAATCTCAATCTTGCACCAATTTTCATAACTTTCTAAAACCTGAACTTTGATTCCTTCATGAAGTCTAAAGACCTCTTCACTAGTATTATTAGGGTCTGCTTTAACTCTAGATTCTTGCGCAAATACAATTGCTGGATTATTCTTTATTTCTAGGTTGTTCTTTTGAAAAGCAATTACTAAAGAAAATACAGCCACTAAAAATCCTAAAACACTTATTACAAAAGCAACACGCTTTTGAGACGTTGCAGATGTAAAATGATACAGCAAAAAGAAAAGCACAAAGACTAAAATGCCAGAGATAGCTAATTTTGCCCATGAGTCAGAAGAAAACGTATTTACAATGTTTTTAAAAATTCGTGAAAATCCTACTTCAGGAAATGTATCAATAGCATCTACTGTCATATTTTGAGCAAATACTAGATTATTTTCTATGTCCTTATCGTCTGTACTCAGTAATTTTGCTTTTTCAAAATAGTAAACACTTGGCGCAATATTATTGAGTTTGTAATGTGCATTTGCTAAATTAAAATATAGTGCTACCGCGTGCTCATTTTTATCTAAAAGCGCTTCATATTTCTTAATAGCCTCAGCATATTTTCCTTGGTTATAAAGTGTATTTCCTTCATTAAAGACCGTGTCATTCTGAGCGTTAATACAAACGCTAAAACAAGCCAACATTAGGATTATAAACACTCTCATATTATCGTATCTTTTTGTCAATGGCAGCAATTGTTATGACCGACTTCTCATAGTCATTCTTCATGGTTACGTGAGTAATTGGCGTATATCTTGCCAATTCGCAATTTTCTAAAATAGAAATGAATTCTGAAACAACAGTCAAATCTACATTGCGCTCCGTTAATAAACTCTGAATTTTTTCTTTATTAAAATCACTTGTTTCAATATGCAACTTTGCCTTAAGATAATTATGAAAAGCCTTTTCTAAAGCTATATAAAAAGCTTCTTTTTTACCTAATGCCTTTTTAGCATCGCTCAAATATTTTTTTGCTAAACGGTCAGCTTTTCTTCTTTTATTACCAACGATATCAGCATTTCGTTTTTCTTGGTTTCTACGAACAAAAATAGCTAATGGAATAAGTAAAAAAGGCAATAAAAATAAAAGCCAAAAAATATTAGACAAAAAGAAAGATTGTTCTTTTTTAGATATCCAAGTCGCATTGGTTTTTATAAATGAAAATGTGCTAGAATTTGTGGTTACAGCTTGTTTATTTGTATTTACAGTATTATTTGAAGCTGTATCTGTATTAGCAGATGATGGTCCATTAACAACATCTATAACTAACTGTTCAGATGTTGATCTTTTGTATGTTTTTGCTTTGGGGTCAAAGTAAGAAAATGAAACTTCGGGTAATGGATATTTACCTTTATACTGAGGGACAATAGTATAAACATCTAAAATTTCACCTTGCATTCCTGCCAAATTTGTTCTGACATTTTCTTTATGTTCTGGCTCATAAACTTCTAAGGAACTTGGTACAGTAATCTTAGGCAATTCAAAGAGTTTTAAATTTCCTTTTCCAGAGACTCTGACTTTAGCCTGTAGCGATTCACCTGCGTCTAAGCTAGATTTTGAAGCCGTTACACTGAAATTAAAATCTCCAACAGCACCTTTAAAATCTGTCGGTTTTCCTTCTTCAGGCAGAGGCTTTACATTTACGATTCTTGTGCTAGAGGTTATGCTTTGTTGCACTTTTCTAACAATTCTATTTCCAAAAATATCGTAACGGCTTGTTGGCACGTCAATATTTAAATTAATAACGTATGGTTCTAATTTAAGTTTTCCTGTTTTTTGAGGGTAAAGCACCACTTTTTTCAAAATCACATAACGATAATCCTCTCCTTTAAACTTTGCATTCTGAGGTCTAAAAGCTCTAACCTCTATGTTTTGATTCCAAAAATCTTCGTATTGTGGTGTTTGTTTATCTCCTAAAATATTGGCTGCAATATTTGGCGCCACATATAATTTGTAAAGTACCGTTATTGACTCATTAAGATAGGGTGCTGTCTTTGAAACCTCAGCGACTAAATGTATTTTTTGAGACGCAATATAAGCTGGATCATTAGGGTCTTTTGGCTTTTCGATAGCTTTTGTCACTTTGATAATTATAGGGAAAGTTTTATAAACTTGACCATCAATCTCAATCTGAGCTTGTTTAACAGTGAAACTCCCTTGTTTTTTTGGTGATAAAAAGTAACTATACGTTTTTGTAAAAGAACGTTTTCCGTTTGACCAATAATTACTAACAGAAGTATTTGGCCCACCAACTACAGTAAAATCTTGAAAACTGGGTGGTACAAAATTATCGCCGTCCTGATTCATCTCAAAATCTATCCTTAGACGTTCATTAACTCCTAATGTATTTTTACTGACTTTAGCTTCAAATTTCACCTGTGCAATTGCTGTACTGTAAGCAAAAACCAATAGTAATAGAAATATGTTTGTAGTGAATTTCATTATGCCTAAGTGCAATTACCAGTCTTTTTCTGTTCTAACTTTAGCGCCTTTTTGCTTTTTGGCATTTATTTTTTCTTGAACCTTTTGTTCTTGATTATTCATCGCTTCAAGAATATTTTTTATTTGCTGAGGAGACATTTTACCCGGTTGTGGCTTTGGCTTTTGATTTGGCTTTTCTTTATCTCCTTTTCCATCATCCTTTTTCTCATCTTTTTCTTTACCATCTTTATCTTTTTCATCATCACCTTTCTTCTTATCCTTGTCTCCGTCCTCTTCTTTGTTATCCTTCTCTTTATCTTTTTGATCGTCTTTCTTTTCTTTCTCCTTATCCTTGTCTTTTTGATCGTCTTTCTTTTCGTCTTCACCGCCACCATCTTGGTCTTGTTGCTCGGCACAGTCTTTTGCTAAGGCAAAATTATAGCGTGTTTCTTCGTCATTAGGATTATTACGCAATGCATTTTTAAAGGCTTCAACAGCTTCTTTACACTTTTCCTTCTGCATCAGTATATTCCCAATATTATGAAATGCACTATGCTTTTCTTCTTTCGTTTTAGCGTTATTAGCTGCTTCTTGATTTCTAAATAATGCTTCACCAAAGTTACCTTTCTTGTAATACGAGTGTGCTAAATTATAGGCACCAGCAACATTACTTTTTTGTGTAGAAATCGCTTTACGATATTCCATTTCGGCTGCTATGAAATCCTCTTTTATTAATAATGAATTTGCTTCATAGACTAAATCTTTGGCTTCACGTTCAGATTTTTTTCTTTCTTTTTCAAAATCTTGAGAAAACCCAAAAGCTGAGATCAGTAGTGCTAAAACTAAACTATATCTTTTTATACTGTATATCCTTTTCATCAACTCTAATTTAATAAAGCGCGCTTTTTGAAGGCGTTAAAATAATACTAAAAATTCTCATTAAATAAATTGAGCTTTTTTAACCACTCTGTTTTTCGTTCTAGTAAAAATATGTCTATGAATAAAAATAAAATTCCAAAGCCTAAAAACCATTGGAATTGGTCTTTAAAATCTGCAATCTGCTTGGATTCAAATTCTTTTTTATCCATTTTATCTAATAAATCCTTAATCGTGTCTACAACTTCACTGGTACTTGACCCATTTATATACACGCCATTTGCTTCTTGAGCAATTTCTCTAAGTGTATCTTCATTAAGCTTTGTTATTACAGTTTCGCCATTTCTATCTTTCTTATAATTGAGAATAACACCATTTCTCTTAATAGGTATCGGTCCTCCACTTTCGTTACCCACACCAATAGTGAAAATCCGGATACCTTGATCATTTGCTTCTTCGGCTATTTCTGCCGCATCACCTTCGTGGTCCTCACCGTCTGAAATTATGACCAAAATGCGATTAGTTTGCTCCTCGTCATCATAATAGGTTTTTGCCAATTCAATAGCTTCACGAATAGCAGTACCTTGAGATGTCATCATATCAGTGTTCATGTTCTGCAAAAACATTTTTGAAGCCGCATAATCAGTTGTAATTGGTAATTGTGGGAAGGCTTTGCCTGCATAGGCGATAATACCAACACGGTCACTACCTAAACTATTAATGATTTGAGTAACCAATTGCTTTGATTTTTCAATACGGTTTGGCGCAATATCTTCGGCCAACATACTTTTTGAAACATCTACAGCAAAAACGATATCCACACCTTGACTTCTGACTGTTTCTAATTTTGTTCCAATCTTTGGATTAACCAATGCTAACACTAAAAACAGAAAAGCAGCACATAATACAATAAGCTTTAATACACTCTTAAATAGCGATTGGTTAGGACTTAAACGCTTCAGTAATGCTAAATTAGCAAACTTTTTCTGAGCTGATTTTTTCCATACTTGTACCAGTATAAATACGAGCACAATAGCAGGAATCACCAGGATAGTCCAGAACCATATTTTTTCGTCTAATCTAAACAAAGCTTCTAAAAATTGTATGTTTTAATAACCATTCTAATAGAATTATAAATAAAGCAAATAATACTAATGGTCTGTATTTTTCTTCATAATTATAATATTTTCTTTCTTCGACTTCAGTCGTTTCTAGCTTATTGATCTCAGCATAGATTTCAGCTAATTTTCTATTATTCGTAGCGCGAAAATATTTTCCGCCAGTAGCATCCGCAATCTCTTTTAATAGTTTTTCGTCAATTTCTACTTGTGCTCTTCCGTACTGAAATGTATTATCTGGTCTAATCCCAATCGGCGATAATGCCATGCCATTTGTTCCTAAACCAATAGTATAGGTTTTAATACCATATTCAACGGCTAATTCACTCGCTGTTTTTGGGTCTATAAATCCACCATTATTAACGCCATCCGTCAATAAAATAATGACTTTACTTTTGGCTTTACTGTCCTTTAAACGATTTACAGAAGTTGCTAAGCCCATACCAATAGCTGTTCCTTGCTGGATGATGGTATTATACTTTATATCACGTAAAGAGCGTAGCACTATATTTTTATCGCTTGTAATAGGTGTTTTTGTAAAGGCTTCTCCAGCATATTCTACTAATCCTATGCGATCGTTTGGTCGGCCGTTTATAAAATCTGCTGCTACTTTTTTAAGTGCTTCTAATCGGTCCGGCTTTAAATCTTTTGCCAACATACTTGCTGAAACATCAATTGCCATAACAATATCGATGCCGCGAGTCGTTTTTGTTTTTGTAGAAACATCTACAGTTCGTGGTCTTGCTAATGCTGTTATTAATAATGCTAAAGCAATCAGTCGTAGTACCAAAAGTAAGTGCTTGAATTTGCTCCAAAACGAACCTGAAGTTTTAAATCCTTGAACTGATGATATCTTCAATTCTGCGGTTTGTAGCTTTGATTTAAAAAAGTACCACACCAATGCTAGTGGCAAAAGCAATAGTAGCCAGAAAAATTCTTTATTTAAAAATTCGATATTCTCTAACATTATTCGGATTCTTCTTCTCGTTTGACATTCTCATTGAGTTCTACAGAGTCAACGATTCTCTTTACAATATCATCAGCATAAGGGTCATCAGTTCTCCAAACTAAAATGATTTGTTGGATAACTTGCTCTGTGGTAAAACTTAAATACATGTACTCACCCTCAAAGTACTCACCTTTAAGTGATGTTGGAAATTCTGCTGTACCAAAAGTTTTGATGCCTTGCGCATCATTTGGTGTCTTAAATTCTTCATTTTTAGTTATTATGTTTTGGATGCCCTGAACTTCCCATTCTTTTAAACTTTTCTCGATAATAGAGGTGATGTTAAGTGCTTTTTGCTTATCAACATCTTGTTCTTTAAGTTCTCCAATAATAGTGGTCGAGGTTAAAACATAAAAATCATCAACTAAACTTCCATAAGCAAATATTGATGTATCCACTTTTTCTTTTGCTTCTTCTGGTATTTCTACTTTTTGACGTTCTAAAACTTCTGGTGTCTCAATAAAAATCGGTGGAAAACCATAGGCGCTTTTGACCCAATTTCCTTCTAACAATTCAATACTGCTATGTCCTAATATTTTGTCTTTAACGTACTCAAAACCATAAGTAGCAGCAAATCCAATATATGTTGCTACAACTAGAAAAAGAAAAATAGCAGTAGTTAGAATTATCTTCTTTCGCTTTTCTTTACGTTCTTGTGCTTCTTTATATTGCTGATTTAACAATTTCTCTTCTTCACTAGGTTCTGGAAGAGTTAGTTTTACAGCATCTAACTCTTTGACTATTGTCTGCTTATCTAACTCTGCCAGAGCAATATCTGGTTTTGATTTGGCGAATTTTACTAAATCTGCACGCTTAAAAATGGTTTTGATGTTTGAAATGGTATCCTTTGTCAATGCAAATTGATTTCCATCTTTTAAAAGCTGAAGTCGTTCTACTAATTCGTCAGTAGTACTCTCTAAAGAACGGTCATAAACTTTTTCATCCAAAAATTTTCGGATAATAAATGTGAGTTCTGAATAGAAACCCTTTAAATCTTCTTGTTCTAAATAACGTTGTCCTTCTAATTTAGAAAATGCCAATTTAGCACGTTCGTATGGTGGTAAAAGTGCGATTTCTTCATCTTCAGTTAATGGTTTTTTTCGCCAAATAACCCAATATAATATAAAAGCAATAAGTGCTATTACTGCTGTAGCTAACAATACATACAACCACCAATTGCTAATATTTTTTTCTACTTCGATTATAGGCTTAATATCATAAAGACCTTGCTTTGTGGTGTCAATTTCTATGGTATTGACTTCGACTCTTAAAGAATCAGTGAAAAATGGACTATCGCCAATAATAACCTTCTGTCTAGGTATGACGTAAGAGCCAGAATCAAACTGAGTTATTTTATATTGCCGTAACAACTGAAATTTAGATGCCTTTTTTGTGGTATCAATTTTTAAAGCTTCTACAACTTCTAATGGTAAAAATGTTTGTCCTTCTGGAAAGACAACCAACATTGTAGAGTCTGCTTCAACTTTTATTTTATAAGAAATCTGTTCGCCAATTCTGATATTGGTTGTATCGATTTCTGTTGTAACTTGACTAAAAGCTGAAAAAGAAAAAAGAAGAAAAATAATAGACAGAAAGCCTGAGGCACGAAACCTTAAGCTTGTAGTTGTCATATTTATATTTCTAAAATAGTGATTCATAAATCGTAATTCGGTTTTATCTTCTTTTAAAGTATCCTAAAAGCTTTTTTACATAACTCTCATCAACACGACAATCAATTGTACCTGCTCCAGATTTTGTAAAAGCATCTTTATAATATTCCACTTTTTCTTGGTAAAAGATGCTGTAATTCTTTCTAACTTTTTTTGATGCAGTGTTGACTAAAATTAACTCTCCCGTTTCTTCATCCTGCATTTGTACCATTCCTATGTTTGGTATTTCGGCTTCGTGTTTATCAAATACTCGGATCCCTGTAATATCGTGTTTCCCGGCAGCAATCTTAAGTGTTTGCTTGTAATCGTCCGCAACAAAATCAGAAAGCATGAAAACAATGGCTTTCTTCTTCATCACATTAGATAAGAATTTTATGGCTTCAGAAATATTGGTCTTCTTACTCTTAGGTTTGAACTCCAATAACTCGCGAATAATTCTTAATACATGTGATCGCCCCTTTTTAGGTGGAATAAACAATTCGATTTCATCCGAAAATAAAATCAAACCAATCTTATCGTTGTTTTGGGTTGCTGAAAAGGCTAAAGTAGCCGCTATCTCTGTTACTATTTCGTCTTTAAATTGATTTTGCGTTCCAAATAATTTACTTCCTGAAACATCTGCCATGAGCATCATGGTTAACTCACGCTCTTCCTCAAAAACCTTGACATGTGGTTCATTGGTTCTTGCAGTTACATTCCAATCGATATTACGGACATCATCTCCAAATTGGTATTGTCTAACTTCCGAAAATGTCATACCTCTCCCTTTGAAGGTCGAATGGTATTCGCCACCAAAAATATGATCAGACAATCGACGTGTCTTAATCTCTATTTTACGTACTTTCTTAAGAAGTTCTTTAGTATCCATGTTTTAATTTGCGATTGAGCATTGCTGATTTACGATTTTAAAAAATCGTTATTCGCAATTCTAAAATCTAAGATTTTATGGCACTTCAATGACATTAACAATCTTGTTAATGATATCTTCAGAAGTTATGTTTTCTGCTTCTGCTTCGTAAGTAATACCTATTCTATGTCTAAGCACATCATGAACAACTGCTCTAACATCCTCAGGGATTACATAACCTCGACGTTTTATAAACGCATAACATTTTGCTGCAGTCGCAAGGTTAATACTTCCACGAGGTGATGCTCCAAAAGAAATAAGACCTTTTAAATCTGAAAGATTATAATTTTCAGGATAACGTGTTGCAAAAATAATATCAAGTATATATTTTTCAATTTTATCGTCCATATAAACCTCTCGAACTGCTTCTTGTGCCTTGAGAATTTGCTGAACAGAAACTACCGGGTTTACTTTATCCCAAGATCCTCTTAAATTGGCGCGCATTATCAATTGTTCTTCATTCTTTTTAGGGTAGTCTATTACAGTTTTAAGCATAAAACGGTCAACTTGAGCTTCTGGCAAAGGATAAGTTCCTTCTTGTTCTACCGGATTTTGTGTCGCCATCACTAAAAATGGTTTGTCTAAAATAAATGTTTCATCTCCAATAGTTACTTGTTTTTCTTGCATGGCTTCTAACAAAGCCGATTGTACTTTTGCAGGTGCTCTGTTGATCTCATCTGCTAGGACAAAATTTGCAAAAATTGGTCCTTTCTTTATTGAGAAATCATTCTCTTTAATGTTGTAAATTAATGTCCCAACAACATCTGCAGGTAATAAATCTGGCGTAAACTGAATACGACTAAAACTACCATCAACTGCCTTAGACAGTGTATTAATAGCCAATGTCTTTGCCAAACCCGGGACACCTTCTAGCAAAATATGACCTTGCCCAAGCAGGCCAATAAGTAATCGTTCCACCATATGTTTTTGACCTACAATAACCTTATTCATTTCCAAGGTGAGTAAGTCTACAAATGCGCTCTCTTTTTCTATCTTTTCATTAATTGATTTAATATCAATTGTATTCGTTTCTTCCATATTTTATTAGTTTTTCAACCGTTTTATCAATATCTAGATATCAGATTTGCAAATTGTTAAAATTATTCTACTCATGCTGTTAATGATAGGTTAAAAATATTTGTGTTTTTTATAATTAGTGTTAACCCTTTTTTGTGTATTATTTTCAATATAATTTGAATATTTTTACTGAAGCTATTAATATGTTTAAAATGTCAAATTATTCAAAAATAATAAGCGGGACTATGACTTGGGGTGTTTGGGGAAAACAATTCTCAACTAAAGAAATGGAAGTCATGATACATCACTGCTTGATGAGTGGTATTACAACTTTTGACCATGCAGATATATATGGTGGATATACGACTGAAGAAGAATTTGGAAAAGCCTTCAATACCTCAGGAATTAATCGAAAAGAAATTCAATTGATTTCAAAATGTGGTATTCAGTTCATGAGCGATAATCGTAATAATAAAGTTAAGCATTACGATTACAGCAAAGATTATATCATTTGGTCCGTTGAGGAGTCTCTGAAAAATCTTCATACAGAATATTTAGATTTACTTTTATTACATCGTCCAAGTCCTTTAATGCATCCTAATGAAATTGCGGAAGCCATTACAATATTAAAAAAACAGGGTAAAATTAAAGACTTTGGAGTTTCTAATTTTACACCATCGCAAATGGATCTGATTAGTCTTCGAATGGATATTGATGTCAACCAAATCGAGTTTTCTTTAACAGCACATGATGCAATGCATAATGGCGCTCTAGATTTCATGCTAAACAATGGTATACAACCAATGGCGTGGTCGCCATTAGGCTCCGTTTTTAGAAAAAATACCGAACAAACAAGACGCATACACAAACAACTAGGAGACTTGATGGATAAGTATAACGCTACTGAAGATCAACTTTTATTAGCGTGGTCATTAAAACATCCTTCAGCGATATTGCCCGTTGTTGGCACAACAAACAAAACAAGATTACAACAAGCTATGGAAGCAACAAAAATTGAATTAGAACTTGACGATTGGTTCTTAATTTTGGTTGCTGCACAAGGACATAAAGTCCCATAAATATTATTAAATATGAAGAAAACAGCATTAATAACAGGCGCTACTAGTGGTATTGGAAGGGCTACAGCTCACGAATTTGCTAAACACGGTATTAATCTTGTATTGTGCGGAAGACGTCAACAGCGTCTTGATAGTGTGCAAAAAGCACTTTCTCGTGAAACAGATGTATACACATTAAACTTTGATGTACGTGATAAAGACAAAACTTTCGAGGCTATAAACTCATTGCCAGAAGCGTTTAGAGATATAGATATACTAATCAATAACGCTGGAAATGCTCATGGTCTTGACCCTATTGAAACAGGTAATACTGATGATTGGGATGCCATGATGGATATTAATGTCAAAGGTCTACTTTATGTCAGTAAGGCTATTATTCCTAGAATGACTGAACGCGAATCTGGTCATATTATTAACATTGGATCATCCGCTGGTAAAGAAGTATATCCAAAAGGGAATGTATATTGTGCTAGTAAACATGCTGTTTTAGCAATTACCGAAGGTATGCGTATTGACTTAAATTCTTATGGAATTAAAGTCAGTGCTATAAATCCAGGTCTGGTAGAAACGGAATTTTCTGAAGTGCGATACAAAGGTGCTCCGAATGCAAATGACACTTACAAAGGTTTTAAAGCTTTACAAGCAGAAGATATTGCTGAGGTTATCCAATTCGCAATAAGTAGGCCATCACATGTTAATATTGCAGATGTTTTGATGTTTTGCACAGCGCAAGCGAGTTCTACGATAGTGAAAAAGAAATTTAATACAGTTGATTAATAAACGTCTTTTAATTAAAAATTTACTCGCCCACAACGACGAGAACAGTTTCTATGACAAAAAACGAAAACTCAACCTCAGCTATAAAGAAGGGAAGGCTAAATTTCTAAAACATATTTGCGCACTTTCTAATAGTAATCCTAAAAATAATTCTTACATCGTTATCGGTGTTGATGATACCGATAATAAAATCATAGGTGTTGATTTTTTTGATGACAGCAAAATTCAGAATTTAATTAATGCCTATCTGACAAATCCTCCAATAGTTCAATACGAAAATATTCCTTTTCCACATTTACCAGATGATAAAGTCATTGGTTTAGTGACTATTAGAGCCAATAAAGGATTAACTTCTCTTCGCAAAAATATTTGGAAATATTATGGTGGTGCTGTATTTTTTAGAGATGGTAGTATGAGTATGCCTAAAGTGTTTGATATTGAAATTAAAGATGTTAATTCTGTGATTGTCTCAGCTATAGAAAATCACGCACTAAACAATATCGAGCTAACTTTAAATGGTGTTTTTGACTTTATGAAAAAACGTGAAGACTACTCACCAAAGTATAAAGTTTTTAAAGAATATTTTGTGCTCTGTTGGGCAGGACAAAAAAAGGAAGTCAAAGATAAAATCTTTTATTCACGAGTTGATATTGAATTAATTAACGAGCAGCGTCGTTTGTTTTACTCCGCTTTAGATGAAGTTTCTATTGCAAATTCTGAAAATAACTTTTCTATAATTGAGTACGTAAAACTAGGACTTCATAATAACCATAGATATTACAAACTTGAAGAAACAGTTATAGAATTTGGACATAATGGCAACTACTCTATCGATACTAATCTATTATTCGAACCGCCGCAGTTTGATAAAAAAGTATTACACCATATCTACAATTCTAACAATGCTTTGATAGAAAAATTAAAAAAAGAAATGCCATTGAATATTAATGAAATTAACGATTTGAAAAATCTATCTGCGACATATCTTATTTGTTACCTCAATGGTTTTGAAAATGCTATTGATAAACTCGAAGAAGTTAAACCACTTTTAAAATCTTACAGTAAGGAAATTTATAAAGGTTATAAGTTATCTATGCGGATTTTAAGAAAAGTAAGGTATAATTGAGTCTTGTATTTGAAACAAGTCACGGTGATTTTTTAATAAAAAAAACCACATTACACATGTGGTTTTTTTTATTAAATTTTATGGATTATAAATCAAACTTAATACCCTGCGCCAATGGTAATTCATCAGAGTAGTTTATAGTATTAGTTTGTCTTCTCATATAAATTTTCCATGCATCAGAACCTGACTCACGTCCGCCACCTGTTTCTTTTTCACCTCCAAAAGCGCCACCAATTTCAGCACCAGAAGTGCCAATATTTACATTTGCAATCCCGCAATCAGAACCTGCATATGAAAGGAATTTTTCGGCTTCTTTCATTTCGTTAGTCATGATAGCAGATGATAATCCTTGAGCAACTCCATTTTGTTTAGAAATGGCATTTTCAACCTCTCCAGAATATTTCATTAAATATAAAACTGGTGCAAATGTTTCATGCTGTACAATTTCAAAATGATTTTCTGCTTCAATAATAGCTGGTTTAACATAGCATCCAGACTCATAACCTTCGCCTTCTAAAACACCGCCTTCAACTAATATATTTCCGCCTTCAGCTTTTGCCTTTTCAATTGCTGCTAGATATGTACTCACTGCGTCTTTATCAATTAATGGTCCAATATGATTGTTTTCGTCTAAAGGATTTCCAATAGTTAATTGTCCATATGCACCAACAATAGCATCGCGTACTTTATTATAAACAGATTCATGAATAATCAATCGTCTTGTAGACGTACAACGTTGCCCGCAAGTTCCTACAGCACCAAATACAGCTCCGGGAACAACCACTTTTAAGTCAGCCGTTGGTGTAATAATAATCGCATTATTACCTCCTAATTCTAACAACGATTTCCCAAAACGTTCAGCAACTGTTGCACCAACGATTCTACCCATTCTTGTAGAACCCGTTGCAGAAACTAAAGGAATTCTGGTGTCTGTAGTCATAAATTCACCGACTTTGTAATCACCGTTAATGATACAAGAAATACCTTCTGGATAATTATTTTCTTTCAAAATATCCGCAATAATATTTTGACAAGCTACAGAGCATAAAGGCGCTTTTTCAGAAGCTTTCCATACACATACATCACCACAAATCCATGCTAAAGCCGTATTCCATGCCCATACTGCAACAGGAAAGTTAAACGCAGAAATAATTCCAACAACTCCTATTGGGTGCCATTGCTCTCTCATGACATGTCCAGGTCTTTCCGAAGGAATAGTTTGCCCATTCAACTGCCTGGACAGTCCAACAGCAAAATCGCAAATGTCAATCATTTCTTGAACCTCACCATAACCTTCTTGCAAAGATTTTCCCATTTCATAAGACACTAGCTTTCCTAGTGGTTCTTTTAAATCTCTTAGTTTGTTTCCGAATTGACGTACAACTTCTCCACGAACTGGTGCAGGCACATCTCGCCAAGATAAAAATGCCTTGGTTGCGGTATCCATTACCTTATCGTAATCTGCTCTTGTCGTTGTTTTTATTTTTGCTATTAATTGTCCATCTACTGGTGAATATGATTCGATAATCTCTCCATTAGAAAAATTTTCAGAACCTGTTGAAGTTCCTTCGTTTACAGCTTTAACACCTAATTGCTCAAGTGCTCCTTTTATTCCGAAATCAGTTGCTACTGTTCCCATATTATATTGATTTTTAGTCTGATTATTTTCCGCGAAGATAACAATAAATTGTTGCTTTAAAATAGTATTTTATATTGATAAAGCATCACAAACTTTATGAACATTTTAACAACAGTTAAAAATCTAAACTAAAAAGAAACTTCGTATCTAATTTAACAAGAATAGGCCTAGATCTTGATTTTAAGTAGTTCTCATAAGGAATGAGAACACATATTAATTTAAAATCCACGAATTATGTTATTAAGAATTTTAGCAGTGGCTTGCTTTGCCTTTAGCATTGCGCAAGCACAAGACATCCAGTATGTATCCGCAGAAAACGGATTAGTCATGAGAGAACAACCAAATCAGGGTGCCGTCAAAGTAGGTGTATTAGATTATGGCACACCAGTAGAGATTATTGAGTACACCGATTTATCATTAGATGTAAGGGACAATAAGAAAAAAGTAACTGGTAAATGGGTTAAAATAAAAGGTCCTGCTGCTGGTGAATATTTTGAAGATGCTTATGTATTCAATGGTTATTTGACAGAAGAAAAAATAGAACGCCCTCTTAAAATACCTTTTGATGCCTTTACTGTTTTTATTAATAAACTTAATGAGGATGTTGCTTCAGATAATATATCCATAAATAAAAACACATCACCTACATTTAAAATCGAAAAGGATAAATCTCCTGAAAACAGATATCTTAAAGTAAAACATCATCAAGATTATAGAACGATACAAGTATTACAACGGTATAGAAATAGTATAGCTATAACCTCTGTGAAAGGAGAAACTAAGTTTTCAGATTTTCAGCATTACACATCGAGTTGGAAGCCTTTAAAAATGTTGTACTCTGATGGTAATATCTTTAAAACAATAGCCCTTTCTGAAAAAGACCAAAAACGATTTGGAACTATAGATGAAGTTCAATTGAACTCATATTTAAAAAATAAAAATCAAGTTCGGTCCCATATTGCCCCGAGTCAAATTGAGCTTAAAGTTATCATGACTGATATTGATGGTTATAGGACCGAAAAAAATGTAATCTTTGAGTTACCTTTAAAGAGCTAGTCGTATTATATTTAACAACAGTATCATCGAAATATTCTAAATCATGAACATCAATAAAGTCTTTGCCCTTTTTACTCTCTTATGTATATCTGTATCCTGTGAAGAAAAAGTAGATACTAATAATGTTTTTAAGTTTAGGGATTATATAAGCTACACGTCATCTGGACGAATTTCCATAGCAGATCCAATTAAAATATCTCTTGCTGATGAAGTGGAGAATTGGGAAATGGGTCAAGACTTAGATACTGATTTGGTAAAAATAAAACCCTATGTAGAAGGAAAACTTCAGGCCGTAAATAAAACCACACTTTTATTTACACCAGATGAAAATCTTAACCCAGCAACAGAATATACGGTGACTGTAGATATTGGTAGTATTTATAAAAAAATCTCAAAAGACTATAAATCTTACACGTTTCAGTTTAAAACAATTACGCCAAGTTTTAATATAAATACTGCCGATTTACAATCTTATAATAAAGAGTGGCAATACGTTTTAGGGTATTTAAGAACTGCGGATGTCATCAAACTAGAAGATGCCAAAAAATTAATCTCTGCATCTCAAAAGGTTAATGGTTTAAAGTTAGTTTGGAATGAAGCCAATGAGATTTCAAAATATTTTGAATTCAAAATAGATAGCGTACAGCGTTTTGTAGAAGATAGTAAAGTCCATATAAAATGGGATGGTGATGCTATCGATGCAGAAAATAAAGGGGAGAACTCAATTGTAATTCCTGGGAAAAATAACTTTACAATTACCAATACTGAAGTATTTCAGTCGCCAGATCAGTATCTTTCGATTAATTTTTCTGACCCATTAAAAAAGCAGCAAAACTTCTCAGGATTGGTGAGTATTCAAAAAGCTAAAAATCCTAAATACGTCGTTGATGGTAATATACTTAAAGTCTATCCAGACACAAAACTGGTTGGCGACATTCAAGTTGATGTCTTTACAGGAATAATAAATACAGATGGCTTTAAATTAAAAAACAGCTTCTCAGAACGTTTGACTTTTGAATCTCTAAAGCCACAGGTTCGTCTACTAAGCAACGGAACAATTCTTCCTAATTCTAGAGAACTTAAATTCAATTTTGAAGCGGTTAACCTGAGTAAAGTTGATGTTAGGATTATTAAGATTTTTGAAGATAATGTACTTCAGTTTTTACAGACAAATAACATCGATAGCAATAACAAATATGGAATTAGAAATGTCGGTCGACGTATTACTAAACAAACCGTTACCCTTATTGAAGAAGAAACACAAAACACAGGTAAATGGAAAGCATACAGTATCGATTTGTCTAACTATTTTACTGCATATATCGGTGCTATTTATCGTGTAGAATTAAGTTTCAAAAAAGACTACTCTTTATACGATTGTGAAGTAAATTCATCTTCTGAATCCTCTGAAGAAGAGGACTATTATGATGATTATTACGAAGACGATTATTATGCCTCTGAAGAGGTTTCTGAAGAAGAACAAAACCGTTTAGAAGAAGACTATTGGGATAATATTACGTACAATTACAGAAGCGATAATTACCGTTGGAGAGATAGAGATAACCCATGTACAGATTCCTATTACAACTACTCCAATCGTATTGTTGCACAAAATTTAATTGGGTCAAACTTGGGTGTAATTGCCAAAAAAGGGAATGCCAATAAGTACATATTTGCAGTTACTGATATTTTAAGCACTGAGCCAGAAGCTGGTGTTAATGTTAGCTTATATAATTTTCAAAAACAACTATTATTCAAAGGGGTAACAAATAATGATGGTGTTTCAGAAATTGAAACTGATAAGCGTGCCACTTTCGCAGTAGTATCGAAAGGACCTAGTACAAGTTATGTCAAACTTTTAGATGGTAATTCTTTATCACTAAGCAAGTTCGATGTTTCGGGTAAACGCTTGCAACGCGGACTTAAGGGATACATTTATGGCGAACGTGGTGTTTGGCGACCAGGAGATAATTTGTTTCTGACATTTGTACTAAATGATAATGCTAATAAACTCCCTAGTCGACATCCTGTTAAACTAGAGATAACTGATCCAGTAGGCAAATTGGTATACCGACATGTAACGATAGATAATGTAAATCACTTCTATAATTTTACAGTACCAACATCCTCAGATTATAAGACCGGGAATTATTATGCTAAGGTTTCTGTTGGCGGTGCAACATTCAGTAAAACATTAAAAATTGAGACTGTTAAACCTAATCGTCTTAAAATCAAAATAGATTTTGAAGATGACATTTTGACCAATAACACGCCTCTAAAAGGTGATTTAAATGTAGCATGGCTTCATGGTGCACCAGCAAAGAATATTAAAGCTGAAGTCAAGGCCAAATTCACAACAAAAAGAACAAGTTTCGATGGCTATAAAAACTATGTTTTTAATGATCCAACGCGAAATTTTACCAGTGAAGAAACTATAGTTTTCGACGGTAAAGTTGATGCAAAAGGCAAAACAAAAATCAATAGCAAACTAAATATTGGCAAAAATGCACCTGGTATGCTTAATGCACAATTTTTGGTTAGAGCTTTTGAAAATGGAGGTGATTTTTCGCTCGATGCTTTTACAATGCCTTATGCACCTTATGACAGTTTCGTTGGTCTTCAATCTCCAGAAGGCAACAACTATGGTTCATATTTCACAGATGAAAATCACACCTTTGATATTGCCACAATAACTTCTGATGGGAAACCTATTGAACGTAAAAATCTTGAAGTTAGAGTTTATAAAATAGAATGGCGTTGGTGGTGGAACTCGTCTTATGATAATCTATCAAGTTATGTTTCTAGTAATTATCATAGACCTGTTCAGCAGTTTAATATTGACACTGATAAAAACGGAAAAGGCAACTTTAAACTTAATATTCCGGATAATAAACGTGGTCGTTATTTAATCCGAATTCTTGACCCACAAAGTGGTCATGCGACTGGTCGTACTGCATATTTCTATAAAAATTGGTGGCAAAGTGCCCCATCGTCTGATAAAGATGCAGCAAAAATGCTTGTGTTTTCAACTGATAAAGATAATTACAATGTTGGTGAAACAGCAAAACTAACATTCCCTTCAGGAAGTGAAGGTCGTGCTTTAGTAAGTATTGAAAACGGTAGTGAAGTTATTGATTACCAATGGGTAGAAACCAAGCTAGGTGAAACCACTATTGACATTCCTGTAACTGAGGATATGGCTCCAAATGTCTTTATTAATATATCATTATTACAACCACATGATGTGACCTCGAATGATTTACCAATCAGATTATATGGTGTGATACCAATGTTAGTTGAAAATCCTGAAACACGTATTACGCCCGAAATTTACATACCAAATGAAATAAGACCCGAGGCGAATTATGAAATAAAAGTTTCAGAGAAAAACGACAAACCGATGACTTATACCATTGCTGTTGTTGAAGAAGGTTTGCTCGACTTAACACGTTTTAAAACGCCAAATGTCTGGGATAGCTTTTATGCTCGCGAAGCTCTTGGTGTAAAAACCTGGGATATTTTCGATGATGTTATTGGTGCTTATTCTGGTAGTATTGACCAAGTATTTGCTATTGGTGGTGATGGTAATGCTTCAAAAGGAAAAAATAAAAAGGCAAATCGTTTTAAACCCGTTGTGACGTATTTGGGCCCATTTATTTTAGATTCTAAAGAGACTAAAACACACCAGATTAAAATGCCTAATTATGTAGGCTCAGTTCGTGCCATGGTAATTGCTGGTGATAATACTGAAGAAGCCTATGGTAATGCAGAAAAGACAGTACCAGTAAAACAACCTCTTATGGTTTTGGCAACGTTACCCCGTAAATTAAGTCCTGGTGAAAAGGTAACATTACCTGTGACGGTTTTTGCAATGGAAAATAAAATGAAAAACATCAATTTAGAGATTAAATTAAGTGATGGTATTACCGTAAAAGGAAGCAAGATACAAACCCTTAAATTTGATAATCCAGATGAAAAGATGGCTTATTTTGAGTTGGACGTATCCAAAGCCAAAGGCATAAACACTATTGAAGTTATTGCCTCTGGTCATGGCGAAAAATCTACTTACAAAGTTGAGATTGATGTCGAAAATCCGAATCCGTACTCTTCAAAAATTATTGATAACGAATTACAAGCCAATGCAACTCAAAAAGTACCATTCACAACTTTTGGTGTACCCGGAACAAATTCTGCAACGTTAGAGTTTTCGACAATACCGCCAATGGATTTTACTAAACGCCTAACGTATTTAATTCGTTATCCACATGGTTGTGTTGAGCAGACAACATCGAGTGTTTTCCCACAATTATTTTTAACAGACATTTTTGATTTAAATTCGAAAAAGAAGAATGAAATCCAGAGTAATATAGAAAATGGTATTAACCGATTATCTCATTTCCAACAAACAAATGGTAGTATGAGTTATTGGATTGGCGAAAACACAGCCAATGATTGGGGCACAAGTTATTCTGGTCATTTTATGATAGAAGCCGAGAAAAAGGGTTATGTCCTTCCGCTTACTTTTAAGAGCAATTGGTTGGCCTATCAAAAACAAGCCGCAAGGAATTGGAGACCTAGTTATAGATATTACAATTATGACTTGGCACAAGCATACAGATTATACACAATGGCTCTTGCTGGTAGTCCGGATTTGGCAAGTATGAATAGACTTAGAGAGTTTACAGAAATCTCTAACGAAGCCAAATGGAGATTGGCTGCAGCATATGCATTAGCTGGACAAAAAGAGGCAAGTGATGCTATTTCTCGTACAGCTAATATCGATTTTCAGCCTCCTAAATCTAACTATTACACATATGGATCTTTAGAAAGAAACCGTGCGATGGCTCTAGAAACTATGCTAATTACGGATAATCCAAAAGCAGTAGATTTAGCAAAAGCAGTAGGTAAATCATTATCTAGTGACGATTGGATGAGTACACAAACGACGGCTTACAGTTTATTATCCATCGGAAAACTCATATCTAAAAATGGTGGTAAAGATTTAAATCTAAGCTATTCAGTAAATGGAAAATCAGAAACTATAAATACTAAAAATGGTATTGCACAACGCGAAATTCCTGTTGTTGATGGCCTAAACGAAATCAGTATTGAAAACAAAGATGGTAATTTGGTTTATGTACGCGTTTTAAACTCTGGGAAATTAAAACTTGGAGAGGAACTGTCTGTAAAACGAGGCTTCTCAATTTCAACCATTTTTAAAGACTTGCAAGGCAATAAAATTGATGTTTCAAAATTACAACAAGGACAAGATTTTGTAGCTACAGTTAGTATTACAAATCTTAATAACGAAGTTGTAAAAGATGTCGCATTGACTCAAATTTTTCCTTCAGGTTGGGATATTGTAAATACACGATTTACAGATTTTGGAGATACAACAGTCAGTCAAGCAAGGTATACTGATATTAGAGATGACCGCGTTAATTTCTATTTTGATATGAGTAGAAAAGGAAAAAACGGTACTAAGACATTTACTGTTTTATTGAATGCGTCATACTTAGGTACTTATTATTTACCTGGTGCACAAGCGGAAGCGATGTATGACAATGATTATCTCGTAAGAAACAAAGGCCGTTGGGTTACTGTAGAAAAATAATTTATGAAAAACCAAGAATCTTATTACGCTGTCATTTTTACCTCAACCCAAACAGAAACCATTAAGGGCTATTCTGAAATAGCAGACCAAATGGAAGCATTAGCAAAAAAACAAGATGGTTTTTTAGGTGTTGAAAGTGCTAGAAGTTCTGTTGGAATAACAGTTAGCTACTGGAAAAATTTAAACTCTATAAATCAATGGAAAGCCAATACAGACCATCTATTTGCGCAACAAAAAGGACGCGAACAATGGTACAATTGGTATAAGGTTAGAATTTGTAAAGTAGAACGCGAATATGAGTATTTAAATTACTAAATAATAGAATCAAATATTATCGTTTTAAGGTAAAATGCCCAGTAATATTTTGATTATCTAATACAATAGAATACCAATAATCTGCCGTAGGCATTAAATTACCTTTAAAAGTGCCATCCCACCTGGCATTGGTATTAGTTGCAGAATATAATAGTTTACCATATCTGTCAAAAATATAAACTTTGAAATTACTAAAAAATTGAGCAAGATTTAAAGAAAATAAATCATTATTTCCATCTCCATTAGGTGTCATGTACTTCTGAATAAAAATATGTAAATGCTGCATAGTAGCTATAAAAATACATTCAAAAGATTTTACATATATCGTATATAAACCACTTGGTAAAGAATTAAATACATTGCTAGACTGGTAATTTATACCATCAATTGAATACTGATAGTTTCCATTACCTAATACATTCACAATAATTGAACTCTCTGCCGTATTTATATTATTTATAATGGGATTATCAGTATGATTTACATTAAATTCTATAATTTCTGTAAAACAACCATCAGTAACTTCAACCATGTAAACGCCTTCAATATCAATAGAAATAAAATCTGTAGTCTCTCCTGAATTCCAGTTATAACTTGGATTAATAATATTTGTATTTACTATTAAATCTATTGTTTCGTTCTCACACAATACTATAAACTCTTCTCTAAATTCTATTGACTGGACTCCTTGATTTACATAAGTACAAGTCGTTGTGTCCAATTGATAATCATCCCAACATGTTACATTTCCTGGGTTAACAGGAGCTGTGCCTTGATTTACATATGTACAAGTCGTTGTGTCCAATTGATAATCATCCCAACATGTTACATTTCCTGGGTTAACAGGAGCTGTGCCTTGATTTACATATGTACAAGTCGTTGTGTCCAATTGATAATCATCCCAACAGTTGACTATTATTGGTGATGTTGGAGTTATATCGGTAATAGTGACAGTAACTGTTATAGTGTATTGATGACCTAAATACCCATTACTCACAGGATTACAACCGGGATTAGAAACAGGTATTATATCAACACTAAAGTTATCTCCAAAATCTGGCTCAATACTGGGATTTAGAGGACTACCCAAAGGGTTTCCGAAATTAAATGGTGTAGGGTTGACATTGACTGGGTAATTAGGTTCTGCAATCAAATTTGTTGCTGGCAAGCAAGTCGCTCCACCAACATATGGAGTGCATCCGTAAAATAAATTGAAATAGGTTTCAAAATGAGGACAAGAACCATTATTAGTGTAACCTGTGAAATTTACTTCTACACTAATACCTGTAATCTGCTCACATGAATCTGTACTCGTTGGTAATATAAAATCATGTGCGTAACCATCACTCAGTGGAGCTGTGTTACCTAAACCAGCCCAAGCTTTTCTATCGATCCCAATTATAGCATCACTTTGGGTTTGGGTCAAAACAACTTGCCCAATGGACACATCCATTGATAAGATTACAAATAATACTATTATACTCCTAAGCATTCTATTTATTTTATGTATGTTGATAAACATTAAAAAAAGTAGTTCAGTTGATGAATAAGAATTTGTGAGTCAATATTTTTCAAAAAAATGCAAATTTAAAAATCTAAATTAGTATTTGAAACGTTTAAATATATAGATAAATGTATGCTAGATATTTAATTTTGAAAAATATTTTGGCAAAAAGAACATTTGTATAGTTTATGTATAGGTTTAAAGTATTTATAAAGTCTCATCTAAAAAAAACAATAGTTCTTTTTATAGTATTAATTACCTATTACTTCTGCTTGTCCAAGCAAATCTTTAAAGACCCAACAGCAACAGTAATTACTAGTAATTCTAATGAGTTAATTGGCGCTTTAATTGCAGATGATGGGCAGTGGCGGTTTCCACAAACGGATAGTATTCCTGAGAAATTTAAAACCTGTATTCTTCAGTTTGAAGACGATTATTTTTACAAACATCCTGGTTTTAATCCAATCTCAATTTTCAAAGCCTTAAAACAAAATATAAGTTCTGGTAAAGTAAAACGTGGTGGAAGTACCATTACACAGCAAGTCATTCGTTTGTCTAGAAAAGGGCAAAAACGCACCTATTTAGAAAAGTTAAAAGAATTGGTTTTAGCAACTCGACTAGAGTTTAGACATTCTAAAGAAGACATATTAAACCTTTACGTAAGTCATGCCCCTTTTGGTGGTAATGTGGTTGGTGTTGATGCTGCTTCTTGGCGTTATTTTAATAGAAATGCTTCGGATTTATCTTGGGCAGAAAGTGCAACATTGGCCGTATTACCAAATGCACCAAGTCTTATTTACCCTGGAAAAAACCAAGAGCGCTTACTTAAAAAACGTAATCGGTTACTCAAAAAACTATTTTATAACGGAACGATTGACAAGCTTACATATCAATTATCAATTTCTGAAGGTTTACCTCAAAAACCTTATCCATTACCTCAAATTGCGCCGCATTTACTTCAGAAAATTACAAAAAAACAAAAAGGCAAACACGTAAAAACAACATTAGATATTGCATTGCAAGAGCAATCAAATACAATAGTAAAGCAACATTATAATCAATTAAAACAAAATGAAATTTATAATATTTCGGTATTAGTTTTAGATGTAAAATCTCGTGAAGTTTTGACATACATAGGCAATTCACCAACAGACAAAGCACATCAAAATCAAGTAGATATTATAGACAAGCCAAGAAGTACAGGTAGTATTTTAAAACCCTTTTTATTTGCATCGATGCTAGATGCTGGTGATTTGCTACCAAATACTTTGGTGCCAGATATACCAACACAATTTGGAAATTACCAACCAGAAAATTTCAATAAAGAGTATGATGGTGCCGTTTCTGCCAGTAAGGCTTTGTCACGCTCATTAAATGTTCCTGCTGTGAGAATGCTAAAAGATTTTGGATTAGATCGCTTTTATCAGTATTTGAAACAACTAAAGCTCAAAGATTTAAAATATAATGCTAATCATTATGGCTTATCCTTGGTTTTAGGTGGTGCAGAAAGTAACCTTTGGGATTTATGCAAAAGCTATGCAGCAATGGCATCGACGTTAAATCATTTTAATGAAAACAGTAGTCAATATTATACTAAAGAATTTACTGAGCCAATTATCACTGATACAGTGCCTGTTGATTTTGGGAAGCTCTCTCAAGAAAAAACCATTTTTGATGCGGCTTCTACATATCTGACATTTGAAAGCATGAAACAAGTTAACAGACCTGAGGAAGATTATAGTTGGGAATTTTATAATTCTTCACAAGACATTGCATGGAAAACCGGAACAAGCTTTGGTTTTAGAGATGCTTGGGCTATTGGTACTACATCGGATTATGTGGTTGGTGTCTGGGTTGGCAATGCTGATGGTGAAGGCCGTCCAGGTTTAGTAGGTGTACAAACAGCTGCCCCAATTTTGTTTGATGTTTTTGATTTACTCCCAAAAAGTGAATGGTTTGCAAAACCCTATGATGAAATGCTTGAAGTCAAAATTTGTACAAAAAGTGGTTATCGTGCCTCGTCAATTTGTGATGAAATTTCGCCAGAATTTATACAGCTTGCTGGTCAAAAAACAGCACCTTGTCCATTCCATAAATTAGTTCATTTAGACACTTCTGGACGTTATCAAGTTAATTCTTCTTGTGAAGATATTTCAAATATTAAAGCTCAGGCTTGGTTTTCATTGCCGCCATTGCAAGCATACTATTATAAATCTAAAAATCCATTTTATGCTGCGCTTCCTCCTTTTAGAAATGACTGTGTAGAATCTTCTTCGACATCGATGGAATTTATCTATCCAAGTCAACAAAGTACTATTTTTTTACCTAAAGATTTTGATGGTAAAGCAAATGATTTAATCCTGAGAGTAGCACACTCAAAACCAGAATTAGAACTCTTCTGGTATGTTGATACTAAATATGTTGGCTCGACAAAGGACATTCATGACATGGCTATTTCACCACAACCTGGCGAACATATTATAACTGTTGTTGACGCACTTGGAAATGAGTTGAAACATAAAATAACTATTTCGGAATAATCACTTGTAACTCGTAATGTGTATTTTTGTTTCTTAAATTTAATTACACACCTATGGAAGTTGTTCAGTTTATTCATTCTTATTGGGCTTATTTAGTGCTTTTAGTTTTAGTACTAGCCACATTCAATGCCCTTTTTAAGTTTTTTGGAAACAAAGAATTTGATGAAAAAGATTTTAGAATTTCGCTTTTTGCTTTAATTACAATGCACATTCAGTTGCTAATTGGGATTGTATTATTTTTCTTAAAAGATTACTTTTCGACTATCAGTGAAGTTGGTGGCATGGGTGAGGTTATGAAAAACTCTGCACTAAGAAATCTTATCGTTGAGCATCCAACCACTATGATTATTGCTGTTGCTTTAGTTACAATTGGCTATTCTAAACACAAAAAGAAATTGGTATCTAAACCAAAATTTAAAATGCTTGCTATTTTTTACACCATAGCTTTAGCACTTGTATTATACATGATACCTTGGAATCTTTGGTTTTAAACAATAAAAAAAGGCTTGGATTAATTGCAGCCTTTTTTTATTGTTATTCTTAAGGAATCTTATTGTTCAACCTCTTTTATAACATATACATAAACCGGGAAGTGATCACTAAAGCCTCCTGTATAGCCACCATCGGCAAAACTACGGAATGGATAACCCTTATATCTACCTCGTTTATTTGTTAGGTATTGCTTGTTGTAAATACCTGCTTTGTAATACATAAAAGAGGAGTAATCTTTTTCTAATAAAGGCTTAGTTACCATAATTTGATCAAACAAACTCCATGCATCTCGGTAAGCTGTTGTTCCATAACCTTTATCCTTAAACATGGTTTCAAAAGGATTGTAAATGCCTTTTAGTTTAACTCTGTTTCGTTTTGCTTGAGCTTTTAATACCTTTTTTACACTTTCGTTAGTTGGGTCATCATTTAAATCACCCATTGTAAAAATCTTAGCATAAGGGTCATTGGATTGTAAAGAATCTATAAGGTGTTTGTTTAATTTTGCTGCAGCAACACGTTTTGGTCTGCTTCTCGCTTCACCACCACTCCGAGATGGCCAATGATTAACAATTAGATGAATTAAATCACCTTCTAATTTTCCACTGACTAATAACTGGTCTCTAGTATATTTACGTTTACGCGTGTTATCATCATAAATTTTTAACTCATGAGAACTTGTTGTTATTGGCTGGAATAATGCTTTTTGATATAACAATGCCACATCAATACTTCTTGCATCTGGACCATCAATATGGATAATGCCATAATCTTTACCTAATAATAAAGGGTCGTTAACTACATCTTCTAAAACTTTACGGTTTTCAATTTCGCATACACCAATAATTGCTGGAGAGTTTTTGCTTTGATCACGCCCAATATCTGCGATGACACGTGCCATACCTTTGACTTTGCTTTTATAAACCTCACCTCTGTTAGATGCAGCCATTTCCATCATTGGACTAGCCTCGTCAAACTTTAGTGGATCATTAATAGTGTCAAAGAGGTTTTCTAAGTTATAAAAAGCAATAGTATGAATCTTAAAACGTTTTTCATCTTGTGCTGTAGCACTAAATGTTGAAGAAAGTGTAATTAAAACTAAGAGTAATTTTATGAATTTCATTTATTTGTGTTATCTAATTGTAAAACTTGTAGCAATTTAGATGTCAAAAGTATGTAATTCTGATAAATAATGTAACTTTGTGCGCCTTTAAAAAATTGTTAAGGGTTTCTTAAATTAAAACCAGATTAAATTAGGTATGAAAAAAAGTTTTTTATTATTTCTTTTCGGAATGGCTTTTTCTCTTTCAAGTTTTGCACAGCAAACACTTGTAAAAGGTAGCGTTTTGGACGGAACCACGGGAGAACCTATTCCTGATGTTACTGTAACTATCGAAGGTACAGAATTGAGTATGACTACAGATGCAAAAGGTGAATTTAGCTTTTTGTCTAATGTTCCTCTAGGAGAACAAATGCTTAAAATTGAAAAAATAGGTTACGAAACAAAGCGTTATCCTATCGTGATTAACGAAGGAAAAACTGTAGACATTTCAGGAATGACTATGGATTACGACCCTACAGACAAGAAAGATTTGTATACCATTTCTATCTCTGATGACAACCTAAACAGTGAAGATGATGGTCTTACAGACAACATTTCAGGACTTTTACAAGCTTCTAGAGATGTGTTTTTAAGTGCTGCCGCTTTTGATTTTAGTGCTACATTCTTTAGGCCAAGAGGTTTAGACAATGCTAATGGTAAAGTACTTATCAATGGTATTGAAATGAACAAGCAATTTAACGGTCGTCCACAATGGGGAAACTGGGGTGGTGTAAATGATGTGCAACGTAATCAAGAATTCACAATGGGTATGTCTGCAAACGATTACAACTTTGGTGATCTTGCAGGTACTAATAATATTGTAATGCGTGCTTCTAAATACAGAAAAGGTGGTCGTATCTCTTACGCTTCTGCAAACAGAAGTTATACAGGAAGAGTTATGGCAAGCTATAGTTCTGGTTTAGTAAAAAACGGTTGGTCATACTCTGTGTTAGCCTCTAGACGTTACGGAGATGAAGGTTTTGTAGATGGAACACTTTATGATTCTAATTCATTTTTTGCTGCTGTAGAAAAACGCATTAACGACAAACACAGCATTAACTTCACAGGAATTTATGCTCAAAACAGACGTGGTCGTTCTACAGCTGTAACCAATGAGGTTAATAGACTAAAAGGAAGAGCTTATAACCCATTTTGGGGAGAATTAAATGGCGAACAGCGCAACTCTAGAATCAGAGAAATCGAAGAGCCAATCTTAATGCTTAACCACTTCTGGGATATTTCTAATAAAGTACGTTTAAATACTAACGTCGCTTACCAATTTGGAGAAATAGCAAATACTCGTATCGACAATGGTGGTACACGTTTAGTTACTATTGGTAACGAAAGTGTATATCTTGGTGGTGCACGTAACCCTACACCAGAATATTATCAAAACTTACCTAGTTTCTTTTTACAAGACCCTAATCCAACAGCTTTCGATTATCAACAAGCATTTATCGCACAGGAAGCTTTTGTAAATGATGGTCAATTAAATTGGAATCAATTATATGAAGCGAATGCAACTTTAAGAAATCAAGGTGGAAATTCATTATATGCTATCCAATCTGACGTGATTGAAGACAAGCAATTAAGTTTCAATACCATTTTAGATGCAGACTTAGCAGATAATATTCGTTTAAACGCAGCTTTAAACTACAGAAGCTTAAATAGTCAAAACTATGCACGTATCGAAGATTTATTAGGCGGTACTGGATATTTAGATGTAGATTTCTTTGCAGAGGAAACGCCAAATACTGCTGGTGCAACTCTTGAAGAAGTTGCTCAGAGTGATTTACGTAACCCAAACCGAATCGTAAGAGAAGGTGACCGTTACAAATACAATTACGAATTAGACGCAACTATTGCTAGTGCTTTTGCTCAAGCACAATTTAAGTACAATAAAGTAGATTTTTATTTAGGTGCTAACTTATCTAAAACAAGCTATCAAAGAAACGGTCTTTATGAGAATGGTAACTTCCAAGGAGGAGGAAACAATGGTTCTTTTGGTAAAGGTGATGAATTAGACTTCACTAACTATGGTGTTAAAGCTGGTTTTACATATAAAATTACAGGAAAACATCTTGTTGACGTTAATGGTAGTATGTTTTCTAAAGCTCCAGGAATCAGAAGTTCTTTCAGTAACGCTCGTCAAACAAATGCTTCAGTTATTGGTTTAGATAGCGAAGATATCAAGTCTATTGACGTAAGTTATATCTACAGATCTCCAATACTAAAAGCTAGATTAACAGGTTTTTACTCAGGATTTGAAAACGGAACAGATATTGGATTCTATTTTACAGAGGACTTAGCCGGATTAGGTGTTGATAATGGTGATGCATTTGTGCAAGAAATATTAACTAATGTTGAAAGACGCCATGTAGGTGTAGAATTAGGTGTTGAAGCACAAGTAACACCAACAATTAAATTAAAAGGTGCTGCTTCAGTTGGACAATACACCTTTCAGAACAACCCAAATTTATATTTGACAAGTGTAGATATTAATGGTCCATTAACTTTTGGTGATGGTACAACAAATCTTAAAGATGTCCATGTAGCTGGTGGACCAGAGCGCGCTTTTCAATTAGGTTTTGAATATAGAGACCCTGACTATTGGAATTTTGGACTTACTACTAACTTCTTTTCAAATGCGTACATAGATGTTAGTAACTTAGCAAGATCTGCTAACTTTACGTCAGACTATGATGGTAATACATTTAATGACTATGACCCTGTTTTGGCGAAAGAGTTATTAAAGCAAGAACAATTTGATGATTATATGTTAGTAAATATTATTGGTGGTAAATCATGGAAAATTAATGACTATTTCATCGGTTTCTTTGCAACTATAAATAATGTATTTAACCAAAAATACAGAACAGGTGGTTTTGAGCAATCAAGATTAGCTAACTTTAGACGAATAAGAGACGATAAGTCCAGAGATAATGGTCCTGTTTTTGGCTCGCGTTACTTCTTCGGAAATGGCACAACGTATTACTTTAACATGTACGTAAGATTTTAATTGAAAAAAGAAAAATAAAATTTATACAAAATGAAAACTTTAAAAATTAACAAATTAATCCTTTTACTAATAGGTTTAGTAGCTTTTAATAGCTGTGTAGAAGATGACGATTTTAATATTCCTAATACTGCTGTTGTAGAACCAGTATTAACTGGGAGTACTATAGAAATTGGTTCTGTAGCGGGTCAATTAGCACAAGAACAAGGAAACAGTGCATTAGATTATTCTGATGACGATACAATTTACACATACCCAACTGATGGTCCCGACCAATTTGTCACTGGTTATGTAATATCTTCTGACGAAGGTGGGAATTATTTTGAAGAAATTATACTCCAAAATGCAACAGAAAATCCAACAGATGGTATCCGCGTACTTGTAGATGTTAACCCTTTATTTATTCGTTACGAAGTAGGTCGTAAAGTCTTTGTAAAAGTGAATGGTTTGTCTACTGCAATATCGAACGGTGTCTTAACAATTGGACCAAAAGATGGAGATCGTATTGGTAAAATACCTGCACCTTCAGAAAATGATTTTATCCTAAGATCTACAGAAGTTGCTGCAATGATACCTCTTGCAATTGGTGTTGCCGATTTTACAGACGATAAAACAAATTTACTTATAGAATTAAACGATGTACAATTTTTAAAATCTCAGGCTGTTGGACCAACAGCATTAAGTTATGCCTCTGAAAGTTTTGATCAATTTGATGGTGAGCGTACCTTAGAGGATTGTACTTCAGGTACATCTACTATTTTTGCAACTAGCACATTTGCAGATTTTAAAGCCTTATCATTACCTGAAGGTAAAGGGTCAATGGTAGCTGTTTTACAGAAAAACTTTTTCGGTGACGAATTTAATGTAGTTGTAAACTCTCCAGAGACTATTGATATGACTGGTCAACGATGCGATCCTGTGTTTGGCGCAGATTTCCAAGAAGCGACAGATAATACTACTTTTGATACTCCGGGTTGGATTAACTTTGCTGAAGCAGGTTCTAGATTATGGTCTGAAGATGTATTTAGTGGAAACGGAACTGCAAGGTTCTCTGCATTTAGCTCAGGTGATGCTTCAAACATTGGTTGGTTAATTACTCCAAGTATAGATATGGATGCACAAACAGGAGAAGTGTTAACTTTTGAGATGCAACATGCTTTCCCAGATGCAGGTCATGACCCAATGGAAGTTTTATATTCCAACGATTTTGATGGTACAGAAGCTGGTGTATTAAGTGCTACTTGGACCTCTATGCCTTTTACAAAAAGTTATATCGTAGATTCAGATAACTGGTTTACATTCGTTAACTCTGGTCCTATAGATTTATCAGGTGTAACTGGTAATGCCTATATCGCATTTAAATATACAGGTAGTGATACTGCAAACCAAAACATGACTATTGATATCGATGATGTAAAAATCAGCGTACAATAGAAAATAAAAAAATTCATTAAAAAAACCGCATCTATTACAGATGCGGTTTTTTATTTTTACAATTATGTTTGATTCTTTTTACATTACGTTTCTTAATGTTACTAAACCTAAGTTTGGAAGAAAAGCTATGCTTTTGGCTTTGCACTACATTTGCTTAACCGAGGTAGCCTTTTACGCTCTTTTAGCTTGTTTTTTTAGCGCTTTCTCAAGTCAGCTAAATATTGGTAAGATTAGCTCAGAAAAAGCGATTTTCCTTTCTGTTTTATGTGTGCTTTTTATCTACTTGAAAAACTGGATGCGATATAATGGTAAACGTAGAAATATTTTAAACGCAAAAAAATCAAAAAAACATAAATTACAAGCTTGGAAACTAATAGCTGTTCCTATCGCTTGTATTATTCTGGCTTTTGTTTTCTTTAAGGCCATATAAAATAAAAAAGCTATCCTAAAGGATAGCTTTTTTTAATTATTAGTTTTATTACTAAGCCTTTTCTACTTTACAACATGCTTTTTCACAATCCTTAGCACAAGCTATTGTTGTCTTTTCAGTTTTAGTTTTGTCTTTGCAGCAAGCCATTTTACAATCTGGTTTACAAGCCATTTTAGCTTCTTGCTTTTTTTCAGTTGAAAATACTTCAACAGCTTTTATTTCTTCAACCTTATAGATGTCGCTTACTTTAGCAACTGCCTCTTTAAGTGTTTGTGGCGTGACCTTAGCTTCATCAAATTCTACCATGGCTAATTCCTTATCGAAATCTACTTTTGCCATTTTCACGCCTTCTAACTTAGCCATTTTCTTTTCTATGGTTTTAGCACAACCAACTGCACATGTCATTCCTTTGATGTTAAATTCTACTTTTGCATAAGTAGCATTTGGATCTAACTTGGCAGTATTTTCTTTGTTCGATATTTCAACAGCAACTGTTTTGGCTTCTGGTTTGGTATTATTTTTACATGCGGCAAGTGACAATGCAATTGCAACTATAACTATAGCGCTTTTAAATATTTTCATAACTGTACTTATTCTAAGTTTAAAAAACAAATCTAAGAAATACACAGTTTCTTGAAAAATAATTAACGAATTTTGTGACCGCTAACCTGCTTTATATGAAAAAAGTTAACATTAAGTGGTTCTATCTAATTATTCTATCGATTATTTGGGGAAGTTCTTTTATCCTAATTAAAAAGTCGTTAATAGGATTAACGCCATATCAAATTGGAAGTTTACGTAATGTATTGAGCGGAATTATTTTAATTGCTTTTGCTTGTAAAGGGTTAAAAAAAATTGATAAAATTAAATGGAAATGGATTATCATTTCGGGGTTTTTGGGTTCTTTTTTTCCAGCTTTTCTATTTGCTATAGCCGAAACTGAAATCGATAGTTCTGTTACGTCTATATTAAATTCTCTAGTACCTCTAAATACTGTTTTGATGGGTGCCGCAATTTTTAAAATAGCTTCTACAAAACGTCAGGTTATAGGTGTAATTATAGGTTTTGTGGGGACAGCCATCTTAATCTTAAAAGGTGCTGACATTAACCCAAATCAAAACTATCTTTATGCCAGTTATATTATAGTAGCTACACTAATGTATGCTGCTAATGTCAATATTATTAAACGTCACCTGCAAACTGTAAAACCACTAACAATTGCTGCTGGAAACTATGTGTTTATTATCATACCGGCATTAGTAGTATTGTTTTTTACAGATTTTTTTACCGCCAAAACTTTTGAATCAGACACATTCTATGAGTCACTCATTTACATCTGTATTTTATCAGTATTTGGGACGGCTTTAGCTAAGGTTTTCTTTTTTAAATTAGTTCAGATTTCAACTCCAGTATTTGCAACCTCAGTGACTTATTTAATGCCAATAGTCGCTGTGATTTGGGGATTAATAGATGGAGAAACTTTCACGCCTCTTCAGGCTGTTGCTACTGTAATTATTTTGACAGGTGTTTATATAGCGAATAAGAAAAGGAAATAAAAAACCGAAGTCACTTGACTTCGGTTTTTAAAGTATTTAATTAAAACTTCTAGTTAAAATCTTCAGCTTTTACACCTTCATTAATCTTAATTTCATTGACATCCATTTCAATAACTTGTGGGCCGTTTGTAATCTTCATTTTACCTGGCACCATAATACCTTTGACTTCTTTATAGTCTGAATATTCTGTAATAGAAGTTATAGACTGTCCTTGAGCTTCAGTTGTATTTTCTGTTCTGATTAATAAGCCAGAATCAGCTGCATAAAAACGTATTGTCTTTTTACCATCTTCAGTAGAAACTATTTTATAAGCATCAACACCATCAACATCTGTCAAGCTTTCTAATTCTATGTTTGAAGCTTCCATGTATATCTCTGGGAAAAGTCCTTGTGTCTTTTTTCTAGAAGACACATCATCTTCAGACATAGGAATTTTTCGTCCTTGCTGTTCTTGGAAACCTGATTTACCATCAAATTTTTGTTTCATAATCGTCCCCATACCTTCTATACTCATCTCCATAGAATACATGTTAGGAGCCATTTGCTTTATGACCGCTTTAGGTTTAAATGGTGCTCCGGCTATTGTAACATCGGCACTTTGTAATGTTGACTTTACTTCTCTAAGTTTTGCTTCCCCACCAATAACTTTTACATAATTCTTAATTACATCTGAAGCTGTCAATCCTTCTGGTAATGGTTTAGAAAAAACTGGTTTATCTGTAGCTGTTGCATACTTATCATAGTATTTAATTGGTAATCCTACTTTTTCAAGATTTTCTAAAACATCACTCCCTTTTCCTACAACAACAATTCTTGAGTTATCTACACTAAAGTATTTGTTTGCTACACGCTGAACATCCTCTACAGAAACATTATTGATATTTTCTAAATAGTTCGAATAAAAATCTGCTGGTAAGTTATTTCTTCTGACATTTAAGGCATAGTTAGCTATCGTTTGCGGGCGCTCTAAAGCCATAACAAAACGACCAACATATTTTGCCTTTGCATTATCTAAAGTTTGAACTTCTACTGGTTCTGTACGGATACGTTTTATTTCTTTTAAAAACTCTACAACAGCACTATCAGTAACTACATTGCGGACTTTTGCACTCGCATTAAAACGAGATACACCATAACGACTTGCTCCTAAACTAGAATATGCACCATAGGTATAACCTTTGTCTTCACGTAGGTTTTTGAATAAGTAACCTTCGCCACCACCACCAAGGATGTTGTTTGCCATTAATGCTGCAAAATAATCTTCATCACTTTGCTTTAAATCTACATTATTTGTAATAGAAATATTAGATTGTGTCGCATTTGGCATATCCACAAAATTAATTTCTGGCGCAGATACATTTGCTGTCAATTCTGGTGTTGGTAATTCTTTTAAATCTACTTTTTCCCATTTCCCAAAATACTTCTTCATTTGCTTTTTAGCGTCTTTTACACTGATGTCTCCAACAACAACGATGTAGGCATTGTTTGGGGCAAAACGAACTTTGTAAAAATCTACAACATCTTGAAACGTTACATTATTAACAGTTTCTTCTGTAGTAAACTCTCCATAAACGTGATCTTTACCGTAAGCTAAGGCGCCAACTACACGACCTGCAACAGCATCTGAACTTTTGGCATTAGACTTTAAGTTTTCGATTAACTTATCTTTTTCTTTATCAAATTCTTCTTTGGTTAATAAAGGGTTAATAGTTGCGTCTGACATAAGCTCTACAATGCGGTCAGAATATTTTACTAATCCACTACCAAAACCTCCACTGGATCCAAAGGAAATATTTGCACCTAAAAAATCTACTTCTTCATTAAACTCGTCCTTAGAAACATTAGTAGTTCCATTTCCTAACATTGAAGAAAGTAAGCTAGCAACCCCTGCTTTGTCACCTTCGGCGTAAGGTTTGTTGTCAATGCTTAATTGATATGATACTCTCGGTAGTTTGTTGTTTTCAACTACCATTACAGTGATTCCGTTTTTGAGTTTAAACTCTTGAGGATCTTCTAAATTAATTACTGGTTCTGGCCCAGCTTTTGGCATTTGAGACCTGTCTAGTTGTGCATTTACTCCGAATGACATTAGAGCCATACCTACAAACGCAGCTAATTTTAATTTTAATGTCTTCATCTTATTTATCATCTTTTTTTGGTAAGTACTGAATTTCTACACGTTGATTTGGGCTTAAATATTTAGCCGCTACATCCCTAATTTCATCTCTTGTAATAGACTTATATAAATCTAATTGATTGTTAATTAAATTTACATCACCATATAACATGTAGTATGTTGCTAAAGAACTTGCAATACCTGCTACACTAGAATTTGAACTTACAAATCTGTTTTCAAATTGATTTTGAAGCTTTTGGTAATCACGCTCAGAAATTAATTCTGTTTGCATAATTTTGATTTCCTCATCCATTTCATCAAGTAGTACATCTAAACTAACATCTCCTTGGGGTAATGCAAATAATGCAAATATATTATAATCGACTTGCCCTAAATTTACAGCTTGCACTTGTAATGCTTGTTTCTGCTTATCTACAATTTTTTTGTAAAGTACAGAGCTTTTCCCACCACTTAAATAAGTAGAAATCATATCTAAAACAAAAGCATCTCTACTTGCTTGTCCAGGTAAACGGTAAGCTGCAATAATAGCAGGTATTTGAATATTGGCATCGTAAGCCTTGACCTTTTTTGTTTCTGCAATTGGTGTTTCTTTTGGGAAATTTCTAACAACTTCTGGTCTAGATTTAACTTCACCAAAGTATTCTTTTACCATTCCTGTTGTTTTCTCGATGTCAAGATCTCCTGCAATAACTAAAACTGCATTATTAGGTCCATAATATTTATCAAAATAAGCATTAAACTGTTCTAAAGTCGCAGCATCAAGATCTTTCATGTAACCAATATTAGGATCTTTGTAAGGATGCACTTCAAATAAGTTTTTCCCAATCTCTTCTAGTATTTTTCCATAAGGTCTATCGTAACTCTGTCGTTTTTCTTCCTTAACAACTTCGTTTTGTGTATCTACGCCAACTTGGTCAATCACAGGATGAAGCATACGCTCTGATTCTAACCATAATCCTAATTCTAATTTATTAGATGGGAATACCTCATAATAGTATGTTCTGTCTTGTGATGTCGTTGCGTTAAAAGTCCCACCATTAGCAGGTATGATTTTCATAAATTCTCCACGTTCAATGTTTTCAGAACCTTCAAATAACAAGTGTTCAAAAAAGTGAGCAAAACCTGTACGGTTAAGTTCACGATCTTTACCACCAACATCATACATTACTGTAGTTGTTACAACAGGAGCTGTATTGTCTTGATGTAATATAACGTGTAATCCGTTATCTAAATCAAATTCTTCAAACTCTACCTTCTGTGCTGTAGATGAGTAACCTACAAACATCAAAAGCGCTAGACATAATAAGCTTTTTTTCATTTTTGTTTTTTTTAATAAAAGTTTCATGTGTTTGTCTTGCCAAACAATAATTTGTTACAACAATTCTGACAAAAATAATGAACATTATTCCTTTTTACTCTAAATAAAATGTGAAATAAATGTGCTGTTAATCCATTAGATAAAAAAACAATTTGCTTTGTAGCCACTTTAGTGATTTCAAAACACTTAAAACGTTTGTGAATTAGGAATTTAAGCGTATATTTGCATCCGCTTTCTGAGAAGAAGGCAATTTGATATATAAACAAATTAATAAAAACGTTACGCTATGTACGCAATTGTAGAGATAGCAGGGCATCAATTCAAAGTTGAAAAAGACCAAAAAGTTTTTGTTAACCGTTTGCAAACTGAAGAAGGTAAGAAAGTAAATTTCGACAACGTTCTTTTAATTGGTGATGGTGACAACACAACTATAGGCGCCCCAGCTATAGACGGAGCACAAGTAAGTGCAAAAGTCTTAAAGCACCTTAAAGGTGACAAGGTTATTGTTTTCAAAAAGAAAAGACGTAAAGGTTACCGTGTAAAAAATGGACACAGACAATCTTTAACAGAAATCGTAATTGATGGCATTAAAGTTTCTGGAGCTAAAAAAGCTACTCCGAAAAAAGAAACTAAGAAAGCTGAACCAAAAAAAGAAACTGTAGAAGAAACTCAAGATTTGAGTAAACTTACTGTTGCTAAATTAAAAGAGATGGCTAAAGCAAAAGGAATTGAAGGACTTTCTTCTATGAAGAAAGCTGACTTAATTGCTGCTTTGAGCTAATTATTAACAATATAAAACCTTAAGACAATGGCTCATAAAAAAGGAGTTGGTAGTTCCAAAAACGGTAGAGAATCAGAATCGAAACGCTTAGGTGTAAAGATTTTTGGTGGTCAAGCTGCTATCGCTGGAAACATCATTTTAAGACAACGTGGTAATACGCATCACCCAGGTGAAAATGTATACCAAGGAAAAGACCATACTTTGCATGCAAAGGTTGATGGTTTAGTTAAATTTACAAAGAAAAAAGACAACAGATCTTACGTTTCTATTGAAGCTTTTGAAGCTTAGTGGATTTTTCTTTTAAAAATTAAAACCCTTTCTAATATAGAAAGGGTTTTTCTTTTTAAACAATATCCATCTTCTTCAATAGAAAACTGGCATTCATATTTTGACAAACACCTTGTTTTAGTTTATAATCAAAATAAAGCTCATCATTAACTATTTGTGCATCAAAATAATAGTTCTTTACTGCTTCTAGTTGACTTTCTATTTCTGTGAGACTTAAGTCATGTGTAGCGATAATTCCCGTAGCATTAAGTTTTACTAATTTTTCTACAAATTTTCTTGAGCCAATAGCCTTGTCAGTACTGTTAGTACCTTTCAAGATTTCATCTAGAATAATAAAGTAACTATCGTCTAGTTCAATAGTATCTACAATAAATTTTAAGCGCGTGAGCTCACTAAAAAAGTAACTACTATCATGCGTTAACGAGTCTGTAGTTCGCATACTTGTGACTAATTTTATAGGCTTGTATTTGCTTCTTTTTGCGCAAACTGGTAATCCGACATTAGACATAACAATATGTAAAGCTACTGTCCTTAAAAACGTACTCTTACCAGCCATATTTGCTCCAGTGACTATAAAGAATTGCTGATTTTTTAGTTCTAAATCACTATCAATACGCTTATCTTCTTGCAATAATGGGTGACCTAGCTCTGAAGCTAAAAACGTATGCGCCTCTGAAGTGATTATAGGGTATGTGAATTGCTGGTGGTTAAATGCATAATTACCAAAACTGTTGTAGGTATCAAAGAAAGTAACAACTTCGAACCAATCTTCTACCTTATTAGCATAGGTTATAATCCAGTTTTCGATATAATAGGTTTGTCTGATATCTGATAGAAAATAACCATTACCGAAAATGGCAGAAATCAAATTATTACGATTATCTAAAGTATCAATATGTTTAGAAAATTTAGCAAAAATAGCCGAAGCCTTTTGACCTTCTAATTGTATTTTTTGTTGTTGTTCTTGTAACAGTTCTGAAGAAAATATTTTTGTCTCTATTTGATTCAAAAGTAAAGCGTATTGCCTAAAAGTCTTTTTTGTCTTTGATGAATGTTGTGCGAGTTCATTTATTTTTTTTAGAAATTTAACAGTAATCCCTAAACCCAATAATAGCCAATATCCCAAAAACCCAACCGGAATTATTTCGGTAATAGCCAATCCTGCGATGACTAATGATAAGATACTAAAAACTATAGTAATATAAAACCACGTTGTACTTAAAAACGGTTTATAATCTTTTAGCCATTTGATAATTTTTTTTGCAGAATGTTCTACTTCAACACCTTGAGCAATAGCCCAATAATTTTGATACCATTCAGGTTGTTCCGCCAACTCTTTTATAGCTTCTTGACGTTTTGGTATATTAGTTATTTTGTTTGCCAAAAGGCTGTCAGCAAACCTCTGAGTACCTTCTTTTATGTTTGTTCTATTGGTAAATTGAAAAAAAGAACCAATCCCAAATAAATCAATATCTAAACTGTAAAAGTGTTTTGGGTTTTGAAATTCTGAGCCATCTGCTCTTTCATAAAAATTTCCAGAAGCAATAGCAATTTCTTCTTCGTTAATTTTTACCAAACGTTTATAGCGTTGTCGCTCGAGTTTTAAATCGGTATATTTCGAAAGTAGGAATAAAAATATGGCAACGCCCAAAACTCCTATAGCTAAAGCAGTTTGCCATTGCTTGAAAGTGAAGTAAATCCCTATTCCTGTTAAAACAAAAACTAAAAGCCTCAGAATACTATAAAGACTTAACGTTTTGAATAAATCTCTAGATTTACTTTGGTGAGATTCTAGTTGGGTTTTATAAAAATCTAGTGAGTTTTGCATTGTTATTTCTTATTGCCGAAATATAGTAAAAACAAAATCCTTGAAACTTATTATTAACTTGATATTATAATCCTTTTAAATCTAAATCTTTGAATAGCGAAATAATAATTTTTACTGCTTTTTTATAAAAGTTAGGAGTAACATCCGTAAACTCATCTGTTGTTTTGTGATATGCAGCATGGTCTTCATTCCCGAAGTATAAAAATGGGATCTTAGACCTATGAAATGGACCATGATCTGAAGTATATGTCCAGTTTTGTTTTCCATCAGTCCCGTCATGACCAATAAGTAATTTAGTATCTGTTGGGTTTTTAAATGATGTAACAACCTCTTCAAGTGTTTTGTTATATCGAGTCCCAACCACATATAATTCATTTTTAGCACTTCTGCTAATCATGTCCATATTTATATTAACTACAATATCGGAATCCTTCATTTTATCAACAAAGTATTTTGACCCTCTAAGCCCTAACTCTTCTGCGTCAAAAGCTGCTAATATTACTGAATGTTTTGGTTGGTTTTGCATAAAATATTCTGCAAATGCCAAAAGTGCAGAAACTCCTGATGCGTCGTCATCAGCACCATTATATATTTTATCTCCAGACTTACCTAAATGATCATGATGTGCGCTAATGACAATATACTTCTTTGGAAACTCTGTACCTTTTATGAAGGCTAAAATATTTTTTGCATTAAATTTTCCTGCTCTTATTTCAAAATCAAAAGAATGCTCATAACTTCCATTAAAACCTGTAATACCTATATTTTTAAATTCGTTTATTATATATGCGCGCGCCAGATCATTCCCTTTTTCTCCAGTACGTCTTCCTTCAAACTTATCAGAGCTTAAAACTTCTAGCCTCTCCAAAAGTTTATCTTCATTAAATGTATTTTTCTGGGCATATCCTATTTGCGAAAGCAATAAGACACAGATAATTGATTTTACAATATTTTTCATATTAGGGATTTGGTATAAAGTAAATGAAAAAATCCTAAGATAAATTTTATCTTAGGATTTTTTATTATTTAAGTCTTTTAAAGACTCTAACCTTTAAAACTTGCTGAAAGGTATTCACGATTCATTCGCGCAATATTTTCTAAAGAAATACCTTTAGGACATTCTACTTCACAAGCTCCTGTATTTGTACAGTTACCAAAACCTTCTTCGTCCATCTGCTTCACCATGTTTAGAACACGATCTGTAGCCTCTACTTGCCCTTGCGGCAATAATGCAAACTGAGACACTTTTGCTGATACAAATAACATAGCTGACGAGTTTTTACAACTTGCTACACAAGCTCCACAACCAATACATGTTGCTGCATCAAAAGCCATGTCGGCATTATGCTTCTCTATAGGAATAGCATTTGCATCTTGTGTGTTACCTGAAGTGTTTACCGAAATAAAACCTCCTGCGTGTTGAATACGATCAAACGCAGTTCTGTCTACAATTAAATCTTTAATTACTGGGAATGCGGTTGCTCTCCATGGCTCTATGAAAATTGTATCGCCATCATTAAAGCTGCGCATGTGTAATTGACAAACTGTGACCATTGAGTCTGGTCCATGTGCTTGTCCATTGACATACATAGAACAAGATCCGCAAATACCTTCGCGACAATCATGATCAAAAGCAATAGGCTCTTCGTTTTTATCAATAAGTTCTTGATTTAAAACATCCAACATTTCTAAGAACGACATATCTGGAGATACATCAGTCATTGGATAGTCGACAATCTTTCCTTTATCATTTGCGCCTTTTTGACGCCATATTTTTAACGTTAAATTCATAGCACTTTTTATTTATAACTTCTTTCTTTTACTTCGATATTTTCGTACACTAAATCTTCTTTATGTAAGACCGCATCTTTAGGTTCACTCTTGTATTCCCAGGCAGAGACAAACTGAAATTCCTTGCGACGTGTCGCCTCTCCTTCAGTAGTTTGATATTCTTCTCTAAAGTGACCTCCTGCTGATTCTTCTCTTACCAAAGCATCTTTAGCAAACAGTTCTCCTAGCTCTAAGAAGTCTGCAACGCGACCTGCTTTTGCTAACTCTTCATTATACTCATTTGCTTCTCCAGGAACTCTTACCTCTTTCCAAAATTCTGCTCTTAATTCTGCAATTTCTACAATCGCTTCTTTTAGATCTTTCTCATTTCTAGCCATTCCGCACTTATTCCACATAATTTTCCCTAAGCGCTTATGGAAATGGTCTACTGATTTTGAACCATTATTATTAATAAGTTTATCAATGGTTTCAGTAACATTCTTTTCAGCTTCATCAAACTCTTTGGTATCCGTTGATATTGGTCCAGTTCTAATATCGTCTGCTAGATAATCACCAATGGTATATGGTAATACAAAATAACCGTCTGCTAAACCTTGCATTAATGCAGATGCACCAAGTCTATTTGCGCCGTGATCAGAAAAATTAGCTTCACCTATTGCATATAAACCAGGAACAGTAGTCATTAAATTATAATCTACCCAAACACCACCCATGGTGTAGTGAACCGCTGGATAAATCATCATTGGTGTTTCGTATGGATTTTGATCAACAATTTTTTCGTACATCTGAAATAAGTTTCCGTACTTATTCTTTACAATTTCTTGACCCAATTTTTTTACTAGAGCATCATCATTTTCATCTAATCCTTTGACGTGTGCTTGCTCTTTCCCATAGCGCATAAATGCAGATGCAAAATCTAAAAATACAGCTTCACCTGTTTGGTTAACACCATAACCTTCGTCACAACGTTCTTTTGCAGCTCTTGATGCGACATCACGAGGTACTAAGTTTCCAAATGCTGGATAACGACGTTCTAAGTAGTAATCTCTATCCTCTTCTGCTAAATCGGTCGGTTTTAAGCTTCCATTTCGAATAGCCTCGACATCTTTTTTATGTTTTGGTACCCAAATACGTCCATCGTTTCTTAAAGACTCAGACATCAATGTTAATTTTGATTGATGGTCTCCAGAGACAGGAATACATGTTGGATGAATCTGTGTATAACATGGGTTTGCAAAGTAAGCACCTCGTTTGTGTACTTTCCAAGCGGCTGTTACGTTAGAACCCATAGCATATGTTGAAAGATAAAATGCATTTCCATAACCACCTGTTCCTATAACTACAGCATGAGCAGAGTGTCTTTCAATCTCACCAGTAACTAAATTACGAGCTATAATGCCTCTTGCTTTTCCATCAACTACAACTACATCTAACATTTCGTGACGGGAGTACATTTTTATTTTACCACGACCAATCTGACGATTCATAGCAGAATAAGCACCTAATAATAATTGCTGACCTGTTTGCCCTTTGGCATAAAACGTACGTGATACTAATACACCTCCAAACGAACGATTATCTAGCAATCCACCATAGTCTCTAGCAAAAGGAACACCCTGAGCTACACATTGATCAATAATATTTGTAGATACTTCTGCTAAACGGTGAACATTAGCTTCCCGAGAACGGTAATCACCACCCTTTACAGTATCGTAAAATAATCGGTATGTAGAATCGCCATCTCCTTGATAATTTTTTGCAGCATTAATTCCGCCTTGTGCGGCAATAGAATGCGCACGTCTTGGTGAATCTTGAAAACAAAACGCTTTTACATTATAACCTAACTCAGCTAAAGTTGCTGCAGCAGAACCACCGGCCAAACCTGTACCAACAACAATGATGTCTATCAAACGTTTGTTTGCAGGATTTACTAAGTTGATTTTATTTTTATGATTGGTCCACTTATCTGCAAGTGGGCCTTGAGGTATTTTTGAATCTAAAGCCATATTATATGTTTTTAGTGTCCTGTTAAATGATGAAATAATGCGATGAAGATAAATCCTAATGGAATACCAATAGAGTATACTTTAGCAAAACCTTTGAGTCCTTTGGTGTACTTATTATTAGCACCTACAGATTGAAATGCAGAGTTAAAACCATGTAATAAATGTAGGCTTAATAATACAAATGCAACAATATAAGCACCAACGCGCAGCGGACTGTGAAATTTCTCTACTAACTCATAGAAGTATCTATACTCGCCATTATGCATTCCACTCATATCACCAACTATATACTTTGTGTTGATTTCTGGAATCCAAAAATCAATAAAGTGAAGTACCATAAATGCCAATACAACAGCACCAGTTAATAACATATTACGGCTCATCCAAGTTGAATTTGCACTACCGTTATTTTTAGTATAACTTACTTTACGCGCTTTATTGTTTTTAATTTCTAAAACAAATCCCATCACAAAGTGAAAAATAACACCAAAAATTAAAATCGGTTGTAAAATGAATTGAACCGCCCAAAACGTTCCCATGAAATGAGAAGCTGTGTTAAAAGCATCTGCACTAAATACAGATAAGATGTTGATAGCAAAATGTTGAAGTAAAAAAAACATCAGGAAGAGTGCCGAAAGTGCCATGGCAAACTTTCTTCCAATCGAAGAATTTAAAATTCCGCTCATTGTCGAATAAATCTTTTTGTTAGTGCAACAAAGATACTGTGCAATTGGCGTATTGCCAACTGCTCTGTATTGTAATTACCTATTTAGAATGATTATAACTTAAAAATCAAATCTAGGATTTACAATCGTGTTGTAAATAGACCCAAATGTATTACTAAAACCAACATTAAAACGGTAGCAAAAGTGAGCTTATAATTAATAGCTTCAAACTCTTTTTGCCAATAAAATCAATCTCATAGCTGCGACCACCAGCACCATTTTTTTGGGTCATCAAAAAATGTGAACATCTCTTAAATCTTGATCACGTTCAAATTGAACGTTTCCTAAATTTTGACATTTAAACTCATCTTCACAGGGCTCACAATCCAAAAAAATTATTAGATATTAATTGGGTTCTTCTTTTGCAATAAGGTTAAATGAAAGGCTGAAAAATACCAGTAAAAAAGCGATTAAACATAATGATTTGATTGATAAGTATTAGCTAGGAATAAACCTAGTCACTTCATTAACGCTGAACCTCCATTTTTTGTTAAATGTAACATAAGCATATTCTTATTTAAACTAATTTTTAATTTTTTAGATTATCAACTACTTGATTATCAGTTCGGTTGAAACACCATTAACATCAACAAAGTACTTGCCTTTTGGTAAATAATATTTTCCGTTACTTGCCTTAGCTATCTTTAACTCTTTATCAACTTTCATGAGTATTTTTCGACCTTGTTCTGATAATTCTAAATTATAACTCAAATAGTTATACCCTTTTTCTGCATCTACCATCATACTATTTAATTCATCACCATCTTTAGATAAGATTTTTATGGTCTTTTTCGCATTTGAGTTGCTAAACATCACAATAGTCGTCTCAGGCTCATTGGCTTCTGTATATTGACTTCGAGAACTTCCCCAACGGCTTGAATGACGTACAGAATTTATGCCAAAAAGTGTAATAGAATTAACCATCATATCAGAATTCATCACTTGAAGATTCGCAATATTTGTTTTGTAGATACTTCTCCCATGCGTGCCTATCAAAAGGTCTTTTGCATCAGGTTGCATCACAATATCGTGTACCGCTACATTAGGTAATCCTTCAGAAAATACCTCCCAAGAATTTCCGCTATCAAAAGATACATAAGCCCCATTGTCTGTCCCTAGGTATAAGATATTTTCATTTTCAGAATCTTCACGTATAACATTAACTGGTGATGCTGGGATATTCCCGCTGATATCTTCCCATGTTTGTCCATAGTTATCACTCATGTATGCATACACTTTAAAATCGTCCCAACGGTATCCGTTTAAGGTCACATAAACACGTTCTTTTTTATGTTGCGATGCAATCACACGACTGACCCATAAATCTTTTGGTAATGATGCAGAAATATTTAACCAAGTATCACCGCTATTTTTTGTAATGCTCACAACACCATCGTCACTACCTGTGTATATTAATCCAAACTGAAATGGACTTTCGCTAATTGTGGTTAAAGTACCGTAAGCTACATTTCCTTTTTTACCACCATTGGTTAGGTCATCACTTATAGCTTCCCAATCGTCACCTTGGTTCATAGAACGCATCAATTTATTACCTCCAAAATACAAGATATCTTGATTGTGTGGTGATAATAAAATTGGCGTTTGCCAATTAAAACGGTATGGACTTTCACCTAAGGTGTGTTGTGGTTGTATATATCTGCGTTCTCCAGTTTCAAGATTTAAACGAAAATAACTCCCAAACTGAAATCCTGTGTAAACCATATTAGAATTGCGACTATCAATCTGTATTTGCATACCATCGCCACCCATAATTGATTTCCAAGGATACTGACCGCGTTGGTGCCATCCTTTATTTTCGCGAGTATTATTTGCACCAACCCAAACACCATTGTCTTGTAATCCTCCATAGACATTATAAGGTTTTTCATTATCGACATTAATCGCATAAAACTGACCTACTGAAGGCGAGTTGTTTTTTATCCAATTCTCACCATCGTCATAAGAGATGTTAACACCACCATCATTCCCATTAACCAAATGATTTGGGTTTTTTGGATTTATCCAAAGCGAATGGTGATCCGCATGCACGTTTTCGGCACTAATTGACGTAAAGGTTTTTCCGCCATCCTTAGATTTTACGATTGGTACACCATAGATGTAGATATCGTTCTCATCGGCTGGCGATACATGTATATGTCCAAAGTAATACCCATAACTAGAATAAATACCATCCAAAAAGCCTTCATGTGTTTTTCCCCATGTTTGTCCACCATCGGTACTTTTATAAACCTCAGCACCAATAACGGGTGTATCAAACGATACTGCATTGGGATTCTCGAGATATTTTGCAAGGTCCGCTGGTTTTACTTTACCAGAACGTACCATAGCCTTTACAGCTTTTGCACTGTATTTTTCTTGGAATCTATTAGACCTTAAAAAGGTCGTTAGTTTTTTGTCGTCTAAGGCTAAAAAATCGGAAGTTGACATAGATTTAAAATCGCCTTTATCTAACCCTTTATTGTTGTCTGATGTTGAAGACTTTTTTAATCTTCGGTATTGGTTATCATGTACGGCGTAAACCACGTTATCATTAAATACCGCCATCCCAATACGACCAACACCATCACCATTTGGAAATCCACTTTTTTCAGTGGATACTTTTGTCCAAGTCTCACCAGCATCTGTGCTTTTATAAATAGCAGAATTACTACCATTACCTAAAAAATGCCAAGCCTTTCGGTCTTTAGTCCATGAGGTAGCAAACATGATATTGTAATTATTAGGGTTCTGTTGTAAGTCTATAATTCCACTCATATCATCGACATACAAGGTTTGCTTCCATGTTTTTCCGCCGTCTGTAGTTTTGTAAATACCGCGTTCGTTATTTTTAGAATACAGATGTCCTGTAACACCAACTGTAACTACATCTGGATTATCTGGGTGAATTAATAGCGGTGCAAAATGATGCGCATCCATCAAACCAACATTTGCCCAAGTTTGTCCATTATTGGTAGACTTTAAAATTCCTATTCCGGCATACGAAGAACGCGATGCATTATTCTCACCAGTACCTACATAGATAGTACGTGTTGGCCAGTGTACAGCAATATCACCTACATTTTGTGTGTCCGAAGCGTCTAAAATAGGGCTAAATGTTGTCCCATTATTATTGGTATACCAAACGCCACCAGAGGCATAACCGACATAAAATTCTGAAGGCAAATCTGGATTAACATCGATATCGACCACACGACCACTCATGATGGTAGGCCCAATATTCTGGAAAGGCACATTTTTTACCAGAGAGTTTTCTGCTAATTGTCTTTTTTGCTCCAGAGCTTGCTTTATAACATCCGCAGAAGTTGCTGACTGTTGCGAAAATCCTAAAATTGAAAATGTAAAAAGTAGAAACGTTAATAATTTTGAATAGTTCATGGTGGTTGTATTTTTTGGTGGCATGAAATTAACCAATCTCTTTTCAGCTTCAAAATTGCTAATAAAAGTTTAACAGATTCTCCAAACTTCTTGGGCTTGCGTTTTGGTTTGCTTATTTTTGGTTGCACTAAAATTACGAACTGCTTTAGCTCAGTATGACACTCAAAATATATAATCATGAAATACGATTTAATAGATCACAACCTCTTTATAAAAAACCGTAAAAACTTTGCTTCTGCTATGCAGTCAAACAGTCTAGCGGTATTTAACTCTAACGATATTTATCCTGTAAGTGCCGATAGTACGCTGCCGTTTGCACAACACCGTGACATTTTTTATTTAAGTGGTGTGGACCAAGAAGAAAGTATTTTGGTACTATTTCCGGATTGTCCTAATCCAAAAAATCGTGAAATTCTATTTCTGAAAGAAACTAATGAACATATTGCTGTTTGGGAAGGCGAAAAACTGACCAAAGAAAAAGCATTTGAAACCTCTGGAATCAAAACCGTGTATTGGTTGCAAGATATGGAGAAGGTTATGTTTGAGCTCATGACACAGTCCGAAACCATGTATATCAATACCAACGAGCATTACCGTGCTAGTGTAGAAACCGAAACCCGCGAAGACCGTTTTACAAAATGGCTAAAAGACAAATATCCGGCACATAATGTCGCTAAAAGCAATTCTATTTTACAACGCTTACGCTCGGTAAAAGACCAGATAGAATTAGACTTGATGCAAAATGCCTGTGATATTACTGAAAAAGGTGTACGACGCATTTTAGATTATGTAAAACCAGGCGTTTGGGAATATAATATCGAAGCCGAGTTTATGCATGAGTTTCTAAATAACCGCTCTAAAGGATTTGCGTACACTCCAATTATTGCAGCAGGTAATAATGCCAATGTGTTGCATTATATAGAGAACAACCAGCAATGTAAAGCTGGCGATTTAATACTTATGGATGTAGGTGCAGAGTATGCTAATTATTCCAGTGATTTAACGCGTACCATACCGGTTTCTGGTAAATTTACAGACCGTCAAAAAGCAGTTTACAATGCGGTAAACCGTGTAAAAAACGACGCTACAAAATTATTAGTTCCAGGCACGCTTTGGGCAGAATACCATGTCGAAGTTGGAAAACTAATGACATCGGAGTTATTAGGTTTAGGTCTTATTGATAAAGCCGATGTGCAAAACGAAAACCCAGATTGGCCGGCGTACAAAAAATACTTTATGCATGGCACAAGCCACCATATTGGTTTGGATACGCACGATTACGGATTATTACACGAGCCAATGCAAGCCAACCAAGTCTTTACAGTAGAACCTGGAATTTATATCCCAGATGAAGGTTTTGGGATTAGACTAGAAGATGATGTGGTTGTGCAAGAAACTGGAGCACCTTTTAATTTGATGAGAAATATCCCAATTGAAGCTGAAGAGATTGAAGATATCATGAACAGTTAATGGCTAACAAAAACAAATCATGGACCGAAGCCTTACTCGAAATTTTTAGAGTCATTCTTGAGGCTTTCGGTAAAAAAAACACCAAACGTACTTGGCACCAACATGTCGTGCCTTACGAAGATGGTTGGGCTGTCCGTCGCGAAGGCAATAAACGTATTACCTCTAAACATCGTAAGCAATCTACTGCTATCCGAAAAGCCAAAACCATTGCCAAACGTAAAAAAGCAGGGGTGATTATCCATCGCAAAAGTGGTGGTGTCCGCGAACGACTAGATTATAGCGATTAAAATCTTATAGTCCTTAAGTTTTTACTAACTTTTGGTCATGAAACAGTCCATTTTTATTTTACTCATTGCTAGCATGCTTGTCGGTTGCCAAGAAAGCTGGAAGTCCATACCTGTAGACTCCGTTAAAATTGACACCTTACAAGGGCAATCTTTATTGAAAAAACCACTGATAAGTCCACAATTAGAAGCTAAAGATTTTGCCAAAGTCAGCAGATACCTCAAAGCATTAGACACCTACAATAGTAATCCTATGAATCCCAATTTTATAATTTGGTTAGGTAGACGCATGGCGTATTTGGGCGATTATAAAAAGGCGATTGCCATTTATACCGAAGGTATTGAGAAACACCCAAAAGATGCCCGCATGTATCGCCATCGTGGACATCGGTATATTACCACGCGCCAATTGGACCTTGCCATCAAAGATTTTGAAAAAGCCGTAACGCTTATACAAGACACTAAAGATATTATAGAACCAGACGGCATCCCTAACCGTCTTAACCAACCTGTCTCTAGTCTGCACACCAACATCTATTACCATTTAGGTCTGGCCTATTATCTAAAAGCCGACTGGCCAAACGCTTTATCTAATTACAAAAAATGTTTAGAGGCTTCTACCAATGACGATATGCGTGTGGCGGCATCGCACTGGTTGTATATGATATTACAACGTTTGGAACGTCCCGAAGACGCCAATAAATTACTAGAACCTATACGCTTTAATATGCCAATTATAGAAAATAACGTGTACCATATGCTACTGCTCTATTATAAAGGTGATTTAATTGATAATGATTTGGATGCCAATAATTCTGGTGGTGTAAAAGAAGCCGCACATTACGGCATTGCGCATTGGCACCAGTACAATAACCAGTCAGAAACCGCGCTTGCCATGTACAATTATTTGGTAAAAAATGGTATTTGGACTGGCTTTGGGTACATTGCCGCTGAAGCAGAACTATCACGTATCCAATAGTTTTAAAATTAATTTGTCGTTGTAAGAATTTCTAATTCATATTTAAAGCCGCAAATTGTGGCTGGGCTTCAAAGACGTAACGCTGTAATTTTTGCAGCGTTTCTAACTTATCGCTGGTATTAACGAGCAAGGATATGTTATTATTGCTTCCGCCATAAGCAATCATGCGTACATTGACATCTTGCAACACCTGAAACAAAGCTGGCGTGTCTGGATGGTAAATAATATTGTTACCAACTAAGCAGGCGATACTCATGTAATCTTCGACTTCGACTTGTGCAAATTTTTGCAGTTCGCTTACAATTGTTTCTAAATTTGTAACATCATCAATAGTTAACGACACTGCAATTTCTGAGGTCGTAATCATGTCGATAGCGGTTTCGTAAGTTTCAAAAATCTCAAATACTTTTTTAAGGAAACCGTGCGCCAACAACATACGTACCGACTTAATTTTTATGGCTGTTATGCCATCTTTAGCAGCAATGGCTTTGATACCATCACCGTGCGTTTGGTTGGTAATTAATGTGCCATGTGCATCTGGTGCCATAGTGTTTTTTAATCGTAGCGGAATATCTAAACGACGAACTGGCATTACCGTTTGTGGGTGTAAAATCTTAGCTCCAAAATAAGCCAGCTCTGCAGCTTCGACATAAGACAAATACGATAAGGTTTTGGTATCGTTTACAAAACGTGGATCGTTATTATGAAAGCCGTCAATATCTGTCCAAATTTGTACCTCATCGGCTTCAATAGCTGCACCAATAATAGTCGCGGTATAATCGCTACCACCACGCTGCAAATTGGTGATCTCGCCATCTGCATCCAAACAAATAAACCCTTGTGTAATGTAAATATCAGCTTCGGATTGGCTATCGATAAGTCGCGTTAAGTTTTGTTTGATGTAAAAATTATCGGGTTCGTTATTGCTGTCAATACGCATAAAATCTAAAGCTGGTAACAGCACAACTTGAAAACCTTCTTGCTGTAAAAAACGGCTAAACATATGTGTCGATAGCAATTCGCCACTAGCAACAATAGAATTGTGCAATTGTGTACTGTAAGTTTTTTTGGTGGCTTCAATTAAATTTTTAAAAATCATATTCACATAATCACTAACCTCTTGCCTAAGGCTTTTGTTATGTAACAAATCATAAACCGCAGTGTTGTAGTTTTCGTTTAAGGTTTTGATGCGTTCAATAGCAACTTCATTTTTATTAGATTTAATAAGGTTTGAAATTTCTATCAAAGCATTTGTGGTACCAGACATTGCAGATAGTACTACTATTTTTCTATCGTTGTTATCAATGATGTCTTTGACGTGATTGATGTTTACCACAGAACCTACAGATGTGCCACCAAATTTATATACTAACATGTTTTTTTAGTTTTGAAATGCAAAAATACATTGGCCCATTTTCTTATAGTGAATATTTTGAAGAAATAGATTATATTTACACATAATGTTAATTATATAACAAATGAAAACTATAGCAGCTTGCGTTGAGGAAATATTAATAAAACAGCCTTTTTTGGAGGAAGCTTTATTTAGAGAAATCATCAACTTTTCTGCCTTATCAGAAGAGTTACAAGCATCTGTAAGCAAAATGTTGGGCAAACCTGTAAAAACAGGTGCGATTATGATGGCCTTGCGCCGTTATGCACCACCAGTACATCTACGCCAGTCGCATCAACTAAAAGCCGTCTTAAAACAATTGGGTGATATTACAGTACGTAGCAATTTGGTGGATTTTACGTTTCAGAATTCGGACACATTGATCAAAAGTCATTCTGATGTTATAGCTAACTTAGACACCAAATCTTTCTATGGATTTTCACGGGGTATTTACGAAAGTAATATTGTGGTTTCTGCTTCAGGAAGGCGTATCATTTTAGAGGGTTTTAAAAATGAAAAAATGATAGATTCGCAGGATAATCTGTCAGCAATTAGCATCCGTTTGCCTAAAAATAATTCGAGGATTTCAGGTTTATATTATCAGATTTTTAAGCGTTTTGCCTGGGAAGGGATTTCACTTTATGAAGTGATTTCTACCACCAATGAATTTACTGTTTTAATAGAAAATCATCTTGTAGATCAGGCTTTTTCTGCAATTAAGAACTTGAATGCGGCTTAGATTTCTGAAAAATATTTATTAAGACAAATACCAGTAAAGCAGGTAGTATCCAACCTAAACTGTGTTTGGCTAATGGGATAAACATAAAATTATCTTTCAGATGTTTTAACGGTTCAATTACTCCAATCACATCTGGTATACTAAAAATAAATGTCACAATCACTACAGCTTTAAATACTAATGGTGTTGCTGATCTCTGAGGTAATACATTTAGAATAATAAGTACAATTGTGATCGGATAAATGAATAACAATACCGGATAAGCAATAACAATTATAGAATAAAAATCGAGTTGTCCCACACCAACACCAGCAATACAAGCAATGATTGCTGTAATAATATACACCTTATTTGAACTGCTGAATAGGCTTCTAAAATAATCTGAAGTACCAGCAACAATGCCAACAGCTGTTGTAAAACATGCCAGTGAAATTAAAATACTTAACACTGTATTTCCAAAAGTACCCAATGCGGAAACACTAATGCTTCGAAGTAAATTGGCACGTTGCATATCATTATCTAAAGTAGTATCAACAGAAATCTCAGTTCCGTAATATGCTCCAACTGAAATTAATCCTGAATAAATAACAAACAAACCTAAACCAGCAATTAAACCTGCCTTTCGTATTAAAGATTTTTTAGCTTCATAGGCTTCTATATCAATTGTTTTAAACTTTAATGATACAATTATAAATGCACCAACAACAACCGCTCCAATAGCGTCAAAAGTTTGATACCCTTCTAATATGCCGCTTACAATTGGTGTGTCAAATGTCGCAGGGTTTGCCAAACTACTATTGTATAGTCCAATACCTATGACCAATAATAACATGATGACAATTAATGGCGTCAAGAACTTACCAATGATATTTAAAATCTTAGAACGGTTTAAAACAAAGACAAGAACTAAAGCAAAATAGACGAGACTTGTCCAAAATGGGTCAGTCCCAAAAGCAGGATAAATAGCAATTTCATGCGTGGCTGAAGCAGTACGTGGCGACGGAATGGCAACCGATATCGCATAAATAATAATACAATAAATTGAACTAAACCAAGGCGACACTTTTTTACCAAAATCATACATCGTACCTTGTAACTTGGCATGAGCCATAATCCCAATTATAGGTATAGCTACAGCCGTAATAATAAATCCTATGGTTACCCAAAACCATTGCTCTCCAGCATTGTATCCTAATAAAGGTGGGATTAATAAATTTCCGGCACCAAAAAACAAAGAAAATAGTCCGAATGCGGTTAAGAAGAGCGTTTTACGTTTATACACTAGTCAATTCTTTTAAGCTCTAAATCACCAAAGTCAAAACTAAAATCTGTAATAGATGTAATGTATTTCATAGTAGCGCCTATTGTTTTACCAGTTTCGTCAAATACAAAATTGACAAACACATCGGCATCAAAACTTCGGTTATTCCACTTGGCAATATATGTGGTTTGATCGTATGGCAATAACTCACCCACAAGTTGTGACGAACGTTCGCTTTTTATTGTATAAGCCTTGCCATTATAAGAGATTATAACATTTCCAAACCAAGCATCGTTGTATGTGCCAACAATTTGTTCTGGTTTGGGTAAACTATTATCTTTTTTAGCAGCTTCAACTTGTTTGAAAATTTCAATTTTTTCTTTTTTAATTTGCTTTAAATAATCTTTTCTTTTTTTTCCATAACGGGATATCCAGTCTCTATCTTCATAACCCAAGTAAATGTCTTTAATAGTATTTGTGATTGTATTAAATGCTGAGCCTACCATTTGATTGGTTAAAACCACAATCGCCAAATCTAAATCAGGAATCATCGTAAATTGAGTGACTGTCCCCAATAATCCACCAGTATGATATACTTGTTTATGTCCGCCTTTTACATCTGTTAAAAACCAACCCAATCCATAACCTCTAAAGTTACTTTCGTAAGCATCATTAGCTCTTACTCGGAGTGGTGTTTGTAATTGCCAAAGCTCATGAAATTGTTCTTCACTTAGTAAACGGGTTCCGTCTTTGGTGACAGCATCACTCATTAAAAAATGTGCCCAAGTTAACATATCGCCAACGTTACTTACAATACCACCAGCAGGATTTGCTAAAGGAGACCAGTCATGAGGTATTTGAACCACTTCGCCATCAGCTAAAGTATGTGCATCAATGATATTTGATTTATCAGTGACACGATTATATGATGCTTTACTATTAATCATCCCAACTGGTTTCATGATTTTGGTTTCAATAAACACTTCCCATGACATGCCACTAACTCGTTTTAAAACTTCGCCTGCAATTATGTACATATTATTATTATAACGAAACGTACTTCTGAAAGAAGATTCTGGCTCCAGATACTTGACATTGTCAATCACATCAGCCGTTGTAAAATCACTGCCTTCTGGAAAAAACATTAAATCCCCAGCGCCAAGCGACATACCGCTGCGATGTGTCACCAAATCTCTCACTGTGAAATTTTCGCTCACCCAAGGTTCGGCTAATTGAAATTCTGGGATGTGTTTTCTGACCTTATCGTTCCAATTTAGTTTTCCTGCATCAACCATCATCGCCAGAGCAAAGCAGGTAAATCCTTTACTGTTAGAAGCGACACCAACTTTGGTGTCTGCATCCATAGGCTTATTAGTCGTTAGTGAACGTACTCCGTGTCCACGAGAATAAACAATTTTATCATCTTTTAAAATCCCTACTGAAATACCAGGAACATCAAAAGTTGTTAAAGTTTCTTGGACAAGTTTGTCGAGCTTAACCTCATCAATCTGTGCTGAAGCCATTAATGAAAAGGCAAGAAGTAAAATTAAAAACCAACGTTTATCTATCATAAGAAATATTGTGTCTGCATTGAACGATTTCAAATATAGTAAATACTTATTGATGAATTAATGTGCAGCTGTCTGCGATAAATTTATCTTTGTATCCATGTTTGTTACGCATAAAAATAGTCAGGTTTATTTCAGTTCCGTTGGAAAAGGAAATACCATTCTATTACTTCATGGTTTTTTAGAAACTTCGGAAATGTGGGTAAATTTTATACCTCAGCTTTCTAAAACTCATCGTGTGGTTTGTGTCGATTTGTTAGGGCATGGCAAAACCGATGCTATTGGATATATCCATAGTATGGGAGATATGGCAGACGCCGTTTTCTCAGTTATTAAAAAATTAAAAGTTGAAAATGTAACATGCATTGGACATTCTATGGGTGGGTATGTGGCGTTGGCATTAGCTGAAAAATATCCAGAATTGATTGAGAATTTGTGTTTGATGAATTCTACATTTGAAGCCGATAACAACGAACGTAAAGTTCTCAGAGCACGTGCAGCAAGAATGGCAACAGATAATTACGAAACATTGGTGAGGTTATCTTTTACAAACTTATTTCCAAATAGTAGCCGCATCAAGTTTAAAGAAGCTTTTGAAAAAGCGCTAGAGGTTGGACTAAAAACTTCCAAACAGGGATTTGTTGCAGGTCATAAAGGGATGGCTATAAGACCAGACCGTTTTGAAGTTTTTAATGCTGTCAAAGGGAAAAAAGCCATTATTATTGGCGAAAAAGATTGGATTGTAAATAAAGATTTTTTGATGAAAAAAGTAAAAAATACCACTATAGAAACTGCTGTTTTTTCTGAAGGACATATGAGTCATATTGAAAATAAATCAGAATTATCTTGCTTTTTGATACGCTTTAGCGAAAAATAATACATTTTAACTTTAAAATTTTATTATTTTTCTAATTTAGTCATCCCAAATCGATCTAGTCATGAAAAATTATACTACACCGATTAATCCATCGAAACTATATTGCACTATTTTTGGTCATAAATATAAAGTCACAAAAAAAGTGACCTATCATGTTAAGGAATACAAATGTTCTTGTTGTAATAGAGAATTAACAACAAACAGTAATGGTAAATTAACTGAGTTAACACCAACCTTTAAAGATATTAATGCGGCCTTGTCACGTATATATTTAAATAAATTAGCGCGTATGAAAACACAACGATTAAACACTTCCGCTGCTTAATTATTCGGTATCTTTTTCATTGAAACTTTTCCAACCTTTTGCTATAATTGGCACCTTTGTATCACCACGAGTTACTAAATGCATACCTCTGTCGGCTTCAGTCATATAACCAATGACCGTTAGGTTAGGGTTGCCTTTTATCTTAGAGAAATCTTCTTGAGAAATAGTCATCAACAACTCGTAATCTTCGCCACCATTTAGTGCAATTGTTGTACTATCAATGTTAAATTCCTCGCAAGTTGAAATGACTTGTGGATCCAATGGGATTTTATTTTCATAGACATCTACACCAACATTACTTTGTTTACAGAGGTGCATAACCTCGGATGAAAGTCCATCACTGATGTCAATCATACTCGTGGGTTTCACTTCCAATTCTTTTAATAAATCAATAATGTCTTTTCGCGCCTCAGGCTTTAATTGTCTTTCAACAATGTAAGTATACATTGATAAATCAGGTTGACTTTGCGGATTGACTTTAAAGACTTCTTTTTCGCGCTCTAAAACTTGTAATCCCATGTATGCACCTCCTAAATCCCCAGTGACCACTAGCAAGTCGTTTGGTTTAGCACCAGATCGTTTTACAACATTTTCGGCTTCTACTTTACCGATGGCCGTAATAGAGATTATTAATCCTGAAATTGATGAAGTGGTATCACCACCAATAACATCGACATTATACATTCGTGAAGCTGTTTCAATACCTGCATATAATTCATCTAAAGCTTCTAGGGGAAAACGATTAGACACCCCAATAGAAACTGTGATTTGAGTAGGTAAGGCATTCATCGCACAAACGTCAGATAAATTGACCATGACCGCTTTATAACCTAAATGCTTCAATGGCACATAACTCAAATCAAAATGGATACCTTCAACTAATAAATCTGTTGAAACCACGATTTGCTTTTTTTCTGAATCTAAAATAGCCGCATCATCTCCAATCCCCAAAATTGTAGATTTATGATTAATCTTAAAGTTTTGAGTTAGATGTTCAATGAGTCTAAATTCTCCTAGTTCGCTTAATGGTGTGCGTTGTGGATTCTTATCTTCTATCATGGTGTAAAAATATTATGCTTTTTGCAATTATCACATAATTTATTGGTCTAATTTCAGTTAACTATTTATAGCAATTATCAATTATTGATTAAATTGCAAAAAAATTCCCCAATGAAAATCACAAAACTTACACTTTTATGCCTATTATGTGTTACTACTCTTGTTACATTAAGTTGTAATGATCAAGAATCACCTGAACCACCTACTACTGGTTCTGGCGTAGACAGCGATAATGATGGTATCGATGATGATGTAGATAATTGTCCAAACGTTCCTAATAATAATCAAGCAGACACAAACAATGATGGTATTGGTGATGCTTGTGACGAAGATTTAGATGATGATGGTGTTTTAAATGATGATGATAATTGCCCTAACAATGCAAATCCTGATCAACTAGATACGGATAATGATGGTGAAGGTAATGCCTGCGATACTGATGATGATAATGATGGTATTTTAGATGTTGATGATAACTGTCCGCTAATTCCTAATGCAAATCAAGAAGATGCCGATAACGACGGTATTGGTGATGTTTGTGATGACGCAGTTAGTCCACTATATACCTGCGAAGGTGGAATGGCAGGTCCGTATCCTTGCAGTGGGATTGATGTTATGGGTACCATTGATGTAGCTACTCTTGGCGGTAGTTCTGCTCCTAATATAGAAGGAAGTGATATTTGGGGTTGGACCGACCCTACAACTAATAAAGAATATGCTTTGGTTGGTCTTACAAATACTACTGCGTTTGTTGATGTTACAGACCCAATCAATCCTATATTTCTTGGTAGATTAAACTCTAGCGCTGGTACAAACTTCTGGAGAGATGTCAAAGTATATGATAACTATGCTTTTATCGTAGCTGATAATGTTGGTAATCATGGTATGCAAGTTTTTGATTTGACGCGTTTAAGAAATGTGACAAGTCCCCCAGAAATTTTTACTGTAGATGCGATTTATAACGGTGTTGGTAGTTGTCATAATATTGTTATTAACGAAAGTGAGGCTGTTGCTTACTTAGTTGGTTGTACATCTACAAACGGTGGTGGTCCAATTTTTGTCGATATTTCAAACCCATTAAACCCTACATTCCTTGGAGATTACACGGCTGGCGGCTATTCTCATGATGCACAGGTTATTACTTATACTGGGCCAGATTCTGATTATCAAGGTAGAGAAATCTATGTCGGTAGTAACGGTAATACTGACAAGGTTATCATTTTAGACGTTACAGATAAAAACAATGTTATTCCTATTAGTGAATTTACATATCCTCAAACTGCTTATGCTCATCAAGGTTGGTTTACAGAAGATCAACGTTACTTTATATTAGGTGACGAAATTGACGAACGCCAGTTTGGATTTAATACAAAATCTTTAGTTTTTGATTTCTTAGATTTAAATAATCCAGTATTGTCTTCAACATATTTAGGTCCTACACCAGCTATTGATCACAACGGTTATGTACTCGGTAATGAATATTATCTGTCAAATTATCGTGCAGGTATGCGAATCCTTGACATATCTAATATAGCTTCATCTACAAATCCAATGACCGAAACTCATTTTATAGATACCTATCCTGCAAATGATGCATCAGAATTTAATGGTGTATGGAGTGTCTATCCGTATTTTGCTAGCGGAAATGTAATTATAGGAGATATCGAACGTGGCCTAATTATAGTTAGAAAAAGTATGTAAACGCTAAAATATGAAAGCCCAAAAGTATCTTTTATGTATCCTACTTCTCAGTCTCATTTCTAGTTGTACTGATGTTGAAGACTTAGGTCGTCCTAATATTGATGATGGAAATACAACTGCTGTTTCTACTTTTGGTGGCTCCAACAATGATAGTGCACAATCTGTTGTAGCAACCACAGATGGTGGTTATGCTATTTTAGGCTTTACACAAAGTAAAGATGGAAATATTACTGACAAACAAGACGATAGTTTTGACTATTGGGTTATAAAATTCAACGTACAACATACTATTGAATGGCAAAAAACCTATGGTGGTTCTGATGACGATAGAGGTCGCGAAATCATACAAACTCAAGATGGCGGTTATGCTATAATTGGCACTAGTGCAAGTGACGATTTTGACCTCACTGAAAACAATGGTTCTCAAGATTTTTGGATTGCCAAACTAGACGCTCATGGAAATATTTCCTGGCAAAAATCATTTGGATTTCAAGGTGATGATATGGGACTTGCTGTCATACAAACCTCTGATTCTGGATATCTAATTACAGGTGTTTTAGATGTCACCTCATCCAACGGACAAGGCAATACAACCAGAAACACAACACGTCATGCTGGTGGAGATTACTGGGCTGTAAAACTTGATGACTCAGGCAACTTGCAATGGACCAAATATTTTGGGGGAAATTTTACAGATACACCAGAGGGTGTTATTGAAACTGATAATGGTGATTTTATAATCGCTGGAAGCTCTGATAGTATTGATACTGATATTTCGGGTAATAAAGGTACATACGACTTTTGGGTCATTAGGATTGATTCAAACGGAATTTTAGTTTGGGAGAAATCTTATGGTGGCACTCAAACTGAAGAGGCCCGAGCTATGGTTAAGTCTGCAGATGGTAATATTGTCATTGCAGGAGAAACAAGAAGTAACGATGTGGATGTTTCAGGAAATAATGGTGCTGCAGATTTTTGGCTTATTAAAATTTCTCCTGATGGCAACCTTTTATGGCAAAAAACATTAGGCGGAAATGGATTTGATGTCGCTAGAGATATAAGTGTAACATTAGACAACGGTTTTCTTATAACCGGAAGTTCAAGAAGCAATGATGGTGATGTATCTGAAAACAAAGGTCAAAATGATATTTGGGTTGTAAAAACCGATGCCAATGCAAATATCCAATGGGAAATTTCTGCTGGTGGAAGTAATATTGATTTTGCGTATGGAATTACTGAATTAAACGACCAATCCGTTATAGCTGTCGGAGACACAACAAGTGATGATTTAGACATAGCGGAAAACAAGGGCTTTACAGACCTATTTATACTAAAAATAAATTAACTAACGCCTTATGAAGAAGATTTTTATTCTCATAATTTTTATGCCTTTGTGCTTTTCTTCCTGCAGCGATGATAATAGTTCTACAATGACAAATGTTAACGCTACATTTAATTTTACTCATAATTGGGATGGCACAGAAGTAACTAGTTCAGACTTTAGTACAATTCAATATACCAACGATAATGGTGAATTGATCAGTATCGAACGTCTTCGTTATTTAATTTCTGATATCACATTTACTAATTCTGAAAACGAAGTTATAGAACTTGATATTTATAAGTTAATTGATCTAACAAACAACACAAACCTTATCTTTGACCTAGGGTCTCAAATCCCACCTGGTGATTACAGAAATGTATCTTTTACTTTTGGTTTTGACAATATGGATAATGCCGAAAATTATTTAGATTTAAATTCCGCTTCATTTAATGTACCTGATATGTTAGGGGGTGGTTATCACTATATGCAATTCGATGGAAAATATATTGATAGTAACGCTATGGAAGCTAACTTTAATTATCACGCTATAAGAGCCGTAGATAACCCGGGGGCTAATCCTACATTTCCACAAGACACATTTTTCACGGTTAATCTCGGAGGTTTAGCTATTGACAATAACACGACTTTTAATATTGGAGTTAATATTGCAGAATGGTTTAAAGGTCCTAACACTTGGGATTTAAATCAGTTAAATACTGTCTTAATGCCAAATTCTGCTGCACAAATACTTATGTATGAAAACGGGCGTAATGTTTTTAGCCTTGGTTCAGTCACACAATAAAAAAAATTGAAAAAGTACATTTACATATTAATTATAACTACAATTTTCACTTCTTGTACAAGTAAAGACGATGGTAATGAGTATACACCAGTTGCATTAGATTTGGAAATTCCTGAGATATTTTCTAATAATATTATTCCACCGGTAATCCCTTCAGATAACCCACAGACAATAGAAGGTGTCGCTTTAGGTAAACGTTTATTTTTTGATAGGATTTTATCTAGTGATCAATCTATTTCTTGTGCCAGTTGTCATAGACCTCAAAACGCATTCACAGACGATAGTCCAACAAGCTCAGGCGTTGACGGAATATTTGGTGAACGTAACTCAATGCCTATTTTTAATCTGGCTTGGAATTACAATGAGCGTTTTGCTTGGGATGGTAAAGAGTTAAGCTTGGAAAGGCAAGCCTTAGAACCCGTTGAAAATCCTATTGAAATGCATAGTGATTGGGATAATGTTGTTAATATACTATCCAATCATCCTGAGTATCCAGAATTATTCCAACGCGCTTTTAATACTTCCTCAATAACAAAAGAATTAACGACAAAAGCTATTGCTCAGTTTGAAAGAACATTGATTTCAGCTAATTCAAAATTTGACAGGTATTCTTTAGGACAAGCTACTTTAACACCTCAAGAAATAAATGGTCTAGATGTTTTTCTTAGAGAAGATAAAGGTGACTGTTTTCATTGCCATGGTAACCCCAACAATCCCCTCTGGACAGACAATGACTTTCATAACAACGGTCTAGACATCACTTTTACTGATTTGGGATTAGGTGGAGTTACTGGCGACCCTAATGATAATGGGAAGTTTAGATCACCATCTCTAAGAAATCTTGCATTTACAGCACCATACATGCACGATGGTCGATTTGCAACCTTAGATGAAGTTATTGACTTCTACAGTGAAGGTCTCCAAAACTCACAAACCATAGACCCGTTAATGAAGAGTGTCGATGAAGGTGGTGTCCAACTTTCTAACCAAGACAAAGCTAATTTAAAAGCTTTTTTATTAACACTTTCCGATCCGTCCTTTTTGAATAATCCTGACTTTCAGAATTAATATTTGTGTATTTCATCGAAAAAACACGTATTTCATCATGTTATATGTTATAATTTCTATATATTGTTGGTACCCAAATTGAAATTAATGAAAACTAGTAACACAGATAATATATCTTGTATCATTTTTGGTCACAATTTTTTCAAATCTGAAAAAGATATCAGCGATAATGACCAATTAAAATGTAAACATTGTAATTCTTCTACTACAATTGATAAACATGGAAATTTCAGTACAAGTGGCGCAGGTAAAACCTTTGAAAGTACGCTGCGTGTGCTCTTTTTACTAAAAAGAAAGATGGTCTAGTTTTTATTTTCTCTTTTTATCTGCGATTAAACATTTAGTTTACACTTTAGCATAGGTGAATACTATCAAATCATATCTTAATATAATGTTAGTAAATGTTGTAAGAACCTAGCTATATCGTATCTTTGCACTCTATTTAGAGAAAATCTACACAAGGATATGATAAAGGTTTCTGACACAGCAAAGCAAAAAGTCATGCAATTAATGCAGGATGATGGCTTTGATGCTTCTACAGATTATATAAGAGTTGGCGTCAAAAGTGGCGGTTGCTCTGGCTTATCTTACGATCTAAAGTTTGATAAAAGTCAAGATGAAAGTGATAAAATTTTTGAGGATAATGGTGTAAAAATCATTGTTGATAAAAAGAGTTTTTTATATCTCATTGGCACAACTTTAGAATATTCTGGAGGTTTGAATGGAACCGGATTTGTATTCAATAATCCTAATGCCAACCGTACTTGCGGTTGCGGAGAATCATTTTCATTATAAAAATATTTATGAGTAAGTATACAGAAGACGATTTAAGGGAAGAATTAAAAACCAAAGAGTACGAATATGGGTTTTACACAGATATTGATTCTGAAACTTTTCCTGTTGGTCTTAACGAAGATATAGTTAGAGCAATTTCTAAAAAGAAAGAAGAGCCAGAATGGATGACTGAATGGCGTCTTGAAGCTTTTAAAGTTTGGAAAGAGATGGAAGAAAAAGAATGGGCAAACGTAACATACGAAAAACCAGATTTTCAAGCTATTTCTTATTATTCTGCGCCAAACAGTAAACCAAAATACGATAGTATTGATGAGGTTGACCCAGAATTACTAGCCACTTTTAAAAAGTTAGGAATCTCATTAGATGAGCAAAAGAAACTTGCTGGAGTTGCCATGGATGTGGTTGTTGATTCAGTATCTGTTGCTACAACTTTCAAGAAAACCTTAGCAGAAAAAGGTATCATTTTTATGAGTATTTCAGAAGCTATTAAAGAATATCCCAAATTGGTTAAGAAATATATTGGTTCAATTGTGCCTCAGAAAGATAACTTTTACGCTGCTTTAAATTCTGCCGTTTTTAGTGATGGTAGTTTCTGTTATATTCCAAAAGGCGTACGTTGCCCAATGGAGCTATCGACATACTTCAGAATTAACCAAGCCGGAACAGGGCAATTTGAAAGAACTTTGGTTATCGCAGATGAAGGTAGTTATGTATCATATCTAGAAGGTTGCACAGCTCCAAGCCGTGACGAAAACCAATTACATGCTGCTGTTGTAGAGCTTATTGCACTCGATAATGCAGAAATAAAATACAGTACAGTTCAAAATTGGTATCCTGGAAATGCTGAAGGAAAAGGTGGCGTTTACAACTTTGTAACTAAGCGTGGGCTTTGTGAGAAAAACGCTAAAATCTCTTGGACACAAGTAGAAACCGGTAGTGCTGTTACCTGGAAATATCCATCTTGTATTTTAAAAGGCGATAATTCAATCGGAGAATTTTACTCAATTGCAGTAACAAACAATTACCAACAAGCAGATACGGGAACAAAGATGATTCACTTGGGTAAAAATACCAAGTCGACAATTATCTCTAAAGGTATTTCGGCTGGCAAATCTCAAAACTCATACAGAGGTTTAGTGAAAATTAATTCTGCTGCCGAAAATGCTCGTAATTTTTCGCAATGTGACAGTTTATTGATGGGTAACGAATGTGGTGCACACACGTTTCCATACATCGAGGTAAAAAATAAATCAGCCCAAATAGAACACGAGGCTACAACTAGTAAAATTGGTGAAGACCAAATTTTTTATTGTAATCAACGTGGTATTGATACCGAAAAAGCTATTGCTCTTATTGTTAATGGATTTAGTAAAGAGGTCTTAAATAAGTTACCAATGGAGTTTGCTGTAGAAGCGCAAAAATTATTGGAAATTTCTTTAGAAGGTTCAGTCGGATAAAAAAATATATCTCATGAAAAATTTAATTATTTTATTAATCGCTATTTTAACTTTCTCATCCTGTAAAGATTTTAAAAAAGGTTCTAAAGACAGCTATGAAGATGCAAAAAAGGAAGTTGAAACTGAAAAAAAACAAGGTGTAAAATTATATGCTCTTAATGGTGGAAACGTAAAAGTAAATATGCTTGAGTTGTTCTCTCAAGATACTACATATATTGGTCAAACCAAAACTTTTGCTGATGCATTTTACATCATCAAACATCCAAATGGGAGATTATTATGGGATGCTGGTTTAGCAGAAGGACTTGTGGGTCAAGAGCCGTTTACAACACCCGACGGTGCATTTACAGTTTCGCGCAAAGACTCTGTAGTTTCTCAATTAGCAGAATTAAAATTGTCACCAAAAGATTTCGATTACATTGCTGTTTCTCATACACACTTTGATCACACTGGTTCTGCTTCAAAATTTGCGGATTCAAAATGGTTAGTGCAAGAAACAGAATACAATTTTATAACTAGTGAAGAACAAAAAAGGGGCGATAATTACCCGGCAATAGCACCTTTAACTAATGTTCAAAAATTAAATGGTGATTATGACGTTTTTGGAGATGGTACAGTTATTATAAAATCAATGCCAGGACATACGCCTGGGCATCAAGTTTTATTTTTAAAACTTGAAAACGCTGGTAACATCATATTAACTGGTGATTTGTATCACTTCCAAGAAAACAGAGATTCACGTGGTGTTCCTAGTTTTAACTTCGATGTAGACATGACTTTAAACAGTATAGACATTTTTGAAGCGTTTGCGAAAGAAAATAACGCAGATGTTTACATTCAGCATAGCCAAGATGATTTTAATAGATTACCAAGATATCCAAAATACCTAGACTAATGATAAAGCAAATTTTTACACTTTTATTTTGTGCAAGTCTTCTTGTTTCTTGCAAAAACGATCCAAAAAAGGAAGTCGATAATATAGAGGAATCAGCATCCAAGACTTATGAACAAAATGATGGTTTAATCACACTGAAAGGTGATTTTATTTATGACGAAAATCAGAATGCTGCAGTAATCCAAACAGCAAATAGTACAATCTACGGTGTAGTTGTAGATGATAATATGAAGGCTTTAAATGATAAAGTAAAAGCTTTCAAAAAAGAAGATACAGATATGGTTCCTGTTACTGTAAGAGTTAGACGCTTTGAAAGTAATGAGGAAAATACATGGAAATACCGTGTCGAAATAAAAGAAACAATTAAGGTAGAAGCACCCAATCCAGAACAAAACGACGTTATTAAAATAGAAAATTAAGACTATGTTAAAGATAAATAACCTTCATGCAAGTGTTGAGGACAAACCAATATTAAGAGGTATCAACCTGGAAGTCAAACCTGGTGAGGTTCACGCTATTATGGGGCCAAATGGTTCTGGTAAAAGTACTCTAGCATCTGTAATTGCAGGCAAGGAAGAATATGAAGTTAGCGAAGGAGAAATTTTTCTAGAAGGCGAAGATATTGAAGAATTAGGCGCTGAAGAGCGTGCTCACAAAGGTGTCTTTTTATCGTTTCAGTATCCTGTAGAAATTCCTGGAGTTTCAGTAACTAACTTTATGAAAACTGCAATTAACGAAACACGAAAAGCTAAAGGTCTTGAAGATATGCCAGCTAATGAAATGTTGAAATTGATTCGTGAGAAATCTGAACTTTTAGAAATTGACCGTAAGTTTTTATCACGTTCATTAAACGAAGGCTTTTCTGGTGGTGAGAAAAAGCGTAACGAGATTTTTCAGATGGCCATGCTTGAGCCTAAATTAGCTATACTTGACGAGACAGATTCTGGTTTAGATATCGATGCACTTCGTATTGTAGCAAATGGTGTTAATAAACTTAAGTCTAAAGATAACGCGACAATCGTTATTACACACTACCAACGTTTGTTAGATTATATCGTACCAGATTACGTACATGTATTACACAACGGACGTATCGTAAAATCAGGGACTGCTGAATTAGCTCATGAATTAGAAGCTAAAGGTTACGATTGGATTAAAGAAGAAGTAAACGCTTAAACAAGCAAGTAGTAAACAGTTTTGACTGAATACTAAAGACTTAATAGATATGGAATTAAAAGAAAAATTGTTGTTGTCTTTCATGGCTTTTGAAAATACCATAGATGTAGATTCACCCATTCACGATATTCGGACAGATGCTTTCAAAAGTTTTGAAGCTGACGGTTTTCCTAATAAAAGACAAGAAGCATGGAAATACACATCGCTGAATTCAATTTTAAAAGAAGACTATAGCGTTTTTCCTAAACACGAAGAAGCACTTGAATACAAAGACGTTAAAAAATATTTTATTCACGATATCGATTCGTATAAAATTATTTTTATAGACGGTAAATATTCTTCGCACCTTTCTGCAACCACACACGAAGGTATTGATGTTTGCTTAATGTCTTCTGCGCTAAGTAAGCCAAAATACAAACTGATTATTGACAATTACTTCAATAAAATAGCAACTAAAGATAGCCTATCTTCATTGAATACGGCATTTTCTGCTGAAGGTGCATACATTCATATTCCAAAGAATAAAGTAGTTGAAAAGCCAATACAAATTATTCATTTTTCAACAGGAACAGAAGCTGCGCTAATGCTACAACCAAGAAATTTGGTAGTTGTAGACGAAAATTCTCACGTTCAGATTATTGAGCGTCATCAAAGTTTGACTGAAAACCCTGTTTTAACTAACAGTGTTACTGAGATATTTGCTAATAAACGTGCTATTGTAGATTACTACAAGATTCAGAATGATAAACAATCGGCATCATTGATTGATAATACATTTGTAAATCAAAAAGACCAAAGTTTAGCTAAAGTACACACGTTCTCTTTCGGTGGGAAATTAACACGTAATAACCTTAATTTTTATCAAAACGGTGAGCGTATCGATTCTACAATGAAAGGTATCACTATTATTGGTGATAGGCAACATGTAGATCACAATACATTGGTACATCATATTGAGCCAAACTGTGAAAGTCATCAAGATTATAAAGGTATTTATGATGCTAATTCTACTGGTGTTTTTAATGGAAAAGTAGTTGTTGAAAAATTGGCGCAAAAGACAAATGCTTTTCAGGCAAATAACAATATTTTGATTAGCGATAAAGCAACGATTAATACAAAACCACAGCTCGAAATTTTTGCAGATGACGTGAGATGTACCCACGGCTGTACGATTGGGCAGCTCGATGAGAGTGCAATGTTCTATCTACGTTCTCGTGGAATTCCAGTAAAAGAAGCACGTGGATTATTAATGTTTGCCTTTAGTAACAACGTTTTAGATTCTGTAAAAATTCCTGAAATCAAACAACGTATCACAAAACTTATTGCCCAGAAATTAGGAGTTAATATTGGGTTTGATCTTTAAATGAGTATCTCTCAAAAACATATCACTTTTGATGTTGAAGCTATAAGAAAAGACTTCCCAATTCTCAATCGAGAAGTCAATGGTAAGCCTTTAATCTATTTTGACAATGCAGCGACATCCCAAACTCCACAACAAGTCATTGATGTTATTGTAAATTATTACTCTAACTACAACGCTAACATTCATCGTGGCGTTCACGCTTTGAGTCAGGAAGCTACAGATGCTTACGAGCTAGCACGACTAAAAATCCAGAAACATTTTAATGCGGCTCATAGTCACGAGATTATCTATACTTCTGGGACAACACATGGTATTAATCTGGTAGCTAATGGTTTTTCAAGTTTTTTAAAAAAAGGAGATGAAGTTATTGTTTCGGCATTAGAACACCACAGTAATATTGTTCCATGGCAAATGCTTTGTGAACGTACAGAAGCAGAATTAAAAGTCATTCCAATGAATACTGATGGAGACCTAGTTTTAAGGGACTTTGATGCCCTTTTAAATGAAAACACAAAACTGGTTTTTGTCAATCATATTTCAAATGCTTTAGGTACTATTAATCCTATCGAATATATCATTGAAAAAGCTCATAATGTTGGTGCAGCTGTTTTAATCGATGGTGCGCAATCTTGTCCGCACATAACGCCAGATGTACAAGCGTTAGATGTCGATTTTTATGTGTGTTCTGCACACAAAATTTGTGGTCCAACTGGTGTTGGTATGCTATATGGTAAGCAAGAATGGTTAAAAAAATTACCACCATATCAAGGTGGTGGAGAAATGATTGCTGAAGTCTCTTTCGAGAAAACAACTTATGCCGATCTACCTCATAAATTTGAAGCAGGAACTCCAAATATCTGTGGTGGTATTGCTTTCGGAGCAGCGTTAGATTATATGAATGCTATCGGTTTTGATACTATAGCATCTTATGAAAATGAGCTTTTAGAATATGCTACTGCTCAGCTTCAACAAATTGAAAGTCTAAAAATTTACGGAACTGCAAAAGAGAAAACCTCTGTTATTTCTTTTAATGTTGGAAACATACACCCTTATGATATTGGGACTATTCTGGACAAAATGGGAATCGCTGTCAGAACAGGTCACCATTGCGCGCAACCAATAATGAATTTCTATCAAATCCCAGGAACAGTCCGTGCATCGTTAATGTTTTATAATACCAAAGAAGAAATAGATCTTTTTATTATTGCTCTCAAAAAAGCAGTAATGATGTTGTCTTAATTCTAACATCAACTTCCTTAAAAACCAACACCTTTTTTGGTGTTTTTTTATGCCCTTATGCATTTCATCGAAAAAATTTTAAATTATTTTATGTGTCTGTTATTTTTTCGTTAAAATTCAATTATATTCGTTAAAATTTTAACAAAAACACTCAATAAAAATGAAAAAAACAATTTTAGGAATGGCTGTTTTAGCCCTTTTTTTTACCAGCTGTAATGATGACAATGTCAGTCTAGAGCAAGAGCAAGCAAAAGTAGATATGAGCGATTTTTACTTGTATACAAATCCTACTGAAGACGGATCTACAACAAGAGTTGCGAACGGAAAAAATTGTGCTTCTATGGAAGTTCTTAATCGACAATTAAACGAAAATCCTGGATTATACCAACGTATGTTCAACATAGAAAAAAATTCAAGACAATTTATCGCAAATAACTTAAAGCCTAAAGGCGGAAACGGTGGCGGAAACGGTGGCGGAAACGGTGGCGGCCCTGGTGGAGGCGGTGGAGATCCAGTAGATCCAGTTGATGATGGTTTAGGAACCTTAGATATCCCTGTTTACATATATGTAATCTACTCTAATAGTCAACAAAATATTAGCAGTGCACAAATCAACTCTCAAATGGCTGTATTAAATGCGGACTTTAACGATACTAATTTTAATGATGTCCGTGCGCAATTTCAAGGACTTGGCGCAGATACAGATATTAATTTCATGACACCAGTTGTTAATAGACAATTTAACTCAACTTCTGCTTGGGGTACAAGTAACGCAATAAAATCTGCTTATCCTGCACAACCTGGTTACCTAACTATGTGGGTTGCTAATATTGGTGGTGGAATTTTAGGATATGCTCAATTCCCGGGAGGAAATGCGTCTACAGATGGTGTTGTTATGTCTCCACAATATTTTGGCACTACAGGATTTGTTTCTGCTCCTTTCGACGGTGGTCGTACAACAACTCACGAAGTTGGTCACTGGATGAACTTGCGTCACATTTGGGGAGATGGAAGATGTCGTCAAGATGATTTTGTGTCTGATACACCAGAATCAAGCAGACCTAACTACGGTTGTAATCTTTCTGCAGCAAACTGTAGATCAACTGACATGGTAGAAAACTATATGGACTATTCTGATGACGATTGTATGGGATTATTTACTGAAGGTCAAAAAACAAGAATGCGCGCAATATTTGCACCTGGTGGTGCTCGTGCCGCATTAGTTGGAAACTAATCATTAGCATAAAAAATTAAAAAGAGTACCTGTAGGTACTCTTTTTTTTTGCATAATCTCTGATATAATCAAATTATAATATCTTTACTTAAAATCAAATCTATATGAAATTTCTATTCAGTTTTCTAAGTCTTCTTATTTTTAATAAAGAATGTGACTATGAAAAAAAATCATATCCTGTTACCTCTATTAATAAAACAACTCAGGTACAACCTGTTAATTCTAAAATAGTACAAGACAGTCTTATGACAATAAGTTATACCGCACAAACAAGAGGAACTTATAAAAGTGTAACTGTTTCGCAACAACAAGTCACAGTAAATAACTCTAGAGCAAAGAATCCTAAAATGACTTTTCCTTGTAGTAAAGACGATTGGAATGAGATTACAAGATTGTTGTCTAACATAGACACATCTAAATTGAAAGACTTAAAAGTACCATCTACAAAATCACATTATGATGGTGCATTGGGAGCCACTTTAAAATTAACCGTTGAGGGTAAGGAAATGTCCTCGCCAACATTTGACCATGGCAATCCACCAAGTGAGGTAGCACAATTAGTTAGTAAACTTTTATCCATGGGCAAGATGGAACAAAAATAAGCGTGATTTCATATCTTTGTTGCAAATTTTGAAGATGACCATACAGGAAATACAAAATGAGATTATTGACGAATTCTCAATGTTTGATGATTGGGAAGAACGTTACCAATATATGATTGATTTAGGTAAGACATTACCACTTATTGATGACGCTCATAAAACGGATGACAATATTATTAAAGGGTGTCAGAGTAAAGTATGGGTACATGCTAACATGGACGACAATAAAGTTGTCTTTACAGCAGATAGCGATGCTATAATAACAAAAGGGATTATTGCGATTTTAATTCGTACGTTTTCAAATCAACATCCAACTGCTATTCTTGAGGCTGACACTGATTTTATAGATAAAATTGGATTAAAAGAACATTTATCACCTACGAGAGCCAACGGTTTAGTAAGTATGATAAAACAATTAAAAATGTATGCGATTGCATATCAAACACAATTAAATTAATATGAGCGATACAACTATAGATACAAATGTATTAGGCGAAAAAATCGTCAAGGTTATAAAGACTATATATGATCCTGAAATTCCAGTCGATATTTACGAATTAGGATTAATTTACGATGTTTTTGTAAACGAGGATTATGATGTGAAAATACTAATGACATTAACATCACCTAACTGTCCTGTTGCCGAAACTTTGCCTCTTGAGGTTGAAGAAAAAGTAAAATCCATCAATGAAGTCAAAGATGCGGAAGTTGAAATTACGTTTGACCCACCATGGTCCAATGATTTAATGAGTGAAGAGGCTAAATTAGAATTAGGAATGTTATAAAAATAGAACCTATGAACTCCACAGGAATTGATGCTATAGCATTTTATGTCCCACAACTTTATGTATCCATGGATTACTTGGCTGAAGCTAGAGGTATACCTGCAGAAAAATTAAAACGTGGTCTGGGACTTCAAAAAATGGCAGTCCCAAATATTGGTGAGGATGCAGCGACATTTGCTGCCAATGCACTTTTAAATCTTATTACACAAAATAATATTGACCCAAACGAAATTGGTCGTGTGTATTTAGGTACAGAAAGCGCTGTAGATGGTTCTAAACCAACAGCAACTTATGCTGTAGAAATTGTTGAAAAAGAATTGTCTCAAACCTATGGTGAACGTAGCTTTAAAAATTGTGATATTTTAGATATGACTTTTGCCTGTGTTGGTGCTGTTGATGCTTTGCACAATAGTTTAGATTGGGTAAAACAAGATATTAATAGAAAAGCAGTAGTCATTGCTTCCGACCTCTCCAAGTATGATATCAACTCAACTGGAGAATATACACAAGGTGCAGGTGCTGTTGCTGTTTTGGTAAGTCATAATCCTTCAATATTATCTATTGATAAAACATGGGGAATAGCGTCTAAAAGCGAAGGTGATTTTTTTAAGCCTCGCCGTACTTACAAAAAATCAGAACTATTAAAATCTGTACTTACAGAACTAAAAATTGATGCCTCAAAAGAAGCCATAAAAACATTTATAGAGTCGACATCTTCTGGGTTTTGGTCAGATCGTAATGAATTGGTTGAAGTTTTTAAAGAAGAGCCTGTATTTGATGGTCAATTTTCTAATGCATGCTATGCAGATAGAATTACTGAGGCTTTAGAGCACTTTTACAATCAAAAAAATACAGACTTTGCAACAGAGTGGAATCAAATTGTATTTCATTTACCATATGCATACCACGGAAGACGTATTATTTTTGATAATTGGCTTAACTGGATAAAAGAAACACCAAGTTACAATGCTCTAATCGAGGAAGTTGGTAAGCCAGAAGATACAGATGCAAAAACTTGGCAAAAGAGTGCTTATAAGTCTAAATTATACAGCGTTTTTATTTCTGATAATATTGCTTCCGGTGAACTTGCATCGTCAGAAATTGGTAACATGTATACCGCTTCAATATTTATGTCTCTATTAAGTTATTTGTCTGATAGTTTTAATTCATCAAATGAAATTTCAGGTAAAATAATTGGGCTAATAGGTTATGGTAGTGGTTCAAAATCTAAAGTTTTTGAAGGTGCTGTACAAGCAAATTGGGCATCAAAAATCAAAGACATTAAGCTTTTTGAATATCTAGAAAACAGAACTTCTATTACTGTGGAGACTTACGAAAAAATTCATACTTCAAAACTAGAATCGCCTGTTGTAGAAGCTAGTAAAATAGCTTTAAACTATATTGAAAAAGAAGACACCAATTATGGCCTTAGACGCTATAAAGTCAACAAATAATGGCAGAAGAAATTATAAATAGAGTTGCTAATAGCAAGCTTAAAGTTATAGATTTAGAAGACTTTTATCCTGATGGAAAGCGCATCGCTTTTGACATCAAAGACTGGCTTTTAGAAGGCTTGGTGCTTAGAGAAAAAGATTTTAGAAACTATGTTTCTGAACACAACTGGTCTCAATACCAAGACAAATATGTAGCCTTATACTGCTCGACCGATGCTATAATTCCTGATTGGGCATACATGCTTATAGCTGTGCAACTTCAAAATATTGCTCGGCTTTCTGTTATTGGTAATTTAGAGCATTTGGAATCTATTATTTATTCTCAAATTATTTCAGGATTAGATACTTCAGATTATGCCGATGCTCCAGTAATTATTAAAGGCTGCTCTAACAAACCTGTGCCTGCAAATGCCCTTGTACTTTTATCTCAACGATTAAAACCAATAGCAAAATCTATTATGTTTGGTGAAGCTTGTTCTTCTGTTCTGCTATACAAAAGAAAAAAATAGTGACTTTTACACATTGTGTGCGCCTAAGAATAAAGTACAGGTAATGCTATATATTTGTAAAAAATCAATTAAACCATATAATAATGAAAACTAAAATTCTTTTATCAATCACGTTACTTTTATGTGTGAGTTTAACTTTCGCTCAATCGAAAGAAGAATTACAAAAACAAAAAGCTGAAAAACAAGTCGAAGCAGATAAATACCAGGGCGAAGCAGACGCCTTACAAGCACAAATAGATGCTCTACCTGGCTGGAGAGTTGGTGCATTTGGTACCATTGGAGGTAGCTTATCTAACTTTAGTAACTGGTATGCTCAAGGTGCACCAAATAACTCCTCAGGTAATATTGGCTTTACAGTTAACGCATTCGCCAATAAATTAGAGGACAAATATTTCTGGAGAAATAATTTAAACCTAAATCTTAATTGGACAAAACTTGACGACAAAGACAATCCATTAGATAGTGATAATTTTGAACCAACTACAGATGTTTTTAACCTAACATCGTTATATGGTAGAAAATTAAGTGATAAATGGGCGGTTTCTGGATTATTAGAATATAGAACAACCTTATTAAACAACTTTAACGACCCAGGTTACATAGACTTAGGTGTTGGTTTTACTTGGACGCCAATTACAGATTTAGTTGTTGTTATACACCCATTAAACTACAATTTTGTATTTGCTGATAGTAATACTGTTTTTGAATCTTCTTTAGGTGCAAAAATTGTTGCAGACTACACAAGACAAATCGGAAAATTTAACTTTAAAACCAACTTATCTGCTTTTCAAAGCTATGAAGATGGTGATCTGTCTAACTGGACATGGATTAACTCTTTTGGTTATACACTTTGGAAAGGTATTGGTGTAGGATTTGATTTTGGGTTACGTAGCAACAGACAAGAAGCTGCTAATTTCCAAGGCACAACATTACCTGCTGCAGATAACGATTTACAATCCTATTACACTGTTGGTTTGAGTTATAATTTCTAAAAACCATAAACATATTAATAAAAAAGAGGTCTTAAAATTAGACCTCTTTTTTATTATTGTATATCCTCAACATCAGGATACAAAAACTGATTATAAGGGAAACGCGTCACATGTATCTCACGGACTTCCTTGTAAACACGTTTTTTAAATTCGTCTAAGTTCTCTTTATTTAAAGCTGAAATAAACAATGCATTATCTCCAATTTTTGACATCCATGTTTGCTTCCATTCGTCAATAGAGTAATTGGCTGGTGTGCGTTCTATAATTAAATCCTCCTCATCATAAGGCTCAGATTCATAAGCATCAATTTTGTTAAAAACCATAATGGTTGGCTTGTCTTTACTTTCAATTTCATCCAGAATCTGATTGACAGACTCAATATGTTCTTCAAAATTAGAGTGCGAAATATCTACAACATGTAGCAATAAATCTGCCTCTCTTACTTCATCTAAAGTACTTTTAAAGGATTCGACTAATTGTGTTGGTAGTTTTCTTATAAATCCAACGGTGTCACTAACCAAAAAAGGTAAATTCCCAATAACAACTTTACGTACTGTTGTATCTAAAGTGGCAAAGAGTTTGTTTTCGGCAAAAACTTCAGATTTACTAATCACATTCATCAAAGTAGATTTACCTACATTAGTGTAACCTACTAAAGCAACTCTGACGAGCTTTCCGCGATTTCCACGTTGCACAGCCATTTGCTTATCAATGGTCTTGATTTTCTTTTTTAAAAGCGAAATTTTATCACGAACAATACGTCTATCCGTTTCAATTTCTGTCTCACCAGGACCACGCATACCAATACCACCTTTTTGCCGTTCAAGGTGTGTCCACATTCCTTTTAATCTTGGTAAAAGGTATTGACATTGCGCCAATTCTACTTGGGTACGTGCATAACTGGTTTGTGCACGTTGCGCAAAAATATCAAGAATCAAATTGGTCCTGTCTAGGATTTTACAATTCAGGATTTTACTAATGTTTCGTTCTTGTGCTGGTGACAATTCGTCATCAAAAATAACAGTACCAATTTCATTTTCTTGGACAAAATTTTGCACCTCATTCATCTTACCACTACCTATAAATGTTTTTGGGTTAGGCATATCTAACTTTTGGGTAAAGCGTTTAACGACTTTCCCTCCGGCTGTAAAAGTCAAAAACTCTAGCTCATCTAAATATTCTTTAGAGGTTTGCTCATCTTGATCTTTGGTTACGATTCCTATCAGTACAACCTTTTCGAGGTTAATATCTTTTTTCTCTAACATATATTATTTAAAGTGCAAATTTAGGTAATTACACCATATCTGATTATTCATATTAATTATATCTTTAGCCACATGAGTGAGAAATATACTATCGCATTTTATAATATAGAAAACTTGTTTGACACCAAGGACGATGAACACACTAATGATGAAGATTTTTTACCAACTTCAGTCAAACGCTGGACGACCAAACGCTATGAAAATAAACTTCGCAAATTAGGGCAGGTCATTTCGCAAATTGGAGAAGATGATATAGATAGTCCACCCGCAATAGTTGGTCTTGCAGAAGTCGAAAACAAGCAGGTTGTTAAAGATTTGATTGACAGCAAATATCTAAAACATTACAAATATGATATTGTGCATTACGATTCCTCTGACGAACGTGGTATAGATGTGGCTTTAATTTATAATACAGATGTTTTTGAAGTTTCACACTCTGAGGCATATCCTGTATACCTCACAAAAGAAGATGGTAGTCGCGACTATACCAGAGATGTTTTACAAGTAACAGGAAGGCTAAATGACGAGCAAATACATATTATAGTTAACCATTGGTCATCACGTCGTCAGGGGCAAAAAGACTGAGTATAAGCGTCTTGCTGCTGCAGATACTGTAAACCGTATTGTAAAAACCCAAAACAAAAACTATAGCAATCCCAAAATAATTGTAATGGGCGATTTTAACTATACACCTTACGATAAAAGCCTACTATCACTTGAAACGGAATCTAATCTTTACAACCCTTTTAAAAAAATATCTACTGAAAATAAAGGTAGTCTAAACCATAATTTTGAATGGCATTTGTTTGATCAGATATTAATTTCGACTAATTTTTTTGATACCAAATGCACGCAGTTCAATCTTAGTGAAGCCAAAATTTTTAATTCTCAATTCTTAACGCAATATCACGGAAAGTTTAAAGGACAACCCTTTAGAACTTATGTAGGCAAACGCTATAAAGGTGGTTATAGTGATCATTCCCCAGTTTATATAGAGTTTAAAGAAGCTGTTTTAAAAATCAATATTTTAGCGATAAAAACAGTATTTCATCTATTAATCTTAAGTTTCCTGTTAAAATTTTATCAAAAATATATCTTCGCTACTCTAATAGCCAAATTTAGATTTTTATGAAATCATCTTTACTTTACTTTTTTGTCATATTAGCGGGTACTTTTCAGACTATACATGCGCAAAATCTTGTCTTTGATGTAGACTGTACTGCTGGTACAGATACATTTAGTTACTGTTATGACAGTAATGACAACTCGACATACACTTTTACTTCGACTACAGGCGAACCAGTATTTTTAGAATTTCTTGCAGGTACTATAGAAAGCGGTTTCGATGACATCACCGTTTATGATAGTGCAGATAACTCAGGAGCCGTTTTATTTAGTGGTGACAATGGCGGAGATTTAGCAGGACTTAATTTCCAATCAACAGGAGATTCACTATTTATTGAAGTCGATAGTGACGGAAGTATTAGCTGTCAATCAAGTACATCATATACACCTTGGGAAATTAATTATAGATGCGTGACGTGTATATCACCGACAGCTACCTATGATATTGTAAGTAATTGTGCCAATGGAAATGACGAGTTTTTTATTGACGTAATCATTAGTGATATAGGTGATGCTGAAAACATTAATATCTTTGACGACCAAAGTAGTCCAGTGCAAACAACAACGGTTGATGGTACCTTTACCTTTGGACCTTTCCCAAATGGAACCCCAGTAAATATTACTGTCGAAGATGCAGACGATATCAATTGTATTCTAGAAAGTGGAACACTGTCACAAGCGTTTTGCCCACAACAAGAGTGTGATATAATCAATGCTGGAGCCGATGCTGTATTTGGTTGTGCCAGTACAATTACGGAAGTTGACCTTTCTGCAACTTTTATGACCAGTGCTTTGACGTCTAACACTAGTGTTTATACAATCGACGATTTAGAATGTCCATTATCAAACCTAGATGGTGCACCAACGGGTTTAAATATTGATGATACTTGGTCGCAACCTATAGACTTAGGTTTCAAATTTGAGTTTTTTGGTGTTACCTATAACCAAGTTGTTGTTGGCGCAAACGGTATCGTTAGTTTTGATACAAATTTGGCTGGTGAATTTTGCCCATGGAGCTATGAACCTGACGAATTATTACCTACACCAGACTTACCAACAAATGCCGTTTTTGGACCATATCATGATATTGACCCTAGTGTTGGTGGTCAGATAGAGTTCATTACAGTAGGTGTTGCTCCACAACGTCAGTTTAAAGTCAGTTTTGTACATGTACCACATTATAGTTGTAACGAATTATTGACAACCTCACAAATTATATTATATGAAGCATCAAACGTAATAGATGTGATTATTAAAGAAAAACCCTCGTGTCAGAATTGGAATGATGGTCTTGCTGTAGTTGGTATTCAAAATTCATTAGGAACGACAGGATATACACCAGAAGGAAGAAATACAGGTGATTGGGTAGTTTCTTTTCAAGAGTTGTGGCGATTTATCCCTGATGGCGCACCAAACTATGTTTTCGAGTGGTTTGATGATCAAGGGAACTCTTTAGGGAATAATACAGATATTACTGTAAGCCCGACACAAACTTCAGTATACACAGCTACTGTAACTTATACAGAAATCAATGGCATAGAAATAATAGTTAGTGATGACGTAACAGTTTCTTTGATTGACCAAACACCAAATGCTGGTATACCACAAAATTTAGTGAATTGTGAAAACGCAAATGGTAATGCCTTTTTTGACTTAACATCTCAAGATGATGCAATATTTGACGGTCAGACAGACGTATCGGTTACATATTACGAATCATCAGAAGATGCTGAAAACGGTGTAAATGCAATTACTAATGCAAACAATTACGAAAACACTTCTAATCCACAGAACATTTATTTTAGATTAATAATTAACACAAGTTTTGATTGTTTTTCAACAGGAAGTTTCCAAATTGAAGTTTTTGAATCGCCTATAGCAGGAGTTCCGCAAAATATAGAAAGTTGTTCTTCAACTCCAAATAATACAGAGTTTGATCTAACAATACAAGACAGTGATATAATTGATGGACAAACAGATGTAACTTTAAATTATTACTTATCACTGGTTAGTGCCGAAAATGGTACGGACGCAATTTTAAACCCATCTACATATAGTAATAGTTCTAATCCAGAAACCATATTTTTTCGATTAGAATCAGACGAATCTTCAGAATGTTTTGATATAGGAAGTTTTCAGTTACAAGTTTTTGAAACTCCAGTTCCTGGAATGTTAGAAGACCTAACAAATTGTAGTAATGCACAAGGCAGTGCTGAATTTGATTTGTCATCACAAGATAATGCAATATTAAATGGTCAAATGGACATAAACGTTGCTTACTTCGAATCTCAAAGTGATGCTGAAAACGATACAGGTGAAATAATGAATCCAACAACATATACCAACACATCAAATCCTCAAACTATATATTACAGACTAGAACAAAACAGTTTAGAGAGTTGTTTTACAGTAGGTAGCTTCAATCTTGGTTTATCCTCTTTAGATGGCAACCTTGTTGCTTTTAATCAAGGGTGTAATGGTAATCAATACGAAATAACTATCTCTGCGATTGGAAATAGTTTCGATCCAAACACCGTAAGTTATGAGTGGTTTGGACCTGTTGGAGCTGACTTAACCAACAACACAAACGCCACTTTTATTACTAATGTAGATGGTCAATATACTGTAGAGATAACAACTTTAGAAGGATGTGTCTATGATTTCTCTACAGATGTTTTAAATGCTAATTGCATATTCCCACAAGGAATATCGCCAAATGGGGATATGTTAAACGACACATGGGATTTAAGTGGATTTAATGTTTTAAGACTACAAATTTTTAACCGAAATGGACGCTCAGTTTATACAAAACAGAATTATACGAATGAATGGGTTGGACAATCGTCTGACGGAGAGCTTCCTGTCGGCACTTATTTCTATGTAGCGGAGCTAGAAAATAATGAAACTAGAAACGGTTGGGTATACATTCAACGTTAACCTTAAAAGCAATGCACAAGACAAAACTAACGACACTTAAAACTAATTCGATGAAAAAAATCGCATTACTATCCTTACTGGCATTTGCTTATTGCGCTAAAGCTCAACAAGACCCACAATATACACAGTACATGTACAATATGAATGTCATTAACCCAGCATATGCTGGCTCGACAGAAAGCTTATCTTTTGGTCTATTGTATAGAAATCAATGGACTAAAATAGATGGTGCTCCAGAAACAGGTACCTTTTTTGGGCATTCGCGCATTGGTAATAATATGGGACTAGGTCTTTCGGTTATTGCAGATCAAATTGGCCCCGTAAAAGAAACTAATGTATATGCAGATTTCTCATATACAGTAAAACTCGGAGGTGAACATAATCTTGCTTTTGGACTTAAAGTTGGTGCGACGTTTCACGATATAGGATTGGCAAATATTGCGCTTATTAATCCTAATGACCCGTTTTTTCTGAATATAAATGAAACAACTCCTAACATTGGTGCAGGAGTATTTTATTATTCGGACAAGTACTATTTATCTGTTTCAGTACCGAACATGTTATCGTCAGTGCATTTAAGCCAGAACGGAAACAATATTGGCTCAGAAACACAACACTATTTTGTGTCTGGCGGTTATGTCTTTGATTTGTCTGCTAATACAGAGTTAAAACCATCTTTTTTGATAAAATCTGCTTTTGAAGCACCAACATCATTTGACATTAACCTAAATGCAAGATTTTATAAGAAGTTTGAAATTGGAGCATCTTACAGATTAGACGATTCGTTTTCTGGTCTTATAAACTTTGCTATTTCGCCTTCATTAAGAATTGGGTATGCCTACGATGCTGTATCATCAGATATTAATGCATTTGCTCCTGCTTCTCACGAAGTAATGTTATTATTCGACCTAAATTTCTCTAAACGTGCTTCACGTTCACCAAGATATTTCTAACCAGTTAAGCTAAAACATTATGAAAATTTTTAAAACATTATTTTTTATATCATTGATGAGTAGTTTAAGCTTAACTGCTCAAAATTTAAGCACCAAAAAAGCAGATAAGCAATTTGAGCGCTTTCTATTTGTTAAAGCTGCCGAGAGCTACAATAAGCTTATTGAAGATGGAAAAGGTGATGCTTATGTATACGGACGTCTTGCAGAATCATATTACAACATGTTTAATACTGTTGAGGCTGAGCGTTGGTATGCCAAAGCCTTAGAGTCTTCAGAAAAACCTGAAATGATATTCAACTACGCAGAAATGCTAAAAGCAAACGGTAAGTACGAGGCTTCAAATACGCAAATGCAGCGTTTTGCTTCGATGCGTCCTTCTGACAATAGAGCTACAGACTTTTTGAGCAACCCAAATTACTTGCCAAAAATATTAGAACAAGGAAAAAAATTCAATGTTCAAAATGCTGATTTCAATTCTGAGAATAGTGATTTTGGTGGTACAGTTTACAATGGTAATCTTTACATAGCTTCCGGTCGAAATGACAATCGCAAGTCTTATGGTTGGAATAACGAACCCTTTTTAGACATCTATTCACTTTACAAAAATACAGATGGCTCATACCAAGATGCGCAATTATTAAACAAAGACATTAATACTAAATATCATGAAGGTTTAGTATCGTTCTCTCCTGACGGAAATACGATGTATTTTTCTCGTGAGAGTTATTTTGAAAAAGCCTTTGAAAAAGACTCCTTGTCAAAAATAAAATACAGCCAATTGTATTTGTTTAAAGCTTCAAGAATTGGTACCGATTGGGATAATATAGTAGGCCTTTCGCTGAACAGCAAAAACTACTCTATCAAAAATCCTTCTGTAAGTACCGATGGAAAAACACTATACTTTGCTTCAGACATGCCTGGCGGATTTGGACAATTTGATATTTACAAAGCAGCTATAAAAGCCGATGGTTCTATCGGAACACCTGAAAATTTGGGTCAAAAAGTAAATACTGAAGCACAAGAAATGTTTCCTTATATCAGTAGCAATAACACGCTTTATTTTTCATCTAACGGTCACTTAGGACTTGGTGGTATGGATGTGTTTTATACTGAAGAAATTGACGGCAAAACGGCACCTATTCGTAACATTGGTATTCCAGTAAATAGTAATGGTGACGATTTTGCATTTACAATTGATGAAGATTCTGAAGAAGGTTTTGTGTCTTCTAACCGTTTAGGCGGAAAAGGAAGTGATGATGTATACCTTATCAAAAAACTACAACCAATTTGTGATGTTGTATTAAATGTTGAAGTCTTAGATGACAGCAGTCGTCAGCCTATTGCAGACGCTGCAGTGAGTTTGTATGACGACCAAGGCAACAAAATTTCTATAAAATCTACTGATGATGAAGGTAAAATCATGTTTATTGTAGAATGTAGTAGTACTTCAGAAATTGAAGTTATCGCAGATGGTTTTGATAGCAAAAAGGTGACTGAAAAAACAGAACGTGAAGAGGAACAAGATGTCAGGATTTCTTTAAGTCCAATTGAAAAATTAATTGTTGAAGACAAAATAGAATTAGCACCTATTTACTTTGATTTTGATAAACACAATATTACATCGACAGCAGCTTTTGAATTAGATAAGCTTGTACAAATCATGAATAAGTATCCTGATTTGGTGATTAATGCGTCTTCTCATACAGATAGTAGAGGTTCTGCGCCTTACAATCTTAAATTATCGCAAAGACGTGCAACGTCTACACAACAATATGTGATTTCTAAAGGTATTTCAGAAAAACGTATACAAGCCATTGGTCGTGGTGAAAATGACCTTAAAATCAAGTGTGGCGGTTATTGTAATGAAGATGAACATCAACAAAACAGACGTTCAGAATTTATTATAATTAGTGGCGGTCCTAATAATCAATAATATAATACCAGCTATATAAATAAAAACGCTTTGAAATATTCAAAGCGTTTTTTTATATCCAGTTTTTAAAAGGAAGTTTACTTAAGTTAGAATTATAGTATTTAATATCTCCTGTAACTTCTTCGTCCAACCAATCAGGCTTTTCAAAAGTATCTGTTTTAGAGTTGAGCTCGACCTCAGCTATAATTAAACCTTGATTATCGCCATAAAATTCATCAACTTCAAAGGTGTGATTCTCAACTTTGACTTCGTATCTGGTTTTATCTATAATCCCGTTTTCGCAAAGTAATAGTAACGCTTCTGCATCCGTTTTAGGTATTTCTTTTTCCCATTCAAATCGGCTTAAGCCATCAGCAGATGATTTTCCTTTTATGGTCAAAAGACCTTTGTCATTTTTTAGTCTGATTCTTACGGCGCATTCAGGAGCACTATTCAAAAACCCTTGCCTAATATCGTAAGAGTTAAAAGCTTGGTCTTTAAAAGCCTCTGATTTTACTAAAAATTTTCGTTCTATTTCAGTCATAATATTGCCTAAATTTACAGTATGCCAGACGATTTACCAATTCGGAAAATAATTCACGTAGATATGGATGCTTTTTATGCATCTGTCGAGCAGTTGGATAATCCTGAATTGAGAGGAAAACCCATCGCGGTTGGTGGTGGTGGAAAACGTGGTGTCATCAGTGCTGCAAGTTACGAAGCACGAAAGTTTGGTGTAAAAAGTGCCATGTCTGGACGCTTGGCTGAAAAACTCTGTCCTGAACTGATTTTTGTCAAAACCAATTTTGAACGTTACAAAGAAGTCTCTCAAAAAATTAGAAAAATATTTTTGAATTATACTGATTTAGTGGAACCATTATCTTTAGATGAAGCCTATTTAGACGTCACACAAAACAAAATCGGGATGCCTAGCGCATCTATAATTGCACAACAGATTAGACAACGTATTTTTGAAAATACAGGCTTGACGGCTTCAGCTGGAATCTCTATCAATAAATTTGTGGCTAAAATAGCGAGCGATTACAATAAGCCTAACGGACAAAAAACCGTAAATCCAGAAGATGTTTTAGAATTTTTAGAAGCCTTAGATATCCGAAAATTTTATGGCGTAGGTAAAGTAACTGCCGAAAAAATGTATCACAAAGGCATTTTTACCGGTAAAGATTTAAAATCTAAATCCCTAGAATATCTAACTGAAAACTTTGGAAGATCTGGTGGCTATTACTACCATATTGTCCGTGGTATTCAAACTAGTGAGGTCAAACCAAATCGTACTCGAAAATCACTAGCTGCAGAACGTACATTTAGCGAAAATTTGTCTTCCGAAATATTTATGCTCGAAAAAATAGAGCATATCGCCGAAGAAGTGTCTCGGCGATTACATAAAAGTAAAGTCTCAGGAAAAACGATAACACTAAAGATTAAGTACAGTGATTTTACTTTACAAACACGTAGTAAAACTTTGCCTTATTTTGTGAGTGACAAAGCTATAATTCTAGAAACTGCGAAGGATTTACTTTATCAAGAAAAACTTAATAATTCTGTTAGACTTTTAGGAATTTCTTTATCTAACTTAAATAACGAGGCCCCTAAAAAGAAACACACAGAAAAAGAAAAGAAATCTGTAAGTGTTCAATTAAAATTTGAGTTTTAAAATACATTGGGATTTATTCTTGTAAATTGTATAAAATATCTCCTTATGAAATGAGCATGTTCAAAATTTTATCACCAAGTAGAATGATTAATAGTTAAGAGCATGTGACCCATAAAAAACAATAAATACAGACATATGAAAAAAAACAATAAACTATCAATAGGCATTGCCTTAGGTTTAAGTCTAGGTACTCTTGTTGGTATACTTACCGACAATCTTGGATTGTGGCTTGGTGTTGGTATAGCCATGGGCGCAGGAATAGGCTCATCACTTTCAAAGAAAAAAAATGAAGACTAAACTCTTAGAAATAGCACCCGTTTTATCGAGTCAAAATATTGAACGTGATATCGCTTGGTACAAAAAAAACGTTGGGTCTACGACCTTGTACAGTGATAAAATGTATGCGTTATTGCAACGCGACAGCATTAATATGCATTTACAATGGCATGCAGATACCGAAGATGACCTATTACTTGGCGGCTCTGTTATACGTGTCATGGTTGACGATATACAACCCATTTATAAAGAATTTATAGAACGCAAAACTATTAAACCAGAAAAGCTAATGCTCAAAACCGCCTGAAATACCAATGAGTTTGGGTTTTATAATCTGAATAATAATACCGTATTTTCTGTAGAGCGATTAATGTCTTAAATCCATTATCTTTAATAATAAACCCAATACTATGAAAATCAATCTATTATCTTGTGATGCTCAAAGGCCCGATAAAAAAGCGATTGCCAAATGTATTGCCGAAATTTCATTAAATATTAATGCGTCTTTGGCTCACGAACTTACAGATATTCTAGTTGAAGGTGATGCTGTAGATATTCAGGTTGGTGATAAAAATTCTGGTTCTACATTACGAGCCTTAAGAAAATTGGATATTGATTATGAGATTATAGAATAAATCTAACTAACTGATAAACTTGACTGTGTTTTGAAAACGTTAAACGAAACTTCCTCTAAAAACTACAACTCTCAATCTCGGTAACTCTAAGTGTATTGACCATGCCTTTATCTTTAATGGGCATCGCTGCTAAGCTAATTAGCATATCACCAACATCGAGATAGCCTTTTTTACAAGCAATCGCATTTACATCTTCAATGGTTTCGTCTGTACTCACAAACTTATCGTAATGAAATGCGGTTACTCCCCAAAGTAGACTTAAACGCGTTAATATACGCTTATTTGAGCTAAAGACAAGTATATGTGCCTTTGGCCGCCAAGCAGATATCTGAAAAGCGGTGTAACCACTATTAGTCAATGTAGAAATTGCTTTGGCATCGATCTCATTAGCCATTTTTGCAGCATGATAACATATCGCTTTTGTAATATATCTGTTGGTACGAATATGTGGTGGTAATTGTGGCACTTCAATTAGTGGAGAATCCTCTACACTTTTGATGATATTAGCCATTTGTCTGATGACCTGAACTGGATATTTACCAACAGATGTTTCACCAGAAAGCATAACCGCATCAGCACCATCCATTACAGAATTGGCAACATCATTAACCTCTGCACGTGTTGGTGTTAAACTTGTAATCATGGTTTCCATCATCTGGGTAGCAATAATCACAGGAATACGAGCGCGTTTGGCTCTTAGTACCAATTGTTTTTGTACTAATGGTACTTCTTCAGCTGGTATTTCGACACCCAAATCTCCACGAGCCACCATTAAACCGTCACAATACGCCACGATCTTATCGATATTGGCAACTGCTTCAGGTTTCTCAATCTTAGCTATAATAGGAATTTTATATTCGGTATGTTCGCTGATTAATTGTTGCAGTTCCATTAAATCTTCGGCATTTCGCACAAAAGATAAAGCTAACCAATCGACCTCCTGACCGATGGCAAAAATAGCATCTTCAATATCTTTTTCTGTTAATGCTGGTTGCGAGATATTGGTATTAGGAAGGTTAACTCCTTTTTTAGATTTTAAAGGTCCTCCTTGAATAACCTTAGCTTTAACTTCAGATTTTTTATCTGTAGACACCACTTCGAAAATTAGTTTTCCGTCATCTAAAAGAATACGCTCACCAGGTTTTGCGTCTTGAGGAAACTTATCGTAAGTCATATAAACACGCTCTTTAGTGCCTTCAAAACGTTTTCCTGTAGCAAAAATAATTTCGTCACCAGGGTTTACAACAACCTCTTCTTTCATCTTACCAACACGTAATTTTGGGCCTTGTAAATCTCCTAAAATAGCTGCGTTATATCCATACTCTTCATTGAGTTCACGGATGATTTTTATACGCTCTTTTACGCCATCGTAATCGGCATGAGAAAAGTTAATTCTAAAGACATTTGCGCCTTCGTCTAACATTTGTTTCAAAACTTTCTTGCTGCTTGTTGCTGGTCCAAGCGTTGCAACTATCTTCGTTTTCTTATTCTTCATTAATTCTAAAAAATTAAATGTTCTTTGGATTTTATTTTAGTCAAATCTACCGTATAACTGGTTATAATATGAGGAATACTTTGTAGTTTACTAATTATCAGCTTTTCATTAACCTGATGAGTATCATTGGTTATTTTAATAAAGTAATCAACTTGTTTTAATTCTGGTAATAGATTGTAAGTTTTAGTCACTTTTTTATCATCAATAAAAAGTACACCACTACTTGTTATACTTTCTTCTTCTTTTTTACAAATATTTGCAATAAGATTCCAGATGGTATCATTTGCTTCATTGTACCATTCATAAACCGAGTAAGACGAAGATGTATAATTAAGGTCTAAATCTTTTTCTTTTCTTTCTAGATTAATACCAAAATGTTTATTAATCACATACGCCAGACGGTAATCCTCTAATCTGCAATGCACGGCAATTAACACGTAAGTGTCATCATAAAAATCGTCCACTAAAAGTTTATGCAATGCCATATTATCGTTTATAAACACAAAGTAAATATAAGGCATAAAGATATGTCAAACATTAAGTTAATATAAAACTTAAGTATAACTATTTACGAAAACGTTTGCGAAAAATAACTTTATTTTAAAGAACTAAGTGCGTTTAGTCATTTGTGTTTGAAATGCAAAAAAGGCACGTTTTGAAGCCTTTTCTTCGGCCTTCTTTTTTGAGGTAGCACGTCCTTTTGAAACTACTTTTTCATCTATACTAAGTTTCACTGAGAAATGCTTCAAAGAGTCATTTCCTGTATCTTCATAAACTTCGTAATTAAACGTTTTCTTTTCTTTTTGACACCATTCGATAAGCAAACTTTTGTAGCTAATGACCTTACCTTCAAGTTTACTAATATCTACATGGGGAAGTATAACATTTTTGTAGATAAACTTCTCGCAAGCTTTGTAACCTTTGTCCAAATAAATGGCTCCGACAAGCGATTCAAAAAGGTTACCATGAATATTATTACCGAAATTTTCTTTTGGTATTCTACTAGTGACTAAATCTATAAGTTTTAACTCTTTACCAAGCTCATTTAAATGCTCACGACTGACCACTTTAGATCTCATCTTTGTAAGATAACCTTCATCTCCATGTGGCACTTCGCCATATAAATAAGAGGCAATCACAGAACCTAGCATCGCATCACCTACAAACTCCAAACGTTCGTAATTGATTGGATTCCCTTTTTTGTCCTTGATATTCATAGAACGATGGGTAAATGCCTTTTGGTAAATAGATTTTTTTTTGGGCTTATAACCTAAAATCTGTTGAAGTTGTAAAAAAAAATTCCCGTCTTTATCAGAACGGGAATTTTTTAATATGTTACGAATGATACTCATTCGGGATTTAATCTAGTTTTTTAAATAATACACAAGCGTTGTGTCCGCCAAATCCAAATGTATTACTCATTGCTACTTTAATATCGCGTTTCTGCGCTTTATTGAGAGTTAAATTTAATTCTGGATCTATGTTTTCGTCAACCGTTTCATGATTGATTGTTGGCGGAATAATTCCGTGCTCGATTGCTAATATTGAAGCAATAGCCTCAATAGCACCAGCAGCACCTAATAAATGCCCAGTCATAGATTTTGTAGAATTAATATTTATGGTTTTTGCGTGGCTTCCAAATACTTCAGATATAGCTTTTAGTTCCGCAACATCGCCAAGTGGTGTCGATGTTCCGTGTGTATTTATATGATCTACATCCTCAGGATTTAAACCTGCATTTTCTAAACAATGTTTCATAACTGCAATAACACCTATTCCGTCTGGATGTGGTGCTGTCATATGATAAGCATCTGATGATAAGCCACCACCTACTACCTCTGCATATATTTTTGCACCTCTAGCTTTTGCATGATCATAATCCTCTAAAACAATCGCACCTGATCCCTCACCTAACACAAAACCATCACGGTTTGCGTCAAAAGGTCTTGAGGCTGTTTCTGGGCTCTCGTTTCGAGTACTCATGGCATGCATAGCATTAAAACCACCCATACCAGCAATGGTAACAGCAGCTTCACTTCCTCCCGTAATTACAACATCACAATATCCTAAACGTATATTATTTAGGGCATCAATCATCGAATTTGCAGAAGATGCACAAGCAGACACCGTTGTATAGTTAGGTCCCATAAATCCGTGTTTTATGGAAATGTTCCCTGGCGCTATATCGGCAATCATTTTTGGAATGAAACGTGGGTTAAATCTTGGTGTCCCATCACCTTTTGCATAATTTAACACTTCTTCTTGAAATGTTTCTAAGCCTCCGATTCCGGCACCCCAAATTACACCTACTCTATATTTGTTTAATGCATCTAAGTCTAGGTTTGCGTCTGCAATCGCTTCGTCAGAAGCTACCATTGCATATTGCGAAAACTTATCCATTTGACGCGCTAACTTTCTATCAATAAAGTCAGTAACTTCAAAGTTTTTTACTTCACAAGCAAACTGCGTTTTGAACTTTTCAGCATCAAAATGTGTGACAGGTGCAGCGCCACTTTTTCCACTAACAAGGGCATCCCAATATTCATCTTTGGTATTGCCAATGGGTGTAAGTGCACCTAAACCGGTAACTACAACTCGCTTTAATTCCATAAAATTAACTTCTTATTTTGCTTCTTCTATATAAGAGACAGCTTGACCAACTGTTGCAATGTTTTCAGCTTGATCGTCTGGTATTTGAATATCGAATTCTTTTTCGAATTCCATGATTAACTCTACTGTATCCAATGAGTCTGCTCCTAAATCGTTAGTAAAGCTAGCTTCGGTTACAACTTCGTTTTCATCAACACCTAATTTGTCTACGATAATCGCTTTTACTCTTGATGCAATGTCTGACATAATTTTTTAGTTTTAAGTTTTAATTAGAGGGCAAAAATAAAAAACTTTATTTTAAAACATACATTTACCTAATAAATGTGACATATATAGATAAAAATAGAAATAAGTATTTGGTTTTTGAGCCTAATTGTAAATTATTATTCTTTTTTTTGTTTGAATAACTAACGTGATTACTAGATTATGAAGCGTATTGTAATTTTTGCGTCCGGCTCTGGAAGTAATGCTGAAAATTTGATAAAGTTTTTTCAAGACAGTGACCATGCGTCAGTTATTCAAATATTTTGTAACAATCCCCATGCCAAAGTGTTAGACCGTGCCAAACGTCTTGGCGTATCAGCATTATCTTTTAATAGAGTTGCTTTTACAAAAACTGACGATGTCCTTGATATACTTAAAGCAACAGAGCCTGATTTAATTGTTTTGGCTGGTTTTTTATGGAAATTCCCTGAACATATTTTAAAATGTTTTGAAAATAAAGTCATTAATATCCATCCGGCACTTTTACCAAAGTACGGCGGAAAAGGCATGTACGGAATGAATGTTCACAACGCTATTATCCAAAATAATGAATCAGAGACTGGCATAACCATCCATTATGTAAACGAAAATTATGATGAAGGTGCTATTATTTTTCAAGTAACATGTCAAGTTTCAAAACAAGATACAGCTGAAGACGTCGCTGCAAAAATTCATAAATTAGAAATGGAGTATTTTCCTAAAGTAGTTGAACAGCTTTTAAATGAGTAAAAAAAAGAAAAAATACTACACCGTTTGGAAAGGCCATCACCCCGGTATTTTTGAAACTTGGGATGATTGTAAAACCCAAATCAAAAACTTTGAAGGTGCGCAGTATAAATCTTTTACAACATTTGAAGCCGCTAAAAAAGCACTAAAAGGAAACTACAAAGATTACATTGATAAATCAAAAACATATCAAAGTGATTTGTCTGAAGCACAACTCAAAAAAATAGGGAAACCTAATTATAATTCTATTTCAGTGGATGCAGCATCAAGTGGTAATCCAGGAAAAATGGAATATCGCGGTGTTGATACCAAAACGAAAAAACAACTTTTTATACAAGGCCCATTTGAAGAGGGTACCAATAATATTGGCGAGTTCCTTGCATTAGTTCACGGTTTGGCGTTTTTGAAAAAACAAAATAGCGACCGAATTATGTACACCGATTCTCGTACCGCGATGAGTTGGGTCCGCAAAAAAACATGTAATACAAAACTAAAACGCAACGAAAAGAACAAACCTGTTTTTGATTTGGTTGACCGCGCCATCAAATGGCTAGAAACTAACAGTTACAAAACCACAATCGTTAAATGGGAAACCAAAGCTTGGGGAGAAATTCCTGCGGATTTTGGGAGAAAATAAAATTGATATGACTAATACTATTTATGACGTTATAATAATTGGCGCAGGGCTTTCAGGTATTGGAGCAGCATGCCATTTAACTCGCAAAAATCCCGAAAAATCTTATGTAATATTAGAATCTAGAGAATCACTTGGTGGTACTTGGGACTTGTTTAAATATCCAGGTGTAAGGTCTGATTCTGATATGTATACTTTTGGATACTCATTTAAAACTTGGGACGACGCCAAATCGTTTGCTGATGCACCTTCAATATTAAAATACCTCAACGAAGCTTCCAAAGAATATAATGTTGTTGACAAGATAACTTATAATCAGCGTGCTATTTCTTATGCATTTGATTCTAAAGAAAATCTATGGCATATAACATCTGTTAACACAAAGACTAATCAAAAACATACTTACGCTGCAAATTTTATTTTTAATTGTAGTGGATACTATAGTTATGAAAAGGGATATACACCTGATTATAATGGACTTGATAATTATGAAGGTACTTTTGTTCATCCACAAAAATGGCCTTCAACATTAGAATTAAAAAACAAAGATGTAATCGTTATTGGTAGTGGTGCAACAGCGGTTACAATTGTGCCGAAAATTGCTGATACCGTGAGTCATGTCACCATGCTTCAAAGGTCACCAACTTATGTAGGAGCACTGCCTAATAAAGATGTACTTGCAAAATTCTTTAAGCTTACATTTCCCAAAAAAAATGCCCACAAAATTATTAGAACAAAGAATGTGCTATTAGATATGGTTTTTTTTAACGCTTGTCGGAAATGGCCAAATACTATGAAAAAGTACATCGTTAAAAAAGCCCAGAAAGAACTTGGTGATGTGCCGGTTCATCCACATTTTATTCCAAATTATAATCCATGGGAGCAACGCTTTTGTTTAGCACCAGATGGTGATTTATTTAAATCTATTAGAGAAGGTAAAGCCTCTGTCGAAACAGCCAAAATTGTATGTTTTAATAAGACTGGAATTGTTTTAGAATCTGGAAAAGAACTTGCCGCAGACATAATCGTAAGTGCTACAGGACTTAGAATTTTGCCTCTTGGAGGAGTTAGCATATCTATTAATAAAAAACCTGTTGATATTTCAAAACTCTTTGTTTACAAAGGCTGTATGTTAAGTGACATTCCTAATTTATTTCTATTTGTTGGATACACAAATGCATCTTGGACTTTAAAAAGCGATTTGACTAGCGAATATATTTCTAGAGTTCTCAGGTATATGGATAAATCTAATTTTAAATCTATTTGTCCAAAAACTAAAAATTCTAATCTCAAACCTACACCATTACTAAATTTAAATTCTGGTTATATTCATAGAGCTCAAAAAACACTTCCAAATCAAGGCGATAAAGCACCATGGCGAGTTTATCAGAATTATATTTTAGATTATAAAATGTTAAGAATTGATAAAATAAAAGATGCTTTTGCCACATTCAATTAATGAAGACAGTATTAGTTTTTAAAGGAATAAATTTTACTTAGATTTGCACTTTAATTCAAACTTACTTTAATGAGTAAATTAGTTATTGTTGGTACTGTAGCTTTTGATGCTATTGAAACACCTTTTGGTAAAACCGACAAAATTTTAGGCGGAGCAGCAACTTATATTGGTTTTTCTGCGGCTAATTTTGATAATGTAGATGCCGCAGCAGTCTCTGTTGTTGGTGGTGATTTCCCACAAGAATATCTTGACCTTTTAACGGATAGAAATGTAAATATTGATGGTATAGAAATTGTTAAGGACGGTAAGACCTTCTTTTGGAGTGGCAGATACCATAATGACATGAATTCTCGTGACACCTTAGCGACTGAACTTAATGTCTTAGAAACATTTACACCTGTTGTTCCAAAGGATTACCAAAATGCGGATATTGTTATGCTTGGCAACTTACATCCATTAACACAACAAAGTGTATTAGACCAAATGTCCAAAAAGCCTAAGTTAGCTATTTTGGATACTATGAATTTTTGGATGGATATTGCTATGGACGATTTAAAAGCTGTTCTTAAAAATGTAGATGTTATCACAATTAATGACGAAGAAGCAAGACAATTATCTGGAGAATATTCTTTAGTCAATGCAGCCAAAAAAATCTATACCATGGGACCAAAATATGTTGTTATCAAAAAAGGTGAACATGGCGCTTTGTTATTTCATGAAGACAACATGTTTTATGCACCAGCATTACCATTAGCAGAAGTATTTGACCCAACAGGTGCAGGAGATACATTTGCAGGTGGTTTTTCGGGTTACTTGGCAAAAACAGGAAATATCTCTTTTGAGAATATGAAAAAAGCAGTCATATATGGTTCGGCATTAGCTTCGTTTTGTGTAGAGAAGTTTGGTACGGAACGTATGTTAACTTTGACCGATAGTGAAGTATACGAACGCTTACAACAATTTAAAGATTTGACACAATTCGATATAGAATTACCATAAATACTAACGCGCCAAAATTTGGCGCGTTTTTTAATTCATTATTTTTGAATACTCAACAAAACAACAAACTCTCACAGCTATAATGAGTGATGCCTTAAAACACGAATGCGGAATTGCTTTAATTAGGTTAAAGAAGCCTTTAGAATTTTATAAAGAAAAATATGGTAGTGCATTTTACGGGGTAAACAAAATGTATCTCATGATGGAAAAGCAGCACAACCGTGGTCAAGATGGTGCTGGTTTTGCGAGTATAAAATTAGATACACAACCTGGTGAGCGTTATATAAGTCGTGTACGTTCAATTGCACAGCAGCCTATACAAGATATTTTTGCCCAGATTAATGAGCGTATTAATGATGACCTAACTAAACATCCAGAATACCAAAATGATGTTGCTGAACAAAAAAAGCATATCCCCTACATCGGTGAGTTGCTTTTAGGACATGTGCGCTATGGTACTTTTGGAAAAAATAGTGTTGAAAGTGTTCATCCATTTCTAAGACAGAATAACTGGATGCATAGAAACCTAATTGTTGCTGGTAACTTTAATATGACTAATGTTACTGAGCTTTTTGATAATTTGGTTCAAATTGGTCAACACCCAAAAGAAAAGGCTGATACAATAACTATTATGGAAAAAATCGGTCATTTTTTAGATGATGCGGTTTCAAAAATTTATAAAAATCTTAAAAAAGAAGGGTATAACAAAGTTGAATGTTCGCCATTAATTGCAGAACGTCTTAACGTCGCTAAAATACTAAGAAAAGCGGCAAAAAATTGGGACGGCGGTTATGCTATGGCAGGCTTATTAGGACATGGAGATAGTTTTGTGCTACGTGACCCAGCAGGTATACGTCCAGCTTATTATTACGAAGATGATGAAGTTGTCGTAGTAGCCTCAGAACGCCCAGTAATCCAGACGGTATTTAATGTAAATTTTGATGATGTTAAAGAGCTTGAACCAGGTCACGCTATAATCACCAAAAAATCTGGCGAAACATCTATCAAACAAATTTTAGAGCCTTTAGAACGAAAAGCTTGTTCTTTTGAGCGTATTTATTTTTCTCGAGGAAGTGATGCCGAAATCTATGAAGAACGAAAAGAATTGGGGCGTTTATTAATGCCTAAAGTACTGGAAGCTATTGATGGTGATACAAAAAATTCGGTATTCTCTTTTATCCCTAATACTGCTGAAACGTCATTCTTTGGAATGATTGATACCGTTGAGGAGCACTTAAATCAACGTAAAACTCAAGCTATTTTAGATGGTGGAGGTAAGCTGTCAGCTTCTAAAGTCACTGAGATACTATCAGAACGGCCTCGCATAGAAAAAATAGCCATTAAAGATGTAAAGCTTAGAACTTTTATTACCGAAGATAGCAGTCGTGATGACTTAGTCGCTCATGTTTATGATGTAACTTATGGTGTTATAAAACCAACAGATAACTTGGTAATAATCGACGATAGTATTGTTAGAGGAACTACGCTAAAAAAGAGTATTATTAAAATGATGGATAGGCTACAACCAAAGAAGATTGTCGTTGTTTCCTCTGCACCGCAGATTAGATATCCTGATTGTTATGGTATTGATATGGCAAACTTGGAGGGTCTTGTAGCTTTTAGAGCGGCATTAGCACTTTTAAAAGACACAAATAATTACGATATCGTTGAAAAAGTTTATTATAAATGTAAAGCGCAAGTAGAGTTAAAAGATAAAAATGTCAAAAATTTTGTCAAGGAGATTTATGACAACTTTTCTGATGAACAAATTTCTGATAAAATCTCAGAACTATTAAGTGATGAAGATGTTAATGCCGAAGTAAAAATCATCTTTCAACCTGTGGAGAATTTACACAAAGCCTGTCCTAAAAACTTAGGTGATTGGTATTTTACAGGCGATTATCCAACAGCTGGTGGTAACCGTGTTGTTAACAGAGCATTTATAAATTTCTTTGAAGGCAACAAAGAACGCGCCTATTAGATATTCCTATTAGGTTGTTTTTTATTTATATGGCTGATATAACTACCATTATTTAAAAAATAATATGATTGTGATGTATACTTGTATGTTAGCATCATAATAATATAATTAGGTTACGTCTATGGTAGATTTGGGGTGAAAAAGGACGATTAGTATCGCCCTTTTTTATTGACATAACTTTATAAAGGTCTTGTTTACAGACATATACTCAAAAAATCCATCGTTTAGACCGATATTTAAGCGTTTCGTCTAGGTTTTGTGCCTTTATTGCTAGGCTTGATATATATTTGCTTTTACCATAACATAAGTAGGTTAAGTTTATGGTAGATTTGGGGCAAAAAGGGTGAATTTATTTTCGCCCTTTTTCATTTTAAATTATAAACACAAATAAAAACCCAAGCTTTTCAGCTTAGGCTTTTACTTTTATAATCTTCAGCTAATTACTTAGCTTCAGCATAACGTCTTTCAACTTCATTCCAATTAATGACTTTAAAGAAAGCCTCAATGTAATCTGGTCTTCTGTTTTGATAGTTTAGGTAATATGCGTGCTCCCAAACGTCTAATCCTAAAATTGGTGTGCCTTCACAAGTTACATCTGGCATCAATGGATTGTCTTGATTTGGTGTAGAGCAGACTTCTACTTTTCCTCCTTTGTGCACGCATAACCAAGCCCAACCAGAACCAAATTGTGTTGCTGCCGCCTTGCTAAATGCTTCGATAAAAGCATCCTTAGAACCAAACTCTGCGTCGATAGCTTCTTTTAAATCTCCAGATAAATAACCTCTATCTTCAGGATTCATAACATCCCAAAATAAAGAGTGGTTATAAAATCCACCTCCGTTATTTCGTACACCTGCATTAGACATATCTAGGTTAGTTAAAATATCTTCGATAGATTTATTTGCTAAATCTGTACCTTCAATAGCGTTGTTTAATTTTGTTGTATATCCGTTGTGGTGCTTTGAGTGATGTATCTCCATTGTGCGAGCATCGATATGCGGCTCTAAGGCATCGTAAGCATATTTTAGTTTCGGTAATTCAAAAGCCATAATGTTTATGTTTTTAGATGTTAGTAATTTAAATTTTAACAAATTTACAATAATGACATCCAAAAATTCTAAATAAAATATTAAGATTCCTTATTTTGGTATAAAAATAATCTGTTGCAATCCACCTTTGAAATATACAGTGCATCTGCCGGTAGTGGTAAAACTTACACGCTTGCCAAATCTTACATAAAACGTCTTATTTCTTCTAAAAGCGCTGAACCTTTTAAAAATATCTTGGCCATTACCTTTACCAATAAGGCTGTTGGCGAAATGAAAACGCGAATAATAGAGATGCTTAAAACATTTTCGGCAGAAGATTATGCTGATAATCCGCATCCCATGTTTTTAGATATTTGCAAAGAGCTTCCTGTTTCTCCAGAAGAGCTTCACAAAAAATCAAAAACTGTACTACACAAAATCTTACATAATTACGGAGCTTTTGATATTTCGACCATTGATGGGTTTACGCATCGTGTAATCAGAACCTTTGCTTTTGACTTGAAACTACCTGTAAATTTTGAAGTCGAGCTTGACCAAGACTATTTACTGAGCAAAGCTGTAGATGCTTTGGTTGCCAAAGCAGGAAAAGATAAGATGCTAACCCAAATACTTGTTGATTTTGCCATTGAAAAAGCAGATGATGACAAAAGTTGGGATGTTAGTTATGATTTAAAAAAAATAGGTAAGCTTCTTCTAAATGAAAATGATATCCCATATATAAATCAACTTAAAGAGAAAACACTTGACGATTTTAAAACACTTAAAAACACATTGCAAAAAACCATCGCAGAGCTCGAAATCAAAATCAATGAAGCAGCTAATAAAACATTACAACTCATTGACGAAGCGGGTTTACAATTCGATGATTTTAATCGAAGTTATTTACCTAAATATTTTGAAAAGTTAATTGGTAATAATTTCAGTGTTAGTTTTGACCCCAACTGGCAAACTGATTTAGTTGATGGAAATATATTATATCCTAAACGTGTTTCAGATACCATAGCGCAAACAATAGAAAATATTCAACCTAATCTTGCAGCAGCTTTCACAAATACAAAACGTTGGATTTTTAATTTAAAATTTAATAAAGCAGTTTATAAAAACATTACACCGCTTTCTGTTATAAATGCACTTCAAAAAGAACTGAAAACTTTAAAAGAAGACGAGAATAAGTTGTTGATTTCAGAATTTAATTCACTTATAAGTAACGAGATTAAAAATCAGCCAACACCTTTTATTTATGAACGTTTGGGTGAAAAATTCAGACATTATTTTGTGGATGAGTTTCAGGACACCTCGGCAATGCAATGGCAAAATTTAATACCTCTTATGGATAATGCATTATCTTCTACAAATGGCTCTGCAATGTTAGTGGGTGATGCCAAGCAATCTATTTATAGATGGCGTGGCGGTGATGCGGAGCAGTTTATTGACTTGTACCAAAAGAAAACACATCCATTTCAGGTTAAGGCTGATGTTAAAAATTTAGAAAATAACTTCCGTAGTTACAAAGCCATTGTCAATTTTAATAATTCATTTTTTAAATTCATATCAGAGCAGTTTTTCTCAAACGTCAGTTATACCTTGCTTTATAAACACGCATCTCAAAAACTTAAAAAAGAAGAAGGTGGTTATGTCAATTTTTCATTTTTAGATTGGGAAAATACCGAAGACAGAACAAGTACTTACGAACAAAAAACCTTAGAGACTATTAAATCATGTCTTGAGAAAGGCTATGAGCCAAAAGATATTTGTGTTTTGGTACGTAAAAAGAAAGAAGGTATAGCTATTTCGGATTATCTGACAAATAATAACATCAACATTGTTTCATCAGAAACATTACTATTAAACAATTCGCAGAAGGTGCAGTTACTCAATCAAGTGATGGCGTTATTGGTAAGTCCAGATGATGAAAAATTAAAGTTAGAGCTACTGAACAGCATTTCAATAATTTTCGATATTGAAGATAAACACTCATTTTTTTTGTCTCATCTTTCTCTTTCGGTTACAGAGTTATTAGATAAGCTTAAAGCGCTTAATATTGAAGTTAGTTATAACAAACTATTACAAATGCCTATTTATGAAATGGCTGAAAGTTTAGTTCGTGGTTTTGGCTTATGTAAAACAAATTCAGATGCTTATGTTCAGTTTTATCTAGACACCGTTTTTGATTATAGCATTAAACAATCGTCAGATATATTAGGCTTTTTGGATTACTTTGAAACTAAAAAGGAAACGCTGAGTATAGCTATGTCTAATAACTTAAATGCGGTTTCTATAATGACAATACATAAATCCAAAGGCTTGGAATTTCCTGTAGTGGTTTTTCCTTTTGCAGATTTAAATATTTATAAAGAGTTAGAGCCAAAAGAATGGTTTCCGTTAGAAAAAGAAAGCTATAGTGGTTTTGAAAATGCGCTAATAAATTACTCTAAAGATTTTCAGAATTTTGGCGGAGTTGGTGAGGCTATTCACAATGAACATCAATCAGAATTAGAACTAGATGGTATTAACTTATTATATGTCACGTTGACTCGAGCCATTGAGCAATTATATATAATCACAAAAAAAGACATCAGCAACAAAGGTGTTGTTAACGAAAAATCATACGCTGGGATTTTTATTAATTTCCTTATTTCTGAAAATATATGGGATGAAAACCAAACTGAGTTCACTTTTGGAGAGCCTATAAAATTATCCATAGAAAAAACTATTTCTGAAACATCAGAAGATTATGAGTTTATATCTACATCAAAAGATTCACATAACCTCAAAATTATTACTTCATCTGGTGTTCTATGGGAGACAGAACAAGAAAAGGCTATTGAATATGGAAATCTTGTGCATTTAGTGATGTCTAAAATCATAACTCAACATGATATCAATTTTGCGATAAATTCTGTAGTAAGTGAAGGACATATTAAAGCATCAGAATCAGAATCGCTTAAACAAATTGTACTTTCGATTATTGATCATAAAATGCTTTCAGGATATTTCTCAACTGACTATGACATATTTAATGAAAAAGATATAATAACTAAAGATGGCCGTTTTTTTAGACCAGATAGATTGGTTTTAAAAGACAAGATTGCTGTAATTATAGATTATAAAACTGGTCTTGAAAATAAAGGATATGAAGCTCAGATAAACGATTATGCTCAAGTCTTAGAAGAAATGGGGTTAATTATTGATAAAAAATTGATTGTTTATACCAACGATACCATCAAAGTTTTAGAAGTTAAATAGTAACTTTGTAAAAATAAAAAATAGCAATAATGTACGGAGCAATAAAAGAATATCTTAATCAAGAAATTGAAAACATAAAAGATGCTGGGCTTTTTAAAGAAGAGCGAATCATCACCTCAGCTCAGGGGCCAGAAATTACTTTAAATACGGGTGAAAAAGTTTTAAATTTTTGTGCTAACAATTATTTAGGATTATCCTCGCATCCTGAAGTTGTAAAGGCAGCTCAAGATACTATGGATACTCATGGATTTGGGATGTCATCAGTACGTTTTATTTGTGGTACTCAAGACATACACAAAGAACTTGAGCAAAAAATAGCGGATTTTTATGGAACCGAAGATACCATACTTTATGCAGCAGCATTTGATGCCAACGGTGGTGTTTTTGAGCCTTTGTTAGATAAGGAAGATGCTATTATCTCTGACTCTTTAAATCACGCATCCATTATTGATGGTGTACGTTTATGTAAGGCCGCTCGTTATCGTTATCAAAATAATGATATGGCGGACCTAGAAACTCAATTGATTGAAGCTAACAAAAATGGGGCACGACATAAAATAATTGTTACCGACGGTGTGTTTTCTATGGATGGGCTTGTAGCACCTTTAGATAAAATTTGTGATTTAGCAGATAAATATGATGCTATGGTAATGATTGACGAGTGCCATGCTACAGGTTTTATCGGAGAGACTGGAATTGGAACTCTTGAAGAAAAAGAAGTTTTAGGACGCATAGATATCATTACTGGAACTTTAGGAAAAGCATTGGGTGGAGCTATGGGTGGTTATACAACTGCAAAAAAAGAAATTATTGAAATCTTAAGACAGCGCTCTAGACCTTACTTATTTTCAAACTCTTTAGCACCAGCAATTGTTGGAGCTTCAATAAAAGTTTTTGAGATGTTATCTGGAGATACAACTTTAAGAGATAAGTTAGAGGATAATACAAGTTATTTTAAAAAAGAAATGAAAAAAGCTGGTTTCGATATTATTGATGGTGATTCTGCAATTGTTCCTGTTATGCTATATGATGCAAAGCTATCCCAAACTATGGCTAATATGCTTTTAGAAGAAGGAATATATGTCATAGGGTTTTTCTTTCCTGTAGTGCCAAAAGAAAAAGCTAGAATAAGAGTACAACTATCTGCTGCTCATGAAAAAGAACACTTAGATAAGGCTATTAATGCATTTACTGAAGTTGGTAGGAGATTAGAAATCATTTAAATTCTTTAGAATGGCTTTATTTAAAGGCTTTCTATCAATATTTTTATATATTTGTCTTTGTTAATAATATTTAACAACTTACATTTGCTATCAATTAACACTTAAAATTAAATTATTTAGAATATGAAAAATCTTAGCAGATTATTATTTGTAGCTGTGCTTCTAGCTAGCTTTAGCACTGCTAACGCTCAGGATAAAAACAATCCTTGGGCTTTTGGCCTTGGTATCAATGCAGTTGATCCTTATCCAGTAGGTGAGCCTCTTCCACAAGGTGAATTTTTTGATGAGTTTCTTAATGCGAACGATCATTACAATGTATTACCTTTCTTATCGAGACTAACAGTTTCTAGATATTTAGATGATGGTTTTACTTTTACTGTTGCTGGTAGTCTTAACAGAATTAACAAATTTGGAGATAATGTCGATGCTTTTGGTAATGAGACAACTAACAGAGTTCCAGATTTAACTTACTACGCAGTTGACGGTACTGTTTCTTACAGTTTTATGAAATTAATAAAATCTAACACAATCGATCCTTACTTAGGTGTTGGTGGTGGTTATACATGGTTAGACAATATTGGAGCTGGTACTTTAAACGGAACATTAGGTTTAAGTTACTGGGTATCTGATAAAGTAGCACTTGATCTACAGACTTCATACAAACATTCTTTTGAAGATAACTTACCTAAACATTTTCAACATGCTTTTGGTGTTAAATTCAAATTCGGTGGAACTGATACAGATGGTGATGGTATTTACGATAACGAAGATGCTTGTCCAGAAGTTGCAGGTTTAGAAGCTTTTAATGGTTGCCCTGATTCTGATAACGATGGTATAGAAGATTCTAAAGATGATTGTCCAAACGTAGCTGGTTTAGCTGAGTTTAACGGATGTCCAGATTCTGATGGTGATGGTGTTATTGATTCTAAAGATGATTGCCCAACAGTAGCTGGTTTAAAAGCATTGAACGGTTGTCCAGATGCTGATGGCGATGGTATTGCTGATGCTAAGGATGGTTGCCCAAATGAAGCTGGTCCTGCTGCAAACAATGGATGTCCTTGGCCAGATACTGATGGTGACGGCGTTTTAGATAAAGATGATAACTGTCCAGATGTTGCCGGTACAGTAGCAAACAATGGTTGCCCAGAAGTAACAGAAGAGGTTCAAAACAAGTTAAATGCTTATGCAAAAACTATTTTATTTGATACGGGTAAAGACAGCATTAAAGATGAGTCTAAACAAGTTTTAGAAGACATTATTGCTATTCTTAATAAATATCCTACTTCTAAATTTACTGTAGATGGACATACTGATAGTGTTGGTTCAGAAAAATTAAACTTAAGACTATCTGACGCTAGAGCTATATCTGTTAAGGATTATTTAGTTGCCAATGGCGTTGATGAGTTTAGATTGTCTGCTGACGGTTTTGGAGAGACTAAGCCAATAGCTTCTAACAAAACAAGAGACGGTAGAGCACAAAACAGAAGAGTTGAGATTAATTTAGCTAAAGACTAAATAGAAATTTCTCAAACACACATATAATTTCAAAAAAACGCTTCGGATATCCGAAGCGTTTTTTATTTTTAGATAATGAATACTTTTATAGAAAATGTTTTACAAGATCTAAAAAATAAAGACTTCACTTTTTCAGAACTGATTTTTATTCTACCCAGTAAAAGAGCTGGAGTATTTCTAAAAAGTAGACTTCAAAATTACATTTCAGAAACTAGCTTTGCACCTGAAATAGTTAGTATTGAAGATTTTGTTCAAGAACTTGCTCAACTAAGACAAATATCCGGAGTCGAGTTACTCTTTGAATTTTATTCATCCTACAAAAAAATTATACCTCACAATAGGATTGAATCTTTTGACACCTTTTCAAAATGGGCACAAATATTGGTTCAGGATTTTAATGAAATTGATAGGTACTTAATCCCTACACAACAAATTTTTGATTATTTAGGTGCAATCCAAGAACTAAATCACTGGTCATTAGAAAATCAAAAAACGGAGTTAGTTACAAATTACCTGAACTTTTGGAAAAGTCTAAAGAGCTACTATAATCAGTTTACTAACGATTTAATTTCTAAAGAAACTGGTTACCAGGGTTTAATATATAAAGAAGCTACAGAGCATGTAGAATCTTATATTCAAAACACAAAACATACTCATATTTTTCTTGGTTTTAATGCCCTGAATTCCGCTGAAGAATTAATTATTCAGGAATTACTTCAGAATAATAAAGCTAATATTTATTGGGATACTGATTTCCATTTTATGGATAACAAAAATCATACTACAAGCTTATTTACAAGACAATATCGACAAAAATGGCCTTTTTACAAGACTAACTCCTTTGATTGTATAACTTCTACTTATAGCACCAAAAAAAATATTAATATTATTGGTTGTCCGAAATCTATAGGTCAATGTAAATACGTTGGTAATCTTTTAAAAAAATTGTCTTTAGAAAATAACTCTTTAAATAGCACTGCTGTTGTATTAGGAGATGAGCAATTATTAACGCCTGTCTTAAACGCCTTACCAGCGGTAATTGGCGCTGTAAACGTTACTATGGGATTACCTTTGAAATATATACCAATAGCATCGTTATTTGAGCAGCTTTTTACTATTCACAAAATAAAGATTGAGCGGTTTTATTATAAGGATGTTATAGCAATTCTGTCTCATCAAATGATTCAATACATTTTTGAGTCTAGTGAAAATATTACAAAAACAATTCAGAAAAATAACATCTCGTATTTATCTATCGATGATATTCTAAAATTATCAAAAGAATCAGATAAAGATATCATCCAGCTTCTTTTTGGTGATTGGCAAATATCAATAGGTCAGAATATTAATAACTGTATAAAACTGATTCATCTCGTTAAAGATGGGTTTGAAAATGTAAAAGCAGAAAAACGTTTAGAATTAGAATATCTATATCGTTTTAATACTCTTTTTAATGAAATAGCATCTTTAAATCTTAAGTTTGGTTTTATTACTGATGCTTCAGTACTCTTCTCGGTGTATAAAGAGTTATTAAGTGGTGAAACTCTAGATTTTCAAGGAGAGCCGTTAGAGGGACTTCAAATTATGGGAATGTTAGAGTCTCGTGTCCTTGACTTTGAAACTGTAATTATTACATCAGTAAACGAAGGTATTTTACCTGGTGGGAAAACTAATAATTCTTTTATCCCTTTCGACGTCAAGATTGAAAATAATTTACCTACATATAAAGAAAAAGATGCTGTCTATGCTTATCATTTTTATAGTCTAATCCAACGCGCTAAAAACATCTATTTAATTTATAATACTGAAGTCGATACACTAAAAGGTGGTGAGAAAAGCCGATTTATTACTCAACTAGAAGTAGAAGGCATTCATAATATAAAACACAAAATTATTTCGCCTAAAACTCCAAAGATAAATAATAAACCGATAGTCATAAAAAAGAATAAAGACGTTATTTATAAACTTAAAACTTATGCTAATAAAGGATTTTCACCTTCATCTTTGACCAACTATATGCGCAATCCTGTAGACTTTTATTTTGAGAAAATATTAGATGTAAAGAATACTGAAGAGGTTGAAGAAACTGTTGCTGCCAATACTCTAGGAACTGTAGTGCACAACTCACTCGAAGATTTTTACAAACCCTTTGAAAACAAGTTTCTTCAAATCGAAGATATTAAAAAGATGAAATCTTTAATTGATATCACTATCACAAAACATTTCACTAAAGAATACAAACAAGGTGATATTACATCTGGGAAAAACCTAATTATATTCGAAATCGCAAAGCGCTATATCGTTAATTTTTTGAATTCTGAAATAGAGCTCCTAAAAAAGGGCAATACTCTTAAAATAGTTGCTATTGAGGTTGATAATACCGTTGCGATAGATATTCCAGAACTCGATTTCTCGATTAATCTAACAGGTAAAGTAGACCGTGTCGATGAACTTAATGGTGTAACACGGATAATCGACTATAAATCAGGAAAGGTTGAACAAGGTAATATGGAAATTGTAGATTGGGACTTATTAAATACAAACTATAAAAAGTACAGCAAATCATTTCAAGTGCTTTGCTATGCTTACATGATGAAAAAACAAAATTTAATTAATCTGCCTGTTGAAGCTGGGATCATTTCTTTTAAAAATTTAAAAAATGGGTTTCTGAAATTTTCAGAAAAGGAATCGACACATAGTCGAAATAAGAATCAACAAATCACAGAGGAAACACTTCAGAATTTTGAGAAACAACTCAAATCAATAATTATAGAAATATGTAACCCAGACAAAAATTTTAAAGAAAAAGAGCTCGACTAATGCATATCGAAAAAAACATAATATTAAAACGCAATGGTCAAAAACCCATAGTTATTGATAAGTTTTATAATACTGGGTGTAATAATCAACCAATAGTTGTTTTCTGTCATGGTTACAAAGGTTTTAAAGATTGGGGCGCCTGGGATATTATGGCAAAACAAATTGCCAAGGCTGGATTTTGTTTTGTTAAATTTAACTTTTCTCATAATGGTGGTACTGTTAAAAGCCCTATAGATTTCCCAGATTTAGAAGCGTTTGGTAATAATAACTATACAAGAGAACTTGATGATTTAGGCGATATTATTGATTGGATAGTTAAAAAATTTAAGGGTAATGCTGCTGTCGATATCCCAAAAATCAATCTTATAGGTCATAGCCGTGGTGGTGGCATCGCTATTTTAAAAACCTCTGAAGACTCTAGAATCAAAAAACTAATTACCCTTGCTAGTGTCTGTGACTTCGAAAAACGTACAGTTACTACTGGTGATTTAAAACAATGGAAAAAAAATGGCGTCAAATATGTTATTAACGGACGTACTAAACAAAAAATGCCTCATTTTTATCAATTTTATGAAGATTTTATTCGAAATCGTGAAAGGCTAAATATCAAATTTGCTGCCAAAAAAATCAATATCCCACACCTAGTCATCCATGGGGATACTGATACTTCGGTTAGTATTTCTGAAGCTAAACAAATTTGTAAATGGAACCCTAAAAGTCAACTTCAAATTATTGAAAATGCAGATCATGTATTTAACGTAAAGCATCCATGGAAAAGCCAGAGTTTACCAAAAGAATTTGAAAAGTTGATATCCAGTACTATTCAATTTTTGAAATAGATAAATGGACCATATCAGGATCGAACCATTTACATATAGGCTGCAAGTTTAGCGCTCAAGTCAACTGAGCTAATGTTTTCTAAATTATTTTTTTAATCCACTTAAAACCAGTACGGGAATCGAAGTGCTATGAAAATCTCTCTTTAAAATTGTATTGTCTTCCCATAGTTTTACAAAGAAACCTCTTTTTCGTCTAACAACGCATAACAAATCAGGATTATGGTTCTGGTAGTGCTCTAAAACACCTTGAAATGTAGTTTGCGATTTACTTTTTGTCGTATTTGTTATGAGTTTAGATAAATCTTCGCTGATGTCTAAATCACCCTCTTTATACTTAGGCGTTTCTACTAATAACAAATTCAATATAGACTTATATTGGTCTTTAATATCCGTAAGAGGTTTTAAAGCATTCTCTTTTTTGAATAAAACAGACTTAACCGCCATTAGTATTTTAACTATCGGCTTGTACTCATAATTTTCAGGAACTATTAAAGCAGGAATTTGTGTTTGTTTAATTATTTTTCCTGATGTATTACCAAGATAAACCTCTTCTTTAATAGAGTTAGTTCTTGGCTCTAAAACGATTAAATCTACTCCTAAAGATTTACACGCAAATTCTATAGTATCTATAAGCTTTCCTTTAAAGACACGAGTAATAACCTCAACACCTTTTTTGTCTATAGAAGCTACATGCTCATCCAAAAAATTCTGACTCTCTCGCTCAAGTATATGATCTATCTTAATCATAGTTCCTGCTTTGGTGTAAACATTATATATTTGAACAACGTAAACCTTTGCACCGAAAGCCTTTGCAAAATCAATAGCATACTGTAAATGGCTTTTTGCATTTTTTGAAGACCCAACTGGAACTAAAATATTTTTCATTATCATAGATTTAATCACAAAAGTAAACATTATTAATGATTAGAAAAGGGAGACTACCGGATATTGAAGTTATTATGAAAATAACGCAATTATGTGCTAAACAAATGATTGCCAAAGGTATCTATCAATGGAATGAGCATTACCCAAATAAAAAAGCTTTTACAAATGACGTAAAACGAGATGAACTCTATATTTTAGAATTTAACGGTCAAGTCATTGGCTCTGTAGTGTTATCTGATTTTATGAATGAAGAATATATTCCTATAAATTGGCTTAGCGAAAATGATAAAAACCTATACGTTCACCGTTTGGCAATTGACCCAAGACATCAGGGAAAAGGCTATGCACAAAAACTAATGGACTTTGCCGAAGCGTTTGCCAAAGACAATAACTATAGATCTATTCGATTAGATACCTTTTCACAGAACAAAAGAAACCAAAAGTTTTACGAACTTCGCGGTTATAAACAATTGGATGATATTTATTTTCCAAAACAAAGTGAATATCCTTTTCATTGCTACGAATTAGTCCTTTGAGTACAAAAATTACATTAAAACAAATCAATAAGCTTGCTATTCCGGCAATAATTTCAGGTGTTTCAGAACCGATTTTATCATTGACTGACGCTGCAATAATTGGCAATATGTCTTTAAATGCAACTGAGTCATTAGCTGCTGTGGGTATTGTCTCTACATTTTTATCTATGCTTATATGGGTTTTAGGACAAACCCGAAGTGCCATATCATCAATAGTGTCGCAATATTTAGGAGCTAGTAATGTCGACGCTGTTAAAAATTTACCTGCGCAAGCTATATTCTTAATTACGTTTTTAAGTTTAATAATTATTGCCTGTACCTATCCTTTTGCGTCACAAATATTTAAACTCTATAATGCTTCAAATCTTATTTTGGATTACAGTGTAGATTATTATCAAATACGTGTTTGGGGATTTCCGTTTACACTTTTTACAATTGCAGTTTTTGGAACTTTTAGAGGACTACAAAACACATATCACCCGATGCTAATTGCTATTGCGGGAGCTGTTTCAAATATTGTATTTGATTTTATTTTGGTGTATGGTATAGCAAATATAATTCCTGCTATGCATATTAAAGGTGCAGCTTATGCAAGTGTTATTGCCCAAATGCTAATGGCAGGCTTATCGGCATTTTACATGCTAAAAAAAACAGATATTCCACTTTTGGTTAGTTTTCCTTTTAATCCAGAAATCAAAAGGTTTGCACTAATGATTTTAAATCTATTCATTAGAACAATTGCACTAAATGTAGCACTATATTTTGCAACAAGTTTTGCAACATCTTATGGGTCAAAGTACATTGCAGCCTACACTATAGCTATAAACTTATGGTTTTTAGGCGCCTTTTTAATTGATGGTTATGCTAGTGCTGGTAATATTCTATCAGGTAAGTTATTAGGAGCCAAAGATTACAAAAATCTTATTGATTTAAGTAATAAACTTATTAAACACGGGATTGTTGTAGGTGTAATTGTCGCCTCTGTAGGTGCTATATTATATATTCCTATAGGTGAAATTTTTAGCAATGATATTGAGGTGTTAAACGCGTTTTATAATGTGTTTTGGATTGTTCTTCTTATGCAGCCCTTATGTGCTTTGGCTTTTATATTTGATGGCGTTTTTAAAGGTTTAGGGGAAATGAAATATCTTAGAAATCTTTTGCTGTTTTCTACATTGTTAGTTTTTATTCCAGTAATAAGTTATACGGACACTATTGGTTTAAAACTACATGGTATTTTTCTTGCCTTTACACTTTGGATTATTGCGAGAGGTTTACCGCTAATTATAAAATTCCGCAAAACATTTAGACCGCTTGCACAAAACCCTTAAATTTGAGCCATATATTACAACTGTAAATGAATTTCTTAATTCTACTGTTACAAAACACAGGTATAGATCAAAAGCTTAAAGATGCTCCTGATAGTAGTTATGGGATTGGTGTTTTTATTGGTACTATTTTACCTTTTGTTATTTTGGTAATTATAGTCTATTTTATTTACAGAAACAGAAAGAAAAGATTTAAAGACGATTAAATGGATATACTAAGTTTTTTTAGCGGAAATGGTTTGTTCCTTTTATTAGGATTGGTACTAGTCATTGTTTATTTTTTAAACAAAAGAAAAGGTCGTAAATAATGAGTAAAATTAGAATTACAAAACAGTTCTCTTTTGAAACAGGACATGCGCTATACGGGTATGATGGCAAGTGCAAAAATGTTCATGGCCATAGTTATAGACTTGATGTCACGGTAATAGGTAAGCCTATTGAAGACAACTCCAATGTAAAGTTTGGAATGGTCATCGATTTTGGTGATCTTAAAAAAATAGTGAAATCTGAAATTGTAGATGTTTTTGATCATGCTACCGTTTTTAACAAAAACACTCCACATTTAGAACTTGCAAAAGAATTACAAGAACGAGGACATAATGTAATTTTAGCTGATTATCAGCCCACCAGCGAAATGATGGTTATTGATTTTGCAAAAAAAATAAAGAAACATCTACCGTCTAACATTCACTTATATTCCTTAAAACTTCAAGAAACAGCCACTAGCTTTGCCGAGTGGTTTGCCTCAGATAATGACTAAGCTTGATTACATAGAAATTCCTGAAGGCAAAAAAATATATTTTGCTTCAGATAACCATCTGGGTGCTCCAAATATGGAAGATTCTCGACTACGCGAACAAAAGTTTGTAGCTTGGTTAAACAAAGTAAAACAAGACGCTGCAGCTATATTTCTTTTAGGTGATTTATTCGATTTTTGGTTTGAATATAGAACTGTAGTTCCAAAAGGATTTACACGCACATTAGGTAAACTTGCAGAAATTGCAGATTCTGGTATTCCTATACATTATTTTGTTGGTAACCACGACTTATGGATGAATGGCTATTTTGAAGAAGAACTTGGCATTCCTGTTTATCACAAATCAAAAGAATTTAAACTAGGTGCTAAAGATTTTTTTATTGGTCATGGTGATGGCTTGGGCCCAGGTGATAAAGGTTACAAGCGTATGAAAAAAATCTTCTTAAGTCCTTTTTTTAAATGGCTTTTTCGTTGGGGACATCCTGATATTGGTATGCGTATCGCCCAATATTTCTCAGTAAAAAACAAACTCATCTCTGGTGATGATGATGCAACTTTTCTTGGAGAAGACAATGAGTGGTTAGCAATTTACAGCCGCAAGAAACTAGAAGATAAGCATCGTGATTATTTTGTGTTTGGACACAGGCACTTACCTTTAGAAATTAAACTTAATGAGAGGTCAAAATATATCAATCTTGGAGATTGGATACAGTATTTTACTTATGGTGAATTTGATGGTGAGAATTTTCGCTTGAAAACCTATGATTCCAAACCTTCCTGATACTCTTCTGCATCATACGTCAAGTCTAAATTTTTTAGAAATTTATTTTTTAATCCCATAATAATTACTGTAAAAAGCGTAGCTGTTCCACCAAGAACAACAGCCAATGGGGCACCGAATAATTTTGCAGCGATCCCGCTTTCAAGCGCTCCTAATTCGTTTGATGAACCTACAAACATAGAGTTTACTGCACCAACACGACCACGCATATCATCTGGCGTTTTAAGTTGTAAAATAGTTTGTCGTATAACCATAGATACACCATCAAATACTCCTGCAAAAAATAATGTAACAACACTTAACCAGAATAATTTAGATACCCCAAAAACAATCATACAAAGACCAAAGCCAAAAACAGCAACAAGTAACTTTTTGCCAGTATTTTTTGTGATGGGTAAATGTGTAGTTGCAAGCATAGTCATAATACTTCCCGAAGATAAAGCGGCGTTTAATATCCCAAAACCCTTTGGTCCTGCATCTAAAACATCTTTGGCAAATACCGCAAAAATAGCTACCGCACCTCCGAATAATACAGCAACCATGTCTAGCGTCAATGCGCCTAAAATTACTTTATCTTTAAAAACAAATGTGAGTCCTGCTTTTAAGCTCTCCTTTACGGTTTCTTGAGTTTTTTGATTTAAAATAGGTTTCCTTTTAATCAAAAAAACAAATATTAAAGCAAAAACGACTAAAAAGAATACAATTCCAAGGGTATAATGCACATCAATCCAAGCTATTAAAAACCCTGCACACAATGCTCCAGTAACTGCAGCACCTTTCCAAGTACTGCTGCTCCAAGTTGCTGCGTTAGGATATACATGCTTTGGAACTATTAGTGCAATTAATGAGAAAATTATAGGCCCAAAAAAAGCACGTAGAATACCACCAAAAAACACCAATCCATAGATGCCGATAAGAATACTTTGTGTTTCCCATGAAGATTCCACAGCCTCAGAAGTTAACCAAAACAATCCAAAACTAATTAGGGAAAACAATGCGATACATATAGCAAATAAGTTTCTTTTTTCCTTACGGTCGACGATATGTCCTGCAAATGGTGCCATAAAAAATGCAGGAATAAATTCACAGGCACCAATAAGCCCCAAGCTTAATTCGTTATTAGTTAATGCGTACACTTGCCATTCGATAACAACAAATTGCATAGACCAACCAAACACCAAAGCAAAGCGCACTAAAAGAAACGTGTTAAATTCTTTGAATCGTAATGCTAAATATGGATCGTTTTTTGCCAAATGCTATGCTTTAATATCTTTTAACTTTAATTGTAAACTGATATTACCATTCCAATGGTTTTTATCTATGGTATATACAACATTAAAAGATTTTTTGTCTTTTATAATGTCTAATTTATCACCTAACCCAAAGCCAATACATACTAATTTTTCATTTGCTTTTTGTGTGGCAGTGAATCTTAAGTGTTTATCATCTTCACCAACACATTTTCCCCAACCTGTATCTTTGATGGCTTGCGTCATAAAAACAGGTGTCATATTCCCTGGTCCAAATGGTGCAAACTGACTTAAAATTCTATAAAGTCTATGATCAATTTCATTAAGATTGATTTCAGAATCTATTTTTAATTCTGGGGTCAATAGTTTAGGGTCTATACTTTCTTTGACAACACTTTCAAACTTGGTTTTAAACGCTTCATAATTTTCCGGTAAAAGCGTTAATCCAGCTGCATATTTGTGCCCTCCAAATTGTTCGATAAATTCTGAACAAGCCTCCAAAGCATTATAGACATCGAAGCCTTTTACTGATCTAGCCGATGCTGCTAATTTATTTCCACTTTTTGTAAACACTAATGTTGGTCGATAGTAAGTTTCAATTAAACGAGAGGCGACAATCCCAATCACGCCTTTATGCCAATTCTCATCATAAACAACCGTAGAGAATCTTTCTTGCTCGCTATTTTCTTCAATTTGAACTAAGGCTTCTTTTGTAATACGTTTATCCGTCTCTCTTCTATCAGTATTGTATTGGTCTATATCTAATGCGTGTTCCGCTGCTAAATTAAAATCGGTTTCTGTGAGTAAAGTCACGGCATGATTTCCGTGTTTCATTCTGCCTGCAGCATTGATTCTTGGAGCTATTATAAAAACGACGTCTGTAATTGTTAACTCATCTTTTTTAACCTCAGCTATCATAGCCTTCATACCAGGTCTTGGATTGGAGTTGATTACCTGTAAACCAAAATATGTCAATGCTCTATTTTCATCCACAATAGGTACGATATCGGCACCTATTGCTGTTGCTACTAAATCTAAATACTCAACTAAATCTTCAGGTGTTTTTTCATCTTTTTCTGCTAAAGCACATATCAATTTAAAACCAACACCACAACCACAAAGTTCTTTAAACGGATACGCACAATCGTCTCGTTTTGGGTCTAATACGGCAACGGCTTCAGGTATTTTATCTCCTGGTCTGTGGTGATCGCAAATAATAAAATCGATACTTTTTCCTTTGGCATAAGCCACTTTTTCAATGGCTTTTACACCACAGTCTAAAGCAATAATTAACGAAAAACCATTGTCTTCAGCAAAGTCAATACCTTTATAAGAAACACCATAACCTTCGACATAACGGTCCGGAATATATGTTGCTACATTTTCAGTTTTTGTTTTTAAATAAGAAGACATTAAGGCCACAGAAGTTGTACCATCAACATCGTAATCGCCATATACCAGAATATTTTCATTGTTTTCTATAGCGGCTTCAATACGCGATACTGCTTTGTCCATATCTTTCATTAAATATGGATTATGCAAATCGTTAAAACTTGGCCTAAAAAATGTCTTAGCTGCATCATAAGTGTCAATTCCACGCTGCAATAATAATGTCGCTACAGTGTCATCAACTTGAAGTGCTTTTTTCATTATAGCCAGTTTAGTGGATTCAGGTTTTGGTTTTATAGTCCAACGCATAAAAAAGCAAACGATTTTTTAAAGGGATTTATGTGTTTCGTTTTGTAGCTATGTGGTAAAATATATTAGTCTTTACTTCCGCAAAACGTCTAAACATTTCCATGACACCGCAATACTTCTCAATCGATAAATCTACAGCGCGTTCACACTTCTTTTTATTAATATCTGATCCATAAAAATGATAATCTACAATAACCGAATGGTAGTATCTTGGATGCTCATCGGTTAGTTCTCCGGAGACTTCAATTTTAAAATCATCTATTTCTTCTTTCATTTTATCTAAAGTAGAAATCACATCCAAGGCAGAACATCCTGCTAAAGAGGACAACATCATTGCTTTTGGTGATAGCCCAAAACGTTCGTCTTGGCCCTCAATGTCTGTGTCCATTTTAACGAGTTTACCACTTGGATTATCTGATTCAAAAGTTAATCCGCCTTGCCAATGTGTTGTGATTTTATCAGCCATTTTCTTTTAGTTTTTTTATTAGAGAACTGTTATCTTGTACATTCAAAAATACGACTTAAAAAAAACAAATATGGCATTAGTAACTCCGTTGTCTCCAGAGCACGATTTAGAAACCAAAGAACTGGCAGAATTCTTTAACGAAACTCTTGGTTTTTGTCCAAACTCTGTGCTTACGATGCAGCGCAGGCCAGCCATTAGCAAAGCCTTTATAAACTTGAATAAGGCTGTTATGGCTAATGAAGGTCGCGTAAACTCAGCACTAAAACGAATGATTGCTTGGGTAAGTAGCAACTCTACCGGTTGTCGTTATTGCCAAGCTCATGCTATTAGAGCTGCAGAACGTTACGGTGCTGAACAAGAACAATTAGATAACATTTGGGAGTATAGAACTCATCCTGCGTTTTCTGAGGCCGAACGTGCTGCATTAGACTTTTCTTTACAAGCGTCTATGGTACCAAATGCAGTTGATGCTAAAATTAAAGAGCGTTTATACAAACATTGGGATGAAGGTGAAATCGTAGAAATGCTAGGTGTTATTTCTTTATTTGGCTACTTAAACCGTTGGAACGATAGTATGGGAACAAATATCGAAGAAGGCGCTGTTGAAAGTGGAAACCAATACTTAGGCAAGTATGGTTTTGAGGTTGGAAAGCATGATGGAGGTAGTTATTAGATTAAACTTTTCCATAATAATATGTTGAGATTTTATTATTTCAAGTATTATTCAAGCTCAAGTATGGATAGACTTTAAAAAAATTACTTGTTCCCACCAACAACAATTACTATTTCCCCTTTTACTGGTTTATTTGTGTAATGTTCAAGGACTTCTTTTACTGTTCCTCTAATGGTTTCTTCAAACAATTTAGTGAGTTCTCGAGATACTGACACTAGTCTGTCTTCACCAAAATATTCACAAAAATGTCCTAAAGTCTTGATGAGTTTATGAGGGCTTTCGTAAAAAATCATCGTTCTAGTTTCTTCAGCAAGTAAGAACAATCGTGTTTGACGCCCTTTTTTTACAGGTAAAAAGCCTTCAAATACAAATTTATCGTTTGGTAAGCCACTATTAACCAAAGCTGGCACAAATGCTGTAGCGCCGGGCAAACACTCTACTTCTATGTTATTTTCAAGACAAGCGCGAGTCAATAAAAATCCCGGATCAGAAATAGCTGGTGTACCTGCATCACTAATCACAGCAATAGATAATCCTGACTTTAATTTTTCGACCAAGTGTGTTACCGTTTTATGCTCATTATGCATATGGTGGCTTTGCATTTGCGTCGTAATTTCAAAATGCTTTAAAAGTTTCCCAGAAGTGCGTGTGTCTTCGGCTAAAATTAAATCAACATCATTAAGTACCTCAACTGCTCTAAAGGTCATATCCTTCAGATTGCCTATTGGTGTTGGTACGAGGTAGAGTTTACTCATTATTTAATCTCTGATATATTTACCTAAAAAATACGATGGAAAAATTGCGGTTAGCCCCAATAGGGCAAACGTTTCTTGACCGTCATTGACTTGATAGTGGGCAATGTAGGCTAAGATCAAATCAAAAAAGAAACCAGCGTATGCCCATTCAGTAAGCCATTGGCTTTTTCTCCATAAAATCATAATGACACCTAGCACTTTTAAAACTGCAAGTGGAATGACGAAATATGTTGGATAATTAAAGCTCTCAAAAAAACCTTTTACCATCTCCGTATTTCTGAAATACATTTGGGCAGAAAACAACACAATCCCAAAAAGTACAGCCGTTGCTAGCCAATAAATGACTTTTTTAGTTGACATACTTTAATTGAATTTACCTTCTACAATCTCTAGAAAACGTTCTTCATATTCTTCTTTACCTTCCCAATTATTATAATCTGGTTTTACTAATTGGTGGATAAAATCTTCTGCTTCTTGAAGTGTTGTTGAGGTGTTTATCTGAGAAATGACACGTTCATAATCTTCATTTTGTCCATCAAATAAATGTTTGATAAAAGCAATTTTATCATTAAGCCCAATCTGGAGGCCTCCAGATTTTAATTTATCATTCAATGACTTAACTTTATTTTCTGCTTCGCGCTTTTTGGCGTCTTCAATAGGTTCAAACTCTGGAATAATGGCAAAGTCTTGAGTAATAGTTTCAAACTCAATCGTTTTAGCTTGCTGCCCGTTAGAACTTGTCCTTGGAGCTTCTTCAACTGCCTCGTCTTCCTCAGGCATAAAGGCCACCATGTCTTTTATTTTATTCATCACAGGCTCCATAATACCATCATCTTCACGCTCATCCATATTAACATAGACCTTGTTTTCAACTTCTATATTGTCGCTGATTTTATTATTGAAAGCTGTATCTAACATCTCAAAAAACGAAGAATCGTTACCAATTGTTGGTAAATTATCTTCAAAATTTTCTTGTGCAAATTTTAAAACCGTAAGCTTCTCGTACAACAACGCAACCTCTTCATGCATGCGTTTGATGTCTTCTTTTCCTGTTAGTTTTAGAATCCTGTGCGCAATGCTAATTAATTCTGATTCTAATTTCTTTTTCATGAATTTTACTTTTGATTTTTAATAAATTTACGTCACCTTTATACAAACGAAAATCGGACACGATTTAGTGCTAAAATTACGAAATGTTTCTCGAAAATACGGTAAATCAGAAAGAACAATTTGGATGGATTGAAGTCATCTGCGGTTCTATGTTTTCTGGTAAAACAGAAGAATTAATCCGCCGATTGAAGCGCGCTCAGTTTGCTAGACAAAAGGTCGAAATCTTTAAGCCAGCTGTTGATGTGCGCTATGATAATGAAAAAGTAATTTCGCACGATGCAAATGAAATTCGATCAACTCCTGTTCCTGCAGCAGCAAACATTCCAATCCTTGCAGATGGGTGTGATGTAGTTGGTATTGATGAGGCCCAGTTTTTTGATGACGAAATCGTGAGTATTTGTAATGATTTAGCCAATAAAGGTATTCGTGTTATCGTTGCAGGTCTTGATATGGATTTTAAAGGCAATCCTTTTGGGCCTATGCCTAACCTTATGGCAACCGCAGAGTATGTTACAAAAGTACATGCTGTTTGTACAAAAACAGGGAACTTAGCACAATATAGTTTTAGAAAAGCAAAAAGTGATGACCTTGTTTTATTGGGCGAAGTTGACGAATACGAACCACTTAGTCGTGCTGCATATTACAAATCTATGCTTCGTGAAAAAGTTCGCCAAATAAAGGTGAAAGATGCTGAAGAGTTGACTTCTAAAGAAAATAATTCTGATGCCTAAAGCTCAAGAAACTATCTTAGAACTTCAGTTTGATGCGTTAACGCATAACTATAACTATATAAAATCTAAACTTAATCCAAAAACTAAATTTCTAGCTGTAGTAAAAGCTTTTGCATACGGAAGCGACTCCATTGAAGTGGCAAAACATCTAGAGATTCTTAATGTAGACTATTTTGCTGTGGCATATACAAAAGAAGGTGCTGCACTTCGTGATGCGGGTATAACAACTCCTATTTTGGTATTGCACCCGCAAGCTGTTAATTTTAAAGAAATTATCGAACATTGCCTAGAGCCGAGTATTTACAGTTCTAATATTTTAAAAGAATTTATAAGAGTTGCTGAACAACAACAACAATCAAACTATCCGGTTCATATAAAATTTAATACAGGTTTAAATCGTTTAGGCTTTGGGAGAACTGATATCGATTATATTATTTCCCACTTAAAAAAAACTAAAGCAATTGTAGCAAAATCTTTGTTCTCACATCTAGCATCAAGTGAAGATGACAATGAAAAGGATTTTTCCATACGACAAATAGAAGATTTTAAAACTATTGCTTTTGATTTCAAATCTAAAATGAATTATAAGCCTTGGTTACATTTATGTAATACATCTGGAATACTAAATTACACTGAGGGACATTTAGATATGGTGCGTTGTGGTATAGGGCTTTATGGATTTGGAAACTCAGCTAAAGAAGATGCCAATCTAAAACCTATAGCAACACTAAAATCCATCATCTCTCAAATACACCAAATAGAAAAGGGAGAAACAGTAGGTTACAATAGGTCTCACATAGCCTCTAGTTTTGAAAAAATAGCAACTATACCTATTGGTCATGCTGATGGTATCTCTAGACAATTTGGAAATGGAAAAGGTTATGTATTTGTAAATAACCAAAAAGCCGCAATAATCGGCAATGTTTGTATGGATATGATTATGGTAAATATTACTGACGTTGATTGTGAAGAAGGTGATGAAGTCATTATTTTCGATGGAATTCATAAAGCTTCAACTTTTGCAGAATTTGGGAGTACGATTTCCTATGAAGTACTAACTGCTATCTCACAACGCGTTAAAAGGCTTTATGCCAAATAGCTATTTTCCTTTTATATGTGACTTTTTATGTAAATTGGTGTCAAATTACTAACTAAAATATTTAATCATGTTAAAAGAATTTAAGAATTTTATAATGACGGGGAACGTCATTGATTTTGCAGTAGCCGTCATAATGGCTGGTGCTTTAGGTGCTGTTATTAACGGTTTTGTTTCCAACATTGCTATGCCTTTTATTGGATATTTCGCTGGCGGAATGAATTTTGAAGACCTCCATTATGCGATGGATGGTCAAGAGTATGCTTCACTTGCCGCAGCTAAAGAAGCAGGAGCTGCAGTAATAGCTTATGGTTCATGGATTAATACTATAATTAACTTATTAATTGTTGGTTTAGTTATGTTTATGATAGTTAAAGCCTACAACAAAACTAAAAAACCAGCTGAAGCCCCAGCCCCAACAGGACCATCTGAAATCGATTTATTGACAGAAATTAGAGATTCCTTAAAAAAATAATTTAGCTACCGCTACATTTCATGTTTTTAATAAAACCGCTTCAATGTGTGAAGCGGTTCTTTTTTAGGAAAAATTTGAGGTTTTCAATTTGATAAATAACTACTTTTGAACTCATAAAGTTTATAATTTCTACAAATGAAAATAGCTATTGTCGGTGCTACTGGATTGGTTGGTAGTGTAATGCTCAAAGTTTTAGAGGAAAGAAAATTTCCTATGGACGAATTATTATTAGTGGCTTCAGAACGTTCTGTTGGTAAAGAAATTTTATTTAAAAATAAACAGATAAAAGTCATTAGTATACCTGACGCTATTTTAGAAAAACCAGATATCGCATTATTTTCAGCAGGCGGAAACACATCATTAGAATGGGCGCCTAAATTTGCTGAAGTTGGTACAACAGTTATTGATAACTCTTCAGCATGGCGCATGGATTTAGATAAAAAACTTGTAGTGCCAGAAATTAATGCAAATCAATTGAGTAAAAAAGATAAAATTATTGCCAACCCAAATTGCTCAACGATACAAATGGTTATGGCGCTTGCGCCTCTTCACAAGAAATATAAAATGAAACGTGTGGTCGTTTCTACGTACCAATCTGTGTCTGGAACTGGTGTCAAAGCAGTTGAACAACTTGACAATGAAATTGCTGGCATCAAAGGAGAAATGGCTTACCCATATCCTATCGCAAAAAATGCCATACCACATTGCGATGTTTTTGAAGAAACTGGTTATACTAAAGAAGAGATGAAACTCGTAAGAGAAACTCAAAAAATATTAGATGATAGAACAATTGCTGTTACCGCAACAGCAGTTCGTATACCAACAGCTGGTGGTCATAGTGAATCAGTAAATATTGAGTTTGAAAACGATTTCAATGTGACTGAAGTTCGCAAATTACTTAGCGAAACGGATGGTGTTGTTGTACAAGATAATATTGATGTAAATACTTATCCAATGCCAATGTATGCGCATGGAAAAGACGATGTTTTTGTTGGGCGTATTCGTCGAGACCTGTCGCAATCTAACTCTTTAAATATGTGGATAGTAAGTGATAACCTCAGGAAAGGTGCAGCAACAAATACAATACAAATTGCTGAATATCTTTTGGCTAATAATCTGATATAGCACTATGCCTGCATGAAAAATCTTAAAAAGAATTCTGTTTCAAACGAACAAGAGTACTTTTTCGCTAATTTAGGCAAATCAATAGTTCTAAAACAATGAAACGTATTCCTTATTTTTTATTAGCACTCCTATTTTTTATGTCTTGTAAAAACGAAACTCAACCCAGAGAAATTATTAAAGTAGATTATCCAGAAACTCCAAAAGTCGAGCACACAGATACATATTTTGATGAAAAAGTTAGTGATCCTTATCGTTGGCTCGAAGATGATAGAAGTCCAGAGACCGAAGCTTGGGTAAAAATCCAAAATGCTACTACTGGAACCTTTTTAGACAATATTCCTTATCGTGATGAATTAAAAGAACGCCTTTCAAAATTATGGAACTACGAAAAAGTAGGTGCGCCGTTTATTGAAGGCGATTATACTTATTTTAGAAAAAATGATGGATTGCAAAATCAATTTGTGATGTATCGTTATAAAAACGATGCAGACCCAAGTTCTTCAGAAGTGTTTTTGGATCCAAATACATTTAAAGAAGATGGAACAATCTCACTTGGCGGAATAAGTTTTTCTAAAAGCGGTAAAATCCTGGCTTATTCTATTTCTGAAGGCGGAAGCGATTGGCGTAAGATTTTAATTATGGACGTTGAATCTAAAAAAATAGTTGAAGATACTTTAGTAGATATTAAGTTTAGTGGTATGTCTTGGTATAAAAACGAAGGCTTTTATTATTCAAGTTATGACAAGCCTAATGGCAGCGAACTTTCTGCAAAAACAGATCAGCACAAAGTATATTATCATAAATTAGGTACTAAACAATCTGATGATAATCTTATTTATGGTGGTACACCTGGAGAAAAGCACCGTTATATTTATGGTGGTGTTACAGAAGATGACCGTTATTTAATTATAACACCTCGCGTTTCAACTTCAGGAAACAAATTGATGATTAAAGATTTGACAATTCCAAACTCAGAATTCATTACAATTCTGGATCATACGGATACAGACTCAAATATCATTGAAAATGTAGGCTCAAAACTTTATATCATGACCAATCTTGATGCACCAAATGAACGCGTAGTCACTGTAGATGCTAGTAATCCTGCACCTGAAAATTGGGTAGATTTTATACCAGAAACCGAAAACGTACTAAGCCCATCAACTGGCGGAGGTTACTTTTTTGCCAATTATATGGTCGATGCAGTATCAAAAGTTTTACAATATGATTACAATGGCAAATTAGTACGTGAGGTAGAACTGCCAGGAGTTGGTTCTGTTGGTGGTTTTGGTGCTAAAAAGAAAGATATCGAATCTTACTATTCTTTTACAAATTACGTTACTCCAGGAAGTATCTATAAATACAACTTTAAAGATGGTACTTCAGAATTATTTAGGAAACCGGATATCGATTTTAATCCTGAGGATTACGAGAGTAAGCAGGTATTTTATACATCCAAAGACGGTACTAAAGTGCCAATGATTATTACGCACAAAAAAGGATTAGAGTTAAATGGGAAAAACCCAACAATCCTCTACGGTTATGGCGGTTTCAATATTAGCCTAACGCCAGGTTTTAGTATTACAAATGCCGTTTGGATGGAACAAGGTGGAATTTATGCTGTCCCAAATCTTCGTGGTGGTGGTGAATATGGAAAAGCATGGCATGACGCTGGAGCCCAACAAAAAAAACAAAATGTATTTGATGATTTTATTGCTGCAGGAGAATATCTAATTGCTAACAACTATACATCCACAGATTATTTAGCTATAAGAGGTGGTTCTAACGGTGGTTTATTAGTTGGTGCTACAATGACACAGCGTCCAGATTTAATGAAAGTCGCACTGCCTGCTGTTGGTGTTTTAGATATGCTACGTTATCACACATTTACTGCTGGTGCTGGCTGGGCTTACGATTACGGTACAGCTGAAGACAGCAAGGAGATGTTTAATTACTTAAAAGGCTATTCTCCGGTTCACAATGTTAAAGAAGGTGTAGAGTATCCTGCAACGTTAGTAACTACTGGAGACCATGACGACCGGGTTGTCCCAGCACATAGTTTTAAATTTGCAGCTGAGTTACAGTCTAAACAATCTGGTGATAATCCAACATTAATACGTATTGAAACCGATGCTGGTCATGGTGCAGGAACACCTGTAAATAAAACCATTGAGCAGTATGCAGATATTTACGGATTTACACTCTTTAATATGGGCTTTGAAAGTTTACCAAGCAAGTCAAAAGAAAAACTAAAAGATTAAATGAAATTAAATGATTCAAAAAGTCCGCTTAAAATTAAGTGGGCTTTTTTTATGGTATTTTTGCAGCATGCTTCAAGTAAAAAATATTCTATTTGGATATAATAAAACTTCAGTTTTAAATGACATTTCTTTCTCTTTAATACCAGGTGAAAACTTGGCCGTAATTGGAGAAAGTGGTTCAGGAAAAAGTACGCTTTTAAGATTGATTTATGGTGAATATGATTTACCTCAGGGTGAAATATTTTGGAAAGAACAACAAATTCTGGGGCCTAAACACAATCTAGTTATTGGCTACGATTTTATGAAGTATGTCACACAAGAATTTGATTTAATGCCTTTTATCACTGTAGAAGAAAATATTGGTAAATATCTGTCTAGATTTTATCCGAAAGAAAAACAAAAACGTACCGATGAGCTCATTAAAGTTGTAGAGCTTGAAGCTTTTGCAAAAACAAAAGTCAAGAACTTAAGTGGAGGACAAAAGCAGCGTGTTGCCTTAGCTCGTGCATTGGCAAAAGAACCTGAAATATTATTACTTGACGAGCCTTTTAGTCATATAGATAACTTTAAAAAACAATCACTTCGTCGCAGTATTTTTAAATATCTTAAAGAGAAGAATATTGCTTGTATAGTAGCTACTCATGACAAAAATGATGTTCTAGGTTTTGCAGACAAAATGATTGTCCTAGACAATAAAAAAGTCATTGCGCAAGACACACCTCAGAATCTTTACAATAATCCAAAGTTGCCCTTAATTGCCTCTTTTTTTGAAGAGTTTAATGTTTTTGATGGTGTAATCTATTATGCACGTCAACTTCAAATTATTGAAAAATCAGAGTTAAAAGGTATTGTAAAAGCCTCTTATTTTAATGGATACAACTGGTTGATTGAGGTTGAAAATAATGACACATCTATTTTCATTAAACATATAAGTAAAATTAAAAAAGGGATTACAATATGTTTTAAAATAATATGATAAATTACTTATCAAATTTCTTCAACAAAGCGGGCAAATAAAAGATATCAGTGATCAAAGCAATCGCGACCGTCACCCCGCAAAGCAATCCAAAATCTCTGACTGATGGTACAGCGCTTGACGCTATAATTAAAAAGCCAGCAACTAGTGCAATCGTAGTAGAAAACAATGCACTTCCGGTATAATGCATTGCACTATTCATCCGCTCTTCAGCTGTACCTTGAACACGTTTACTCTTTCGGTATTTATGAACTAAATGAATAGTGTCGTCCATTGCAATACCTAACATAATTGGAGTAATCATTGCTGTTGTCACATCAAGTGGAATATCTAAAATCGTCATTAATATTGCCAAAATAGTAAGTGGTAACAAATTAGGAATCAAGACCAAAATTGTAGTCCGTAGGTTTTTTATAAAAATTAGTAAGCATAGAAACGCCACAAAAAAAGCTGCAAAAAAGGATTTGAATTGCGTTTCTAAGATAAAACTGTTCAGTTGGGCAAAAACTACAGCAAATCCATTAATTTTTAGTTTGTAATAATTGGTGTCAAAAGAAGATTCAAAAGCTATTTTTATGTCATTCAAAACTTGATTAAGTTGTGATGTGCGACCTTCCATAAGGGTTAAGGTAAACCCTGCTGTCGTCAAATCTTCAGAAAATAATTTAAAAAAACTATTGTCCTTTTCGTCAACTTCAGAAAGCGCGCTTTTTAACTTCTCTTCAGATACATTAGATTGAAATAAAACTGGTGTACGTTTTTCTAAAAACTGTTTTATGTTTACCACCGAAACTGGATTAGCAATAAATTTATTCGCCTCTAACTTTCCTTGAAATTTTTCTAAGCGTTTCAATGCCTCTTTATTCAGAATAATATTACCGTCAGATGTAGAAATATTTATCTGTAAGCGGTTACTTCCTCCAAGTTCTACCTCTACAGTTCGTAAATCTTGTTTGGCTTTCCCTTCAGCCAATAAGTCACGTGAATTTGTGTCTATTTTTATTTGAAAAATGGAATAAAAACCAATTAACAAAACAGTTGAAAATCCAATAATAATAGTGTTTTTATGGTCCCAAGTTATTCGATTCAGCCAATGAATGAATGCTGTTTGGTTCCAGCGGTTTAAGCTAAGTAAAGGCTTTGCTTTTTCAAAATTTAGATTCATATAACTGAATCCAATTATGGTAATGATGTACACAAGAATAAAACTTATCACTAAGCCAATACAAGTAAAAACACCCATGTTTTTAAATGCGGGTAATGGCGATAAATACAAAGCAAAATACCCAACAAACGTGGTTAAGGTTGTATAAAAACAAGGCGTTATACTTTTACGGATAGCTACTGCTAGTAAGTCAACTTTAGTTAGCGTATTATTTGCCAGTCCCTCTTTATGATAAATATTTATAATGTGTACAGCATCACTCACACTATAGACCATAAGAATTGTTGGAATGAGCATTGATATCATATTTAACGCAAAGCCTAGAGATGTAATTAGCCCAAAAAGTAAGCTTATGGGTATCGCAACAGATAATAAGGAAATGATTAAATAGCGTTTACTGGGTAACAAAAACAGCAGCATTATAGTAATAACTAAAACCGTTAAAACACCAAAGATTAAACTTTCTTTGTAAATCCCTTTGCTATACGCCTCGTTTAAAACTGGAGGTCCTGTTAGATAGAGATTCTCGTAATTAGTTTCAATAATTGCTCGTATTTCAGCAGCAATGTCTTGTCGCTCTTCTTCGACTGTTGGTGTTGGGTTAAGTTGAATATAAAAAAACTGATTCTTATAATCTTTTGTAACTAACTGCGAGGTGATATTTGGTAATTTTGAGAATAGACTTTTTAAACCTTTTTCACTTCGCTTTGAATTATATAAGCCATCAAAATTGATGGTGTTATTGGCATAGATTGGATACTTTGCTTTTGCTAAACTAAACGATGTTTGTACGTATGGCAATGCCTCAATACGTTGGTGTAACTCTTTTAACGCTGAAACTTCTGTTTCACCAATGGCGTTTTCTACAGGCAACATTGCTATAAAAATTTCATCTGAACCGAAATTTTGCTGAAAATCGATATAAGCACGATAGCTTGGGTCATCTTCCAAAAACCAAATACCAAGCGAATTATCCACACTTAGTTTATTTAACGTGTTATATCCCGAAAACCCCATAGCAATTGCTAAAACAGCGATAATTGCTATTCTGAATTTGATGATTGTTACTATGATTTTTCTTAATCTTTCCATATTATGCTATCGCAAAAGCACCATAATTTCCATGATGCGTTAAGCTAATTGGTGTCACTTCTGAGTCAATCTCTAAAGTTGGGATATTAAAATCTGAGTTCGCAATTATTGCATTCTCATCAGAAATATTTAAACACTTAATTGCAACTTTTAGGGCTTCTTCCCTAATTGCTTTACTTTGTAATTTAGGCTCGCTACTTTCAAGTATAGTGACCTTAGAAGTCATTGATTTGATTTCTAATCGTGCTTCAGAGATTATGTAATCAGACGTGATTTTGGTTTCAACATAACAATTAAAATTTTTAAATCTTATAAAACCTTTCTTGTTATCGATTTCACATGCAAAACCTTTGGGATTATAAAATCTACTTGGGTTAATCTGAGTGTATAATTTATAGGCCGCTTCTTTCATGCTCCATAATTGCCATACCATGATGCATGGATTATCCGAAGCGTGAATAGTTTGTTGTTCTTTTAAAGTGAATAATTTGTCTAAAAAACGTGGGCGTTGCCAGTTAGAGTCTTTTTTTGCCTGGGCAATATCTACAATATCATTACCAACCACTAACTTCCTAATTTAGAATTTACAATGGTCATTGCCGATTTTACATCTAGCATTTTTTCCATGTCTTCATTCTCCAAACGGATGTCAAATTCGTCCTCGATATCAAGAATAATGTCTACTAAGTTTGCAGAATTTATTTTTAAATCAGTAACAAAATCAGTGTCTTCAGAAAGGTTTTTGAATGCTTCTTCGTCCTGTATATATGGTGCGACAATAGCTTTGAGCTTTGTGATTAGTTCTTCTTTGGTCATAGTTTGTTTTTCTTGTACAAAGTTAAGCTATATATCGCTTAAATAAAACACAGGCATTCACATCTCCAAAACCAAAACTAGCTTTAGCTATAGTGTCAAAATCTAAATCGATTTTCTTTGTTGGGATTTTTTCTGAAGTCACCAATGCTTCAATATCATTATGTAAGTCTTCACAGTTAATATTTGGTGCGACAAACTGCTCTTTAAGCTGAATAACACTCGCTACACACTCAATCGCGCCAGCAGCAGCCAAACAGTGCCCAACCATTGATTTTGTAGAATTTATATAGGGAAAATCATTGCCTTTTCGATTCAGCGCCTTAGTCCAGTTTTCTATCTCTAAAGTGTCTTTTGATGTTGCCGTCAAATGTCCATTAATAACATCTATTTCAGAAGAATTCACTCTGGAGTTTTCAATTGCTTTTGTAATACAGCGCTGAACGGCTTCAGCATTTGGCGCAGTCAAGGTACCGCCTTGACGTTGACCACCAGAATTGACTTCACCGCCTAAAACCTCGGCATAAATTGTAGCATTTCGTTTCAATGCACTCTCTAAAGTTTCTAAAACTAATGCACCTGCACCACTTCCAGGCACAAACCCCGAAGCTGAAGCACTAATTGGTCTTGAGCCATTTTCAGGGTTATTATTGTGTTTATAAGTCATGACGCGCATGGCATCAAAGCCACCCCAAACATATGGTCCATGGTCACTACAACTGCCTACTAACATTCGTTTAGCTTTTCCGTTTTGGATGCGTTCGAACCCCATTAAAAGGGCTTCTGTACCAGTTGTACAAGCTGAAGAATTTGTGGTCACTTGATTTCCTAAACCTAACATACCGCTTAAATAAGCGCTTACACCACTGGCCATGGTTTGTAAAACTACTGTGCTTCCTAAGCGTCTTACATTACCTTCATCTAGTTTATAAATGGCTTCGCGAAATTTCTCAACGCCAGATGTGCCTGTTCCGAAAATAAGTCCTGTGTCATAATCTAAATCACTCTCAGAATCCATATCAAGACCTGAATCTTTCCATGCGTCGATTCCAGCGATACAACCATATAAAATCCCCGAACTATTAAAACCCCGCAATTGTAAATCGGTGAAGTATTTTGATTTTAAGTCTTCTGAAATATTTGGAATACCACCAATCTGACAAGAGAAATTTAAATCCTTTAATTCTTGATGAAATGTAATACCAGACTTTCCGTTTTTTAAAGCCTCTGTAAACTCAGAAACGCCAACTCCATTTGGAGCAACAACACCTAATCCTGTTATGACCACTCTGTTTTTCATGCTTTCAACATTCCTGAAATTATTCCTCTTGCGACCAACTCCTCTTTTTCGTTTAGCAGCTTCACTTTGCACTTTAGTTTATTGAACCGAAAAACCTCTTTTTCTGATACTACTGTTACTTTCTCTTCGGGTAAAACCGGTAAATAAAAATCTATTTGATTTGAGGTTAGCGCTATTTGTGGATTTTGGCCTTTCAACTCATCTTTTAATAAATAAATCCCTAAACACACCAAACCTATTTGTGCCATACATTCTGTGAGAATGACGCCAGGCGTAATCGGATTGTTTTTAAAATGACCTTCGTAAAACGTCTCGTCTTTTTTAAAGTTATAATGGCCTGTAACGCCTTCATCTGAAATCGTATCAATACCATCAACAAACAAAAAGGGTTTTTGATAGGGTAATAGTGCTATGATTTCTGATACATTCATACTAACTCAAATGCTCTCCACCATCAACAGGAATTACAGTTCCTGTAATCCAAGAGGCTTCGTTTTTACTTAATAAATACACCGCATTTGCCACGTCTTCTGGTAGAGTCAAACGTTTGTTTGGGTTTCTGATTAAACTATGTTTTATAATTTTTTCACTGCCAGGAATCATTCGCAGTGAAGATGTGTCCGTTACACCTGCTTGTATACAATTTGCTTTAATTCCATATGGTGCTAATTCTAAAGCGATATTTCTTGTAATCGCCTCCAACGTGACTTTCGCTGCCGAAACTGCGGCATAATTTTGCCAAGCTTTGCTATTACCTTCGCTGGTAAAACTTATAATTCTTGCATCTTTTGCGAATAATTCTGCTTCAAAAAGAGCTTTCGCCCAGTCGTATAAACTAATGCCCATAGCGTTAATAGTTAATGCAAAATCATCATGATTTAAAACAGGTTTATCGTCAGAAACCATCGGTTTTAAATTTCCTTTTGCGACGCTATGCACTAGTGTTCTTATTTTATGCTCTATTCCAAATTCTGCTTTTAATGCTTCAATAACCACTTCTCTTTTTTCAGGTTTAAAAGCGTCAGTATTGAATGATTTAAAAGCAACACCTTCTTGTTTTATAGTTTTAAATTCAGCTTGAATTTGATCTTCTTGCATGCGAGAATTACGATGAACGACACAAATATTCATACCGTGTTTGGCTAATTTTTTTGCAGTAGCCAAACCTAGTCCAGTGCTTCCGCCAAGGATTAATGCCCAACACTTTTTATCTTGAAATTCTTTATTCATTTCTATTTAATTTATGAGATGCCGAAACAAGTTCAGCATGACAAATAATTCTATTTGTCACCATTCTAATAATATACGTTGTGCCGAAAAACCTGGACCAAAACTAAGCATGACGCCTTTGTCACCTTTTGGCAAATCTCTATCCATAAAGCGCTCCAACACATATAAAACAGTGGCGCTACTCATGTTGCCGTATAATCGTAAAACCTCTTTTGTATCATCTATATTTTTACCTAACTCACCAAACAAATCTTCAACCGTTTGTACAATTTTCTTTCCACCAGGATGAAATACCAAGTGGTCAATATCTTCGATAGTCAAATCGTTCTTTTCTAAAAACGGATGGATGATTTTAGGGAAATGGTCTGCAATAGTTTGCGGTACACTTTGGTCTAAGACCATTTGTAAGCCTGTATTTCTGAGTTTAAAACCCATCATGTGATTGGCATCATAAAAATGATACATGGCTTCATCTTTTATCTCTGGACCAATTTCATCTTCGTGTGACGATAAAATAACACTCGCACAACCATCACCAAAAATAGCGGCGCTCACAATATTTACCATGGAATAATCTTCTAACTGAAATGTAGCCGTTGGTGACTCCACCGCAATAACAGCAGCACGTTTGTTGGGATTGGCTTTTAAAAAATTCTTAGCGTATATTATTCCTGAAACTCCTGCTGCACATCCCATTTCGGTTACAGGCAAGCGTACAATATCTTGTTTCATCTTTAGACTATTAATCAAATATGCATCTAAGGACGGAATCATAATACCAGTACAACTTACAGTAATAATGTAATCGATATCTGTTGGTTTTAGCTGAGCTTTACCCAATGCTTTTACCAAACTCTTTTCTGCTAGTTTAATACTTTCACGGGTGTAGATATCATTCTTTTCTTCAAAAGAAGTGTTGAGAAAAACTTCTTCGGCATCCATTATAGAATACCGTTTATCAACCGCTGCGTTTTCGAAAATCTTTAAAACTTTGCGTTTAAATCGGTCTTCTTGACCATCCAACCAAAGCTCTACAAAAGGTAAAATGTCTTTTGTTTCTCTAGTGTATTTTGGCAATTGCTTTGCAACTGATGTGATTTTTACAGCCATTTATTTTTTGATTAACCATTGATAGCGGAATGCCCATTTCCAACGGATTTCTGATTTGAGGTTTAATTTTTGAGCTAGGTTTTCTAAATCTTTTCTTTTAAATGCTCTAAGAATAGAAGTTAAGCCATCATCGATAATCATTTGGTTAGAAATGACTAAACTTAGAAGTTTAAAAAGTCCATATGCTATTTCGCTTCTATGCAAGTCGTTAATGACCAATCCTAATTTTGCCCTAGATGCCAATTGTTTTAGTAATACTTCTAATTCATCGGTTTTAAAATGATGTAGAAACAGTGTGGCCAAAGCAATATCATAATTCATATTCTGAAAATCCTCAGAGAAAATGTCTTTGTTCTCAAAAGACAATTCAGAGTATTCAACAGATAATTCTGAAGCATAATCTATAGCGTCTTGGTTGGCATCAATACCTATGAGCTGAAAATTATAACCTTCCTTTCGTCCAAAATCTGCAATCAATCTTAGTATATCTCCATGCCCACAACCTAAATCTATAATGGCATATGTTTTGTCTTTAGGTTTTCCTTCTAAAAGCTGTCTTATACCATTCAAGGTTACGCTATTTCCACCAAGCAATTTATTGATTTTACCTAGTTTATCTAAAGTATCGCGAAGTAACTCGCCTTTCATGGTAAAATCGTCCATGATTTCAGTTTTGTTGCTTCTATATGTGGTGTCAATAAATAAGGCCATTATACTTCCATGAGCTTACCATGCGTCATTTTTATAATTAACGATACTAAAAACGGAAAAATTCTAAGCAGCACTAGCAATTTTGGAGCTAACCAATCTTGACGAAATAAATAGGCAATAGTATGGCCAGCTTTTAGCCTTAGACTAAAGGTTTTTCGCCATTGCTTCGCGTAACGTTCTTCGAATGTTTTTCTTTTTTCAATTTTTTCTTGAAGATAATCAATTATTAGCAGCGAAGCTAATTGCGAACTGCGTATCGCTATACCCATTCCGTTGCCGCATAGTGGATGAATCATACCTGCAGTATCACCACACATAATCATATGGTTTTCAACAGGGTTTTTTGTTTCAAAAGATATTTGACTAATTGTTAATGGCTTATCAAACTCTGGTTTAGTATTCTGAAAAACAGCTTTAAGGTCTGAATTTTTGAATAAGACTTCGCGTTGAAACGTGTCTATATCCTTATATTTTTTGAAGGTTTTGTAATTCGTAATGTAACATAAATTAATATGGTCGTTCTCTACTTTTGAAACACCACAATAACCACCTTTAAAATTATGAAGCGCTACTTTTTCTTCTAGGAAATCTCCTGAAACATGAATTTTTACGCCCAAATACGGTGATTTTTTTTTTATGAATTCCCGTTGATATTTGACGTCTAAATTTGAACGTTTTCCAAAAGCTCCAATAGCAATTTTTGATTGAAACTGTCCTTTTGATTTTGTTTTAATCCTGAAAATGTCAGATTCAAACTCAGCATCAGTAACCGTGTCTTGACAAACAGTAACGCTGTTTTTTATTGCCAATTTGTAAAGCTGAAAATCGAACTCGTAACGGCTAATCCCAAACCCGCCAAGTGGTAGTTTTGCTTTTATGCGTTTGTTATTATGTGTCGTCAATTCAAATTCTGAAATCCGTTTTGCGCCAAACTCAAATGGATTAAATCCTAAAAATTCGAGATATGGCAGTACTTCGTTGGATACATATTCACCACAGACTTTATGCTTTGGATAACTGTTTTTTTCAATCAATAAAACACTGTAATTCTCCATAGATAAATGGATAGCGCTGGTTAGTCCAGCTAATCCACCGCCAATAATAATAACATCATATTTGGTTTTACTCATCAAATTTTTTCAACATGTACTACAGCTATCTTCACGGTTTTTCCCAAAATAAAACTACCACCACCAACGTGGAAATCTTTTCGATTGATTTCAAAATTAGAGATTATTTTTCTTTGGTTTTCTGTAATTTCAACTTTTAATGGAATTGTAAGCTGCTTTACTTTTCCTTTAATTCTTAAGTTAACTTTAGCTGAATATTTATTATTTGGTTTTTTATACAATTCCGCGACATCTAATGTGATTAGTGGATATTTTAAAGTGTGAAAATAATCTTCTTCTAAAAGGTGCTCATCACGACTATCTATTCCTGTTTCTATGGACTTGGCCTTTATCTCACTACTAAAGTCTATGAGATTATCAGAATCATCGAACTTTGTAATTACAGTAAAGTTTTTGAAAAAACCATCGACAGTAATCCCTAGGTTTTTAATCTCAAAATCTATGGATGAGTTTTGAGCAAAACTAAATGCAAAAACAATTAAAAATAGAGATGACGTTAATAGTCTTTTCATTATTAATAATTCTAACGTGAAGTTAAAACAATAATTGATAAGACTACGATACAAAACATCAAAACAAAAAACTGATATTGGTTTTACAAAATATCAGTTATAGTAAATTTTTGCATTCTAAATTGAATATTATCTCCTACTCCTTTTGAAACTAATAACTGCCCTATTGGTGTCGATAATGAAATCGCATAAAAAGTTTCATTTTCTATTGTAATTTCGCCAACGCTCACACCAATAAAATAATTGGAAACCGTAGTTTTTACTAGACTTCCTAATGCGACTTTACTATAGGACATTTCGGGATTTATTTTATGAAGTATTTCTATTTGCTTTTGTATCTCCGCTAATTGATTCCCTGCTTTTTCACGTTCTAACTGAAGCATTGCTCGGCCTGTTTCATGCTTATCTCCTGCTGTACTTTTTGTTTCAGATTGTAAGGAGTTTTGAATGTCAGAAATTGTGCTTTTAATAACTTCTAAGCGTTGATTTAGGGCATCTTGACATTGCTTGTGTAATTTCTCCTTTAAATGCATAACTAGATTAAATCTGCTAATTCTTTACCAACTAAACTTCCAATAGCGACTCCCATTCCGCCGAGTCTTACACCACAGAATACGTTGTTACTTAATTGTTTTACAATTGGCTTTTTTTGAGAGCCAACACCCATAATTCCTGACCAATACTGGTCAACTTTTATGTCTTGCTTTGGTAGAATTGTAGTTTTTAAAAGTTCTTCAAGTTTGTTCTTCACAAGTTCGGTTTGTACTAATTCTGTAGTTTCTTCTGTTTTAAAATCAAGGTTTCGTCCACCTCCAAAAAGAATGCGGTTATCAATATTCCTAAAATAATAGTACCCTTTTTCTAAATGAAATGTGCCTTTAATTTTTAAATCTTTAATTGGCTCAGTAATCAAAACTTGAGCTCTTGCAGGTTTTACTCGATAATCGAGATTTAAATTTTTGTCCAATAATTTAGAAGCAAAACCGTTGGTGGCAATCAATAATTTGTTTGTTGAAAACTCAAAGCGATTGGTCTTTACCTTTACTGAGTCTGTATCCTCAGAAAAGCTATCTACAGTTGTGGCATTTAAGATTTTGATGCCTTTTTGTAATGCCATATTAATAATTGAGTCCATCATTTTGCTAGTATCAATCTGACCTTCAAATTTATTGAATCCTTGTTTTGGCTGTATATTTTGAAACCCAAAACCACCTTCTTTTAAGCTGAAAACATCCGCATTAAAAATTGGTTTGAGCAACTGATTTATAGCGCCTCTTTGCTGTAAGCATTCCTCGTAAAGTGCTTCATCTGCTTTGGTAAACAATTCGTAACCACCAAATTCTTGGTAATCGATATTATCATCTCCTAGAGTTTGTCTTAACAAACGCAGCCCTTTGACACGTTGCTTAACCAAATTAAAAACCTCTTTCTCAGAATGTGTTTTTAGATCTTCAATAAGCTCACTTAAACTTCCAAAACAAGCAAACCCAGCGTTTTTTGTGCTTGCACCTTGTGGCAAAATACCTTTTTCTAAGATTAAAATTTTAGCTTCTGGAAAACGGTTTTTTAGTTGTATGGCGCAATTGAGACCAACAATTCCGCTTCCAACAATCGTGAAGTTGACATTGGTTAGCCAAGATTTTATTTCCCAATATGATAAATTCATTTTAGAGTACTACTGAAATGTCAATTTTAGTTGTGGTATTTGAAAAAATAATGAGGTTTCTCGACAATGCTTGAAATGACAAAGTAACTTAATAATTCTCTATAAAAAAATTGTACTTAAGAGGTTTTCTTTTTTGAAAAAAGGCCAAGAGCTAATCCAAGACCAATTGCAGAAAGAATTCCATAAATAAAATCAACATTATAATTTGAGAGCAGCCCAAAGAAGTATGGAATGACTCCTAAGGCAAAAATAATAATCCCTAAAATTCTCAATTTCATTTTAATCATTCAACTTTAAAACAGCCATAAATGCTTGTTGTGGTATTTCTACATTACCAACTTGACGCATACGCTTTTTACCTTTTTTCTGCTTTTCTAAAAGTTTACGCTTACGAGAAATGTCGCCACCATAACATTTTGCAGTTACATCTTTACGAAGTGCTTTTACAGTTTCTCGTGCAATAATTTTTGCACCAATTGCTGCTTGAATTGGAATATCGAACTGTTGTCTCGGGATTAATTCCTTCAATTTCTCGCACATTTTTTTACCAATGTTATGTGCGTTATCTGCGTGAATTAATGCAGAAAGCGCATCTACTGGTTGAGAATTTAACAGTACATCTAAACGTACTAATTTTGAGACCTTCATCCCAATTGGAGAATAATCAAAAGAAGCATATCCTTTAGAAACCGTCTTTAATCTATCGTAAAAATCAAATACAATTTCCGCTAGTGGCATTTCAAAAATAAGCTCTACGCGCTCCGTTGTTAAATAAGTTTGATTTATAATCATCCCTCGCTTTTCGATACACAAACTCATCACGTTTCCGACAAAATCTGATTTAGTAATTATAGTAGCCTTTATGTAAGGTTCCTCAACGCGATTTACAGTTGTAACTTCAGGTAAATCACTTGGGTTGTTAACTATAAAAGGTACGTCCGGTTCTTTATTGGTGTAGGCATGATATGATACGTTAGGTACTGTTGTTATGACCGTCATATCAAACTCACGCTCCAATCGTTCTTGGATAATTTCCATGTGTAACATCCCTAAGAAGCCACATCGAAAACCAAAACCTAATGCTGCAGAACTTTCTGGTTGAAATACTAAAGATGCATCATTAAGCTGCAGTTTTTCCATAGAGTTACGAAGCTCCTCATAATCTTCAGTGTCAACAGGATAAATACCTGCAAATACCATTGGCTTTACATCTTCAAATCCTTCAACAATATTTGTTGTTGGTTTTGCAAAATCGGTAATAGTATCTCCCACTTTAACTTCCTTGGCTGTTTTAATTCCTGTAATTAAATACCCTACATCACCAGCCTTAACACTTTGTTTTGGAATTTGATTCAATTTTAAAGTCCCAACTTCATCAGCAAAATATTCTTTATCTGTAGCAACAAATTTGATTTTCTGCCCCTTTTTTATTTCGCCATTAAAAACTCTAAAGTAAGTTTCAATTCCTCTAAAAGTATTGTAAACCGAATCAAAAATTAAAGCTTGCAACGGCGCCTCTGGATCACCTTTTGGTGCAGGAACCCGTTCTATGATGGCTTTTAGTATATCGTCAACACCAAAACCTGTTTTTCCACTGGCGTGAATTACTTCTTCGGGGTCACAGCCTAATAAGTCTACAATGTCGTCAGTAACTTCTTCGGGATTAGCGCTTGGTAAATCGACCTTATTTAATACTGGAATAATCTCTAAATCATTCTCTAATGCTAAATATAAATTAGAGATTGTTTGTGCTTGTATGCTTTGTGCTGCATCTACAATGAGTAAAGCCCCTTCACAAGCAGCAATAGAACGTGACACTTCGTAAGAAAAATCTACATGTCCAGGTGTATCAATGAGGTTCAAAACATATTTTTCTCCTTCATACTCATAGTCCATTTGAATGGCGTGTGACTTAATCGTAATCCCACGTTCCCGCTCCAAATCCATACTATCCAAGAGCTGGTCTTGCTTTTCTCTTGCGGTTACTGAGCCTGTGTAATCCAAAAGCCTATCAGCTAGTGTGCTTTTACCATGGTCAATGTGCGCAATGATGCAGAAGTTTCTAATATTCTTCATGTAACTCTCTTTCTAAATGCAATTTTGATTTGCAAATATAATCGTTTTATAATCCTCTAACCTACCAAAAGTTAGAAGAAAATAAGAGTTAAGTGTGGTTTTACCGTAATTGCATTTAAAAAACTATTTATATATTGTGCTCTAGAACTAACTATAATGTCAATCAGATTAAAGCCCCTAATTTCTGCTGTACTTTTAGCGTTCAGCGTATTTGGCTTTTCACAAGGATTTACCTTAACGGGTAAAATTATTGATGAGCAGCAAAAACCTGTCTCTTTTGTTAATGTTACTCTCTTTGAAACGGATTCTGAAACTTTTCTAAAAGGCACAAGTACAGACGATAATGGTGTTTTTGAAATATCTTCACTTTCCGAGGGCAAATACACCTTAAAAATGAGTTTTATCGGTTTTAAGAGCATTGATAAAATCATTACTATAAGTAACGATGTAATCCTTGAAACCATAGTCCTTAAAGTAGATTCTGAAACTTTAGATACTGTTACTATTACCGCAAAACGTCCAACCATTTCACGTAAACCAGATCGTTTAACCTTTAATATTGAAAACACTGCATTAACCGAAGGCTCTACGCTTCAGGTTTTAAAAAGTACTCCGGGAATTATAGTGTCAGAAGGAAATATTAATATCAAAAGTGACCCTGCTACCGTTTTTATAAATAATCGACGTGTCCAATTGACTTCGGACGAGTTGATTCAGCTACTTGAAAGTGCGCCTGCAAACAGCATAAAATCTGTTGAGGTTATTACAAATCCACCTGCAAGTTATGATGCAGATAGTGGCTCTGTCGTTAATATAATTATGAGTAAAAACCTTGTGACTGGTTATCGTGGGAATGTTTCTTCAAGCTATACTCAAGGTGTTTTTCCTAGATATAATGGTGCCACAAGTCATTATTTTAAGAATAATAAAGTCAACTTAAATATTAATTATAGCTATACAAATCAAAAGATTAATAGAGAACAAGAAAATAGTATTAACTATTTTGATCCTAATGGAAATATTGACCAAATATGGAATTCTGATATAGACCGTAATACAAAATCTGAAGCACACAATATTAATCTAAGTTTTGATTATTATTTAAGTGAAAAGACAGCATTGAGTCTTACCTCGACCGCTTTGTTTACACCGTATTTTAAATACAGAGTCTTAAACAACACCAGTATTACTGACTCAAATTCTAACTTTTTAGAAAGCTTTACCTCAAATAATTTGTCACGCGATGATAAATTAAATATTGGCACAGACTTAGGTCTAAGAACTGAATTTGATAACGGAAGTGCTTTGTCGTTTAATGGGCATTACACTTCATATAATTACAATCGTGACCAAAATGTATTTCAAAATAATCTCACCGGAAATAATTCTGAGTTTAACACCTTAGCTAATCAAGACACTAATATCTACACGGCAAAAGCAGATTATAGCCTACCCATTAATGAAACCTCGTCGTTTGATACAGGTGTAAAATTTTCTAATGTTAATACTGATAGTGATATTACATTACGAGAAATTATCAACGGCGTTGAGGTTATAAATATAGCAAATAGTAATGCTTTTGATTATGATGAAAAAGTTATAGCGGCTTATGCTAATTATAGTAAATCTTGGGAAAATTGGGATTTAATTATCGGCTTAAGAGCTGAGCAAACCAATGTTGATGGCTTTTCGCCAACCTTAAATCAAACCAACACACAAGATTATTTTAAATGGTTCCCAAATGCTAGTATTTCCCATAGTTTTTCAGACAATTTTAGTCTCTACGGAAACTATAAGAGAAGTATAACAAGACCAAATTACACTTTATTAAATCCTTTTACATTTTTCTTAAATGAAAATATTGTTGTCGTTGGAAACCCTGCGCTACAACCAACATTTCTAGACCATTTTGTTGTCGGCACAAACTTTCTAGAGCATTTTACCATTGAGGCCTATTATATGAATTATGATGGTGCTATTAACGAAATTCCGCGCCAAGATAACACTACAAATATTTTAGCTTACACGCCTGTTAATTTTGATAAAACTGTAGATTTTGGATTTGATTTCTTATTTGACATAGATATTACTAATGATTGGAATATTTATTTCGCAACTTCTTTCTACAATATTACAGAAGAAACCAGCTTTGGTAATGACTTTATAGATTTGAGTCGTTGGTCTAACTATACTGAAATGGCTAACAATATGACACTTTTAGAGGATAATAGTTTAAATCTAAATTTGTCCCTAGCTTGGGTAGGTAAAAATCTTTATGCCTTGCAAACTATAGAGGATCGGTTAGTCACTGGACTCAGTTTAACCAAAAGTATCTTAAATAAAAAGGGGGTGATTTCATTGTCTTTTGAGGATTTATTTAATTTTCAAGACGAAAAAAGGTCCGTTCGATATCTTAACCAGTCTAGTAGACAAAACATAGATGTAGATAACCGTTTTGTAAAACTAGGCTTTCGCTATAAGTTTGGTAATACAGGGTTAAGCACCAACGAGCGAACTACAGATGCCGAAGAGCGTGACAGAATTAAAGATTTACAATAATTAGTCTAGTCTTGCCACTCGGCAATAAAAAGATTAGTGTCTCTACCGCCACCGTTATTTCGATTAGAAGAAAACGCTAAATATTTTCCGTCATTAGAAAACACTGGGAAAGCATCAAAGGTTTCTCCATGCGTGATACGCTTTAAATTTTTTCCGTCGGTATCAATCATATATAAATTGAAAGGAAAACCACGGTCTGCTTCAAAATTTGAAGAGAACAATACCTTATCTCCTGAGGGTAAGAAGAATGGACTCCAATTGGCATTTCCTAAATCGGTTAGCTGACGTAAATTACTTCCATCGGCGTTACAGATGTACAATTCCATTTCTGTTGGTTCTACTAAACCTTCAGCTAATAAATCTTTGTATTCTTTAATTTCTTTTTCAGTTTTTGGCCTTGACGAACGAAAAATCAACTGACTGCCATCTGGAGAAAAGAATGCCCCACCATCGTATCCCAATTCATTTGTGATTTGTTTTACATCACTACCATCAATATTCATAGTATATAATTCCAAATCTCCACTTCTAGTTGATGTGAATACAATTTTATCACCTTTTGGAGACACTGTTGGTTCTGCATCATAACCAATTTCGTTAGTTAATTGCTTAACAATATTACCTTCTAAATCAGCAACAAAAATATCGTAGCTATCGTAGATTGGCCAAATATACTTTCCGTTTTTACGTAAAGGTGTATCAGGACACTCGTCTTGTTTTAGGTGTGTTGAAGCATATATTATATGTTTGTTGTCTGGTAAAAAATATGCACAAGTTGTTCGTCCTTTTCCTGTACTAATCATCGGTGGTACTTTGTCCTTGAATGTTTCATCAGCATTCATTAAAAACATTTGGTCACAACCAACATTCCATTCTGCATTGTTTGACTGAAACACCAATTGTTTATCATCAAAACTCCAATACGCTTCAGCGTTATCACCCCCAAAAGTCACTTGACGAATAGATTTGAAATGAACTTCTTCTGGATAGATTAAAGTATCTTGAGCCTCTTTGACTGTAGTTCCAATTTCAACTTCTGTAGCTTTCGTAGTTTCATTCTTACAAGACGCAAAAGCAACACAAACAAATAAAATAATAAGATATTTCTTCATAACAACGAATTATAAAAAGTGGTATTTAATGCCTAATTTTGTGTAAAAGTAATATAAACAGATGAAAAAGTTAGTGTTTTTAGCTATTGTAAGTGTAACACTTTTTGGTTGTAAAAAAACTACCGCTTACAAAAATGAGATAAAAGAAGATGTTGCCTATTTGGCAAATGATAAATTAGAAGGCAGACAAACAGGAACAGAAGGTGAAAAAATAGCGGCTGATTATTTGGTAAATCGTTTTCAGAATATCGGTTTAGAACCAAAAGGATCTGATGGTTACATACAATCTTATTACTTTAAACCAAAAACCGACCCTCACAAGGAAGTTGAATTTACAACTAATGCCGATAGTACTATCACTGGAAGAAATGTTATTGGATATATAAATAATAACGCAAAAACAACTATTGTTATTGGTGCGCATTACGATCATTTAGGTTATGGTGGCGAAGGCTCTTTATATCGAGAAAAGGATAAAGCTATTCACAACGGTGCTGATGATAATGCTAGTGGCGTTGCTGTATTACTTGACATTGCAACTCGGCTAAAGATTAAAAACGAACAATCTAAAATTAAGGACAAAAACAACTATTTATTCATGGCATTTTCTGGCGAAGAAATGGGTTTATTAGGTTCTAATTATTTCTCTAAAAACCCAACTATTGATGCTAAATCTATGAACTATATGATTAATATGGATATGATTGGTCGTATGAAAGCCGATAGTACATTAGCCGTATATGGTGTTGGTACTTCGCCGATGTTCAAACAAACACTAAAAGCAAACAACGAAAAATTTAAACTTATACAAAATGAAAGCGGCGTTGGCCCAAGTGACCATACATCTTTCTACTTAATTGACATACCGGTACTACACTTTTTTACTGGCCAACACGAAGACTATCACAAACCTAGCGACGACTCTGAAAAGCTAAATTATGATGGGATGAATTTAATTTCGGATTACATATTTGACATTATCGTAGACCTTGATGATAACGGCGAATTAGCCTTTAGAAAAACAAAAAACGAGAGTGAAGAAACACCTCGGTTTAAAGTTGGTTTAGGCGTCGTACCCGACTATTTATTCGATGGAAAAGGAATGCGTATCGATGGTATGCGCGAAGAAACACCTGCTTTTGCTGCTGGCTTACAAAAAGGTGATATCGTTATTAAATTAGGCGATAGTAACGTTACGGATATGATGAGTTACATGCGCGCATTGTCTTTGTTTGAGAAAGGTAATGAGGCTGCTATAACTATCAAACGTGGCGACTCTATTATTGATACAAGGGTTAAGTTTTAAGCTATTATGCTAAAAAGAAAACAACAAATTATCACCAAAATACACTTAGTTCTATCAACATTAATTGTTGTCCCTATTTCTATTGTCTATGGTTTCTTTCCTGATGTAGAACTTGAATTATTCCCTAAAACTATTGATGAGTACAACTTTTACAAAGCTGTAATGGGGTTGTATTTAGCCTTTACTGCTATTTGGGTTCTTGGAATTTTTAAAACCTATTATTTAAAAGTTGCACTGATAAGCAATATTACTTTTATGTTGGGTCTGGGCTTTGGTAGGTTGTTGAGTGTGGGTGTTGACGGCATACCAACATCAGGTTTTATATTTGGTACAATTGGTGAATTATTTTTAGGGTTTTATGGGGTTTTCATAATTAACAGCAAATACTACAAAAAAGTATAACTTTGCATCAAAATAAAAGCGTTTGGTAAAAATAGGAGACATAGAATTAGGCGAATTTCCATTGCTTCTAGCACCCATGGAAGATGTAAGTGATCCTCCCTTTCGTGCGTTGTGTAAAGAGCAAGGCGCTGATGTCGTTTATACCGAATTTGTTTCTAGTGAAGGTTTAATTCGTAATGCTGCAAAAAGTGTTATGAAACTTGATATCTATGAAAAAGAGCGTCCTGTGGGTATTCAAATTTTTGGTGCTAACATCGAGAGTATGCTACAAACCATTGACATTGTCGAGAAATCAAAACCCGATATTATAGATATCAACTTTGGTTGTCCTGTAAAGAAAGTAGTAAGTAAAGGTGCTGGTGCTGGTATTCTTAAGGATATTTGCTTAATGGAAAAATTGACGGCCGAGATGGTAAAACGTACCAATTTACCAGTAACCGTTAAAACACGATTAGGTTGGGACCATGATTCTATCAAAATTGTTGAGGTTGCCGAACGTTTACAGGATGTTGGTATAAAATCCATCGCTATTCACGGACGTACACGTGCACAAATGTATAAAGGTAATGCCGACTGGAAACCTATTGCTGAAGTGAAAAACAATCCCCGAATGCATATTCCTGTATTTGGAAATGGTGATGTTAACACACCGGAAATGGCTGTAAAAATGCGTGATGACTATGGTTTAGATGGTGCTATGATAGGCCGTGCAACAATAGGCAATCCATGGTTTTTTAAACAAGTAAAACACTTTTTTGAAACAGGTGAGCATTACCGTCCAATCACTATGCAAGAACGTGTTGAAGCTGCTCGACGTCACTTACAAATGTCTATCGATTGGAAAGGTGAACTTCTAGGTGTATTTGAAACTCGACGCCACTATACTAATTATTTTAAAGGTATTCCTGATTTTAAACCTCACCGAATGAAAATGGTAACAAGCGATGCTTCAGAAGATGTTTTTGCAGCTTTTAATGAAGCTCTAGAAAAATTTGGTGACCATCAATTTGCCTAAGCGACTGTTTTAATCAAATCTTTTGTGATACGTTGAGAAGCTAACTTTGAAGCTATTATTCCTAACCCAAAAATAGTGCCTATCACGATAATCACATCTGAAAGCTTAAGATTTACTGGATAAGGAAAATCTGAGGTTAGCATAATCCACTCAAACTGCAACTGAGTGAAAATAATGATTAACCCAATTACAATACCTGCTATTCCACTAAGAATAGTCATCAATGTCCCTTGTAAAAAGAAAATAGCTTTAATCATTTTTGGTTCGGCTCCTAAATTAAAGAGCGTATTTAATGATTTTTTCCGATCTAAAATCATCATTATTATAGCGCCAATAACGTTGAACAAGGCTATAATTATGACTAGAGTAAAAATTAAGTACACTGCCAAATTCTCTGTATTAAGCATTTTAAACAAGGCATCGTTAAGCTGTTCTCTATTTTTTATAAGAAATTTATTAGGGAAATTAGCTTTAATAGCATCTCTAATGTCATCCTCGTCTGCACTTGGTTTTAATTTAAATTCTAAGGCCGAAATTTGTTGAGATTCATAATTAAGAAGTCTGCGCGCCATTTCGATATCAGAAAAAATATATTCGTTATCTAAATTTTCGTTCACACTAAATAACCCAACATTTGTAACGACTTCAGAATTGAAATAACTTTTTAGACTACTGCCCTGACCTTTTCCTGGTTTCGGAATGTATATCGTTAATGGTTTTAAAAAATTAAATACTCCAAAAGACAAGTTATTTGAAACTCCCATACCAGCAACTACGTCGTTATTTCCTTGAGTAAACCAACTGCCTTGTGACACCATACTTTCTATTTGAGTAACAGATTGGTAATTTTCATCAACGCCTTTTAATGTTGCGATTAAATTTTTGTTTTCGGATTTAATAACAATCCGTTCTTCAATTATTTTAGAAGTTACGTCAACACCATCAATAGAATTTAAGATGTTTAAGTCGTTTTCAGAAAGTGAAAATGACTTCCCTTTAAGAGGTAAAATCTTTAAATCTGGGTCTGTAAAATTTGAAAAATCTAGACTATATTCTTTTAGTCCTGCAAATATAGAAAGTACAATTAGTAATGCCGCTGAAGCTACAATGACTCCGCCTGAGGCAATAAAGCTCATAATATTTATAGCATTATTACTGCTTTTAGAAAACAAATACCGCTTGGCGATGTAAAAAGATGTATTCATTAACTCTTTTGTCTAGGTATAAAATTAGTGTAAATAGACTGTGAGGCAATACATTTAGAAAAGAGTTATGATTTTTTTCTTCGACCTAGTAAATCTTCGTCTTTGATTGGGTCTTCTTCGCCCTTAAGTGAGCGTTCAATATTATCTATATATTCTAACGAATCGTCAATAAAAAACTCTAATGTTGGCATACGTCTTAATTGGTGACGTGTGCGTTGCGCTAACTCATGTCTAATCAATGGTGTGTTAGATCGTATCCCTTTGAGTAATTCTCCAGCCTCTTTATTAGGGAAAATACTTAAGTACACTTTTGCAATAGACAAATCTACGGTAACACTAACTTTAGTTACTGAGATAATGACGCCCTTCATTCCGCCATCAGAGGCAGCACGTTGCAATACGTCTACTAAATCTTGTTGAAGAATTCCTGCTATCTTTTTTTGTCTATTACTTTCCATTTTGCAAAAGTAGATGTTATTTAAGTATTATAGTATTTTTACACTACAAAATTAAAGCCATAATGAAAAAAATAGAACATATAGGTATTGCCGTAAAGGATATTGAAAATTCAAATCACTTATTTTCGGCATTATTTGGAAAAGAGCATTATAAAACTGAAAGTTTAGAAAGTGAAGGTGTTATAACTTCATTTTTTAAATGTGGCCCTAATAAGATTGAATTGTTACAAGCCACATCTAAAGATAGTCCAATTGCAAAATTTATTGAAAAGAAAGGAGAAGGCATTCATCATATCGCTTTTGCGGTAAAAGATATCGTATCTGAAATTGAAAGGCTAAAAGGAGAAGGCTTTAAAATGATACATGAAAAATCCAAAAAAGGTGCTGATAATAAGTTAATTGCTTTTTTACATCCAAAATCTACAAATGGCGTACTTATTGAGTTGTGTCAAGATATTGACGATTAAATTAAATTAATTTTCTTGTAGAGTATTAAAATATATAGTAATATTACACACTCTTTACTTGTGAAGAGTGTTGGCATAGCCTTCAGGTCCTATAGCTCAGTTGGTTAGAGCACCTGACTCATAATCAGGTGGTCCGAGGTTCGAGTCCTCGTGGGACCACAGAAACCATCCTATTTCAGGGTGGTTTTTTTGTGAATTATATTAAATGTAAATAACTGATATTGAACAGTTAATTAATTATTAATTTCCTTTTAATCTTTTATTATTCATAAATACCCACCTCATACTTAAGACAACTCCATGTTTATGCATCATTAGATTTTTGTCAATATTGTCCAATATTTGTTCTTTTTATCACATTTGTTTGCAAATTGCAAACAAATGTGCATGGTTAAGATGTTAATTTTTAAAGTAAGTCATATTGTGTAGATCTCTTAAGTTACCAGTGACTTTAGTTAACTTCTCTAACACCTTTGAAAAATCCAATCGTAAAATCTACAATCCATTTTATTGACAAGAAACCAAACCACAAAATAGAGATGAAAATGTGCCAAATTACTTTAATGAAATTAACAAAGAGAATGATCAACATGTAGATCATTTGAAACGTAGCAGCGTTTTTCCCTCTAACTTGAACACCTCCTAATTTGAAACTGGAATAATTGGGTTTAAAGATGTTATAGGAACCTCGTTTGTTTTTTAGGGATGTACTAAATCCGTTTTTTGAAACATTGAAATTGAATGGACCACTGTTGTATCTTCCAATAAATTGAAAGTTACTGTTTTGAAACCCCATTCTTGCCCCCTTAAATAATCCTTTATGAAGACGAAGTCCGTGTTTTGTATTAATGGTTGCACCAACTCCATCACCCTTAAATGTTTTCGTTGCAGAAACACCTCCCGTTCTTGAAACTTGGACAGTTTCCCCTCTATATTCTATTCTTTTCTGAGAGTTGTTTTTATCTTTTGAATTAGTGCTTGACATGAGTCAAAATTAATAAATTAAAATAAGGAGATTGAGATGTTTGAATTTTGATTTCCCCTCCCCCTATTATTCAAAGTTGCAACACAATTTCTTCTTTTAATGAATTAAAAGGTTTAATTTAATCGATACTTTACTTCGTTTTTAGAGAATATCATATGGTGCACGTTCTTTGACTACGTAAAACTACTATTTGGTAACCGATGATTTTCCGTTTTTTACGAATTGCTTAAAGGGGAGTGCAAATTCTTGATCAGAGAATCCGAATTGTAGTTTTTATGGTGTACAATTCTTAAAGATTTCATTGTTGTCTTAAATACCAAATATCACTTCGCATTCCACCGCAATACCGCGTCTCGTACTCGCCTGCCGAGCTGCTCGCCCTTTTTTGAAAACAGATCATCCCTTTCCGGGTAACCCTTCAATTCTTTATTAATGGCGGAAGCTCCAAAAGGAGTAGTCCATTCCCCGCCACCAACCACCACCATGCCAAATATGAGCATGGCATTTTGCAGCGCGTTTTGAACCAGTTCTTCTCCTGAAGAAATGCCTCCTGCGGTTACAAAAACCGCTCCAATTTTATCCTGTAGGGGTGTTTTTTCGAAAGGCCAGCCCTGAATAAACGTTAATAGCTCAGGAGCCGGATTGGCATTGTAAACTGGTGATCCTAAGATAATGGCATCTGCTAAAATTACATCCTCATTGGTGGTCTCCGATACAGACTTAAGGACCACATGAACGCTGTTGTTTTCCGTCGCGCCCTTGTATACCGATTTGGCCAACTTTTCCGTGTTGCCGGAATTGGAAACATATGTAATAAGTATAGTCCGTATTTGGGAGCTGTCTTGCTGTCCGAAACCCAAACCATAAGCCAAGCCAACTATAAGAGTAAACACTAATTTTAGGCAAACTTTTAATCGCATCATTTTTATACTTTCATTTAAGTGAGCAAGTTAATGGTTTCCGGCCGATGTGAAGACCAAAAAGAAAATTCTTTGTCGCACGCAAATAGAAAAAAACACAAAACTATTATTATCAAATATTTCATAATCACTCAATTTTTTTATCAGACATTCTACTTTAACAAAAGAAGAACTTATCCAAATAGTTAAGGAAGGTGTCTTAGTTCCTCTAAAAATAGGTGGTAGGGTGTTGTATAGAAAAGAAGATGTTTATAATAACTCACGACTGGTTGCTTGAGTTATTTACCTTTAAATTTATTTAAAATAATTTAAAGGCCAAACTAAGTTAATTTACAATACCTTACAGAATTATTTATTATGATTTAATTTAATCAATTTTTCAAAATACTCCTATTTATGAAAAAGATAAATTTAGTTATTTTCTTATTAATGTCTTACATCTCAGTAGGTCAAAATTTAACGGTAATAAGTGGTGGAAGTATCACAATACCCAAAGACAGTTATGTTTTTGTTGGCGGTGATTTTACGAACACCGCAGGTACCGTAACTTTATATTCCGATTCGGATGAATTTTCATCGTTATTGGTAAGTGGTGCTGCATCTGGGGATATTACCTATAACCGCTATGTAAATGTAGTAGGTGATGGAGAATGGGATTTAATAGGTGCGCCAGTATCTGGTATGGCATTTAGTTCTTTAATCACGGATACCAATATTGCAACAAACGGAAGTTTTTATGCAGTAGGTTCTTATGACAATACTACGGACACTTGGACAAACGCTACCGATGCAACCACAGGTTCTTTATCATTAGGGCAAGGATACCAAATGGCCACCACAAGTGGAGGCACACTTTCTTTTACAGGTGCTATTGCCGATGGAGATCAAACTGTAACCATAACCAACAGCGATGCAGAGAATTCAGGAGCAGGAAGGCGTTGGAATTTAATAGCCAATCCATTTGCGTCGTATCTTAATGGAAATAGCAATGCAGATGGAACAAACAATTTTTTAACGGTTAATACAGCAGCAATAGACGATAATTTTGAGGCTATCTATGGCTGGAACGGAGATACTGGATATACGATCTATAACAACACAAGTACAGCCACTTACATAGCACCAGGTCAAGGTTTTTTTGTAGCCGCTGCAGGAAGTGGAGAGGGTCAAACAATCACTTTTACCAAAGCCATGCAAACAGTTATAGGAGCGGATGATTTTGTTGCCGCAAGATCCTCTGCGAGTTACGAATTGGTTTTAGACATGTATAGTGATGCGGTTAAAGTTGCGGACACTAAATTTTATTTTAAAGAAGGATTGACTTTAGGATTAGACCCAGGGTATGATGCTGGAGTCTTTAATCAATCTTCAGGTTTCAGTTCGAGACTTTTAGACCAAGACAACGGCATTGGCATGGGTATTAACGCTATGCCTACAGATGCTATGAGCAATGTAATCGTTCCTCTAACGATAAATCAAGAAGCTGGGATTGCTCTTGAAATTCAAATAGCAAGTAGTACGATTCCAGAGGATATAAATGTGTATTTAGAAGACACCGTAGAAAACACGTTTACACTTCTTACCAATGAAGGTTTTGAGCTCACAGCACAAACTACCTTAAGTGGTATAGGAAGGTTTTTTATTCACTATACTACAAGTACCCTTTCTACAGATACAGTAAGCAGTACTTCTTTATTAACCGTATATAAATTAAGAGGAAGTTCCTATATCTCAGTAGAGGGATTACAGCAGTTCTCAGAGCCAGCAAATCTTATCCTTTACAATGTATTAGGGATGAAAGTACTCTCAAGAAAGATCCAAAGCCCTTCACAGAAAGAGACACTATCTACAGTAGGTTTGAAGACTGGAGTTTACATCTTAAAAGTACAGGCAGAAAACATTGTTTTCACAAAAAAATTAGTCATAGAATAAGCTTTCCACATGAAAAAAACAGAAAACACACCTAACGGTACCGATGATATCAGTAGAAAAGAGGCCATAAAGAAAATGGGAAAGTATGCTGCACTCACAGCGATGGGAACATTTATGATTCTAAACCCTAAAAAGGCACAAGCGTTTTCTGCACCTTCGGACCCAGGTGCTTGGGGATAAAACAACTAAAAAAAGAAAAAACAACTATTAAAAAACACACCAATGAAACAATTTTTCACATTTTTAGCGACAGTATTATTAACTGCAACAACGTATGCCCAAGTGGGTATTGGTACAACAACTCCAGACGCTTCGTCAGCATTAGATATTACCTCTACCACAAAAGGGTTATTGATACCAAGAATGACAGCAGCCGAGCGTGATGCGATTACTTCACCAGCTCAAGGTCTAATTATTTTTTGTAGTGACTGTGCATCTGGTGAAGGCGAACTTCAGATTAAACTTACATCCAGTTGGAAAAATACAATAGGGGGTGATGTAAATGACCCAACACAGGTAGGTGATTTTTATCAAGGCGGTGTTATTTTTTATCTATTTGTAGATGGAGAAGCAGGTTATGTTGCGGGAGAAACACACGGTTTAATTGCGGCAGTAGCAGACCAGAGTTCTGGTATACGATGGTATAACGGCACTTATGTTACTACAGGGGCAACAGGGACAGCTATAGGCACAGGAAGTGCCAATACAGATACAATTATAAATGTACAAGGCGCAACCGAAACATCTTATGCAGCAGGACTGGCAAGGGCATATACTGGCGGAGGATATATCGATTGGTTTTTACCCTCAAAAGATGAGTTAAACAAAATGTATTTAAATAAGGCAACTATAAACACTACAGCTGCAGCAAATAGTGGTAGTGATTTTATTGCTAATAACTACTGGAGTTCTACGGAGTACGATAGCAATACCGCGTGGGTACAGTATTTCGGCTTTGATGGTCAGGGCTACTACGATAAGGTCAACACCTACGTTAGCGTGCGTGCAGTTCGAGCTTTTTAGTTATTTAATTATTTATCAATTTAATTAGTGCCGCGTAAGCGGACGATTTTTATTTTTTAAAAATGGCATTACACACAGCGCTTCCTGTATATAGGGATACATATAAATTGGTATTAGAAATTTTTGTAAGTACCAAAAATT